>Ga0302325_10015305_pt1 | contig 16307 bp, 11 predicted proteins | sample Palsa_T0_2_FD_201948 | JGI IMG/M metagenome (GOLD analysis project Ga0302325, IMG submission 201948) | Peat permafrost microbial communities from Stordalen Mire near Abisko, Sweden - Palsa_T0_2 | ecosystem: Environmental > Terrestrial > Soil > Palsa > Peat permafrost | place: Sweden: Abisko... | reverse complement strand
TCGGACAGAAGCATGTATGTCTTGGTCGGCTGCGCTGCTGACGCGACCGGATATCCGACCCTCCGCGGACTGGCGCGAAGCCCACAGCTGACGCTCGCTTCTACGAGGGAGAGCGCTCGCGGCGGACGCGGCTCATCAACGGAAGGGACGCGTCGACGGGCAAGAAGGCGCTGACCAAAGTCGGGACGCGCGCTTTGTGGGAAAGGAGGCGTGCGGTCCTGGTCATCTTCGGCACGAGGCCGGCTTTCGCTCCCGCCCACAAGCACTCGCGCGCCGGCGGCCGGCCGCACGCCCGCTCGTCCATCGAAGCAGCCGCCACGGCGTCGTGGCCCGTATAGGCGTGGAGCGGTAGCGTGCGATTGGCCGCCCCGGCAAGCGAGTCGTGTGTCGCTGGGACCTGCTCTGCTTCCGCGACGAGCCTCTCGGGCGTGAAGCCGACTTCCCCCGATTGCGCGGAAACCGCGCACCTTGCTGCTGGTCGCGGACCACCACGCGAGACGCCGACCCCAACGGGGCTCCGACCGAAAACCGTGTAACAAACCATGTAACAAGATCGGCAAATTCAGCCTGATTTAGCCTCACCTAAAATCACGAAATCCCTGCAAAACAGCACCTACCTACACCCCTTGAGGCGCCTCATAACCCGAAGGTCGCAGGTTCGAATCCCGCCCCCGCTACTCATTATTCGCTGGAAATCGAGGCCTCCGAGGGATCGGAGGTCTTGGTGTTTGAGGGCGTGTCAAACAGCGATCAAACATGATCCGGCGCCGATTGTTGGGCGGGTGGCCCGCTGAGTACGCTTGACGCCGTGGGCATCGACTCGATGGCCCCGGGGCCCCGCGATCATCTGATCACCAGAGACCTGGAGCAAGAGCTTGACCGTCTCGACCCGGAGGTTCGGGTCGAGGTGCCGCTCGATCCCGCCGAAGGCCCCTCTCGACTCGCTCGCCACGCGATGCGGGAGGTCGAGCGGGAGCTCGCCGTCGACGAGACTGCCGTCGGCCAGGCCGAGCGTCTGAATGGCGTCCTCCGGCAACTCGTGGGCGCCACGGACGGGCCTCTCTCAGCAGAGCTAACGCTCCCGCCGCGGGTCCTCTACGGGATCAAGGCCCGGTCGCCGTTGGGCGACCCGGTCGATCTTCCGGCGTTGCCGGCAACGCCGTTCAGCCAGAGTGATCTGCTCGTCAACGCCGAAGGCCAGCCCAACATCGGCTCGGAGCTGAAGGCCGAGCTGGGGACGGCAGATTCCGTCGACCTCCTCTGTGCGTTCGTCATCTGGACCGGCGTCAGGCATCTGCGAGACTCGCTTGCCGCGGTCGTCGCGCGCGGCGGGCGGGTTCGTGTCATCACGACGACGTACATGGGTGCGACCGAGAAGCGGGCGGTCGATGAGCTGTTTGCCCTTGGCGCGCACATCAAGGTCGCACTCGATGCGCGCACCACCAAGCTCCACGCGAAGGCGTGGCTCCTTGAGCGCGGATCGGGGCTGACAACGGCGTTTGTTGGCTCGTCGAATCTGTCCCACACGGCGCTGTTCGATGGTCTCGAATGGAACGTTCGCCTGTCCTCGATGGATGCGGTGCACGTGATCGATCGAGTACGGATGATGTTCGAGAGTCACTGGGCGTCCGAGCACTTCGATGCGTACGACCCGGCCGTCAACGGCGAGGAGTTGGCGCTCGCGCTCCGGGAGCACGATCGCCGCTCACTCGGCGAGTCCTCCACGATCTCGTTCGCGAATCTCGATGTCCGGCCGTACCCGCATCAGCAGCGGATGCTCGAGGCGTTGATGGTCGAGCGCGATCGCCATGATCGACACCGCAACCTCGTCGTCGCGGCGACAGGAACTGGCAAGACCGTCGTCGCTGCCCTCGACTACCGCCAGCTGCGAGAGCGGGAGGGTAACCTGTCGCTGCTGTTCGTCGCCCACCGCGAGGAGATCCTTCGCCAGTCGCTCGCGACGTATCGGGCCGTGCTCAGGCGGGGGGATTTCGGCGAGATTCACGGTGGCGGTCGCCTTGCGGAAGGCCGCCACGTCTTCGCGATGATCCAGTCGCTCCATGAGGGTAGGCTTCAGAACATCGCGCCCGATGCGTTTGACGTCGTGGTCGTCGATGAGTTTCACCACGCGGCGGCCGACAGTTATGACCGGCTCCTGAACCGCCTGGCGCCGCGGGAGCTGCTCGGTCTGACGGCGACGCCTGAGCGGCTTGACGGTCGAGATGTCACTGACTGGTTTGATCATCGGATCGCGGTCGAGTTGCGGCTCTGGGAGGCCATCGATCAGGGCTTTCTCGTTCCGTTTCAGTATTTCGGCGTCGCTGACGGCACGGATCTCACCCAGCTCACATGGCGACGCGGCGGCTACGCCCCGGAGGATCTGAGCAACCTGTTCACCAACGACGACGTCCGCGTCGCAAAGCTGCTCGAGGCCATTCAGCGCATCGTCCTCGACCCAGGACGGATGCGAGCGTTGGGGTTCTGCGTCTCGAAGGAGCACGCGCGCTATATGGCCCGAAAGTTCACGGACGCCGGCTTGACGAGCATCGCGCTCACGGGAGATGACTCGCCCGATGTCCGCGAACAGGGACTCAGCGACTTGAAGGCCGGCGGGATCCGCTGCGTGTTCTCAGTCGAGGTGCTAGGCGAGGGTGTCGACGTCCCGGACGTTGACACCGTGCTCCTCCTCCGACCGACCCAGTCGGCGACGCTCTTCACCCAACAGCTCGGTCGGGGCCTTCGTCGTGCGCAGGGCAAGAACAGCCTCACCGTCCTTGACCTGATCGGCCAGCAACACCGCGAGTTTCGTTTCGACGATCGGCTGAGGGCGATCCTCGACCCTCGCCGCGGGCCGATCGTGAAGCAGGTCGAGCAGGAATTCCCGTTCCTGCCGGCTGGCTGCACCGTGGATCTCGATCGCCGGAGTCAGGAGATCATCCTCGACAATCTGCGGTCCGCTGTCCGGCGCTCCCGCTGGGCGACGCTCGTCTCAGATCTGCGGTCTGACGACGACGGCATCCCCCTCGCCGAGTTCCTCAAGAAGCACGACCATCGGCTGGAAGACGTCTACAAGACCAGCCGCTCCTGGACCAACCTCAGGAGAGATGCCGTCCACACGACAGCTCCACCGTCGGACGCCGACTTCGAGCGCCGGACTCTACGGGCGATGGGCCGGGTGACCCACATCGATGATCCGGAGCGGATCGAGTTCTACCGCGGCGTTCTGTCGGACTCCGGACCCCCGACGGCCGACGCGCACGACGAGCGACGACGCCGGCTGATGACGATGTTGGCCTGGGACCTTGGCGCCGGAGCGAGTCCGTATTCCTCGCTCGACGACTACTACCTCGCCCTCTGGCTGGAAGAGGCGCCCCGTCAGGAGCTGATCGAGCTCCTGGAGCTGCTCGATGAACGATCGACGACCCGAAATCGCCCGTCCGCCCTGACCCCAGAGGTACCCCTCGTGCTTCATGCCCGGTACACCCGAAGCGACGTGCTCGCCGCGCTTGGCCTAGGCGACGGCACCAAGGCGCCGCCGTCTCGGGAGGGAATCATCTCGACATCTGACGCTAGGTACGACGCCTTCTTCGTCGATCTTCAGAAGGCCGAGCGGGACTACTCGCCGACCACGATGTACCGGGACTACGCGATCAACCGCGAGCTGTTCCATTGGGAGTCGCAGTCGACGCAGACTCCGCAGCAGCCCCGAGTCCTGCGGTGGATCGAGCACCAGCAGCGAGACTGCAAGGTGCTGCTGTTTGTCAGAGACCGGAGGCAGTCTGAGTTGGGAACGCAGCCCTTCACGTTCCTCGGGCCGGTGTCGTACGTCGACCACCGGGGCGAGCGGCCGGTCGCGTTCACGTGGCGTCTGCCAGAGCCGATGCCGGAAGAACTTTTCGAGGTTGCCCGGAGCGTCGCTGCGGCGTAACCCGGGCGGTCGTAAAGCGCGTTCCAGCTAGAAACCGTCGACGACCGCGGGTCGGCTACGCGGCGTCGCCCTGCTCCTTGACCAGCTCAGCGACAAGCGCGGCTAGCCGCTTGCATCCCGGGGATGTGCGTGGCCGTGAGATTCTCCCCGTAGGCGGCCAACGGAATTCCCCACGGGCGGCCGCTAATTCTCCCCATGGGCGGCCACGAATCTCCCCACCGGTTCTGTCCTGAGCGCCCGGTATTCCCGCGCGTCTTGACCATGAAGACGCGATCGGGAGGGCGGGCACGTGAAGAAGCCGGAGGTTGTGATGGAGATTCTGGAGGCGTATGACTTGACGGGCTCGTTCCGTGCGGCGGCGAGCTTGGTCGGGTGTGATCACAAGACGGTCGCGTACTGGGTGCGGCAGCGTGACGAGGCGGGTGGGATGCCGGTGGTGGAGCGGGCACGGCCGGCGATGGGGTCGGTGTTCGCCGAGAAGATCGATGAGCTGGTCGACCGCTCGCACGGGCAGATCCGGGCGGATGCCGCGCACGGGAAGCTGGTCGCGATCGGCTATCTCGGGTCTGAGCGCACGACGCGCAGGTGGGTCGCTGACTCGAAGCGGCGGTGGCGGCGCAAGCACGGCCGGCGGACGCGGCCGTGGATCCCGGAGCCGGGGTTGTGGATGTAGTGGGACTACGGCGAGGGACCCGAGGTCGCCGGGCGGGCGGCGGTGTTGTTCTGCGCGTGGCTGGCGTGGTCACGGTTTCGGGTGGTGGTGCCGTTGCGCGATAAGACGATGCCGTCGGTGGTGATGGGCCTGGATCGGGCGGTGCGCATGTTCGGCGGCTGTCCCACTTACGCGTTGACCGATAACGAGAAGACCGTCTCGGTTGATCATGTGTGCGGGATCGCGGTTCGGAACCCGCAGATCGTTGAGGTTGGGCGTCATTACGGGTTGACGATCGCGACGTGCGTGCCCGCAAACCCGCAGAGCAAGGGCGGTTCGGAGGCAACGGTCCGCGTCGCGAAGGCGGACTTGGTCCCGACCGATCACAACCTCCGGCCCGGCTACGGGTCGTTCGGCGAGTTGGAGACGGCGTGCGAGCAGTTCATGGCGGACGTGAACACGCGCCCGCACCGCTCAACCTTGGAGGCGCCGGTGATCCGGTTGGCTGAGGAGCACGCCCGGTTGCACCGACTGCCGAGGTTGCCGCACACGCTGTGCTTCGGAGAGACCCGGAAGGTGAACTGGCAGTCGCTGATCTCGGATCACCGACGGGCAGGACAGCTACCGGCTCGCGCAAGCGACCGCCGGCAAAGGGGTCCAACCACTCAGCTAACACACCACAAATCACTCAATCTGTTGGTGGGGAGATTCGTGGCCACCAGTGGGGAGAAAAGATGGCCACCAGTGGGGAAATTCGTGGCCGCCGTTGGGGAGAACTCATGGCCATTGACACGCGGGGATGACGTGGGCTATTAAACGACCGAGAAGGCTCATGCGAGTTACCGTCTTGGAGCAGCGTTCGCTGGTGTCGCGAGCGACTTGGCGCTTCGGCTACCTCGGCTCGTCCATCGAGAGACACTGTTCGGGAAGAGCTCTGGCACCCGAGGCGATTTCGTCGGCATCCGAGCAACGACGAACGACTGTCATGGCGTCGAGGCGAAGGGCAAGAGTCCCGGATGGCCGTCTGGGACTGCCCGGTACGTCTCGCCGAGTGAGTTCGACGACCGAAGGACCAGGCGCAGAGTCTTGGTCGTGACCTGCTGACAGCGCAGGCCCCTACCGGGGCTGGAGATCATTGGGCAGTGACGTCCCGAGCTTCTACCCGAGGGCCGCTGGAGCTCGTTCTTGACGATCCGCGGTCGACGGCGGCGAGGCGCCGCCCCCACCGCTCGGGCCGGACTTCCCTCAGGGGAACCCCGTCGAGCGGCTCCTCCAGGGCTACCACCAGATAGTGGGCGACATGGAAGCGCTCCTGGAGGTCTGGCAAGGAATGTCTCGCGATCGATTGTTTACGGACGCGCTCTCGTCGCCGGAGCTCCGGGCAACTCCCGCGTGACTGGTGACCGAGCGAGCTCAAGTCGCCTCCACCCGCGCTGAGCCAGGGTGACCCTGTAGTCGGGGAGTGGCGCAGCTCGGAATCCTTCGAACAGCAACGTGAGAAAACCGGCCTCGAAACTCCCTCAGAAGCTCTCCGATCCGGTCGGCGCGGACCGCTTCGTGCGAGGTACGTACCGCTCAATCCGACGTGTGGGCGCCATACCGGAGAACCGTGTCCCAAACTAGGCAATCTAACTTTCGCTCGTAACCCGTCTGTGACGGGGCGTGCAGCTTACGGCGCACGGCACGCCCGTTCCCGACGCCCGTGTGTCGCCCGCTGGATCGCTACGGCCAGTCGATCCGCCCCGCCAGCTCGGCCACCCCGAGCTCGATCAGCCCGCTGTCCTCCGCCGGGCGATACTCGCTGCCGGCGAGGGCCAGCCAGTCGACAGAGCGCTTCTCCGGGTCGACGATCAGGATCTCGTCGACGTGGTGCTTGGCGTAGAACGGAAGCTTGTCCCATGTCTCGTCGCCGGGCGAGGTGATCTCGATTATGAGCGCGGCTGTCGGATGCCATATCTCGGCTGCGTGCGGGCGATGTAACCCTCCATCGGGTACGCGGAAGTCGCGCTCTGAGTCGCCCAGGTTGAACTCGTGCATCGTTGCTTCCAGCCCCGCCGCGCGAGCCATGGGACCCAGTAGCTCCGCAAGCTGCTGGGCGATTCTCGCATTCGCGTGGCCGGGTGCCGGGATCATGTGCAACACCCCCTCCCAGACCTCGTCCAGGCGAGCGATGCCTGATCGCCGGCGACGCTCGAGCAGCTCCCGAAGCTCGGGCGGGGGAGGGTCGAGCACCAGCGTCGGCATCAAGCCGAACGGGTACCTTACCCCTCGCGAACCCACCTCAAGCGTCACAGGAGCACGTCGCGACGGGATCAGGGTGCAGTCGGGTCTGTGGTGGTCGGATGTGAGAGATGCTCGAGGGAAAAGAGCGGTAGCGCCTCGTTGCTGTCCACGTCCACCACCGGCCGGCTCCCGAGTGGGCGCTCAAGCCAGACGCGGACCGGCCAGACCACGAACTTTCGAGGGGGCGGGAGGGCGTCCGCTTCCTCATCAAGGCACACGAGGACACGGACGAGGACCATGTCGTCGGACTCCTCGACAATGACCTGGCACGCGCCGTGCTCTTCGAAGGCGAATGGCACGCGAAGCTCGAGCTCGCAGACGTCTCGCTCGCGGAAGGCGACCGCCTGCCGTAGCCGCTGCGGGTATCCCTCAGGACATCGGGGTGCCCACTTCGCACACCATGCTGCGTGCGCCTCGGCATCCCACTCGATGATCGGCTTTCCTTCCCAGTCGACGCCCCACCGCTCCCACCGCGTCAAGGCGCGAGCGTTCGTGTTGATCTTGTTTGGGTCAGGGCGGGAACTGCTCATGCGCCCGACTATGCAGCACACACTTGCGCCGGGCGGCGAGAACACGGGCATTGATACCGCGGCGTCACAAACTTGGGACCAAGTTGATGCAGAGCCGCCCTCCATCACTCCTCTTTCCCTCCGGAGGTGGCGTTCAGCCTTCGCAGAGCCCGCATGAGCCGCTTTCGCGGTCCCGAGCCGAGCCGCGCGGCGAGCTCGTTGCCGCCGCCGGCCAGACTCGCCATTTCGAGCACCACGCTGCGCTGGGATGCGCTCAGCGCTTCGATCGCCGCGAGGAGCTCGGCCACCGTCATGCGCTCGGACGCCGTGTGCGGGCCGATCAGGCCGTGCTCGAGCGCGGCGGCGGCGGCCTCGACCGCGGTGCTGCGCCGTGGCGCGGTTCGCAGCGCGTACGCGAGCCCGACCCGATGTGCGTCCTCCAGAACGCGGGCAACGCGTCCCCGACCCACGCGGTTCGGAATCCGCGGCGATACGCCCGCGGTGTCACGACGAGCGGTGTCACGACGAGCGGTGTCCGGCGCGCCGAACGGACGCGTCGGCTGCAGCCCGGCCTCGCTGAGGAACCGGCTCGCCGCCCGCTCGGTTGTGTGGACGACGAGCGTTTGCCGCGCGCGCGTGAAGGCTACGTACGTCAGGCGGCGCTCGGCCTCGAGCCCCTCGCCGGCCTCGCGCTCCTCCTTGCTGACCTCGAGCGCGCGCCGGTGCGGGAGCTGATTCTCTTCGCAGCCGAACAAGTGCACCTCCGGCCACTCGCGGCCCTTGGCGCGGTGGATCGTCGTGAGCTCGATCCCGCGGGCGTCATCGCGGACCGCACGCAGGGCGTCGCGCCTGGCGTGAAAGAGCTCGGCGTACTCGATGACGGTCCGGCCCGTGGCCTCGCTCGCGGCCTGCTCCAGAACCTCGAGCTCGATCTTCTCCGTTTCCCCAAACGTCCGCTCGTAGTCCATGTAATACTCGTCGAGCCCGCCTGGACCCCGCAAGTAGGCGACGAAGCGTGGGGCGTCGGTGATCGCCGCGAGCGTGTCGAGGATCCGGCCGGCATCGTCGAGCCTGATCCGCTGGCGCCCGTCGGCGGGCACGCCTGCAAGGCTCTGTCTGAACGAAAGCCCAGCGTGTAGACCGCTCGCCACCCGCTCCTCGCTGCCGTACGGGAGCCCGCGGCTCGGCGTGCGGCACACGAGAGCGACGTCGTCCGCCTCCGCCTGCGTTGGCATGGAGCAGAGCCGCAGATACGCCTCGAGCGCGCCGCGGGCGCCGTGCGGCTCGAACACCGGCTCGGGGGCGCTGATCCGCACACCGACCTGCGCGCATGCGAGGGCGACGGTCCTGAGCAGGTTGGTCGTCCGGGCGAGTACCACGATCTCCTTGCGGGTCCGGCCAGTAAGCGCGGCCGCGATCTCGTCCGCGGCGCGGAGCTGGTCATCGTGCTCGCGCAGCATGAGCGCCTGCTGTTCCCCGGGTGCGCGGTTGGGGTCGGCATGGATCGCCTTCGGGAACCGCACGCGGTTGTGCTCGACAAGTCGACGGGAAGCCTCGACGACGTCCGGCGGGCAGCGGTAATTGTGGGCGAGCGACACGCGCGTCAGCCCCGGATAGGCGAGGTCGAGATCGACGATCCGTCGCACGCTCGCGCGACGCCATCCGTACAGCGTCTGATCCTCGTCGCCGACGCAATAGAAGCCATCCTCCGGCGCCGCCAAGATCCGGACCAGCAGCTCCTGGGCGGGCTCGATGTCCTGGTACTCGTCGACGAGCACGTGCCGGAAGCGGCTCTGCCAGCGCCGCCTGATCTCGTCATCCGCGCGCAACGCGCGCACCGCAGCGAGCACGAGATCGTCGAAGTCGTGGACCGCCTGCTCGGCGAGGTGAAGCTCATAGAGCTCGTAGATCCGCGCGAGGGCCGGACCGTCAGGCCGACTGCCGGCCTGCACGCGAAACTCCCGCGGCGTCGCCATCAGCCCCAGCTTGATGGCGCCGATCGCGGCGCGCGCGTCGCCGGGGTCGATCCACTTCCCTTCCTCGCGCAAGGCGAGCGTGCAGAGCCTTCGCCACTGGTTGAACGACAGCTCGCGGGGGCCGCCGCTCCGAGCCAGACCCTCGTCGCGCATCAGCCACCAGCCGATGCTGTGAAACGTTCGCGCATCCACAGGTAGTCCCGCGCCAAGCAGTCGCTCCCGCAACTCGACGCGAGCGTCGCGGTTGAACGTCGTACAGAGGATCTGCTCGCTCGGCACGCCACGCCGCAGCAGCTCGCGAACCCGCTCGATGAGGACGGCTGTCTTGCCGCTGCCGGCGGGCGCGATCACCTGCACGACGCCGTCGGCGGCTTCGACGGCCTGCTGCTGCTCAGCATCGAGCATCAGCGTCGGCGGCGGCACCGGCTGCTCCCCGACGGTAGTCGCGGGGCCGCGGTACAGGATCGTTGCGGCGTGGAGCGCTCGCTCGAGCGTGTACGGGAACTCGAACTCCGGATCGACGAAATCCGCTGGTGCGAGCCGGGTCAGGCGCTGCTCGCTCTCGATCGCGACCGGTGTTCCTGATCGCAACGCCGGCTCGAGCACGTAGCCGTGCAGCGCGCGGAGATCGTCGAGGTCGCGCAGCCGGACGCCGAGGACCGCGATTCCGGAGGCCTGTGCGACGCGCGCCAGCCACTCCTGAGCCGGGTTGTCAAGGCTCTGGCGCCGTCCGCCGGCGCGCCGGACCGCCGCGTCGATCTCGCCGCGAAGGGCCGAGAACCGGACGACCTCATACCCCTCCGCGGCGAGCGCGTCCTGGTCGAGCGCGTGGCCCCAGGTCAACATCGACAAACGCCCACCGCCGGCACGGCTCGAATCTACCGTCTGCATAGCGCCGCCGCGGGCGCCGGACGGACGGCGGAGGCGCTCGCGCGTACCTCCAAGCACGGCACCCAGCGTGAACACTGACGTCCGCTCCGAGGGCTACGGTCCGGCGGCGATGTCAGGTCCAGCGATCGTCCAGAGTGATCGCAGCGTGCTGCTCGAGGTCGCGCACCCGGAGTTCGACCGCGGGCGCTCGACGATCGCTCGTTTCGCCGAGCTCGAGAAGAGTCCTGAGCATGTGCATACCTACCGGATCTCGCCGGTATCGCTGTGGAACGCCGCCGCCGCGGGCATGCGTTCCGATGAGATCGCCGCGGCGCTCGTCGAGCTGTCCCGCTACGAGGTCCCGCAGGCCGTGCTCGCGGACGTGCGGGACCTGTGCGCCCGCTACGGCCGGCTGCGGCTGTGCGCCGGGGAGGGCGGGCTGCTGCGGCTCATGACCGATGACGCGGCGCTGCTCGCCGAGGTGGCGCGGGCCGCGCCCGTGGCTGAGCTGCTTCGAGGCCGGCCTTCGATGACGGAAGCCACGCTCGCCGCACCCGCGCGCGGGCCGCTCAAGCAGGCCCTGATGGCGCTCGGTTGGCCGGTCGAGGATCTCGCGCCTTACGAGGATGGGGATGCGCTGGACGTCCGGCTCGCCGACACGCTCGAGGTCCGGCCCTATCAGCGCGAGGCCGCGCTCGCCTGGGAGGCGGTCGGAGCCGGCGTCGTGGTCCTGCCCTGCGGTTCGGGGAAGACAATCGTCGGCCTCGCGGCGATCGCTGCCCAACGTTGTGAGACGCTGATCGTGACGAGCAACTCGGCCTCGCTGGGGCAGTGGCGGGCCGAGCTCGAGGCTCGGACGACGGTCGCCCCGGAGGCGATCGGCGAGTACTCGAGCCAGTCCAAGGAGATCAGGCCGATCACCTTGACGACATATCAGATGCTCACGCACCGGCCGCGGCGCGACGCCGGGTTCCCGCACCTGGATCTGTTCGAGCGGCGTGAATGGGGCCTTGTCATCTACGACGAGGTCCACCTGCTGCCTGCGCCCGTGTTCCGCGCGACGGCTCGGATCCAGGCCCGGCGGCGGCTCGGCCTGACCGCGACCCTCGTTCGCGAGGATCACGCCGAGCCGCTGGTGTTCTCGCTCGTGGGGCCCAAGCGCTACGACACGGCATGGCGCGAGCTCGAGGACGCAGGCTGGATCGCGAGCGCCGAGTGCACCGAGGTGCGTGTCCCTCTCGCCGCCCAGGGCAGGATGGACTATGCGCTGGCCGACGACCGCGAGCGCTTCGGGCTCGCGAGTCGCAACCCGGCCAAGGACGAACTCGTGACGACAATCCTTCGGCGGCACCGGAGCGCGCAGGCGCTGGTGATCGGATACTTCGTCGGGCAGCTCGCGCGGATCGCCGAGTCGCTCGGAGCGCCGCTGATCACCGGCAAGACCCCGCGCCACGAGCGCGAGGAGCTCTACGGCCGGTTTCGCAGCGGCGAGATCGCCGTGCTGTGCGTCAGCAAGGTTGCCAACTTCGCGCTCGACCTGCCCTCGGCAAGCGTCGCGGTCGAAGTGTCAGGCACCTTCGGCTCCCGCCAGGAGGAGGCTCAGCGGCTCGGCCGCCTGCTCCGGCCCAAGCCCGGGGAGAACCGCGCCTGGTTCTACACGCTTGTATCGCGCGAGACGATCGAGCAGGACTACGCGCACCGCCGCCAGCTCTTCCTTGCCGAGCAGGGCTACCGGTACACCGTGCTCGCCCCCGAGGAGCTGACGGCCGCGCCAGCGCAACGCGCCGCATGAGCAGCGCCGGCGAGCTACTCGCGTCCGCGTCGGCGCAGCATCGCCGCGCCGTTGCCGTCCCTCACGGCTTGTCGCCAGGCGCAGCCTTCGATGAGATCGCTGTCGCGCTCCGGGATCGTGATCGGCTCGCCACCGTCGTCGACGGGCTGTCCGCGGAGGCGCGGCGGATGGTCGCGCGGGCGGCATTTCATCGCGACCCAGAGGTTTGCGGATGCTGGAGCGGCCGTCCTGATCCCGTCGCCTGTGAGCTCGAGCGTCACGGCCTAGCGTTTGCCTTTCGCTGCGACGAGTACGAGCTCGAATATCACGTCCCGCATGACCTGCACGGCCCGCTCGCCGACGTGCTCGCCGCCCCTTATGACGACGGCCTCGAACGCTGGGAGCCGGCGCGATGGCTCACGGCGCCGATGCAGCTCGCCGACGATCTCGCGGCCTTGTGGGCCCACCTCGCGCGCGCCCCCGTCCGCGTCAAGGCCGACGGACCTGTGTATCAGCGCGACGTGCCGAAGCTGTTGGCGGCGTTGCCCGCATTGGAGCTGCACGGGCTCGACGGCGAGATCGCCACCTACCGGCTCCGGTTCGTGCTTGAGGTGCTGCTCGAGGAGGAGCTGGTCGCGCTGCGAGTCGACAGCCTGCCGGGCTCCAGCGGCCGCCGGGAGCTTGTTGCGACCGGGGACCCGCTGAGGCTGCTGGAACGCGATCCCGCCGAGCTGCGCGCGCGGCTGATGGACCATGTCGGCGTCGCGCCGCTCGGAGCGGCGGCGCTCGCGCTGGTCGGGAGGCTCGAGCCGGAGGTGGCAGTCACGGTTACCAGCTTCGGCGCGGCGCTGCGGAGACTGTGCGACGGGCTACAGCTCGGTTACGACCCCCGGACGAGCGATTTTGCGCTCGGGATGGGAGGCCTGCACTTCGTCTGGCTTGCCGGCGGGGTCGCTGTCGGCGTCGATCACAGTGGCGTGCCGGAGGCCGTCCGCACCGTTCCCGCGCCGGCGCTCGAGCCCGGGCGGTTCGTATGCCAGTCGAACTTCGAGTTGGTAGCGCTCGCGCCGCCCTCGCCCGCCGAGCGCCTCGTGCTCGCGCTCACGTGCGAGCGTGTCGCCGATCAGGACCACGTCTTCCGCCTCACGCGCGAGTCGGTTCGTAGCGCCGAGCGTTGCGGGATCCTCGCCGGCGGCGCGCTGGCGACGATCGAGCTGATCGCGGGCGAGCTTCCCCAGAACGTCAAGCGCTCGCTTGCCGGTTGGACCGCTTCGGTACGCCTGCCGCTGAAGCTGCGCTCGGCGCTGCTGCTCGATACCGGCGACGTCGAGACGGCCGAGGTGCTGCTCGCCGGTCCCGTCGCCGCCCACGTCGTCGAGCGAATCGCCCCGACGCAATTTGCGATTCGAGGGAGCGCGATCGGCGCCGTTCTCGACGCGCTTCGCGCGGAGGGACATGAGCTCGAGCCTGGCGTCGAGCGCCTCTCCGGGCGCTGGAGCGAGCGCGATCCCGTCCCGAGCGAGGCCGATCGCGTATGGACGCCGCGCCGGGCCCTCTCTGCACCCGTCGGCAAGCAGAGCTCGACAATCGGGCGCTCGCCCCAACCAACACAGGCCACACTGGGTCGTGGTGTCGAGCTGGAGCCCGTTGCCCATGATGAGCCGGTCGATGTGGTTCTCCGGGCGATCGAGCAGGGATCGGATCTCTTCATCGCCTACGCCGGCGCGGACGGCACCACGGAGCGGCAGATCACCCCGTACGAGATCGACGGCGCAGCGGTCCGCGCCTACTGCCATCTGCACCGAGATGAGCGATCGTTCTGGCTCGCCTCGATCGTCGATGCGCTGGCGATCGACGACTGACATCGGCGCTGGAGCCCGGGGAGCTCTTCGGCCGGGCCGCCTCCGGCCCGCCCATGCCTCAAGCCCTGAACCCAACGGCACGCTCCGGCTCCGTCTCCATCTCGTAACCGTGAACAGATGCGAACAGGTGCGCGAGGGTGACAGCGCCGTCGCCCTCACCGCGAAGCCCGCGCGCGGCAGCCAGTCGGCAGCCTCGGCCTCGTCGAACGGCTCGAACGCGATTCACGCCGCGCACCGTCCCGGCTGGGCGACTGCGGGATGGAGGCGGCGCAGCAACTCGTTGGTGGTGACGAGGACGAGGACGCGGAGGCCTTGCCCGACCATGCCGTCGAGGAGGCTGAGTAGGCGTGAGAGTCTCTGTCCCGTGGTGTGCTTGGCATCGGCGCCGGCGTTGGCCTGGGGTTAGGGCGCCTCCCGGGTCGGGGGAATCTCATTGGCGCAGGCGATCGTCGCTCATCGACTGTCGGATCTCGTCCAGAGCGGCAGCCTGCTCCCGGCCTGTCCGCTCAGCGAGACTGCTGCTGTTTCGTGAGCGCAGTCGTCTCGGAGATCTGGTTCTGACTGCTGCGGTCAGCCCGATCTGGAGGTGCGCGAACCCAGGGGCGATGCCGCCGGGACTCGCGGGCAGGGTGGGCGCGGTCTAACCCTGGGGTGGCTGTTCCCGGGGACCCTCCGGGCGGACGATGGTCGCAACAAACCAACACCGCCATAGGAGGCACCAAGACATGTTCACCCTCACCAACAAGCTCCGTACCATCGTCGCGATCGGCGCAGTTGGCACCGCCCTCGCGCCGGTTGGCGTTGCATCAGCGGCTACCGTCGCTCGCCTGCCGGGCGCCGGCACGTCGGTCGTCGCCAGCCGGCCGATCACTGTCGCCCAGACCATCGACCCAAGTAAGGTCGGGTCCGCTAACGGCAACTACACCGACGAGGATTGCGAGGATCTAGCGAACGAAGTGAACTTCGACAACCAGCAGGCGGAAATCCAGGGCACGGTCGCCGCGGGGACGCTCCCGAACACGAGCGCCCACGATAGCGCCTGGGCCATGTCGCAGCTTGAGGAAGCTAATGCGGCTTCCGCGCAGCAGGAACTCGACAACAACTGCTTCGTCATGGACTGATCGGGCTATCCCCGAGAGCTCGTAACTAGAGCCCCGCCTGGACAGGCGGGGCTCTCGCGTTGATCGTCCATTGCGACAGTCGGTGGGTCGCTAAGGGCGTCGTTGCTCGACGCCTGGAGCGCCCGTCTTGGCGTGGTGACCGCTTCTGGTAGTGCGCGTCGTCGATTGCGCGCTCCTTTGTCGCGCGATGCAGGCGCTGGTAACCGGGCGGCGCCGACGCGTGGATCGGTGTCGCACTGCCTCTCGCGGCGGGAAACGTCACCGCTAAGTTCACGCGGCACCCCAACTTCGTGGGAAGACGCCAAATCGGTGCTGGATCATCCCTTTTGCGAGCAGGGTCGGTAGCCGAACGTGGGCTTCCGAACGAGTGCCGGGACGTTCGGTTGAACTCGTGGCGCGGATCGCTCTGCTGCGGATGGCTGGCCCGAACGCGAAGACGGTGCCATGATCCGAGCGAGGGCGGTCCGTGACAGGGGTCGCGGCGGTACATCCGGGCGCGCGGTGCGCGCGCATCGACAACAAGGGAGGAACCTTGAGACGGGTACTTGCATGGCCTGGCATGCCGGGTTTGGTAATCGGGACGATTGCGTTAGTGATCGGGGCTGGCGCTGGGGCGTATGCGGCGACTACCGGCGGCGCCAAGATCACTGTGTGTGTGCACAGCAACGGCGGGGGGCTGTATCAGGCGCGCAAGTGCGCCAAGCGGGACACGAAGCTGAGCTGGAATACGACGGGCCTAGCCGGAGCGCCCGGCAAGAACGGAACGAACGGGACCGATGGGACCGACGGGACCGACGGGACCGACGGATCAGCGGTCGCCTACGCCCACATCAGCCAAACCGGCACGCTCGATACGGCCAACTCCAAGAACGTAAGTGCGGCTGCGCTCGCGAGCTCCGGCGTAAACGTCTATTGCATGAGCGTCGCCGTTCCCGTCAGAAATGCCTCGGTGACGGTCGACGACGGTGGCAGCGAGTACCCCGGGTTCGCGAGCGTCGACCTGAGTGGGCAGGATCCAAACGGATTCTTTGCCAGCTTCTGCCCCACCGGTGGTTACAACGTCGCCGTGGTCACGCTTCGCGACGACGGCGGGACGATTGCTCCCGATCCGATGGCGTTCTGGGTCACGTTCAACTAGCTAGCTAGCTACCCCACATCACTCGTGGCCGGCGTGACCCTCCCTCAGGCGATCCTCCCGTTCCAGCCGCTGTTCACCTGCTGGATCGGTCGCTGCCGAACCTGCGAACACACAATCGATCTCGACCGACTCCGCCTCCATCGGACGGCGGTTTCTCTGGGGTCAAGATGAGTTATCGACAACTGGTGTCGTGAATT
>Ga0302325_10015304_pt1 | contig 16307 bp, 14 predicted proteins | sample Palsa_T0_2_FD_201948 | JGI IMG/M metagenome (GOLD analysis project Ga0302325, IMG submission 201948) | Peat permafrost microbial communities from Stordalen Mire near Abisko, Sweden - Palsa_T0_2 | ecosystem: Environmental > Terrestrial > Soil > Palsa > Peat permafrost | place: Sweden: Abisko... | reverse complement strand
CCGCTCCCGAGCTCTGGCCAGCACAAATAGTTCTCTTAACATCTGGTCGTACATCCCAAGACTCCGAAGCTGCAATCTTGGGAAGAGTCCTTATATACCACGTCCAAAAGGATGCGACGTCATCCAGAACATCGCTCAGACTGGCTTCAGGCATCAGTCTGAAATCGGGCGAGATAATCATCGCGCCCTGAGACTGTGCGAGTTGGATTATCCACGTTGGCCACCATGGCTCGTACATCCGATCACCAGTTATGAACCCTCCGCCATGCCAAAAAACTAAGACCGGACGAGGCGCGGTTGCCGGCTCCGTGCTTGTCGGCCTCAAGACTGATGCATACAGGTCATGGTTGGCAACTGTGCAATAAACAAGATCTGTCCTGTGAAAACCGGCGAATTTTGATGCGGGCGGAGACGCCATCCTAGAATGTGAAATTCCCAGTCCTTCGCAAGTGCCAATCTTCGTTCGTCGAGGTCAGATTTCCACCATGTCCATTACTGCGTTTTCCATTAAAGTTAACTGTGCATGGCACATTTTGTGATGGTTGCAATTCATGCCGGCCGGACAATGAAGATCGATGAAGATGCCTGCAAACATTCAAGGAGCGCTGAGTAAGCTCGACGATGTTCATTTAGTCGGGGCCGGACGCTGCACGGCGAGCGGCACTACTGATGGCTTTGTGCCAACTAGGCCTCACGTGCACCGCATCTCAGGGGCATCATGTTCTAAACAGTCACGTGAAATGGTTTCCAGACGATTATCTATTTTGCAGTAACCCAAAGCCTATACTTATAAGGCTTCAATTCGCCCCTGAAGCCCTGAAGCCCTGAAACCCCCTAAACAGCTGAATGGAATAACCGAACAGCTGAATTGCCACTGCAGCCTTAGGCATAAACGCACACATCGCACCTAATCTCCGCTAGCTTCCGCACTGCTAAACCCACTATAAACTAGAAGTCTACTCTCTCATTCTTTTAATTCTTTAAACTAAATATCAAGACTCGTTACGCACGCATTTGTCCCTTCGCGACGCCAAGCTGTACACATAACATGTGTCTTCGAGAGCCAACAGTTGCACGGGAAGTCTGCTTCTTTGGACTCGAACAGGCCTGATGGGAGCTACATTGCTACGACGCGGATTACGTTTGTTACCACCTATTCAAACAAGTTACCCAGCAATCCTTATTCGCACATTATTCACACCAGTTACCCAGCAAACATTGTTCACACAACCCACCTTATTCGCACACTATTCGCACGCACCCTTATTAGCATAGCTTACCCAGCGGTCCTTGTTCGCACAGTATTCACACAGGATACACCCACGGCCTATCCAGCAACTTCTTAACATAGCCAACAGCACATGCATTGCCATTCACGAATATTGAGGGCTGGTAGGTGAGTGAAAGTGATCAATCGCATATAGAAATCTTGACGAAAGGCTACCGCAGTGAAACGTCGATAAGCTATCGGCAGATACATGTTTAATTTGCGACGCCCTATGAGAGCTCCTGGCGAAGACTTTTACGCAGTATCTTCCCACTGGGATTGCGTGGTATGCTATGAGTGAATTTCACCTCGCATTTTGCCACCTTGAAGCGTGCCACAAACTGCAGCAGATGATCTGTGATATCAGCAGGGCTTACTTCTCCTCCTTTGGGCACAACAAAAATGACGGGATGTTCTTCAACACCAGAACCATGTCCTACAACGGCAGCGTCAAGGACTCTGGGGTTCTTGTAAAGCGCTGCTTCCAACTCAGCCGGCGCCACTGACCATCCGTTTACCTTGATCATATCTTTCAAGCGGTCGACAAGATATATTTTGCCTTCCTCGATATACCCAATGTCTCCCGTCTTAAGCCACCCATCCTTGGTGAAGGCTTCCGCAGTGGCCGAGGGATTATCCAGGTAGCTACGTGGCATCTGTGGTGCTCTGACTAGAAGTTCTGACGCTAGCCGGCTTCCATCAACGACCAGAGGATCTAGGCCACTCGTACGTATCTCATAGCCTTGAACTGGACGACCAACTGACCCCGTTTCGTCACATTCGGGATAGCGGAAGGTTGTGAACCAGCCTCCTTCGCTCATGCCCCATCCCTGTATCAATCGCACTGGACAGTCGAATAACTGGGTGAATTTTGATCGCAATTGCGCGGACAGCGGGGCACCAGCACAGATGACCGTTCGAAGCGATTGAATATTCTGGCGCTCTTCCGGATCCGCTTCGGCTTGGTTTGATAGTCGCATCAAAACCGGAGGCGCTACCAGAGTTTCTGTAGCGGAGAATTGTCGCAATTTCCACGCAAAGGAATGGTCGTAACGCCGCATGTAGAACGATGGCAAACCAAGGCGGAATGTGTTGATGGTCATGTCCGTGAATGAGTAGGCATGAAACATGGGCGTGCAGTACAATCGGCGGACATGATAGGGCTTCGGCGCGTCTTCGGTAGCCTTACTTTCTAAGATCAATTCGCGATGTGTCCGTTGAATCATTTTTGGCAGGCCCGTTGTACCAGACGTGGAGAAGATAGTGGCAGGGAGATTGTTTGGTATTGCGTCTAGTCGTGCCTCCAATGTTCTCGTTCGTGGACGCTGAAGGAGGTCATGAAGCGTTCTGTGACCTTCCACAAGCCCCGCGCCGCTTGTGTCTTCGGACAAGATGTCCGTCCACAGCAAAATCTCAATATTTCCAGCACAGGCATCTACAGCAGTCTGCACCGTCTGCAGGTGCTCCGGGGGCGTGATCACGTATGAGGCTTTGGAAGAGGTGAAATGGTGCTGCAACTCAACGCTGGTAGATGCTGGATTGGTGCCTGTCCATGTGCACGCAGATGCCAGTATCGCCATCACAAGCACAGGATACAAGACCTATCGACGTCGAGTCAGCGAGAATCCACCAATGCGTGTATGTGTCTTGTGTGTACATCGTTTGGAGAGTGTACGCAGACTGTCATCTCAGGCTCAAATGAGCCAGCCAAGCGGGTGATCAAGTCGATGGCTTTGCATTTGGTCAGGTACCGTGACGGCTGCTCCGCGTCCGTGAGGATCTGGCTACGTCAGAATGTGCCATCAACAATTCCGTTTGTATGCTGCGATACTGACTGGCGTTTCCTCGTCGTACGTTCCGGAGAGCGCCCACGACACCAGGTTCCTTTCTGGTCTCGAGGGTTGTGTTTCGACCCAAGGGAGTGGCGGTTGCGCCAATGGGCTTCGATATGTGTCTGGGGCATGTACATCAACTAAAGCCTCTTCAACCACCACGCGCTGGTCAATTGCGACTGCCATCGCTGAAAACGAGAGGTCTAGCCCGATTGAAGTGATCGTAAAGCAGATTGGAGACACTGGTGGGTTTGAACTTTCTTGGACGAAATAGACAAAGCACCTTCTGTAGAACGAAACAAGACTACGTAAGAGACGACCCGTTGAGGACAGCTGGGATTTGAAACCAGTGGTGATATTGTGAAGGCAGCACCGTAATGCTGAGAACGTTGGGTATTCATCGTACTGCATGCAAAGCAAGGCGTCGCAGGACATCTAACGAAAGTCGGGGCAAACGGGTTCGTGGACCTGCCTCCACCCCTGCAATTTGGCAGCGGCCTTCACCTGGATAGCCGCTGCGAAGCACAGTGATTATTCATTAGCTAAATATTGTGCAGGTCGTTCCAATTACTAGACACTCGTGAACATCACAATGTCTTCGTCAAATATTCCCGCAGTAGCACACAGGAACAGCGACCACGTCTCCAGGGAAGCTTCTAGCAGCGCTGTTAATGCCATGACAGCTGATACAATGTCAAACGAACTGACATCTGCGCTCAATGGTCACGTGGACGGCCATACGAATGGGGACCTCAATGGCAGTGTCAATTGTAAGATTGATGAAGGAGCGAGTGACTGCTTGAACGCGCATGCAAACGGCACTTTTCATACTCACACAAAGGAGACAGTCAGTATGACCGAGGTGGACCGCCTGCATATGCCTATAGCGATTTGTGGTATGGGTTTAAGATTGCCTGGTGGACTGCGGACCCCTTCGGAATTGTTCGATCTCCTCGTGGGGAAGAAGGACGGCAAAACGACCGTGCCAAAGGAACGTTTCAATGTCGATGCCTATTACAACGCTTCGGACCCGAAGAAGGCAGGAAGTCTTGCAACGCCGTATGCCTACTTTATTGATGAGGACCTCTCTCGGTTCGACACCTCGATGTTCGGAATGTCAAACGCAGAGGTAGCATCTGTGGACCCGAGCCAGCGTCTGCTCTTGGAGGTCACGCGTGAGGCGTTTGAAAGCGCTGGTGAAGCGGATTTTCGTGGCAAGGACATTGGAACGTTCGTAGGCGACTTTACCACTGGCTGGGAGGACTTGCAAGACATGGACTTTCAACACACTGCAGCTCACAGGGTCATGGGCAAGTCAGACTTTGTCCTCCCAAACCGGCTTGCATTCGAGTATAACCTCTTGGGGCCCAGCGTACTCATTAAGACAGCTTGTTCAGCAACGGCGGGCGCATTGCACTCGGCCGTGCTAGCCATTCGCTTCGGATCCTGCTCTTCGGCAATTGTCGCAGGAGCAAACCTTATTCTGACGCCTCGGGCGAGTATCGAAATGTCTGCTCTAGGTGTCCTTGCACCTGACGGGAACTGCAAGACTTTTGATGCCAAAGCTGACGGCTTTGCGCGCGGTGAGTCTGTCTGCGCTCTATACGTCAAACCTCTCCGCGACGCCGTCCGCGACGGAAATCCTATCCGCGCAGTGATTCGCGCTTGCGACAGCAATGCGGATGGCGGCGACGGTTCGCGAACGTTCGGTACTCCAAACGCCCTTGCTCAAGAAGCTCTCATTCGGCAGACATATGCAGCAGCCGGCCTACTGTTGGCAGAGACCAAGGTGATTGAGCTGCATGGAACCGGCACCCTTGTTGGTGATCCACTAGAGACTGCAGCGATCGCACAATGCTTCGGTGGAGAGGATGAAGTGTATATTGGATCGATCAAGCCTAATCTTGGGCACGGAGAAGGAGCCTCTTCTATGGCAAGTATCATTAAGGCTACCCTGGCCCTAGAGTCTAGAACCATCATACCAAACATCAAGTTCAATGATCCCAATCCAAAGATACCATGGGATCGCAATCTTGTCGTGCCTACAGAGCCGCAGCCGTGGCCCGTTGGTGTACGCGAACGCATGAGCGTTAACTCATTCGGCATGGGAGGCTCCAATGTGCACATTGTCCTTGATTCTGCATCTTCGCTTGGGGTCAAGAGCCAGCATCGGCAAGCTCAGCTCGAAGACGATACACAATCGCGCGGAAAGCGTTTGCTGCTTCTCTCTGGCAACTCGGAGCCCTCAATTGCACGGATGGCCGAGGAGTACCGCAAGTATCTTGGTAGATACCCCCAAAACCTCGAGGCCATGGTTTATACTCTAGCCTGGCGGAGAGAGCGTCTAAAGCTGGGTTCCTACTGTATCGTGGACGGTCCACATGTAAGCGAAGCTGCGAAGCCTGTCAGCAGCAAGAACATGCATCGAGTAGTATTTGTCTTCACCGGCCAAGGTGCTCAGTGGGTCGGTATGGGACGGGAGATGATCGAGGAGAATGAGTACTTCGCGGCCAGTATCCAACGCATGGACAACGTCCTCCGGAGTGTCGAGCATCCTCCTTCGTGGAGCCTGAAAGATCATCTAATGTCCGACAAGGCTGATAATGACCTATTCAGTTCGACAGAGATTTCGCAACCCGTCTCCACTGCGATTCAGATCGCCTACGTGGACACTCTTGCTGCGTGGGGCATTACACCAGCGGCCATCATTGGCCACTCCAGCGGCGAAGTCGCTTCTGCCTACGCCGCCGGCGCCCTCACAAGTCGGGAGGCCATCATCACATCGTACTACCGCGGATACGCATGTGCACACAACAAACTCCCTGGCGGTATGGCGGCGGTTGGTATGGGCCGGGAAGACGTTGAGCCATACCTGCAGCCTGGTGTGGTCCTGGCGTGTGACAACAGCAATGCAAGTGTGACCCTTTCCGGTGATTTGACAGGCTTGCAAAGTACTATGGCGAACATCAAGCAACATCGACAAGATACGTTTGTGCGCCAACTTCGCGTACCTATGGCCTACCACTCATGGCACATGAGTACTGTGGCAGATCTATACTATTCTTTGATCGCTCATCATCTATCACCCCAGGCGCCCAAAATTCCTTGGTACTCGACAGTCTACGGAAGAAAAATAACAGAGGCTAAGATCGCTGGTCCGCAATACTTCATACATAATATGGAACGTCCAGCCCTCTTCAGGACCGCTGCCTTGCAATTATTAAAAGACCTTGGGGAGGACATGGTCCACCTTGAGATAGGTCCTCATTCCGCATTAGCCGGTCCGCTCCGCCAAATCTACCAAGAAAGTGGTCTCACGCCGCCGTATGTGGCTGTAGCCGAACGAGGCAAAGACGCTGTAAGCTTGCCCCTTTTGCGCGGAGGATGAATCGTGTTATACGTGTGCTGACCCCTCAACTCACCGATTTGTAGGCAGAAACCTTCCTCCACTCTATTGGTCGACTTTGGTCTCTTGGTCTGAAGCCTGCCATACCAAAGTCAGCTGGCGCCTTTACGCTGCCAGATCTTCCGACCTATCCATGGCATTACGATGGTAGCCACTGGACTGAGAGTCGGTTGATGGCTGACTACAGAAACCGTAAGCATCGCAAACATGAGCTTCTTGGACTGCGCGTGTTGGAGAGCAGTGATATCGAGCCGGTGTGGAGAAATCTGCTTAAACTCAGTGACGCGCCATGGCTAGCAGACCACTGCGTGGAGAAAGATATTGTCTTTCCAGCTGCTGGCTACGTTGCCATAGCGGGAGCAGCTATCGGACAACTGACATCCTCGACTGCATACACAGTGCAAGAAGTCAACATCGCTACCGCAATGCTGATCACTGAGCGAGGGACGCGGGAGATTATTACCTCTCTGCGAAGGCGGGACTGGACTACTACGAACGTAAGCAGGTGGTGGGACTTCACCATCGCTTCTGAAAATAACGGCATCTGGACAAAGCACTGCTGGGGCTTAGTGACGGATGGTTGCGGTCTAGCTGAACCGTCCTACGAGGTTAAACCCTATACGCGTAAGGTTGACTCTAAGCGATGGTACGATACAATGGCACAGGTTGGCCTCAACTACGGGCCCATTTTCAGGGGGTTGTACGAAATCACAGCAAGTCCTGTTGATCAAGCGGCCAACGCAAAGGTCATGGATCAATCAGCGGATCCAACTGCCTATGCTTTACACCCTTCTACCATGGACATGATCTTGCAGTCTCAAGCCATTGCACTTACGCGAGGTCAATACCGCGAATTCAACACCTTGTGGCTTCCGACCTTTATAGAACAATTTTACGTGAGCGCAAAAGGCACCCTGAAAACGCTGGATATCTGCACTTCGTCAGCTGTTGTCCAGAGCTCGGCAGTAGCGAGTTCTCATGGCATGGTTGGTGCGGAATTGGCATATGTGCTCAAGGGATTGAAAGGTGCAAAGATGGCGAATTCTGGCGGACAAACCGAGACTGGGCAGGGATATCTGTCGCTCGAATGGCACCCCTCCATCGATTTCGTGCGCCATGATACATTGATCCGCCCGGCTGACGATGTGACGGCTGACTTGGTCTTCCTTGAACGCTTGAGTCTCATGTGCGCGACCGAAATACAGCTAGAGGCAAAAAACATAACCTCCTTCGCACAACCCCATTTCGTGCATTTCATGAATGGCATAGACAACCAACTCCGAGACGAGCACTGGCAAAGTCTTATACCCGACGCCGCTGAGCTGATAGGGATGAATCGTGGAGAACGGCAAAAAGAGATCACAGCATGTCGCGAGCGTAGTAAGGGTACTCGGTTCGAAAACACCGTCGAGATGCTGTGGCGCGTCTATTCCAATATTGGCGACATACTTGAAGGTCGGCAATTGTTCTTGGACATTGCCCTGATGGATGGCGTGCTGTCTGGATTCTACAATGAGTCGAACTCTTTGTCTGACATTAACGACTGGTTCGCCGTTCTTGGAATGTCCAGACCTTATCTTCGTGTTTTGGAGGCAAGTCTTTTATTCGACTGTTCTCTACCTCGCAAATGTGCTGACATTCGTACCTGTCCAATATAGATTGGTGCAGGCACAGGTGGAACAACCGCTTGCGTCCTGAAAGCGTTGCAGTCGCAGCAGAAGGAGCGCTTGTACCAGACATATACTATTACCGATATCTCCGCTGGATTCCTTAGCCAATGTCGCGAGAGATTCAGCAATTACAGTGGTCTCAAGTACGCTACGTTGGACATCAGCACTGATCCCATCCAGCAAGGTTTCGAAGCTGAGAGCTTTGATCTCATTATAGCTTCAAATGTAATGTATCTCCGCATCGGAGCGTACACGAGCTGACCTCCTGCCATCTTTAGGTCTTGCATGCTACTCCGAATCTGGAGGATACTTTAAAGAGATGTCGTGCTCTATTGAAACCTAACGGCTATCTTTTCTTACAAGAACTGTGCTCGAGTAAGTCATGTCTTTCTAACACTGCTGGCTCGTTCATACGGCATCTAACACAGGTGTTCGCAGTCAACAGAAGTGTCGATCTAACGATGGGATTGTTCAATGGCTGGTGGGTCGGCATCGAAGATGGTAGAACCGAGCGCGCTCTTGTAAGCATGGAAACGTGGAATTCCAAGCTGCGCCAGAGCGGCTTCAGCGGTATTGAGACGGCCGTCCGTGATAACACGCATCCGCAGTTGTTCGCGAACGCGAATATCATTTCCCGCCCCACAGTCACCACGTCGGAGGTGGAAAGGGTCACACTGTTGCGGCCGAGCTCTGATTTGAGCGCCTTTGGCAAGAGTATGAGTGCTGCGCTTGTTTCTCAGGGAATGGAGATTGACGAGTGCGTCTGGGGTCAAGACGACTTGCCCCCCGGACAGCATGTGGTCTCACTCATGGACATCGAGCCAGACCGTGGCGCCTTACTGGCCAATATTGATGCTGCGACACTTGATACTTTGATCAAAACCATTGCAGACGTCTCGGGAGCGATCATTCTCTGGTTAATGCCTCCAGCCCAGGTCGGATGCAGCGATCCACAATACGGACAGATACTTGGCATGGCTCGATGTGTCCGTGCTGAGCTTGGTGTGGATCTCGTAACACTAGAATTGGACAGTCTTAACGGTAACGCGAGCCAAGTCGCCGCTCATTTGCTGGCTCAGCAGGATGCTGCACGAAATACAAGATCAACTCTTCATGACGACCCAGAGGTCGATTCCGAATTTGTTTGGAGAGATGAGCAAATGCTTGTGAGTCGAATGCATATGAGTTCTGTTGCAGATGAGCTCGCCCAAACTACTGAGGCGCAGCGGGCTAAGCATCTCGTGATCGCTCAACCTGGTCTGCTACAGACTATGTATTGGACCAGCCATGATCTACCTCCGCTGGACCCAGATTACATTCAGGTGCAAGTGAAGAATGTTGGCCTCAACTTCCACGACGTTGCTATTGCGATGGGCATCATGGAACCGGAGCACATGGAAGACGATGGATACCATGGCCTTGGCTGCGAGGGCTCGGGGATCGTGACAGCTGTCGGCAAGAACGTTGATCACGTTGCCGTAGGAGATCGTGTCATGGGGCTCGGCGTCCCCAATGGCACTTTCGCAACTGAAATACAGCTATTGGGACCTCTCTGCGTGAAAATACCAGATACCCTAGCTCTCAGCGATGAAGAAGCATCAAGTTTGTTGATCCCCTACCTCACCGTCGTGTGGAGCTTGGTGGAGAAGGCTCGCCTGAAGCGTGGGCAATCACTTCTCATTCACAGCGCTGCCGGTGGCGTGGGCATCGCTGCTATTCACATCGCACGCTGGTTGGGCGCAGATTTTTACTGTACGGTTGGCTCTCCTGTCAAGATTGACTTCCTTGAGAAGGAGCTGAATGTGCCGCGACAGCGCATCTTCCACTCTCGGAATGACAGCTTCGTGGATGATGTACTGCGGGCCACCCATCGCAGGGGAGTTGATTTTGTTCTAAATTCGCTGTCTGGCGAGCTTCTCCACGCTTCATGGCAGTGTGTTGCACCTGGGGGCTACATGCTGGACCTTGGGAAACGAGACTTCTTGGGCAGAGGGCGTTTGGCCATGTTGCCATTTGCAGGCAATCGTGCGTTCTTTGGCATCGACGTCGCTGAAATAGCCGCTTCCAATCCGTCCGACTTGTCGTCATACCTGCACCTGATCGTGAAGCTGCTCCAGGACGGAAGTATCTTCCCACTGCTCCCAATCACGAATTTTGGTGCCGATGAAATAGCGGAAGCCTTCCGTTACATGCAGAAAGGCGTACATACAGGGAGAATCAGCGTGCGAATTCCGGCTGATGCTGGAGAACTCTTTCCAAGTTCTTCTAGTCGCAGAGCCGAGTTTCGAAAAGACGGCGTGTACCTGCTAGCAGGCGGTCTCGGAGGCGTGGGCCGATCTATTATCTCCTGGATGGTCCGGCATGGGGCTCGAAGTTTCGTTGCGGTGTCACCAAGTGCGGGTTCGCGCGAAGAGCATAAAGATTTCATTGGCGAATTGCGAGAGCAGAAGTGCGAGCTACTTTGTATTGCAGGCGACATTGCGGATGCGGATGTCGTTCGTCGCTTGATCGAAACAGTTGGACGTCCAATCAATGGGGTCGTTCAGCTCGCTATGGCACTCTGTGACACCGGCTTTCTAAACATGAATCACCTCTCATGGACAACTGCAACCACCCCGAAGATCCAGGGGACATGGAATCTGCACACATTGCTCCCCAAAGACATGGACTTCTTCATCATGTGCAGTTCTGCTGCTGGTATGATGGGCTCATATGGCCAATCTAATTATGCAGCTGCGAATACATACCTGGACTCGTTCGTACAATATCGACATGGACTAGGTCTTTCCGCATCAGTACTGGATATCATGGCTATTGGTGACGTTGGTTATGTGGCATCGAACAAGGATGTTGCCGAGCGGATGGAGAAGAACATTTCGCGTTACATCTCAGAGGCGGAGTTCCTCGAATGCTTCAAACTATCTTTGCAGCAGTCGTCACCTCGATCAATAAAACAGTCCTTGACGACGACAGGGCCGCAGTACAAAGCCCCTGCACAGATAATACTCCTCAACGAGATGACTCGCCCGCTGGCAGACCCAGAGAATGCGTTTCCTTGGCGTGCAGACCCTCGCGTCTCTGTTTTCCGCATCAATCAAGGGTCTTCAACTGAGGATTCTAGCCAGGGGAGCCAGAGCTTGCGTAGCTTCCTCCTTGCGTTATCGACTCAACCCAAGAGGCTAGATGACTCTGCGACGGGTGACTTCCTCGCAGAGAAGATCGCAGAGCGCGTGTCGGCCTTCTTGATGGTCAAGAGTGATGCCATCAACAACAGTCAGACGCTGACATCTATGGGCGCAGATTCACTGGTTGCGATTGAAATTAGGAATTGGTGGAAGCAAACATTTGGCGTCGAGGTTTCGGCTCTGGAATTAGCAGATCCTAGCAACACGATGGAAGCGCTTGGCAGATTGGCAGTACACAGGTTGAGGGAAAAGCATTCTACGCAGGCAACGTCGTCATAGATCATCTGTAATCCTTACATATATCTACGCCATCACCACCACCATCACCATCACCACCAGCAGCTGACAAGCTGCATACGGTGTGCTAGACATGCTGTTGAAAGTCAAAATCAGTCATTGTTTCCTCCCTTTGCTGTACCTTCTACGCCTTTATTTCGCCTGTGAGGCCCTATACTGAACAACGCGTTCCTCATTGGCGCTCAAACAAGGCCTATGCATAGAACAGCACATATCCGTGAGCACAAAGGTTTCGAAATATGTTCCGTCACATAGAAACATAGTTTCACTCTTACAAACTCTTGCTGCCCTGAAGCCCCTTGATCTTATCCTAACACGAGAGGCTCATTGTATGACTGCAGGTGTTGCCAAAAGAGACACTAGTCAGTCGGGTCCGCTTCAAAAGCCACATACCCCATGTTCGGCCGACTTTGAATGGAGTGTTCCAGGGGCTGATCGGGACCGACTCGTAGCTAAACTGTTGCGGCTGCGACTTGTCCACGATCAGTCACTATACACGCTTTGTGGCATGCTTTGGCTTGCCACTCCCAAAGCAATCGCTTTGACGTGATCCACTTCGAAATGCACTGTGCCAATTGACTTTTCGCGCTTGTAGTGCCATAAATTTCTCATCGGGCATCGCTGTGATTTTCTCTTCAGCAAGGATGACGAAGCACAATCCGGAGGACCTGGTGGACGTCTCGGTATATTCAGAGCCTGTCAAGTCTGCACCAACACACGACGTTGACCGCCCCTTGACACCACCGAGGTCATCGGCATCCAGTCAAACCATTTCCTCGAGCGATGCCAGCCACGACACGTGTGTTCGTACGCCTCTTGTGGCACTTGCTGAGGAGATACTGAGCAACGCCCGTAACCTCAGCGGATTTTACGCAGCGCATTCACTACCACAACCATCTTTCGATCTTGATGGTCCGGAGAACTACTCTAATGACCTCCCAGATGAGATCCAGGAGGTGCGAGCCAAGCTTCGCGGTGCTACTGCCGACATGCAGATTCTCGCAGCTGGCCCTAAAGAAAACATCATGTGGATGGCTTGGGGCTACCATGATGTTTCTCTTCTCCATTATGTCTCTCACTTTAAGATCGCCGAAGCTGTGCCGCTTCATGGGACAGTAGCCATCGAGGAGGTGAGTGTGCCTTAGTCTTACATTTTGTTTGACCCAGTCGTTGACTTCACCCTCAGCTTGCCTCCGTCACCAAGACTTCTCCTGACCGTTTGAAGAGGATGATTCGCTACCTCACTCTACGTCATGTCTTTGCTGAGCCAAGCCCCGGACGCATCGCACACACGCCCTCGAGCAGACAGCTCGTAACGTCCGAGCATGTTCGGAGTTGGGTGGACGTGCGAACAGAAGAGACCGGACCTGCAGCATTCGGATTGGTAGCAGCTTCAGAACGATGGGGTACGGACTCGCAAGAACTTGATCAGACGGCTTTCAGTCACGTGCACTCGAATGGTGAACTCTCACGTTTCGATCTATTGGCACTGCCAGAAAACAGCTACCGTGAGATAAGATTCGCAAACTTGATGAAGGCACTGCAAGCCACGGAGCCATATGACTTGAAGCACACTGTGAGTGGCTTTGATTGGGAAGGTCTAGGTGACCAAGCGCTTGTTGTGGATGTTGGAGGAAGCAGCATGGCAGCTACGGCACAGGCGATTGTTACGGCATTCCCAAACCTGACTGTTGTCGTGCAGGAGTAAGTCTCAAGACTCTGTTGAAGGTCCGATACTAATCCACCGATGCTAGTCTGCCTTCAGTAGTTGCTCAAGGTCGGAAGATACTGCCAGTGAAGTTTTCGGACCGAATCAGCTTCCAGGAGTACGATTTCCTGAAGCAGACCCAGCCGATCACTAATGCGTCGGCATACATCTTCCGTCACATCCTTCATGACTGGTAAGTGATCTCGCCAGGTGCTGCTCTTCTCGTTGGCCAAAGCTGAAATTTACCCTGATCCGCAGGTCGGATAAATATGCCACCCTAGCGCTTCGCAACACCTCCTCCATCCTTCAATCCGGCCAAAAGCTCATTATAATTGATGTGGTGATGCCGGTAAGTAAAATTAGAGGTTACGCATAAGCGACTAGATACTGACTGACCTCATCTGGAAGGCTCCACGTTCCGCAGGCTCAACCGTCGAACGCACGCTCCGCAGTTCCGACATGGAGATGATGGTTCAGTTCAACGCCCTGGAGCGCGAGGCTTGTGACTGGGAGGATCTCATCAAGAGAGCAGATCCTCGAATGCGGATTCAAAGTATCCACAAACCTGCAAGAAGCGCAAATTCTATCATCGAAATAGTGTTGGAAGCGAGGGATGGCGAAACGAATTAGGCACATGTATATGCAGTGGAAAATGTTGATTGTCCTACGGAGTAGACAATTAGCCTTATGTGCATGAGTTGTATGTGTGTACATGACATCAGAAGAGCAATGGTGAAGGTTGTAGAAAATGCTCCGAATGGATAGCCTTGTTTTGGCTTATCCACGTGACATAGTAGTTTTCTGGGCTTACACAACCATGACAAAACGTGGATCTTCCAAAGAGAGACTCATGTATACCTTGTCCATAGTCCTAGTCCCAAAATCTTCCAAACGTGCGCCGCACATCTGTCTAAGGTATGGTGCGTGCCGGACCCGTCTAAGTGCCGAACGGGTGAGCAATGATTGGTGCATTCATTGCGCCGACTTCGAGACTCTGGGAGAGGATAGCTGCCCAAGAGCTGGCGTGAAACTGTAAATTTCCACCGCCGCTTCGATCATTGTCTCTGGCGCAATCGCCCAAGAGCCATCCTGAGATGTTGACATTGCAGGTAGTACTTTTTGCGGCCAAATATTGGCCCGCAATACTATTCCTGGTCGTGTTTGCTTTCGTCGCTCACCAAAAGTTCAACAAAGGTCTCAATAAGTATCCCGGCCCATTAATTGCTGCATATACCGACTGGTGGAGGTTCGCCGAAAGTTGGAGTCGAGCAACGCACTTTACGCACCAGAGCCTTCACACGAAGTATGGAGACATTGTGCGCTTAGGACCGAATTCGCTCTCTTTCGCCGACCCAAAGGCTCTTCCCGTCATTTATGGCTTCAACAAGGGGATGATCAAGAGCGATTTCTATCCCGTTCAGCAGCCAATCGCCAAAGGAGTGCGCATTCACTCACTCTTTAGCACGACGGATGAGGAATATCATGCCAAGTATCGACGCTGCGTGAATGGAGCATTCGCCATGACAAACTTGAGGGGCTATGAGCCACTAGTGGACAGCACGACAGATGCCTTCGTCGAGCAAACGAGTAAACGCTATTGCGGCAGCGACAAAGAGTGTAATTTCTATCGGTGGTTGCAATTTTATGCATTGGACGTTATGGGAGAGTTGACATGGAGCAAACGCATGGGGTTTCTTGACGACGACCAGGATGTTGGCAATGTCTGCAAGTCGATGGCGGCCAATCTCGCCTACGCTGGACCCATTGGGCAGATGCCTTGGCTTGATCTCATATGGGTTAAGAATCCGATCCGACTGCGATTGCAAGAATGGGGTTGGATCAAGTTTGGGACTCTTCCCACCACGAGATTCGCCCTACAGCAGAATGAAGACCGTGCTGGTGAGCTTGCAAAGATTAGAAGAGATGGAGACTTTGAGGGAGGATTGAGGAAGACGCAAGATTTCCTGTTTAAGTTTACTCAGGCTCGTAAGTGTGTGTTTTGATACTGAAACAGGAAGCTGATCTCATCCCAGAATATGACCATCCTGACTTCATGAACAATGGACAGGTCCTCGCGACATGTAACAGTATGATTACTGCTGGGACAGAAACAACTGCAATCACGCTCAGCGCCATCTTTCACAACTTAATGCAGCATCCATCTGTGTACTGCAAACTCATGGTAGAAATCGATGGAGCAGTAAGAGATGGTATCATTATCGAGCGACGGAACAAAAAAGTGAGCTGGACCGAAGCCCAGAGGCTATCATACCTGGACGCAGTCATACAAGAGTCATTCAGACTACATCCTGCCGTCGGTATGACACAAGAAAAAGTGGTGCCTGCGCAGGGTCTTGAGGTTGCTGGACACTACATCCCTGGAAATACGATTATAGGATGTAACCCATGGGTCATACAGCGACGCCCGGAAGTCTTCGGTGACGATGTCGATGCTTTCCGCCCGGAACGCTGGCTTGAGGCCTCGGCAGAGCAGCTCAGAGACATGAAAGCAGCAATGTTCCAGTTTGGCGGTGGATCGAGGACGTGTATCGGCAAACACATTGCTTTGTTTAGCATTTACAAATTCGTGCCGACCTTCCTGCGCAACTTTAATATGCAACAGATAAGGGAAGATGAGTACCGACATCAGTGCGTATGGATGGTACGTATCGAAGGATTTTACGCACAACTGTCCCAAAGGCATCAAGGTCAGAGTGTTGGTCCTTGAAGAGTGGGAAGCCAGCATGACTCATGCGTCACATATTAACGATAAAAAACATTCGGCGCCGTCAACAAGCGTTCAATGGAATAGATACATACACAGCCAGACACTGGCAATTTCAAAACTTGCTGTATTGTTGAATATTGCATATAATGCTTGGTAGAGAGAGAATCATCTCCTTGATCCGCGGATTTGGAAGAATAGTCGTGTCTAATGAAGT
>Ga0302325_10015303_pt1 | contig 16308 bp, 15 predicted proteins | sample Palsa_T0_2_FD_201948 | JGI IMG/M metagenome (GOLD analysis project Ga0302325, IMG submission 201948) | Peat permafrost microbial communities from Stordalen Mire near Abisko, Sweden - Palsa_T0_2 | ecosystem: Environmental > Terrestrial > Soil > Palsa > Peat permafrost | place: Sweden: Abisko... | reverse complement strand
CTGCGCCTGGCCTACACCTATCCGAAAACCGGCTCGCTGCTACCCCCCGGCGTCCCGGGCACCACAATCGCCAGCCGAACGGTCAACGTGACCCTCACGGGCTAGCTCAGACCGACCGCGAGAGCCGACGCGCCGGCGGCGGGTGACGTTCGTCTGCGACGGCCCGATCGGAGACCACGGCGGCCATCGCGCCAATTCGGTACGTCCCGAGCATCCGCCACTGCGCTCTTGAGACTTCACATCGTCGCCCGTGCAGCCATGAGCACGGGACTTCCGCTTCCGTTGATCGCCGACGTAGAGCAGCAGCTCATCCCCGTGTATTCCGGCACCTCCGCGGACATCTTGCGCGTGCGTTCACCTGGCGAGATGGGAGCCGACATCATCGTCCAAGCCGAGCAATCACCGTAGCGATTTCGGCGACTGCTCAAGCGGCAAAGCGGCGACGCTCGGGGCCGATCATGACCGCCAGCTCGGCTGGTCCGGGGAACGGTTGGTCGTAGCGCGACGGTCAGGTGGCGAGGAGCCCGCCCTTGAGGATGAGGTTGTGGGCGTTGACGCCTGTGTTCGAAGCAGGAACTCGGTCGCGTCGGCAACTTCGTCCATCGTCACAAGACGTCCGATGGGCGTGCGGGCGATGTGGGGTGCGCCGCCACATCGCGCCATTTGGGGCTGTCGCCGACCACGTCCGGATGGAGCGCGTTGACTCGATGCGGGGCGATCTCGATGGCCGTGTCCTGATCCATGCATCACTCTTCGTGTTGCTCCGGTCCGGAATCAGCGCGGGACGCGAAGCGGACTTGGCAGGGCGAGGCTTCGCGTTCAGGCTCACACCCGGCCTCCTCAGACGTCATGGCATCCCCTTCGTCGGGAGGCGCAGACAAGCGAATTCTCATCCTACCATTACCCTCAATTATAGAGCAATGAGGCTCCAAATCTCGCCGTCGCTACCGAAGCCGCCTGGTCTCTGATCTGAGTTCAGCTTGTCTTGCCAAAAGGAGGCGTAGGCGCTACGTTGGAGCGGTCAGCGTGAGGTTGCGCTGATCGCGTCACCCTAACCCTCGGTGACGTCGCTTTTTGAGTCACTTCGGCCCTCGGTGACGTTCTCAGACATCGAGTCGGCTGGAGCAGCATGCATCTCACGCAGAAGCACGTACCCGCCGCCCGCGGCGCGGGAACTGAGCTCGTACCGCGACACAACAGCGAGACGGCGGTTCGGTCGACGCGAGCACCGCTCGCGCTCGTCTGTCTGCGGCCCGACCGCGGGTCCCGAACGAGCGTCGAGGCCGCGGCTCGCGACGGACGCCAACCGGTCGCCGCGACGCAGCTGGTGATTCGCTGCGAGCGCCGGCGAGACACGTTGATCATCTGGCTGAGCGGCGCGCTTGACCGCGTCACTGAAACGGCGCTCGATCGTCAGCTCGAGGCCCGAGCGAACGGCACGGTACGTCTCGTCCTCGATCTCACCGAGCTTGAGTTCATCGACTCCTGCGGCCTGAAGACCCTCCTGCGCATCCACCGCCGCGCCGCCGAGGACGGCGACAGGCTGTCCTTCCGGCACGGGCAGCACGTCGCCCAGCGGCCACTCGGACTGATCCGCCCCGCCCAACTACGTTCTCAGTGGACGCCGCGTCCGGCGCGCCTGAGCGATCAGGACTCCTACTTCGCCAGCGCGATCGCGTGCATTGACGTCGATCACCCCCCGGCCGGTGATCGACCGCGGGCAGCCTGACCGGCTCCCCGTCATGGCAGCAGGCGCGAGCGATGCATCACCCCCCTCACGCGTCGCTCGCGCCGCGCCATCCGATCCCCACCGGCGCCTCGACCAAGTCCGCTCCAACGGGCCTAGCGATCACAGCCGACATGAGTCGTCAAGCACCGATGATGGGTGTCCAGAACGTGATGAGAAATCGGGCGTTGCAGCGGTCGAATCGAGTTTCCGCAACCCGGAGGTCATGATGTCCGAGACGTCGACTATCTCGATCACTGCTGCCGGGCGAGCAGGTCCACAGGCAGACGGGTTGGTTTGCCAGCTGCGTGATAACCCCCGCAAAGTGACGCTGATCGACTCGCGTGCCGCAGATGCCCGCACGCGCGGCCGGCAGCTCACGCCCGGCCGCTGAGTTGCCCCGGGCGGTCCCCCGCAGGTAGCGCCGTCGGTCGAGCTGAGCGCAGCTGCCACAGGTATCGAGCCCGCCGAGCTCGACGACACCGACCCGGCGACCCAGATCCTCGTGCGATCCGGACACGCGGACCGAGCTGCATGACTGCGACCGCGACCTGGACGGAACCGCCGGAGCTGACGATCGCGATCTCAGCAGCGATCGTCGAGCTGTACGCCGCGTTCTATGACCACGACCGCACGACCGCGACCACCTACATCAACGACGAGATCGTCGTCTGCGTACTGGAGAACATCCTCACCGCGAACGAGGACATTCTGGTCGCCGACGGCGCCCGCGGCGAGGTCATCGACGGTCGCGTCGCGTTTCAGACCAAGACCGAGGATGAATTCACCGCAGCGATCGAACGGCTGACCCACCGGCGCGTCGTCGCGTTCCTCAGCGCGAACCAGACCGCGCCGGGTGTCGCACGCGATCTTTTCTTCCTCGATGCCGCGCCGCTCGTGTCAACAGATGGGGCCGGTACGTGACGCCGCCGAGTGCAGGCGCTCATCCAGTCGCGCCGAGCGACGGTGAGCTGATGGCCAACCTCAGCGAGAGAAGCCTGGAAAGCTTCGTCGATCTCTATGACGCCTCACGACACGCGAGCGACGATCAGCTTGAGCGGCGTTCGCCACTCGACGGCCCGTTCGAGAATGCGGCCAAACGTGCCGACGCGCAGCACCGGCAGGCCTCACTCACAATGCTCCCCGATGCTCAAGCCGAGGTGATCACGCTTGCGTACTACCGTCAGCAGTCGCACACCGAGATCGCCGCGCAACTCGGCCTGCCCGCCGGAGCGGTCAAGGGCGGGATGCGACTCGGACTGCAGAAACTCAGAGCAGACACCACACAGACCGCAGCGTGACGTCAGAGACGCGCCTGGACGACATGTCGCGGTGCTGTTCGACGAGGCGTTATGCCACATCGAGCATCTTCGCGAACCCGCCATAGGCAGCCCAAAACCCATCTGCGCAGTTCGGCCGTCGCTTGCGCACGCTTCTGGTTCTCGCCGAACCGGCCACGAGCGCGAGGCTGCCGCTTCGACCGGTCGACGACTTGGAGCAGGAGCCCGTCCGCGGCCTCGATCGACGCCTGAGGCGACTCCTGATTCGTGCAGGGAGAAGCCGGCGGCATCCCTCGCGGGGTGCCGTGTGCGAGGCTGCCTGGTCGCTCAGGCCAGCGACGGTGTTGCCGGCGGTTGGTGCCTGGCCGGCGCCGGGCTCGTCTTGACCCCGGCGCCGAGCGTGTAGGTCAGACGCCCGCCCAGCCACCCGCCTGCACCGAGTGCGCTGGAGCCGACGAGCGAGAGCAGCTTGCCGCGCCCGCGCGCGCCTCGTCTGCGCGCCGAGTAGGAGCCGAGCATGAGCGCGACAGCCGTCGCGTTGGCCGCGGCGTGAACGAGACCGGAGCGGCGCACCTCGGCGTGTTCGCGCTCGGAATCGGCCCAGTCTGACCAGCCGCTGGCGGCGGTCGCGCCCGCGGCGAGCAGCCCGATCAGAATCAGTCGATCCGACGCTGACTGACAGTCTTTTCCGCCCGTCCAGTCCAGCAGGACCGAGCTTGTCCAGACACCGATCGGGATGTCGGTCAGGATCGGATGGAGGGGGTGACCAAGCCACGCGCCGCTCAGCGCGTCCTTGACCGCGCCATCCGGAAGCAGCTGCCGAACCGTTCGGCCGGCCGCGTGCCCGAGACCGTCGAGGGTCTCGTCTGACTCGAGTCGCCCGACGAGCGTGTTCAATGGTGTAGAGGTCATCTTGCATGGCTACCCGCGTTTCGCGAATGACTCACGGCCGGTGCCGACTCGTTCGTCAGTCAACGCCGAGCCGGCCGGCCTTCTCTTCGGTCGGGCGCTCTGGCTCGCCGCTGGTTTGTTGCCTCAGTGGCCGTGAGGCCGGCGCTTCTGCGTCGGACCGCGGCGGGCCTGAAGCAGAAGTGACGCCAATGGGCTGACGGGCCAGCGAGATGGCTCCGTCTTCGAGATTCGAAGCGGCAGCGCTGGTGTCGACGCGGTCGTGACCACTTCGGTGCTTGCAGCTTCTCGCCCTGCAGTTAGCACCCGAGCACCGATCGGTCCGTCTGGGATTCGCGGCGTGCGCGCGTGTGGCGACAGTCAGGGCGCGACCTATGCGGAGGTCGAGACCTGTTTTCGAGCTGGAGCGGGACTGGCGACCCAAGTCAGTCGGCCAGCAGGCGCGCGAGCGCCTCTTGCACCGATCCGGGCGCCTCAATCCAGGGGAAATGGCCAGCGTTCGGCACCACGCTGAGAAAGGCGCGGGGTGAGAGGTCGACCGTCGGCCGTGCGGCCTGGCCCCAAGGGATCGGGCTGCCGGCACCGGCCAATAGTCCGTATCGCACATCTCCCTCAGCGAGACGCTCGGCCGCCTGCTCGGCGCCGACCTCGCGATCCTCTGAAAGTCCTGTGTGTGCCGCGAGCGAGAACCGCGGGTCGGGGATCGGCGGACGGGTCGGGTCGGCGAAATACAGCGGTCCGAGGATCCGTAGCGCTTCAATCGTCGCGGCAGCGTCACCGTCCTGCTCCTGCCGCTCGAGCTCCGCGAGCCGCGCGGCGTCGCGCTTGGACGTGCGGGCCCGGAGTTCGGTGTGGAACGCCGCGATGCCGCCGTCGCCGACGACGCCGATCGCGTCAATGCCGAGCACCCCGATCAGCCGTTCGGGGTGCGCCGCAGCGAGCCGCAGCGCCAGTGTTCCACCCCAGGAGTGCCCGGCGACGACGGCTGTATCCCAGCCGAGGTGATCGAGCACCGCCACCACGTCGGTGAGCGCTTGCGCAACGGTGTAAGGGCCAGTCGTGGTCGACGGCTCCAGCCCGCGCTGTTGGAAGCTCGCAACTAGGTATCGGGTCGACAGCTCGGTCGCGAGATCGTCGAGGTACTCGTACCCGAGTCCGGGCCCGCCGTGCAGAAGCGCAAGCGGGATACCGTGACCGGCGACCCAGCCGCCGATTGCGCCGCCGCTCACGCGTACCACGAAATCCCGGCGCTCTGATCCGGGCTCCGAGCCACTACGGGGTCCCGATCCCACGGCCATCTCGGCTGCCTAAGATACCTCCCGCGATTCGAACCCGCCAGACCATGGCGTGCGACCACGCGTTGTGACGGGAAATAGCACTGTCGCTGCGCGACTCGCTTTGCCGTGGCGCGGGAGATCGGGCGAGTGTCGACTCGCATCCGCTCAGCGCGGGAAGCGCGCGAGGCGCCCGCGAGCACGCCACGGCCGAGCTCGATGCGCCCGGTGCTGCCGTGCGACGGAATCCTGCAAGCAGCAGAGCAGCAGCGGTGCCGCCTGCGCGCTCGTTGTCGGTATCGGACAGAGGGAGCCACGTCGACAGCGCGGGCTCCGGGTGCACCTGCCGACACGACGGGCGCCGCGGCTTGGGCTGTGATCAGCCAGCGGCAGGTCCTGTTGACCGGTCCCGTACGCCATCGCGTTGCGCAGCACGTCGCCGTCGCGCGCCCTGTCGATCTGGCTGGCGATCTGCCCGGCGAACCCGCCGGCATCCGACGACGGTGATGGACGTCGGCCGGGCAGATTACGCGATTACCGTGCCGGTCTGTGCCCGGGGTTGTCGCGCGACGGACAATGAGGAGATGAAGCTCTCAGCGAACGTTCCGGGCACGTCCTGCACGCCGCTGATCGGTCGCGAGACGGAGCTTGCGGAGCTGCTCGGTCTGCTCGACGGCGTCGCCGAACGCGGGGCTGTTCGCCTCGTTCACGGGGACCCCGGCGCAGGGAAGTCAGCTCTCCTGGCCGCCGTCGGATCCAGCGCGCACGACCGCGGGATGCTCGTGCTGGAGACGACCGGAGCCGAGTTCGAGGCTCAGATGCCGTTTTCGGGATTGCAACAGCTGGTGGACGGAATCCTGGGCGAGGCCTCGAACCTGATCCCGGCGCAACGCGACGCGCTTCGCGACGCACTGAGCTCGGCGACCGACGCTCCGAGCTGGTTCCTGGTCGCGCTCGCTGCGCTCAACCTGCTGAGCGACTGCGCGGCTCGCGCGCGCCCACGCTCTTAGTCGTCGACGACGCCCACTGGCTGGATCCGGCGACGGTCGACGTCGTGCGGTTCGTGGCGCGGCGACTGGAGGCCGATCCGATCATCATGCTGATCGCCTACCGCGATGGGTTCGGCAGCGCGTTCGAGGACCTGGAGCTGCCACAACTGGAGGCTCGCCGGCTCGGGTCGGCAGCAGCGGCGACGCTCCTGGACGCCCATTCACCCGACCTCGAGCTGCATATCCGCAGCCGGGTGCTGGATGACGCGGACGGCAATCCGCTCGCTCTGCTCGAGCTTCCCGGCGCTTGGCGTGACCGGAATCCGAGCTGGTCGACCCTCGACGACGTGCCGCTCAGCGCGCGCCTGGAGAGGACGTTCGGGGCACGCGTGGCCGATCTGTCCGCGCCGGCGCAGACGTTGCTGCTGGTCGCGGCGCTCGACGACCGGGATGCGCTTGCCGAGATCCTGGGCGCGACGTCGCTGCTCGAGGTCGAGGCGCCTACGCATTGGAAGAGGGCGAGAGCCTCGGCGAGCTGCAGGGCGGCTTCCCGGACTCCGAGCTCGCCGCCAATCTCATCTACTCGCCCTATCCGGTGGACGGAGCAGAGCCGGGCACCGACGTGTCGGTCAAGGTCGACGCGTTCCCGCACGTGTTCGCGGCGGGCGTTCCCGATCAGCAGGCGAAGGTGCTGGCCGTCTCCCAACGTCCGCTCGCGGCCGTCGCCTTCTCGGAGAAAGCCGGCGCGGCGGCGTGGAAGACCCGGCCCGGCTGGGGGATCGTCGCCGCGGCCGACCACACGATCAACCCCGACGTCGAGCGGTTCGGTTATCAGCGCGCCGGACTGCGCAAGGTGATCGAGCTCGACAGCTCGCACCTGGCGATGCTCACCCACCCCGACGAGGTGACCGACCTGATCACTGAGGCCGCCGCCGCGATCGAGTCGGCGCCGGTCGCATGATCCCGTTCGCACAGCAGTCCAACCCACGAGAAGGAGAACCGCGATGAGCACCACCAGCTCCATGTCGGCCACGACCGACACGATTCCCCTGGAGGCCGCCGCACAGGAGTTCTGCGACGCGACCGCCAACCCCCCGTACCTCTATGACCTCGGACCCGAGAAGGGTCGCGAGGTTGTCAACCAGACACAGGCCGGCCCGATCGCGATGCCCGACGTCACCGACGAGTGGATCACGGTTCCCGGCGGTCCCAACGGCGACGTGTCGGTCCGGATCGTGCGCCCGGCGGGCGCGACCGGGGCGCTGCCGGTGATTCTGTACATCCACGGGGCCGGGTGGGTGTTCGGCAACGCCGGTACCCACGATCGGCTCGTCCGGGAGCTGGCCGTCGGGGCGGGCGCGGCCGCGGTGTTCCCGGAGTACAGCCTTTCGCCGGAGGTCAAGTACCCGGTGGCGCTCGAGGAGTGCTACGCGGTCGTGCGCTGGCTTGCCGAAGGCGCTGCGGGCAAGCGCCTGGATACAACCCGAGTCGCGGTCTGCGGCGACTCCGTCGGCGGCAACCTCGCCGCTGCCACGGCGATCCTCGCCAAGCAGCGCGGCGACCTCACCCTGAGGGCACAGGCGTTGCTGTACCCCGTCACCGACGCCGACTTCGACGACGGGTCCTATCTGCAGTTCGCCGACGGGTACTGGCTGACTCGGACCGGGATGCAGTGGTACTGGGACCAGTACACGACCGACCCGGATGAGCGCGCGCAGATCACCGCCAGCCCGCTGCGCGCGACCGAGGAGGAGCTCAAGGGTCTGCCGAAGACGCTGATTATCAACGGCGAGTGCGACGTGCTGCGCGACGAGGGCGAGAGCTACGGACGCAATCTGCGCCGGGCCGGCGTGGACGTGACCGCGACGCAGTACGCGGGGATCATCCACGACTTCATGCTGCTCAACGCGCTGGCCGAGACGAACGCCGCGCGGGCTGCCACCGTGCAGGCGGCAGCCTTCCTGCACGACGCGCTGAGCTGACCCGACGGTCCGGCCGGGCGGTGTCGATCCGCCACCGCCCGGCCGCTCTGTGCCGGGCGGTCACGACCGCTGGCGATCACTCCAAGCGTCGCGGAAACTGACGACGCCGCGGGTGGTCGCGGTCTCCGGCGTCTCGTTCGGGTAGCGAGGCTCAGGACTGTTCGCTACCCGACTGTGACATGGGCCAGATGCACACGGAAGGGCGCATTCGCTGCCCGACAAGCCCGACGGGGTGCCCGAGTTCAAGCGCTACCTCGACGAGATGCCAGGCGTGCCGCTGCAGGACGTGTGGATAGATCGCGGCTCGTGACCGGCGCCGCGTCGTCCTGCAGCAGCACACTGAGGTCGAAGGCGGGCTGCCACTCGGCCGGAACGAGCGGGTCGCGCCGAAAGGTGGCGGCGGCGCCAAAGTCGCTTTTGAGGCGCTCGAGCACGATCAGGTTCGACGCGATCACGAGGAACGACGTCGTCACAGGCGACCCGTGGCCGAGCAGGACTTCACGTCCCGTCGCGCGTGATCAAGACTGCTGCTCAGTCGCCGCAGCAGGCGCGGATCTGCGACTGCTGCTTCGGCCCGCCGGCGACGCGAGGCAGAAGCGAGGACGCTGGTCGTTGAGCCGGCTGTGACGGCCCTTAATGAGAAGTCGCTTCGGCGGCTGGCGCCGGATCTGCTGCCGGTCGGCGGTCCCCTGCACAACCATGGTTCCACCCGACGCCATGCTCGGCCCGCGATGATGTAGAGAACCTCGTGACCGCTGCCAAGCTCGCGCTGGGTCTGAGCGGCGAGGTTCGCGGCACGAGCGTAGAAAGCAGCCTGCTTCGCGACCGCGGCCTTACGCGCGGCCTGCTTCGCCATCATCGGTGTAATGGTCCCCGCTGCACGACGCCCGAGGACGGGGTCCAGATCCTCGATCGGTCCGGACGGCTCGGCCGTCGCCGCCCCGTCATCCGGCTGGCTGCCCGACGGGATCGCGCTGGTCGTGTGCCTGGTTCTGGGCGTGATCTCGGTGCTGACGCTGCCGTCGTTGCCCGGCTATGACTCGTTCTCCTGGGTGGTGTGGGGCCACGAGATCGCCCATCACGTCATCGGGCCTCGCCTGCCGCTCATCTTCCGGGGCGGTCCGTCGTGGAAGCCGCTGCCGGTCGTGTTCACGACGATCTTCGGGTTCTTTGGCGTGGCAGTGAAGCTGTGGATCGCCTTTGCCCGAGGGATCGGGCTGCTCGGTCTGTACGCGGCCTACCGGCTCGGCGACCGGCTCGCAGCCTCAGAAGACTGGACTTACGCCGGACCGATCGCCGGCGTGCTCGGCGCGATCGCGGTCGTCCTCACCTCGGGTTGGATGCACGACATGTACCGGGCCACCTCGGAGCCGATGGTCATCACCACCGCGCTGCTGTGGATCGAGTGGCACTTCTCGGGACGGAGGATGGCCGCCTTCTGGTCTGGCGTCGCGCTGTGCCTGATGCGACCCGAGGCGTCGGTCTTCCTGCTGGCCTACGCGCTGTGGTATCTGTGGCGCAGGCGGGGCATCGTCCGGGGGATCGTCCTGCTCGTCGGGCTGGTGATCGTCCCGTTGGGGTGGGTGCTGCCGCCGGGGATCGCCGACGGTCACCCGCTGGAGGCGTCCTCGCACGCCCGCATCTATGCTCGCGGCCACCCGGCGGCCGTGCACACCGGCCTCTTTCTCGAGGTCCTCAAGCGCGCGACCGAGCTCACGGTGTGGCCGGTGCTTATCGCGGCTCTGGTGTTGACGGTTATTGCGGTCCGGGCCCGAGACTGGGTCATCATCACGCTGGCGGGCCTCAGCTTGAGTTACGTGGCGGTGGTCGAGGTGATGACGCTCGCCGGCTATCCAGGACTGGAGCGGTTCATGCTGCCGGCCGCCGCGCTGGCCTGCGTGCTCGCTGCGGTTGGCGTCGTCCGACTGGCGACCCTCGCGGGAGGCGGGCTGACCAGCCTGGCGGCAGTCGGCCTGTTGGTCGCCATCGCCGCGCCTGCTTTTGCCGGGCCGTATAAGGCGATTCCGACGGAGCAGCGGCTGGCCTGGACCGCGGTCCACAGCTACGACGACCTGTCCGCGGCGGCGCGCCAGGTGGGCGGCGACGCGCGTATCTTTGTGTGCGCATCAAGCTCGGTCTCGATCAACCACACGGCGGCGACCGGCTTTGCGTGGGCTCTCGGCGTGCCGCTCGACCGCGTGCACGGGGTGACGTTCGTTGACAAGAGCGCCCACAGCACGGGGCTGGACTTCTTCGCGCCGAGCAACGTCGTCCTCGGCGGCGCGCCGGCGAAGCTCGTCCACGGCCTGCGGGGCAAGCCGATCCACCAGTACCGGATGTGGCGGGTGATCCGAGTTACGCGGCCCGGAGACAGCCGCGCGAACCGCTGCGTCGGATCCTGACCCCACGTCTCATCGTGCGATGCCAGCCGCGAGCGTATGGGACGCGGCGCTCGTGCTCGGGGGGTCCACGACTCCGGTCAGAGCGACTCGGCACCGCCAAATAGCGGCTCAAAACCCCGCCATCTAGCCCCACAATTGCACACGGGGCAAAGAGCCGTCTTTGCGGCTTGGGTCGCGTTTTGGCCCACGAACTTGAGCGATACACAACCGTGGGTCGTCGAGTTCCGAGTCGCAGCGGCCGATCGACGTGATCAGCCCAAGGCGGTCGGGACCCAGCGGGGACGGCGGTTGCCAGAGGTGACCGAGGTCGACGTCCGCCGCCAGCCTGGCGGCGGCGGACGGCTTGGTGCGCGGACGGGTCGCGACCTTGCTTGCCGGGCCTTGCTCGGAACGTGGAGCCCCAACTAGACGAGGAACTTCATCGGGCTTCTCCGCTGGGAGTGCTTTGTTGCCTCGTTGGTAATGCGTCCATCCGGTCTCTTGGGCTCCGGGGCGACGCCGATGTCGTTTAGGGCGATATTGGCGAGAAGCTTGTAGGGACCGCCCACCCCCGGGGGATGAGTGACCAGGGGATCCGACGGGCGCGAGGGCCGATGGGGAGGTTCAGGGTGCGCGGTGTCGCCTGCGTCTCTCCCCGAAAGGAACGCTGCATGGCATCGGCTTATGAGGGCTTGGAACATCGGTTGGCCGCCGCGGCCGCGAGGGTTGGCCCCGGCCCGCTGATGGAGTGGCAGCTATCGCGTCTGCATGAGACTCGTGCCGTGCCCGTCGGAGTCCGGACCGTGGCTGGTGTGCGGATCCGCTACGTCGAGAGCCAGGGGGCCGGCGGAGCGGAGCGTTCTACACGGCAGTCCGTGGATTTCACGGCCAGATCGCGAAGCGGTGGCATGATCTTGGCGGGACATGAGAGCCTGATGAAGACCATCGTCATTGGGACGAGCACGATCGGCAACGCCATCACCGCGCTGTTTCGCGACAGCGGCCACGATGTCATCCAGGTCGGCCGTACCAGTGGCGACGCCCAGGCCGACCTGACTGACATCTCGAGCCTGCGAAGCCTGTTCGCGCAGCACGTCCCCTTCACGGCGGTCGCAAACGCGGCCGGCGAGGTTTTTCGTGCCCCACTCGGGGACACCGACGACCAACAGTGGGCTCGCTCGATCGGTTCCAAGGGGATGGGACAGATCAACCTCGTCCGAGCGGGCCTGCCCTACATCAGCGACCGCGGATCCTTCACGCTGGTCTCCGGGATCGTCGGCGACGAGATCATCAACGCGATGACGATCGGAGCCACGGTCAATCGCATGGTGGAAGGGTTCGTGCAGGCAGCAGCCACCGAACTACCCCGCGGCGTACGCATCAATTGCGTCAGCCCGAGCGTGCTCGCGGAATCCGTCGCCGACCTCCCCTCCTTCCGCGGCTTTTCCCCCGTTCCCGCGCACGATGTCGCCATGGCTTACCTCCGCGCCGTATCCAACCCGTATAACGGACGAATCCTTACCCTGCACCCAACTCAATAACGAGATAGGGGCGAAGGAGAGCTCGAGACCAGACGACTAGGGGCCCTGGCTCGGTCGTTCGGCGTTTTGTAGGGCGTCGCGGAGGCGCCCGCGGGAATCGATCCCCAGCTTGGTGAACACCTTGCGCAGGTGCCATTCGACTGTGCGAGGGCTGATGAACAACCGGGTGCCGATCTCGGGGTTGGTCAATCCGTCGCGAGCGAGCCGGGCGATCTGTTCTTCCTGAGGGGTGAGATCATCGCGCGTGTCGACGGTACGTTTACGCACCTTCTCGCCGGTCGCCAGCAGCTCGTTGCGGGTACGGTCGGCGAACGCCTCCATGCCGATCGTGGTGAAGATGTCGTAGGCGGTGCGAAGCTGTGCGCGCGAATCGACACGCCGGCCCTCGCGGCGTAGCCACTCGCCGTAGAGCAGGTGCGCCCGGGCGAGATCGGGACGCATCCGAGTGCTCCCCAACCGTTCGACCGCCTCTTGATAAAGCCGCTCTGCCGCGTACCCCTCACTGAGCAGCGCGCGGGAACGCGCCTCGATCCCTAGTCCGAAGTCAGTACCGGCCGCCCGTGTCGTTACAGTCAAGCGCTCGAGCGCATCCCGGGCAAGTTCCACCATTCCACCCCGTGCAGCCGCCTCGACCTCCTCCGGTAGCACCCAGCCCGAGACATGCAGCTCCGGCGCCATTTCGCTCGCCTGCCGCGCCTCCGCCAGCGCCCGCTCGTAGCGACCGAGGCCGTTGTAGAGGACCGCGCTCGTCAGATGTGCGAACTGCACGGCCAGCCCCTCGCCTCCCGCGGTGGCAGCTTTGATCATGGCGTCGATCAGTGCGCGAGCCTCGGCTTCCTGTCCGCGCCATGCGGCGAGCATCATCGAGGCGTATGGCGGGACGCGGCTCCTCGTCGCTTCGGTAACTGTGTCGAATTCCGCGATCACCGCAGCGGCCGCCGCGATTTCACCGCACCCGATGAACGCCATCCCATGCGCGTTTAGAGCGAGCGGCAAGGCGGCGAGAGCACCGGCGTCGCGCGAGAGCTCGACCTGAACGGCGACGACGTCGCGCCAACTCTCAAAGTCCCACAGCACGCCGGCGGCCGTTGCCGCCAACGAGCTCCACTGGAGCCCCTTGCCAACACGGACCGCGTCGCCTCGAAACGAACTCACCGCCCGCCTCAAAGCCGTGGAGGCCGCGGAGCGTCCTTCCGTGGCCAGCAGCGCAAGACTATCCAGCAGCAGGTCAGACGGTTGCGGAGAGTGCGCCTGAGGCGTGGCCCGCACAGCACGCGAAACGTCCAGTACATCAGACCCTCCGGCAAGACTACCCGCGCGCATCGCTGCACCCCACGCGTCCAGGTAGGTTTCACGCGCCAGGTCAACGTTCAACGGCTCGAGCCGCTTCGCGGCCTGCAGCAGTAGCAGCGGAGCATCGCGCGGGGACCCTGAGACGAACGTGATCTGTGCGCGTATGTGGTCGATGCGGGCGTGTTGCAGCTCGTCGAGGGCCGTAGACTCCGCTGTGGCTAGCAGCCCAAGAGCTGTGTCAAACGCGCCAGCGTGCAGGCTGGCTTGCGCGGCGGCCAACGCGCGCTCGACGCGCCGTCGGGGCTCCCGCGTCAACTCCATTGATCGCTGCAGAAACGCCCCAGCCGCAGCGAGCCCCCCTCGCGCCTGTGCGCGGCCGGCTGACCGCTCAAGCTCCAACGCGACTTCCTCATCAGGACCCGACGCTGCCGCTGCGAGATGCCACGCACGACGATCAGGCTCGACCTCGCGATCAGTCACGGCCGCCAACGCCAGATGCGCAGCACGGCGATCCTCCACCGCCGCCGCCCGGTAAACGGCCGAACGCACCAACGGGTGACGAAACGTGACCCGCTCCCCGATCGCCAACAAGCCATCAGTCTCAGCAGCGGCAGTCGCCGAGAGCTGGATACCTAACCGCTCAGCCGCACCCCACACCAGCAGCGGGTTGCCGACGGGCTCTGCTGCCGCGACCAACAAGAACCGCTGCGTTTCCAACGGCAGACCAGCAAGCCGCGTGAGGAAGCTCTCCTCGATCCGCCCCGACAACGCCTGCACGCCGAGCAGCCCGAATCCGCCGGCTAATTGCGCCGCGGTCAACCCGCGGGGCAGCTCCAACAACGCCAACGGGTTCCCGCGTGTCTCGGCCACGATCCGATCCCGTACTCGCTCATCCAGTACGAACCGCACAGCGGACCGTAACAGCGCGCGAGCGTCCCCGTTACGCAACCCCTGGACCTCGAGCTCTGGCAACCCATGAAAGTCCTCGCCTGGCTCACGTGTCGCGAACAAGATCCCGACCGAGTCCGCCCCAAGTCGCCGCGACACAAACCGCAGCGCGAGAGACGATGCCTGATCTAACCACTGTGCATCATCGACCACGCAGACCAGCGGACGTTCATCCGCTACCTCCGACAGCAAACTCAACACGGCCAACCCCACCAGAAACCGATCGGGTGCCGGCCCGCCACTAAGCCCGAACACAATCTCCAGCGCTTCACGCTGCGGGCCGGGAAGACGCCCCACCTGATCGAGCATCGGGGCGCACAACTGCTGCAACGCCGCGAACGGCAACTCCATCTCAGACTCCACCCCCACCGCCCGCACGACCCTCACGCCCGACGCCGCCCCCACCAGATAATCCAACAACGCCGACTTTCCGACTCCAGCTTCGCCGCGGATCACCAACGCCCGACTCTGCCCGCTACGGACGGCCGTAACCACACCATCGAGCACCGCGCACTCGCTGCTTCGCCCAAGCAGGCGGGTGAGCCCTCCCCGAACCGAACCATCATCAACCATGAGCAGCGCCTACCCTACCGGTCCATCTGCGACCTCAGACCGACACACCGCCAGCGTTCCTTCACTCGACGGCGAGGCAACATGCCCGCCAGACGGGGAGCGACTTCACACGATCCGATAGCCGCGCCCAGTCGGCGGGGGTCGCCAGTAAAACAACCCGCGGCTTCCGGCAGATGCCCGCGTGATCGTGGTCCCACCGGATCGCTTGCTTCACGACGGATGTACGTCTAGGCGCAAGCCCTCCTGTTCGTCTGATCACCGCGGCGCGCGCCGAGCGGCTCGAAGGCGTAGGCGCTCCCGGGCCAGCAGATCCTCAGGATGATCGTCGGACCGCGAGGCGTGGCGCTCTCGGCTCACCGTCCAGGCTTCGCCACCGTCCGAAATCCAAGCTGCGCCGCCTCAGTGCGGACGGCTTACATAGCCATGCGAAGGCTGGGTTCAAGATCGACATCGTGGAAGAAGCCCGAGTGGTCGCCGGCGTCCCAGGCGGCTCGCTGCGCTGGGGTGTTGATGTCCCAGTCGGCCCGGATCTCACGTGTCGCGTCCCGTAGGTCCTGGCGTAGGTCCTCGATCGATGGCCTGCCCCAGAACCAGTAGCCGTTATAGACGCTGTGGATCACGAGCCCGGGTTTGAGCACGAGCGTGTGAGGGACCATCGGGTCGTGATGGGGGTCGGTGTACTCCGGGATGTCGAGGTCCTTCTGCACCTTGCGGCCGGCGTCAGAGAGGAAGGTCCAGTAGGCGCCAACCGAGGCCCGAAATTCCCGGCTCTCAACGATGTTGTCAGTCGAGATCGTGACGATCCGGGTGTAGGCGACCGCGATCTGCGGTTGCCAGGCGGCGAGCTCGAGATGCTGCTGGTGGTCCTTCGGGCAATAGTGGCCCCGCGCGAGCACGAGAATCATCGGGTCGTTCTCCTGGAGATCGCTGAGACGTCGACGAGTCTTGGTGTGGTCGGTCAGCTCGTAGTCAGGGAAGATTCCACCGGAGACGATGTCGGCGCGCATGAAATGCTCCTATCTCACTTGAAGGGGAGGCCGCGGGATCGGCAGTTGCCCGAAGATCGCGCCCCGCACGGACCGTCGCGCCCGTCGGATCCCCTGGTCTTTGCCCCTGGCTCGCCACCATCGCGCTCCTGCCGCGCCCCGTTCATGGGTGCGGTCAGCGAGGACAATCCTCAGCTCAATGAGCCTTTGGGGCGAGGTTGGGGTCCGCCCCCAGACGGTCTTGACCTCCGGTGTGCAACTAGCAAACGCCGTCCACTCGAGGCTGCGCCATGTCTAGTTACTTGCCCCGGATAAACGGCGTTGACTGAAACGGCCGCGCCGGGGGTCGCGCGGCCGAGTCAGGCTCATGATGGTTGTCCGTGGAGGCGGACTTCTCGGAGTGTTTCAGTGGGCTCGGATGGCGAG
>Ga0302325_10015302_pt1 | contig 16308 bp, 12 predicted proteins | sample Palsa_T0_2_FD_201948 | JGI IMG/M metagenome (GOLD analysis project Ga0302325, IMG submission 201948) | Peat permafrost microbial communities from Stordalen Mire near Abisko, Sweden - Palsa_T0_2 | ecosystem: Environmental > Terrestrial > Soil > Palsa > Peat permafrost | place: Sweden: Abisko... | reverse complement strand
GGTCCGCACCATGACCGGCAAACCACTCGGCGGCGTCATCGCCGCTGTCGCCACCGCGGTCGACGCCAATGGCGCACCCGACAGCACACGCTCGACGGCGCTGGCGCGCTTTCTGCTGTCAAACGGCTGCGACGGACTCAACGTGCTCGGCACCACCGGCGAGGCGACGTCGTTTTCGCTGGAGCAGCGCAAGAAGGTCATGAACGATTATGCCGCCAGCGGCTTGCCGCTCGACCGCATGATGGTGGGGACCGGCGCCGCGGCGACGGCTGACGCCATCGCGCTCACCCAACACGCCGCGTCGCTCGGCTTCGGCGGCGCGCTGGTACTGCCGCCGTTCTATTACAAAGGCGTCCACGACGACGGCCTGGTTGCCTACATCGACGCAATCGTGAATGCGACCAAGGCGCAACCGATTCCGATTTATCTCTATCACTACCCGGCGCAGTCGGGCTTACACTGGCACGTCGCGCTGATCCGCCGCCTGCTCGACAGCTTCGGTGAGCGCATCGTCGGCCTGAAAGATTCTTCCGGCGATATGGATTTCGCGCGTGCTGCCGCGGCTGTCGATCCGCGCTTCAAAGTATTTCCTTCCACCGAAGCGGCGCTGCCACGGGCGCGCTCGGGGCCGTTCGCCGGTTGCATTTCGGCGACGGCCAATCTCAATCCTGATTTGTGCGCCCGCGCCTATCGCTCCGGCGATGCCGCAGCGCTCGCCGAAGCCGTGACGATCCGCAAGCTGTTCGACGGCAAGCCGCTGGTGCCAGGCATCAAGGCGCTGCTCGCCCACATTCACGGCGATCCGCAATGGGCGCGCGTCGCACCGCCGCTGTCGGCGTTTCCGGCCGGCGATCTCGGCGCGGCGGTAGCCGGCTACGACGCGGTGCGGGCAAAACAGGTCGCGTAATTACGGCGCCGCATGGCGGCGCCGTATCGCGGCAAACGTCAAATATCTTGCACAGCGCCAGGCAACGGCGATGGCGGCGATCATCATCGCCGCGGCGACGATGCCGATTGTCAGGCTGCCTGAGAACAACAGCGCGCCGGCGGCGATACTCAAACCGACCGCGATCAGCGACTGCGCCCAAACGCCGCGCCAGTCGGCCGGCGGCAACCGTTTGGTTTGCAGCCAGGCCTTTTGCCGGTGCGCGATCCGGAGCGCGAGGCGCACGGCGAATACGATGGTGGTAATTCCTGTCGCCAGCATCACCAGACCAGCGATTCCCATCTCCAGGTCGGTTGCGCCGCTGACACCGTCGCGCTGCAACATTACAGCGGTGTCGAACAGACTGTGCAAAATGACCGGGATGAGCCACGCCGACACGAGCAGCCGTGGCCGCCGCCAGCGGCTGTGGCGATCAGCGCCCAGCGCACCGCCGAAGCGAGCCCTGGCGATATAGGCGCCGGCGATGGCGCCGAGCGAGCCGTGGAAGGGAATGGTCAGCAAACCGCGCATGATCGCAACGCTGACCCAATCCGGCTCGCCCCAGAGATAGAAAAAATTCTCAAACGCGGCGAAGCCGAGACCGACCGCAGCGCCATAGACCACGCCATCCATTGGCTCGTCGAAATCGTGCGCCCGCAGTCCGATCGCGGCGATGCATGCGATCTTCAGTGTCTCTTCCGGAATACCGGTGAGCAGGAAGGATGACTCCAGAACCCGCAACGGATCGGCGCTGGCCGGGAGTAGCGGCACGATCACGGTCTCGACAATCGCCGCGAGGATGGCGCTCAAGGTGCCAAGCAGCACCGCGATCAGGACCAGCCTCGGCGGTTCCGGGCGGCTGTCGGCCGTCACGACAAGCCACAGCAGCAGCAAGGCCGGGGCGATGGCGGAAGCTACGATGACGCTGGAGAGCAACGCTGGAAACATCGCAAGAAGCCCGATTTAGGCCGATAAATACGAAATTGCGGCGGACGGCGGCGTTGACGGAGCCTTCCGGCCCCCCTATAAGCGCCGCTCTTGTACACCATCGTACGTGTTTGACACCTTATGCCCAATACAAAGTCTGCCAAGAAAGCTACCCGCCAGATCGCCCGCCGTACCGAGGTCAATAAGGGACGTCGGGCGCGCGTGCGCAGTACTGTACGCAAGGTGGAAGAAGCAATCTCGGCTGGTGATCGCGCCGCCGCTGTTGCTGCTATGACCGAAGCGGAGCCGGCACTGATCCGCGCCGCCAATCGCGGCATCGTCCATCGCAATGCAGCACGCCGCAAGGTTTCGCGGCTCGCGCATCGTATTGCCAAGATCGGCAAGTAATCCATCCTACAATCAGTCGCGCTGCGCGTTTTTCGAAGGCGCGGATTTTTTTGTCCCGCGAACATTCGCGGTGGACTGCAACTTTTCTGTTGCAGAATTGTCACTTTTGCCAGGTAAATCAGGCACAAAGGCAGTCTTGGCGTTTTTTGCTCAGCGCCGGGTCTTTTTTTGTTTGTTCCGCGCCCTTTCGCGTGAGGGTGCCCCTTCATTTTGCTCAGAAGAAATAATGCGCGATGAATGACTTATTGGCATCAATCCACAGGGAGTTCGATTCAGCGATGAAATTGGCGTGACGGATTTTATTTGCTCCGCTGAGTAATTTCATAATTATTTCGAATACTTTTTCGGCACAGCCGTCGCGATTCACCGCGACGACTCAATGATTTGCGCTGTCACACAAATGCCTTCCAAAAGCCGGCGTTGATCAGAAGTCCAATGTTGGCGCGATTTTTCGCGCTTGCGGACCGCAAACTTGGTGCTAGCTTTCAGTTCCCTTCGACGTCCGAAGGGCTTCAAAACGCGGTTGAACGGAAACTCATCGTGAATGGGTGCGGGAGAGTTGCGTCTAAAATTCAGCTGGTATTCGCAGCTCTGACCTCATCAGGGCTGAAAGTAGCCAACAATAAGATCTGCTCATGAACCTTCGGGCGAGGGAACAAGCAGGGCGGCATGGACAGTCACGCCAATGATGCGCGGATGTCCGTGGCCGACCATCGAACTGGGAGCGGTGGAGACGGGGCAGGATGACGATGAGCCAACATCCGTTTGCGGCAGGCGCCTTATGGCGCGTCGTGCTGTGGCCGCCCGCGGATAGATCAAGTAGCGCGATTGGATCGCAATCGGCCGAGTGCCGCGACGGAACAGCCGCTGAACCCAGCGGTTAGATTTACCGCTTTACCTCTCTCATTCATCGGCGGCGAGCGTGACTTTTGTGCCGTCACAACATCCACCCCACTCAACGCGTGCGTTGCATTTAATCGCTGTCGAGCATGGCGGACCTTCGCCTGCGTTGCTCGGTCGAGCCCACATCTCTGACGAAAAAGAGCAGAACACTATGACGAGCACCGATCAGCAGCGCTGGCAGAAGGTCAAAGAGCAGTTGCGCCATCAATTGGGTGAGGATGTTTTCACGAGCTGGTTCGGGCGCATGGAGCTCGAAGCCGTGGAGAAGGAAGCGGTGCGACTGTCGGTACCGACGCGCTTCCTGCGTACCTGGATTCAATCGCACTACAGCGAGCACGTGCTTGCCAAATGGCAAGTCGAGGAGCCCGCCATTACACGGCTGGAGCTTTCGGTGCGTTCAGCGGCGATCCGCCCGATCGCGCCGAAGCCGAAACCAGCCGAGCCGGCGATGATTTCGCGCGATCTGCGCGACCTGGATGGTGCCGAGACGCGCACCAGTGTGCCGTATATGACCGTACACGAGGCGCTCGGCGGCTCGCCGCTCGATCCGCGCCTGACCTTCGAGAGCTTCATCGTCGGTCGCTCGAACACGCTCGCACATGCCGCAGCCAAGCAGGTTGCGACCTGCCGGCGCGGCGAGCACTTGATGTTTAACCCGCTGTACATTCACGCTGCGGTTGGTCTTGGCAAAACCCATCTGCTTCAAGCGATCACCTGGGCGGGCAACAACAGCGACCGCAAGGTGCTGTATCTGACCGCCGAGCGCTTCATGTACGGTTTTGTCTCGGCGCTGAAGACCCAAACCACGCTCGCCTTCAAGGAAGCGGTGCGCGCTATCGACGTGCTGGTGATCGACGACTTGCAGTTCCTGCAAGGCCGCTCGACCCAGGCTGAGTTCTGCCACACCCTCAATGCGCTGATCGACGCCGGCCGTCAGGTCGTGATCGCCAGCGACCGGCCGCCTGCGGATCTCGAAAGCCTTGACGATCGCGTCCGCTCCCGCCTTGCCGGTGGGCTCGTGGTCGAGATCGGTTCGCTCGGCGAAGAATTGCGGCTCGAGATTTTGCGAAGCCGCGTCGCCGCCGCCCGCGCCCACCATCCAGGCTTCGAAGTGCCGGCGCCGGTTCTCGTCTTCGTTGCTAAATCCGTAACCCACAACGGTCGCGACCTCGAAGGCGCGGTGAACCGGCTGCTGGCTCACTCCAAGCTTACCGGCCAGCCGGTCACCCTCGAGATGGCCGAGCGCGAAATGCGCGACCTGATCCGCCCGGCCGAGCCGAAGCGGGTCCGGATCGAGGACATCCAGCGCGTGGTCGCCCGCCAGTACAACGTCAGCCGCGCCGACTTATTGTCGTCGCGCCGCACCGCCAACGTGGTCCGGCCGCGTCAGGTGGCGATGTATCTGGCCAAGGTTCTGACCTTGCGCTCGCTGCCCGAGATCGGCCGGCGCTTCGGCGGCCGCGACCACACCACCGTCCTGCACGCGGTCCGCAAGATCGAGGCGCTGGTCGGCAACGACAATGCACTTGCGGAGGAAGTCGAGAGCCTCAAGCGGCAACTCCAGGACTAGCGAAAACGCCGCAAAACCTTGGAAAACGAGCGTTTTCGCCCTTGCCGAAAGCAATCCGCCGCGCCACTTTTGTTACCCGCCTCGTGAACGGATTGTACGATGAAGATCACCGTTGAACGTTCCGAATTGTTGAAGTCGCTGGGCCACGTTCACCGCGTGGTCGAGCGCCGGAATACCATTCCGATCCTCGCCAATGTGCTGATCCGCGCCGATCGCTCGAAGCTGTCGCTCAAGGCGACCGACCTCGACGTCGAGATCACGGACACCATAGCAGCCGAGGTCGGGCCGGGCGGTTCGACCACGGTCCCCGCTCATATGTTCTTCGACATTGTGCGCAAATTGCCCGAGGGCGCGCAGATCATCCTTGAGTCGTCCGGCGACCGCGCCGCAATGGCGATCCGCGCCGGCCGCTCGCGTTTCACCCTGCAAACGCTGCCGGAAAGCGATTTCCCGGATCTCGCCCCTGGAGAGATGACCCACAAGTTCACGCTCAAGGCTTCCGACCTCAAGCGCCTGATCGACAAGACTCAGTTCGCGATCTCGACCGAAGAAACGCGCTACTACCTCAACGGCATCTATCTGCATGCCGCCAGCTCCGGTAAGGCGCAGATGTTGCGCGCGGTCGCAACCGACGGCCATCGCCTCGCGCAGATGGAAATTGAACTGCCGAAAGGCGCCGTCGGCATGCCGGGCATCATCGTGCCGCGCAAGACCGTCGCCGAAGTGCAGCGGCTCATGGAAGACAGCGACGCCGAAGTGGCGATCGAACTATCAGCCGGCAAAATCCGTTTCACCGTCGGTGAAGCGGTACTGACCTCGAAGCTGATCGACGGCACCTTCCCCGACTACGGCCGCGTGATACCCGCAGGCAACGACAAGGAGCTCGTGGTCGACAAGAAAGAGTTCGAAGCCGCGGTCGATCGCGTGTCCACCGTATCGAGCGAACGTGGCCGCGCCGTGAAGTTGTCGATCACCGGGGGCAAGCTGTTATTGTCCGTCACCAACCCGGATTCCGGCAGCGCCAACGAAGAGCTCGAAGTCGAATATGCCGCCGATCCGATCGATATCGGATTCAACTCGCGCTACCTGCTCGACATCGCCGCCCAGATCGAAGGCGAGGCCGCGGTTCTCAAGCTCGCTGATCCTGGCTCTCCAACCCTGATCCAGGACAAGGAAGCCAAGGGCGCGCTCTACGTCCTGATGCCGATGCGGGTTTAGTAGATCGGCGGCGTAATAGATTGCGTCATGCCCGGCCTCGTGCCGGGCATCCACGTCTTTGGGTCTATGTTCAAGCAAGGCGTGGATGGCTGGGACATAGGCGAGCGAAGCGACGCCGTTCTTGAACGGCTATGCCCGGCCATGACGATTAAATACGATTTGCCATGACCAGCGCGCGCGTCCTGAGGCTGACGCTCACCAACTTCCGCAACTATCACGCGGCATCGTTAAAAACCGATGCGCGGACCGTTGTGCTAGTGGGAGCAAACGGCGCCGGCAAGACCAATCTGATCGAAGCGGTTTCGTTCTTCGCACCGGGCCGCGGCCTGCGCCGCGCCACACTCGACGAAGTCGCGTTCAGCGAAGGCGACGGTTCGTGGGCCGTATCGGCCGAGATCGAAGGCGCGCTGGGGCTTGCCACGCTGGGCACCGGCATCGAGCGTCCGGCCGAGGATAGTGCAACGACGGTGCGGAAGTGCCGGATCGATCGCGAGCCGGTCGGCTCGGCCGCGGCGTTTGCCAATCATCTGCGCGTGATCTGGCTTACGCCGGCCATGGATACGCTGTTCACCGGCGCGCCGTCCGAGCGCCGGCGCTTTCTCGACCGCTTCGCGCTCGCTGTCGATGCCGAGCACGGCAGCCGCGTCAACGCGCTGGAACGATCGCTGCGGTCGCGCAATCGCTTGCTCGAAGACGCTCGCCCTGACGCGCATTGGCTCGATGCCGTCGAGCACGAAACCGCGGAGCTTGCCGTTGCGGTCGCGAGCCAGCGTGTCGAAACCATGCGGCGGCTTGAAACCGTGCTGGCGAGCCGCAAAGGCTCGGCGTTTCCGCCGGCCGAGATCGCGCTCGATGGCTGGATGGAGCAGCTGATCCCGAACCATCCCGCCGCCGAAATCGAAGAACGCTACCGCGCGGTGCTGCGCGACAATCGCCCTCGCGATGCCGCCGCGGGCCGCACGCTTGACGGGCCGCACCTCACCGATCTGAAAGTCATCTACGCCGCAAAAGGTACGCCCGCGGCCGATGCCTCTACCGGCGAACAGAAAGCGCTGCTGATCGGTCTCATCCTCGCCCATGCGCGGCTGATTGCCGAAATGAGCCGCTTCGCGCCGATCCTGCTGCTCGACGAGGTCGTGGCCCATCTCGATCCGTCGCGGCGCGCGGCGCTGCACCGCGAGCTCGAGCAACTCGGCACTCAGGTTTTCATGACCGGCGCGGATCCCGCGCTGTTTGTTGAAGTCGGCGACGATGCGCTGTTTGTCGAGGTCGCGGCGGGGCGGCTGGGCGTAGGGAAAAAATATAAAAATCCGCGATGAAAATAACAGCGCATGGACGCGAGTTCCAAGTTCCCACCTCCATGGCTCCCATCCTGCATGGCTTTAGCTGCCATACGCCCAGTCCGCGCATGAGGAACAAGAGCGTAGCGGCGCTCTTACCGTATTGGGAGCAGAAAACGCCGGAGCCAAACCATGACGGAAATGGCTGAGGAAAAAATAGTCCGTAACCTCGCGCAGGCAATGGCGCGCCTGAACGAGGATCTGGACAAAGTGGAATTGTGGACCGCCGCACTCGGCTATTTTCAGACGCCGGTGCCTGACTACCGGCCCGGCGACCAATACCTCCTGCCCGTACGCCCTCGCAACGCGAGACCGTAATGAGGCGCATTCGTTCAAAATCTTACTGGCCGTGCCGGCAAAAATTCACGCGTTATCGACTTAACGCAAAGGCCGTTTTCGCAGCTTCGAATCGGCGAATTTTAGGCACCGATTCAGGCCTCCGAATCGGCCGGCCAAATCCTTGAAAAATGCCGATTCGACAATATCTTATAGCCTGTCACTTTGTCCTGTACGCAGCCCGGTTTTGGTGTACAAATAAACGTTGATTCCCGGCTGTTCTGCCAGCGTTTCAGACACCTTCAAAAAAGTCGAACCCCAGGAAATCCCCGGCATGGCCGAACCTGTCCGCAAACCAGCCCCTGAGGCCTCCGACTACGATGCGGAATCGATCAAGGTCCTCAAGGGCCTCGATGCCGTGCGCAAGCGGCCGGGCATGTATATCGGCGACACCGACGACGGTTCCGGCCTGCACCACATGGTCTACGAAGCCGTCGATAATGCCATCGACGAGGCGCTGGCCGGCTTCGCCAAGGAAGTGACGGTCACCCTCAACCCGGACAACTCCTGTACCGTGCGCGATGACGGCCGTGGCATCCCGGTCGATATCCATAAGGGCGAAGGCGTGTCGGCGGCCGAGGTCATCATGACCCAGCTCCATGCCGGCGGAAAATTCGATCAAAACTCGTACAAGGTTTCCGGCGGCTTGCATGGCGTCGGCGTATCGGTGGTCAACGCGCTGTCGAGCTGGCTCAAGCTCACCATCTGGCGCGACGGCAAAGAACATTTCATGGAGTTCCATAACGGCGACGCGGTGGCGCCGCTCGCGGTGGTCGGCTCGGCTTACGACAAACGCGGCACCGAAGTGACCTTCCTGCCGTCGAAGAAAACCTTCACGATGACGGAGTTCGACTTCGCCACGCTGGAGCACCGGCTGCGCGAGCTCGCCTTTCTCAACTCCGGCGTCGACATCGTGCTGGCCGACAAGCGCCACGCGGTCGAGAAGCGCGAAGAGATGCGCTACGAAGGCGGCGTTGAGGAGTTCGTCAAATATCTCGACCGCAACAAGACGCCGCTTATTCCGCAGCCGGTCATGATCAAGGCAGAGCGTGACGGCGTCGCGGTCGATTGCGCGCTGTGGTGGAACGACGGCTACCACGAGAACGTGCTCTGCTTTACTAACAACATCCCACAACGCGACGGCGGCACTCACCTCGCCGGTTTCCGCGGCGCGCTGACACGGCAAATCACCGGCTATGCCGAATCCGGCGGCGGCGCGCGCAAGGAAAAGGTGGCGCTGACCGGCGACGACTGCCGCGAAGGCCTCACCGCGGTACTCTCGGTGAAAGTCGCCGATCCAAAATTTTCGTCGCAGACCAAGGACAAGCTGGTCTCTTCGGAGGTCCGCCCGTCGGTCGAGGGTGTCGTCAACGACATGCTCAAGTCATGGCTCGAGGAGCATCCGGGCGAAGCCAAAATCGTCGTCGGCAAGGTGATCCAGGCCGCGGCGGCGCGCGAAGCGGCGCGCAAGGCCCGTGAAATGACGCGCAAGAGCGCGCTCGGCATCACGTCACTGCCCGGCAAGCTCGCCGACTGCCAGGAACGCGATCCGGCGAAGTCCGAACTGTTCATCGTCGAGGGCGACAGCGCCGGCGGCTCCGCCAAGCAGGGCCGCAACAGAGCGTTTCAAGCGGTCCTTCCGTTGCGCGGAAAAATTCTCAATGTCGAACGTGCGCGCATGGATAAGATGCTGTCCTCAGAGCAGATCGGCACGCTGATCACCGCGCTCGGCACCGGCATCGGCACCGACGAATTCACCGTCGACAAGCTGCGCTACCACAAGATCATCATCATGACGGACGCCGACGTCGACGGCGCTCACATCCGCACCCTGCTGCTGACGTTTTTCTACCGGCAGATGCGCGAGATCATCGATCGCGGCTACCTCTACATCGCACAGCCGCCGCTCTACAGAGTGACGCGCGCGAAATCCGAGCAATACCTGAAAGACGAGCGCGCGCTGGAAGACTATCTGATCGATACCGGCCTCGATGACGCCGCGCTGAAGCTGTCGTCCGGCGAAGTACGCGCCGGCAACGATCTGCGCAAGCTGGTCGAGGACGCGCGCGCGATCCGTAATCTGCTGCACGGCCTGCACAGCCGCTACAATCGTCAGGTGGTCGAGCAGGCCGCAATCCTCGGCGTGCTCAATTCAGGCATCTTCGGCGATCCGGTAAAGGCGGCCGCCGCGGCGCCCTATATTGCGCGGCGGCTCGATGCGCTCTCAGACGAGACCGAGCGCGGCTGGCAGGGCACTTTTGTCGAAGGCGAGGGTTTCAGGTTCGAACGCACCGTGCGCGGAGTGAAAGAGGCCGCGGTGCTGGATCAGGCGCTGCTCGGTTCCGCCGACGCCCGCAAGCTCGATGAGTACGCCCCGCTTCTGCAAAACATCTTCCCGCGGCCGACCCCGCCCGCGATCCTCAAGCGCAAGGACGAGGAAACCGCGATCCATGGCCCGGTCAGTCTGTTCGAGGCGGTGACCGGCGCCGGCCGCAAGGGCGTCGCGCTGCAGCGCTACAAAGGCCTCGGCGAAATGAACCCGGAGCAGCTCTGGGAGACCACACTCGACACCAACGCCCGCTCGATGCTGCAAGTCAATATCAAGGAGATCGACGAAGCCAACACGATCTTCGACGAGCTGATGGGTGACAAAGTCGAGCCGCGCCGCGTGTTCATCGAGGAGCACGCGCTTACGGCAAGCGTCGACGTTTAGTTCTTGTCCCTGATTTTTTCGTCGTCATGGCCGGGCTTGTCCCGGCCATCTCGTTTATGCAGGCAATGCGCTGCAAAAATGGTCGAGATGCCCCGGCACGTAGGCGAGCAAAGCGACGCCGTTCTTTGAACGGCTATGACCGGGCATGACGCGCACCTCAGAACAAATCAAAATACTCGTTCTGCTCCCAGGCGGTGATGCCGGCTGTGCCGGTATCGCCTGACTCTGCCTTGAAGCGCGCGAACTCGGCTTCCTTGATGTGCGCGAAGTAATCGACGAAAGCGTCGCCGAAGCCTTTCCTGAATACTTCGCTCGCTCGCAACGCCTCGCACGCTTCGCCAAGATCCTTCGGCAGCAAGGGCGCTTCGGTCTCGTATGGCGTGTCGGCTGACCGTCCCGGATCGCGTTTTTGCGCGACGCCGTCGAGGCCGGCATAAATCTGCGATGCCATGTAGAGATACGGATTGGCGGCCGGTTCGCCGATACGGTTTTCCAGATGCGTCGAGGCATCACCGGGCTGGCCGAGCAGCCGCACCATGACGCCGCGATTGTCGCGCGCCCAGATCGCGCGATCAGGCGCCAGCGTATAGGCGCGATAGCGCTTGTAGCCGTTGACCGTCGGCGTCGTGAAGGCCGCAGCCGCTTGCGCGTGCGCCAGCAAGCCGCCGAGGAAATTCAGCCCGAGCGCTGACAGACCTTCGCGCGCGTTGCCGACGAAGGCATTGCCGCCCTTTTTGTCGATCAAGGATTGATGCAGATGCCAGCCCGAGGAGAACAGGTTGGGCTGCGCCGGCCGGCACATGAAGCTCGCCAGCAGGCCGTGACGCCGCGCGATCTGCTTGGTCGCAGCGCGGAACAGGATCATGGTATCGGCGGCGTCGAGGCCTTGCTGCGGCCGGAACGTAAACTCGCACTGACTCGGCCCAAGCTCGACTTCGAGCGAGCGCAGCGGCAAACCCAGCGACTGAATACCGCGACGGATCGGCTCAAGCGCGCTCTCGATCTGATCGAACCGGCTTTCGGTGAGATAGTGATAGCCCTGATTGAGCAGGCTTACTTCGGGCGCACGCGGCGGCCAGGTGGCGTCTTCCGGCGCAAGCCGCGGGTTCTCGATCTTGAACAGATGAAATTCGACTTCGAGCCCGGCGAGATAATCGAAACCGGCGGCCTTCAGCTTCGCCAGCGCATCGCGCAGCACTTGCCGGGTCGAGAACGGCACCGGCCTGCCGTTAGTAAAAACGATGTCGCACAGCAGCCAGCCGGTGTTCGGCGACCACGGCAACACATGGAAGGTCGCCGGGTCCGGCGCCATGACAAAGTCGGCGGCGCCCTGCATTTCTTCCATGCCGAACCCGCCGCCCGGCGTGAACACCGGAAACACGGTCTTGTGCGCGGTGTCCTTGGCCAGAAGCGTCGTCGTCATGGTGACGCCGCTTCGCATCAAAGCCGGCGCGTCCTCGGCCACCACGGTCTTGCCACGCAGCACGCCGTGCTGATCGGCGAATGCAAAGCGTACCAGTTCGAGCTTCTGCTTTTTGATGTGCTGGATGACGGCGTTCGCGGCGCGTGTTTGCCCGGCGTTCCACAATCCGTGCCGTTCGACGAAGTCCTTCGCAGCCGGACGCCGGGCCATTCGGTTCAGTGCCCGTTGGCCCAGCTCTTGGTCGATTGCCGCGCCGCGTCGGTTCGCTGCCAGTAACCCCGCCAGTCGCCAGCCGGACCGATGCCGTCGACGCAGGCCGGGCCGGTGATGGTCCTGGCGGACGCGTCGTCGAGCACCATCATCGGCCGCTCGCCCTTGCCGGATTGATCGAGCGCGGCGCGCAGCATCCGTCGATAGGCGCTGATCGCCTTGTCCGATGTGCCAAGATGCTCTTCCGTGCGGTCCTGGATCGCGCCCATCGATTCGCAGGCCCATTGGTCGTGCACGTTGATGTCGGTGCCCATCCCCGTAAAGGTCGTGTGCTCCTGCTCGTGCGGGTTGAAGCCGTAATCGTTGTTCTTGTTCTTGCGCGGCACGTAATCCGGCAATTCGTAGAGCTCGAGGCGCTGGCGGCGCATCTCGTCCTTGTTCACCGGCGCGCCGAACGACGTGAAGATCGCGTACCAATAGTGTTTCACGTCGTCGATCGGCACGTGCCATTGCGAGATCGTCATCTCGCGGCTCATCGGGATGATGAAAGCGTTGGGGAAAATCAGGTTGGTGATGCGGATATGCGCCTTGTCGTCCGCAATCTGCCGCAAGGTCGCGAGCCGGAAGCCGTAATCGGTCGCCTCGACCTCGATGCGCGGGCGCGGAAATTCGCGCATGATTTGCGTCATCGGCATCTCGGAGTCTTTCGACTTGTCCCGGAACATTTTTCCGTAAGCCTTGTCCGGGTCTTCGTCCTCGAAGAACCGATGCAGAAACGACGTGTGCACCGGATCGATGCCTACTTCGAGCGATTGCAGCCAGTTGCAATCGATCATGCCCTTGAACGCGAAGGTGTGCGTGTTCGGCGCAACGAAGCAGTCAAAATCTGGAAACGCCGGCGCGTCGCCGGCGCCGAGATAGGCCCACAGGATGCCGCTCTTCTCCACCACCGGGTACGCTTTCTGTTTGATATTGGCGCAGAGATTACTGTTGTCGGGCTCGGCCGGCGTTTGCAGGCATTGGCCGTTGACGTCGAACAGCCAGCCGTGAAAGGCGCAGCGCAGGCCGCCGTCTTCTAATCGTCCAAAGGCCAGGTCAGTACCGCGGTGCGGACAATGGCGGCCGATCAACCCGTAACGGCCCTTTTCGTCCTTGAAGATGACGAGGTCTTCACCGAGGAGCCGTAATGCCTTCACCGGGCGATTGGTCGATAGCTCGTCGACCAGCGCTGCAGGCTGCCAGTAGTGGCGCATCAACGCACCGGCGGCAGTGCCGGGCGCAGTGCGGGTGATCAGGTCGTTCTGTTCCGCGCTGAGCATGGAAAAAGCCCTTCTTTGCTCAGTATACTACACAAGAGCGGCGCAGCTTAAAACGCGATTACGAGCCCTGCACAGGCGCTATGATTTTCACGCCGGTCGTTCGTCCGCGCTACGCCACATGCGTAGGACTGGCCGGATGACTGGCCGGATCGGTCAAGCCGAGCCGAAGCGACTAAAAGGCGCCTACTAAAAATTCCCCGATCGACTGCTGGCGTTCAATCCGCCTCGAAACCTTTTGCCTTAAAGGCCGCGATTGCGGTCGGCGCAACTAGAAACTGAATTAACGCGGCAGCCTCTTTTGGAGACGCCGCTCCGGCGCTCACAGCGGCGATTGATGTCGCCTTAAGCGGCAAGATGTCGGCCGGGACAGACCCCATGATAACGACTCGGGGGACCGAGAGCAGCTCGCTCAATGTGGTGACTCCCATGTCCACTTCGTCATGAACGAGTGCTTCGGCGATAGCCGAGCCGTTGGGATAAGTTTTAGCTTTCGCTTCAAGTTGCGAGCTCACGCCGAGCTTGGCAAGGTTCTGCATCAGCAACGCTGTAGACGGGCTGCGATCGACGAGCCCAACGGACTTGGCATTTTCCAGGAGGCGCTGAAAATACGAAACACTCATCGTTTCAGACGCGTTACCGCCGGGCGGCATGCCGACTGCATACGTCGTTGCGGGCAGCACCATCTTGGTTGAGGAAACCAGTCTGCCAGTCTTTTCCGACTGATCCCACAGCACCCCGGGAACGATAATAACGTCGGCAGGCTCGCCTTTGCGCAAGCGTTCCAACATCGCTGCCGGGCCACCGTAAGTGACCTCAATCTTGTTTCCCGTATTGCGCTCGAATTCTGGAATTAAGTCACGCAGCACCGAGCTCACGGTCCCAATGGAGAGCACCTTCATATCTGCGAGCACGCTCCAGTCAGAAACCACCGCAAGCCAGGATGAATTTCATAACCAATCTCCCCTTGGTAAGCCACCGAATCAGGCCCAGTTTGACGAGTGCGCGGCCTAATGCCCGGGCAGCACCAGCACCTTCGGTTTGTCCGGCAGCGTGGTCTTTGAAACAACAAACGACGGGATTTCCGCGTGCTCGATCGGCCAGTTCTGGGCGGCACGGTCGAGGAAACGCTGCAGCGTGAACGGGTTGAAGAAATGCATCGGGACGATGATCTGCGCCTTCAGCGCCGAGAGCACGTCCATCATGCCGTCGAGATCGAGGGTCAGATTGCCGTCGACCGGCGCCATCACCACGTCGACCCGGCCGATTTCGTCGAGCTGCTGCTGGGTCAGCGTGTGGTGCAGATGGCCGAGATGGGCGATGCACAGGTTCGCGATTTCGAAAATGAAAATCGAGTTGCCATAGCGCTCGGTCCCGCCGGCCCAGTTGCGGATATTGGTCGGCACGTTGCGCACGCGGACATCCTTGTATTTGACGTCCCAGTTCGCCGGCTCGTTCTCGCTCGGCCCCCAGCCACGCAGCACATATTTGATCGCCGGATCGGGATTGTCGGTGTAGTGGGTATCGTGCGCGTGATTCATGGTCGCGATATCGGGCAACACCGGCGGGCGCACATAGTCGTTGTAGTCGGTCGCGATCCGCACCAGTTCCGGGCTTTCGATCAGAAACGTCGCATGGCCAACATAGGTGATGCGCACCTGATCGGAATTGAGTGCGGCGGGAATAATCCGTGGCTCGTCGGCGGCCACCAGACCGGGACAAACTTGCGTCATTTCCGGGGAGGCTGCGCTTGGCGGTTTTGCCTCCTGCGCGAGCGCTATCGAGGAAATGAGAGCCGTCTGCGCAACGATAGCGATCAACCCAAGAATCCGGCGGAACATGATTATGCTCTTCCATGGCGGCGCGTCACACGCGCCATACATAGGTCCAAACGGTCTGCAAAGTCTGCCGGCGAACGCGGCGATGATACCACTGATTGGATCGCCGCCTTAGGCGTCTGGAGTCATCGCCGCCATGCCTATTCGTCCCGGCATCCTTTTTGCGATTATCTGGATCGGCTGGCTGTTGAGCTGGATGATCGCAGCGCGGGCCACTTTCACCAGCATATTGGGAGCGGTCGCGATTGTGTTCGGTCTTTGGATCAAAGCACGGGTCGAGGAACGGCTGCTGACGACCGAACTTGGTGCCAACGCTTACGGCGATTATCGACGCCGCGTGCCGATGCTGGTGCCGTTCGGGCCCCGCTAGCGGTTCAGTCTCCGCTCGTCCCCGCGAAAGCGGGGACCCAGTTATTCTGGGAATAAAGCTGGATTCCCGCTGGAGCCTGTACTCGGGCCGGCGAAGCCGTGACCCGGTACGGGAATAAGCGGTGAGGTTTCAGTGCCCTTCAGTAATTAGGCCCCGCGCGGTGATGACGACCCATTGGCCATCCTGCCGCTTCACGGCGTCGACATGACCTGCGCCAGGGAGCACGCTGCCGGGCATCACCAGGAATTCGCCGCCGTAACGGCTCGCGACCAGAGCGCGATCGCCATGCACGTCTTCCAGCACCCAATCTTGCAGGATGCGATCGGTGGTCTTCGGTTCAGCGGGAGGTGGAGCGGCAGCGGTTGCGCCCGCTACCGGCGGCGTAATTGAGCCGGTGGTTTCCGGCGTCGAGGTGTTCAATCGCGTGAGACGGTCGACGCTGTCGGCGATGTGCGCAAGCTGCGCCGGGTCGGTCTGCGCATGCTCGACTCTCTCCAGCCGATCCGAAATCGAATTGAACTGCGAATTCGCATAATGCGTCGCGCTGTCGAGCGACGATTTCATCGCGTTGAGCTCTGCGAGCTGCGCTTTCAATGTTTTGGCGACGAAATTGGCGTCGGCAGTGCCGGTGCCCGGCTCCGGCGCTGATACCGAAGCAACCGAAGCGGTATTGACGTGACCGATTCCGACCGCAGCCAGCGTCGCGGCAAAGGAACCAACCGCCGCGGCGATCGAGACGCTGGCGGCAAGCAGCACGAAACGTGACGAGCGCGACGAGGAGGCGGCGGATGCCGTTGCGGTGCTATCCGCT
>Ga0302325_10015301_pt1 | contig 16308 bp, 15 predicted proteins | sample Palsa_T0_2_FD_201948 | JGI IMG/M metagenome (GOLD analysis project Ga0302325, IMG submission 201948) | Peat permafrost microbial communities from Stordalen Mire near Abisko, Sweden - Palsa_T0_2 | ecosystem: Environmental > Terrestrial > Soil > Palsa > Peat permafrost | place: Sweden: Abisko... | reverse complement strand
AGCGGTCGGTGTCGAATCTGGCCAGCAGGAGCAGGTCCTCTACCAGCCGTCTCATCCGGCTGGCCTCGGCTTGGATGAGGGTCATCAGCCGCAGGAGCTCCCCGGGACTGGCCGCGTCGCCCTGCTGCAAGCCGAATTCGGCCAGTCCGCTGACCGACGTCAGCGGGGTGCGCAGCTCGTGGCTGGCGTCAGCGACGAACTGCCGCATCCGGTCCTCGGATCGCAGCGCCCGTGCCTCGCCCTCCGCGCGCGCCTGGTACGCGGCCTCGATCCGGCCGAGCATGGCGTCCAGGGCATCAGCCAGCCGGCCGACTTCGGTGTCGCGCACGGGATGGTCGATGCGCCGCGAAAGGTCGCCGGCGGCGATCGCCGCGGCGGTCGCCTCGATCTGGCGGAGCGGCGCCAGGCTGGCGCGCACAAGTGGCAGCCCGATGCCGGCCAGCACCGCGACCGCGACGGCCCCCGCCAGAGCATCCGCAATCTCCAGGCGAGTGACGGTACTGCTGATATCACCGAGGCTGAATCCGACGACGGCGTGCCGGCCGCCGGACAGGGGCACGACCAGAACCCGCCAGGAATACCCGGCCGACCCGGCCGCCGACACGGTGAACGGGCTGCCGTCGTCCTTGAGCTGTGCCGCCGACAGCCGCGGGGCGGAGCCGGCGTGCAGCGGCGTCTCCTCGGCAAGGATCTTCCCGTCGGTACCGACCAACTCGACCAGGAACTGCGGGGGCAGTTGGCCGCCCTGCGCGGCGGGAACGCGTGATCGCTCTAGGTTGCGACTGGCGATCGCGGCGAAGTTACTCAGCTGGGTGTCTGCCCGGCTGTACAGGTAACTGCGCAGCAGCGCCGTGCCGAGCAAGCCTGATACCAGCGAGGTCAGGGCGACCAGGATCGCCGCCACCGCCATCACCCTGGCCCGCAGCGACGCGTCCGCGAGGGCTCCCCGCAGGCGGCCCCGTCTCGGCCTCACGAGGGCGGGATCCGCAGGACATAGCCGATGCCGCGGATGGTGTGAATCAGGCGTGGCTCACCCTGATCGACCTTGCGCCGGAGGTAGCTGACGCAAGGCTCCACCACGTTCCCCTCGCCGGCCGGGTTGTGATCCCAGACATGGCCGAGTATCTGGCCCTTACTCAGAACGTGGCCGGCGTTCAGCATCAGGAACTGCAGCAGCCTGAACTCGGTAGGCGTCAGCGCGATGAGGGTGCCGTCCCGCCTGACTTCATGGCTTTCTTCGTCAAGTTCCAGGCCGGCCACGCGCAGCCGGGTGGCCGCAGCCAGCCGGCCGGCGCGCCTCAGTACCGCCCGGATGCGTTCCACCACCTCATCCAGACTGAATGGCTTGGTGACGTAGTCGTCGGCGCCCAGGGCGAGGCCGGCGACGCGCTCATGGACGCCGTCGCGTGCGGTCAGGAAGATGACGGGAACGTGCGGGCCGGACGAGCGCAGCTGGCGCACGACCGCGAATCCGTCGCCGTCCGGCATCATCACGTCCAGCAGCACCAGGTCGGGCTTTGACGCCGCGACGGCGCGCAGCGCTTCTGTGCCGCTCGCTGCCGTCATCACGTCGAATCCGGCGAACCGGAGCGATCCGGATAGCAGCTCCAGGATCGTTTCGTCGTCCTCGACGACGAGCACCCGCGCCTCGCCAGGACCGTCCCCAGCCATCAACCTCATGACTACACGGTGCGCCCCCAACCTTGGGGATCGCCGAATGACTGCTGAATGCGCCCTCCAGTCCGCCCGAGCTCCCTAGTTGCGACATGACGCGACACTGATTATCGTACCGATGTATCGAATCGATATATCGGGCCGACAATTTGCCGTAGCCCGGGCTGACGTGGGAGCTGCGATGAGGCGGATCGACTACGACACGGAGCAATATCAGGACTACGCGCGTGGCCGCGCGCTCACCGCGCCGCAGCTGCACGCCTGGATCAGCGCCTACGCAGCCCTGCTGCCCGAACGGCGCCCGCTGGCGGGGCTGGACGTCGGGTCAGGGACGGGCCGGTTCACCCCCGCGCTGGCGCGGGCGTTCGGGCCGGTGACCGGCGTCGAGCCGTCGGTCCGCATGCGCGAGATAGCCCAAGCGCAGTCCCGCCATCCCGGTGTGCGGTACCTGGCCGGCTCCGCCGAGGACCTGCCCGTGCCGTCCGGCAGCGCCGACTACGCTCTGATGTTCTTGTCCTGGCACCACGTCCAGGACAAGCCCCGGGCCGTCCGGGAGCTGGCCCGGGTGCTCAGGCCCGCCGGGCGACTGCTCCTGCGCTCGAATTTCAGCGACCACATCCCCCCATCAGGGTGGTGGCTGGAGCACTTCCCCCGCGGGTTCGAGGTGGACGCCGCGATGTTTCAGCCGCTGCATGAGGTGATCGCGACCTTCACCTCGGCCGGCTGGCGCGTGGCCAGCTTCGGCCGGGTCACCGAGCCGTCCTCCGGCACCCGCGCTGACATGCTCCAACGGCTGCGCCTGCGTACCCATTCGACCTTCGCGCACTTCACTCCCGACGAGCTGGAGACCGGTTTCCGCCGCCTGGAGCAGGTGATCGCCGCAGATCCCGGTGCACCGGCGCCCGCAGATCGGGCGACCCTGCTCACGCTCGAACGGCGCTAACCCTCCTGGCCACGCGCCCCATGTAGTGCAGGCCTGCGAGGTGGCGCTCCACCTCCCGGGCCGCGCCGTCGGCGTCCCGGGCGCTCAACTCGCGCAGCAGCCTGCGGCGCGAGCTCAAGATCATGCCGTCGGCCGCCGGACCGACCGTCATGACCAGGTCCTGCAGCCGCTCGGCGGCCGAGCTCACCAGCCGCGCCAGGTCGCGATCACCAGTGACGTCGCCCAGCATGATGAACAACTCGGCGTGAGCGGTAACCTTGCGTTCCCAGTCATGCCGGGCCGACAGGCCGGACGCTCGCTCGACGCTGGCGCCCAGGGCGTTCAGGTGCTGCGGGGTCAGCTGCCTGCAAGCAATGCGGGTGGCCGCCGTCAGCAGCGAGATCATCGCGTCCTGCGTCATGGGCCCCATCATCACGTGTTCCGGGCGCCGTGTCGTCATGGCGGGCGACCAACTCCGGTTACCCTGCTAGCAGGGTAACCGCGCATCCGGCTAGCGGGGGTCCGCGGATGGCCGCTGGCAGCGATGTGACGAGGCCGGGCGCTGCGAGATCGTCGAGGAGGGTGAGGCATCCACCGAGGAGGTGGCGAGATGACGGACACAAACCCATGGCGCTCAACCGGGGCCGACCGCACGAACTGGCGTGATCACGCCTCCTGCAGCCACCAGGATCCTGACCTGTTCTTCCCGGTCAGTACGTCAGGCGCGTCCCTGAGCGACATCGAGGCGGCCAAGCGCATATGCCAGCGCTGCCCGGTGATGACAGCGTGCCTGCGCCGGGCCCTAGACCTCGGACAAGTTTCCGGTATCTGGGGCGGCACCACAGAGGACGAACGGCGCGCCCTGCGGCGCGCACCGGTACCGCACTGACCGGCTGAACTAGTCCCGCCGGGCCTGCGCCAAAGTCTCAAGACAAGCAAGAGAGAGAGGGAACGGCCATGGTAGGAGCGAATGGCAGCGACGCCCGCATGACGGTGGCGGTGATCGGCGCCGGGATCATGGGGTCGGCGATGACACGCAACCTGGTGGCCGCGGGCCTGAACACGCGAGTGTGGGATCGGTCAGCAGCGGTGACCGCTCCGCTGGCCGCCGCGGGCGCGGTCGTCGCGCCGTCGGCGCCAGAGGCGGTGCGGGACGCGGACGTGGTGATCACGATGCTGCCCACCGACGATGCCGTGGAGTCGGTGATCTTCGACGGCGGCGTGGCCGACGCGTTCGCGGACGGATGCGTATGGGCGCAGATGGGCACGATCGGCATCGAGTCGACCCTGCGCATCAGGGACCGGCTGGCCACGGAGCGGCCCAGCGTGATCTTCGTGGACGCCCCGGTGTCCGGCAGCAAGGGCCCGGCCGAACAGGGCCAGCTGCTCATCTTGGCGTCGGGGCCGGCCGCGGCGGCTGACCAGGTAGACCCGGTGTTCGACATCCTCGGCCGCAAGACCCTGTGGCTGGGCCAGGTCGGCCAGGGCAGTGTGGTGAAGCTCGTCGTCAACACCTACATGTCCATCCTCATCGAGGGCGTGGCCGAGACCATGGAGCTCGCCGACCGGCTCGGTATCAGTCACGAGCTACTCGCCGAAGCCATCGAGGGCGGCCCGCTGGATGCGCCGATCGCCGACGCCAAGCTCCACAAGATCGACCGCGGTGATTATGCTCCGGAGTTCCCGCTGGAGTGGGCGCTGAAGGACGTGGACCTCGCGATCAGCGCCGCGGGTGGCCAGACGCCGCCGCTGCTGGCCGCGCTCTCTAGCCAGTGGCATGCCGCCGTGACCGCCGGTCACGGCCGCCAGGACGTCAGCGCCGCCCGCCTGGCCCTGCCCACCGGAAGCCCGGCAAGTTAACGGCTCTTTGAAGTCAACCGGGATGTAGTACCGCGCTCAACGACCGACCTGTCGCGCTATCCGATCCGTTATACCCCGTTATGTCCGAATCTAATATTGAGACATTCCTGGCATCGAGCATGATCATGGCCAGTTTTCTGGCCGCATTTGGCTATTTCTGGCCACGATCACACAAAGGCCCGATCCGAGGGCTCCTGGCCTTGGATGATAACCCGTTGAGGGTCTGCTGCTGCATGACCTACGCTCTGCTCGCCGCCGCAGCGTGCAGCAGAGGAACGCAATGACTCCTGGTTCACAGATCGTCTTGAGCGACGACCTCGTGCGCGCCGCGGCAGCCGCGGCTCCGATTACCGCGTCAGCCATCTGCGCTGGGTGGAGTATTACTGGATCCGGGTGATCCTCCTCGGCGAGGAGAACCACACGCCGAGCACCGAAGATGACCCCGACCGCGAGATGCGTGTGGCACTGGGCATCCCCATCACCCGGCTGCTGGCTGAGTACCGGGCCAGCTGCGGCCAGCTCAGGCAGCTGGTGGCCGCACTGGACCTCGATACTCCGTCCCGGGGCGCGCTGAGCTGGCGGGAAGAGTCCGTCACGCTGCGATGGGTGCTCTTCCACCTGATCGAGGAGACCGCACGGCACAACGGCCACATCGACATCCTGCGGGAGATGGCCGACGGCGTGACCGGCAGATGAGGGGCGCACTGCCTGATCGGCACCCGGTCGGGACCGTCCGGTAACGGAAGGAAGCGGACTCATGGCCGCCACCGACCGGGCGCAGGAGAAGCAGGAGAAGCAGGAGAAGTAGTAGAACAAAGAGCACGGCCGGGACACGATGTGTGCGGAGCCTGCCGTGCAATGGTTCCCGTGATCGGTAATCGGGATGTAACGGCACCCGCAAACAGACCCGGAGCGGCGGCCGGCCGCCCCGCGCCCCGGGTGGTGCTGGCCGATGATGACGTGCTGCTGCGGGAGGGCCTGGCCAGCTTGCTGGACCGGTCGGGCTTCGATGTCGTCGGCCAGGCCGGCAACGGTGTCGAGCTGCTGGCCCAGGTCCGTGCGGCGCGGCCGGAGCTGACGGTGATCGACATCCGGATGCCGCCCGGGCATGGCACCGAGGGGTTGCAGGCGGCGCGGGTCATCCGGGCGGAGCTGCCCGGCACGGCGATCATCGTGCTGTCCGCCCATGTCGAGGTGGAAGAGGCGATGGAGCTGCTGGCCGGCGGGGCGGGCACCGGCTACCTGCTCAAGAGCCGGGTCACCGATGTGACCGAGTTCATCGAGACGGTGGGGCGGATCGCGGCGGGCGGCTCGGTGGTGGACCCGTCGCTGGTGCAGGAGCTGATTCGGGCGCGGCGGCGCAGTGATCCGCTGGACGTGCTGTCGCCGCGGGAGCGTGAGGTGCTCGCGCTGATGGCCGAGGGCGCGTCCAACGCCGGGATCGCCCGGCGGATCTTCGTCACCGAAGGCACGGTGGAAAAGCACGTCCGCGGCATCTTGACCAAGCTCGACCTGCCCGAGAACGACACCGAGCACCGCCGGGTACTCGCCGTCCTGAGGTACCTCGAAACCCGCTAACAAGGAAGCCCGACCCAGGGACGCCGCCATATTGCTGGCGGGAATCCCCTCATTCCTGGTGGCAGGAGCCTTGACGCGCCACGCCGGTATTCCTGCTAGCCGCAATGCGGCGGCTCGGTATACCTGGCACCATGAGCGCGTGTCGATACGGTGCCTGCTTGTTGACGACAGCGACGCCTTCCTGCAGGCGGCGAGCGTTCTGCTGCAGCGAGAAGGCGTGACGGTGCTGGGCACGGCCTCGAACAGCGCCCAGGCGCTACGGCTGGCCGGCGTGCTGCGGCCGGACGTCATCCTGGTCGACATCGGGCTGGGGGAGGAGAGCGGCTTTGACCTGGCCCGGCTGCTGGCAAAGGACGGGCACGCCGGCGGCGCCGAGGTGATCTTGATCTCGGCGCGCGCCGAAGCCGACTACGCGGAGCTGATCGCCGAGAGCCCGGCGGCCGGATTCCTGGTCAAATCAGAACTATCCGCACAGGCGATCGACCGGATCCTCAGCAGCACGCCGTAACCGCTGGCCAGCGCCTATCTCGGTGGCGGCGATGCCGTCGGGGACCTTCTCCACGGTGTCGACCAGGGACGCGGCCTTCGCGGCGCTGGCCCTTCCTCGCTGGCCCGTCGTGATGAGGGCCAGCACGATCACGGCGAACCCGCAGGCGGCAATGATCCACCAGCCGGGACGGGTCGCGGCGGTGAATCCCGACTGCAGCGGGCCGTGCAGGTTCGCGGTCAGCACCGACCCCATGACCGCCACGCCGAGCACCTGGCCGACCTGACGGCTGGCCGACGCGATCCCGGCCGCGACCCCGGCCTGGGCCCGGGGCATCCCGGACACCGCGGAGTTCGTGATCGGCGCGTTCACCATGCCCATGCCGATGCCGAACACCAGATAGCTCACGATCAGGTAACCCGGCGACGTCGACGCGGTCACCACGGTCAGCATGACACCGGCCGCCATCAGCCCGGCCCCGGCGACTAGCAGCGGTCTGCGCGTCCCGCGCCGGGCGACCATCCGCCCGGCCAGCGGGGCGCCCACCGCCATCGCCGCCGCCATCGGCAGCAGGAACAACCCCGCGATCAGCGGCCGGTAACCCCGGACCTCCTGCAGGTACAGCGTGTTGAGGAACAAGAACCCGCCCAGCGCGCCCATCGCGCTCACCGCGATCAAGGTCGCGCCGGAAAACGGCAGGCTGCGGAAGAACCTGAGGTCGACCAGCGGCTCTCGGCGGCGCGGCTCATAGCCGAGGAAAACGGCCAGCGCGATCACCGCGACGGCGAAGAAGGACAAGATCCGCACCGATCCCCAGCCGTAGGCCGGGCCCTCGATGACCGCGTAGGTCAGCGACGCGAGCATGGCGATCACCAGCAGCTGCCCGACCGGATCGGGGCGCCTGGGCCGGGCCGCCTTCGACTCCGGCACAAACAGGGCGGTGAGCACGAGCGCCGCGATCCCCACCGGGATGTTCACCCAGAACACCCCCCGCCAGCCCACCGCGTCGACCAGCGCGCCGCCGAGGACGGGTCCCATCGCCATGCTGAGCCCGAACACCCCACCCCACACGCCGATCGCCCGGGCCCGCTCGGCGGGCTCGGTGAAGGTGTTGGTGATGATCGACATCGCGACCGGGTTGAGCATCGACCCGCCGACCGCCTGTAGCATCCGGAACGCCACCAGCCAGCCCAGTCCCGGGGCGACGCTGCACAGCAGCGATCCGAGCGTGAACAGCGCCAGCCCGGCCTGGAAGGTGCGCCGCCGCCCCACCCGGTCCGCGGTCGACCCGGAGAGCATCAGCAGGCTCGCGAGAACCAGCGAGTACGCGTCGATCGTCCACTGCAGGCCGGAGACCGACGAGTGCAGCTCCCGGCCGATGGACGGCAGCGCCACGTTCACGATCGTCGCGTCCAGGCCGACGATGAACAGGCTCAGGCAGCAGATGGCCAGCACCAGGTACTGGCGCCGCCGGCTCAGCCCGGACACGACGATCACCCCAGCTTCAGCGTCACGAGACATAAGTACTTGCTATCTGACAACTAACGACCAGCGCAGCTTATGCCCCGCCCGTATGGCAGCTAGCGGGCAGGCGCGGTTGGCGCTGGCCACCAAGACATGAACGCTCACATCTGGGATCCTCGACAGTACGCGGATCGAGCTGAAACGGGAGGACCGGACGATGGCCGCGACAGTCGCTGAGGTCATGGTGGAAACGCTGAAGGCATCCGGCGTGCGCCGGGTGTACGGGCTGCCCGGGGATTCGCTGAACGGATTCACCGACGCGCTGCGCCGCGACGGCGAGATCACCTGGGAGCACGTCCGGCACGAGGAGGCCGCCGGGTTCGCGGCGGCCGCGGAGGCCGCGCTGACCGGAGAGCTGGCCGTGTGCGCGGGCAGTTGCGGGCCGGGCAACCTGCACCTGATCAACGGGCTGTTCGACGCGAACCGGAGCCGGGTACCGGTGCTCGCCATCGCGGCGCACATCCCGCGGGTGGAAATCGGCGACGGCTACTTCCAGGAAACCCATCCGGACCGGCTGTTCGTCGAGTGCAGCGTGTACTGCGAGCTGGTCAGCGTCCCGGAGCAGCTGCCCCGGGTGCTGGAGATGGCCATCCGCGCGGCGCTGGCCCGCGGCGGGGTCGCCGTGGTCGTGGTGCCCGGCGAGGTGTTCCTCGCCGACGCCCCGTCGCACCCCGATCCGGTCGCGATCCGGGCCACCTCGTCGGTCGTCCGCCCGGACCAGGCGTCGCTCGCGGCCGCCGCGCAGGTGCTGAACGACGCCAGCGCGGTGACGATCATGGCTGGGGCGGGCTGCGCCGGGGCGCACAACCAGCTCATCGCGCTCGCCGGGAAGCTGAAGGCCCCGGTGGTGCACGCCTTCCGCGGCAAGGAGTTCGTGGAGTACGACAACCCGTACGACGTGGGGATGACCGGGCTGATCGGGTTCAGTTCCGGGTACCGGGCCATGGAGCACTGCGACGCCCTGGTCTTGCTCGGCACTGACTTCCCCTACCGGCCGTTCCTCCCGGACCACGTGCCGGTGGTCCAGGTCGACGTGCGGGGCGAGCAGATCGGCAAGCGAGTGCAGGTCCGGGCGCCGCTGGTCGGCACGGTCAAGGACACGATCGAGGCGCTGCTGCCGCTGCTGGAGCCCCGGGCCCACACCGCGCACCTGGACCGGATGACGGCGCACTACCGGCGGGCCCGGGTCCGGCTGGACAAGCTGGCCCGCGACCGGGCCGGCGATTCTCCGCTGCACCCGCAGTACGTCGCGGCCACCGTCGACCAGCTGGCCGCCGCGGATGCGATCTTCACCGTCGACGTCGGCACCCCGTGCATCTGGGCGGCCCGTTATCTGCGGATGAACGGCACCCGCCGGCTGATCGGCTCGTTCAACCACGGGTCCATGGCCAACGCGCTGCCGCAGGCCATCGGCGCCCAGGCCACCCGCCCCGGTCGGCAGGTCATCGCGCTGTCCGGCGACGGCGGGCTGGCCATGCTGCTCGGCGAGCTGCTCACACTGCGCCAGATGCAGCTCCCGGTCAAGATCGTCGTGTTTAACAACGGCGCGCTGTCGTTCGTGGAACTGGAGATGAAGGCGGCCGGCATTCCCACCTTCGCCACCGATCTGCTCGATCCGGACTTCACCGGGATCGCGCGGGCCGCCGGGCTGTTCGGCGCGCGGGTCGATAAGGCCAGCGACCTGGAGGACGCGCTGCGCGCGGCGTTCGCCCACGACGGCCCGGCCCTGGTCGACGTCCGCACCGCCCGGCAGGAACTCTCGCTGCCGCCCAAGCTCACCTACGAGCAGATCAAGGGCTTCACCCTGTTCGCGACCAGGACCGTCCTGTCCGGCGAGGGATCAGAACTCATCGAGCTCGCCAAGTCCAACCTGCGGGAACTGGAGGTCGAGTGATCACTGCTTCGAGCCCCGTGGCGCAGCCCGCGCCGGAGCGGCCGCCGCGGCCGATCCGTCGCGTCAGCGGGCCGCAGGCCCGCTCCGCCATCGTGGAGTGCGTCCTGCTCGCGGTAGCGTGCCTGGTCACCTTCTGGCTGGTCAGGAACGCCCTGTCCCGCGTGTACTCATTGTCACGGGACGACGATCTGCTGGGCGGCATGTGGGCCGTGCTCGCCACGATCTTCGTCCTGCGCGACAGCTTCGGCAAGAGCGTGGCCGCCGCGGTCAGCCGGATGTCGGCCACCGCCGTGAGCTTCGTGCTCTGCCTGATCTACCTGTCCTTCCTGCCCTTCCACGCCTGGGCGCTGGCGGTGCTGGTCGGCGCCAGCGCCCTCGCGGTCATGCTGCTGGGCCGGCCCGGCGACGCGGTCACGGCCGGGATCACCACCGCGGTGATCATGGTCGTGGCCGCCATCAGCCCCCAGCACGCCTGGCAGCAGCCCATCCTGCGCCTAGCCGACACCATCGTCGGCGTGGTCGTCGGCGCCGCAGCCGCCTGGACCGGCATGCATGTCAACAGGTTCCTGTCGGCTCGATCCGTTCTCCCCGCCCCGTCCAAGGTCAAATCAGTTGACCCGAACGACCCGTAGTGCGCGCGGACCTGCCCTCAAATCCGACCTCTTTACATGATCATGTACAGAACCGGACAACTATTGCCCCAAACCGTTCACGATCATGGTCGGCCCGGCTCTTGCAGCTAGCAGGAAACATCGATGGGGGCTAACCGCGACGACGCAAGCCGAGCCGACCTGTTCACTCGGATGTGAAAGCTCAGACGCGCCCGGCATCTAGATGAGGAGCTGAGATGAAAGCCAAAGTTATCGAGGACGCGGACGACGTCACCTACGTGGTGGTGTGCGACCCGGGCGATGAGGCGTTCGGCACGCTGACGCAGTTCGCGCGCGACCAGGACCTGGAAGCCTCACAGATCACCGCCGTCGGCGCCTTCTCCGGCGCCACCGTGGGCTGGTTCGACCCCGCGACCAAGCAGTATCGCCGCATCCCAGTCGACGAGCAGTGCGAGGTGCTGTCGCTGATCGGTGACGTCGCCGAGGGCCCGGACGGTCCCAGCGTGCACGTACACGTCGTGCTCGGCCTGTCGGACGGGACCACGCGCGGAGGTCATCTCCTCGAGGGACGGGTGTTCCCGACCCTGGAGGTCATCATCCGCGAGGCCCCCGCGGAGTTGCGCAAGGTGATGAACCCCGAAATCGGGATCGCGCTCATCGATCTCGACCGGTCCGAGTCGTAACCGGCCCCGCTGCTGTGATTCCGAGCCTGGCGCCAACCAGGCGCGGGACAACGCGCCGCAGCGTCATCGTTTCCCTCGTCGTAAATTGCGCCGAAACGCTCGGGCTGGCGGTGGCGGCCGGGGTGACCGGGGCGGTGGCCCTGCGCGCCCAGACCGCGGCCAATGCCGCCGACGTGGCGGTCCAGGTGTTCTTGCTGATCGGCGTGCTGAGCAGCGTCCGGCCCCCGGATCAGACTCATCCGCTCGGGTACGGGCGGGAGCGCTTCTTCTGGTCCTTGCTCGCGGCGCTGGGCATCCTCCTCGGCGGCGGCGTCCTCGGGCTCGACGAAGCGCTCCACGCTGCGCTACATCCGGCAGCCCTTCATTCCTACCCGGTCGCCTACCTGGTGCTGGTTACGACCGTCGTGCTGGATGCGTTCGCTCTGCAGATCGGGTTGCGACCCGTACGCCAGCAGGCGGCCGTCGGCGGCGCCTCGCTGCGGGACCACCTGGGCCGAAGCACCGATCCCGCGGCGACCACGGTCGTGGTCGCCGGAGGCTGCTCGGTGATCGGCGGCATCATGGCCACGGCCGGGCTCGTCCTAAGTGAGGTGACAGGGAACCCGGCGCCGGACACGGTGGCGAGCGCGCTCATCGGCCTGCTGCTGCTGCTCGCCTCGGTGCTCTTGCTCCGAACGAACCGGGATCTTCTTTCCGGGCGTGGCGTTTCGCCGTCCATGCTCCGCGAAATGTGCCAGCTCATCGCCGAACAGCCCGGGGTGGTCGCGGTCCCGGACCTGTTCGCCATCGTGGTCGGGCCATCGAGCCTGGTCGTCGACGGCGATGTCACGGTCCCGACCACTTCGAGGTGCCCTATCAGCCGGACTTCGACGCTGACGGCCCGCTGCGCTGGGCCGCGGCCCCGGTCCTGGACCAGGTGGCCGGCGAGCTCGAAGGCACCGGCGTGGGTCTGCTGCTCACCGACGCGCGCGGCCAGGTCGTCGACCGCAGGGCCGCCGACACCGGCATCTTGACCCGCCTCGATCACATCGAGCTCGCGCCCGGGTTCCTCTACGGCGAAGGCCTGATCGGGACCAACGCGATCGGCACCGCGATCGCGCAGCAGGCGCCGTCCGTGGTGACCGGGACCGAGCACTTCGCCGATGCCCTGACGTCGATGGCGTGCGCCGCCACCCCGGTCACCGACGGAGCCGGGCAGCTGATCGGCGTGATCGACCTGACCTGCAGCGCCGAGGACTTCAACTCGCTACTGCTCCCGTTCGCCAACCGTGCCGCCCGGGAGATCGGCCACCGCCTCCGCGAGAGCGCGAACCCGGACCCCCTGCCCGCTCGTAGCTGGCTGAGCCTGACTGATACCGAACGGGCCGTGGCTCACCTAGCCGCGCAAGGTCTCAGCGGCCGCGCCGTAGCGGATCACATGGGGTTGCCCCAGCCGATCGTCCGCTCGCATCTGCGGCGGGTGTTCCGCAAGCTGGGCGTCCGATCCCGGGTGGAGCTGGCCCGGGTCATCGAGCAAGGCGCCGCCCGGGCCCGCACTATGGTGGCCGTCGATGACACCAGGCAGCGGATCGAACGCGACCTGCACGACGGGTTGCAGCAACGGCTGGTGACCCTCGGCCTGCAGGTGCGCGCGGCCGAGCTGTCGGTCCCGGCCGCCGACACGGAGCTGAAGTGGGAACTCACGCGGGTGGCCGAGGGCCTGATGGACGTGCTGCAGGACGTGCGGGAGATATCCCGCGGGATCCACCCGGCGATCCTGTCCGAGCGAGGGCTGGAGCCCGCCGTGAAGGCCCTGGCCCGGCGCTCGCCCGTCCCGGTGAACCTCACCGTGCGGGTGGCGGGCCGGCTGCCGGACCGGGTCGAGCTCGGGGCGTACTACATCGTCTCGGAGGCGCTGGCGAACGTCGCCAAGCACGCGAACGCCGAGGTGGTCATGGTATGGGTCGAGGCTGGCCGGGGCGTGCTGACCCTGTCGGTCCGCGACGACGGAGTGGGCGGCGCCGATCCGTACGGCTCGGGCCTGACCGGCCTGCGGGAGCGGGCCGAAGCGCTGGGCGGCACGCTGACGCTGACCAGCCCGCCGGGCCGCGGCACCGGCGTAGAGGTCAGGCTGCCCGCCCCGCCTGCTGACGTTGCTGTCCGCCACGGCACCGGATTAGTGTCGCTCTTGTGAACGCGCTAGATACTGGCGCCGGTGCCCCCGACGGGGGGATGAGCCGTGATTCACCCGATCAGGCGCGGCTGGGTCAGCTGGCCGAGGAGCAGGCCGCCCTGCGCCGGGTGGCCACGCTGGTCGCGCAGGGCGAACCCCCGGAGGCGGTGTTCGCGGCCGTCGCCGAGGAGGTCGGGCAGCTGTTTCGCGTGGAGCTGGCCACCCTGTTCCGCTACGAGCCCGGCCGTACGGCGACCTCCGTCACGACCTGGGGCGCCGATCGTTCCTCAGGCCCACTAGGCGCCGCCCTCCGCGAGACAGGCATCCGCTCGGCGGTCGGGACGCCGGTCGTCGTCGAGGGCCGTCTGTGGGGGGTGACCTTCACCGCTTCGACCCTGGATCAGCCCCTGCCACCGGACACCGAGACGCGCCTGGCCTCCTTCACCGAGCTGGTGGCCACGGCGATCGCGAACACCGAGAGCCGTGCCGCCCTGGCCCGGCTGGCGCAGGAGCAGGCCGCGCTGCGCCGCGTCGCGACGCTGGTGGCTCAGGCGACGCCGCCGGAGCAGGTGCTCGTCGCGGTCGCCGAGGAGACGGGCCGGCTCCTGGCGGTCGACTACACGGTTCTGATCCGGTCGGATCCGGAGAACATGATCACGGTCGTCGGCGGTTGGACGGCCACCGGCGGCGCTCTGCCGAGCCCGGCCGGCAGCCGGTTCGAGGTCGGCGGCCGGAACGTGAGCACGCTGACGCTGCGCACGGGCCGACCCGCCCGGCTGGACGCCTACGTCGACGTCACCGGCAGCATCGGGAACACTGGCGCTCAGGGCTGGGGTTTCCGCTCGTCGGTGGGCGTGCCGATCAGCGTCGAGGGGCGGCCGTGGGGCCTGATCCTGGTCGCCTACACCCGGGACCAGCAGCTGCCGGCCGACACCGAGGCGCGGCTGGCGTCCTTCACCGAGCTGGCGGCGACGGCGATCGCGAACACCGAGAGCCGCGCCGCCCTGGCCCGGCTGGCGCAGGAGCAGGCCGCGTTGCGGCGGGTGGCCACGCTGGTGGCGCACGGGGCGGCGCCGGAGCAGGTGTTCGCGGCGGTCACCGAGGAGTACGCGCGGCTGGTACCGGTCGATGCGGCGGCCATGGCGCGCTTGGAGCCTGACGGTAGGGTCACCTACGTGGCCAGCTGGGGCCGGGCCGTGGACTTCATTCCCGTTGGTAGCCAGCGGACCCTGGACGGGAACAACATCGCCACGGCCGTGTTCGAGACCGGCCGTCCGGCCCGGGTCGAAAGCCAGGCCGGTGCCACCGGCTCGCTCGCCGATCTCGTCCGTGAAATAGGCGTCCGGTCGGTGGTCGCGACGCCAGTTGTCGTCGAGGGCCGCCTCTGGGGTGAGATGGGCGCCGGCTCGACCCTGAAGCAGCCGCTTCCGCCGGACGCCGAGACGCGCCTGGCCTCGTTCACCGAGCTGGTGGCGACCGCGATCGCGAACGCCGACAGCCACGCCGAGCTGCTGGCTTCCCGCGCGCGGATCGTCGCCGCCGCCGATGAGACCCGGCGCCGGATCGAGCGTGACCTGCACGACGGTACCCAGCAGCGGCTGGTCTCGCTCGGACTGGCGGCGCGCGCCGCGGAGGCCGATGTCGCGGTCGGCCGGGGCGATCCGCGAGCCGAGTTGTCCCGCATCGCGGCGGGACTGGCCGACGCCGCGGCCGAACTGCAGGAGTTCTCCCGCGGGATCCACCCGGCGATCCTGTCCGATCGTGGTCTGGGCCCGGCGCTGCGCACGCTGGCCCGCCGTTCCGCGGTACCAGTCGACCTTGATGTCGCGACGGATGCACGGTACCCCGAGCCGATCGAGGTCGCGGCGTACTACGTCGCGTCCGAGGCGCTGGCCAACGCGATGAAGCACGCGCAGGCCTCGCTCGTGCAGATGTCGCTCGCCGCGCGCGACGGCAGCCTGCTGCTGTCGATCCGCGACGACGGCATCGGCGGCGCCGACCCGGCCCGTGGATCCGGCCTGGCCGGCCTGGCCGACCGCGTCGAGGCCCTGGGCGGCTCGATCCACGTCCACAGCGCCGCCGGCGCCGGCACGCACATCACGGTGGACCTTCCCGGACCCCCTGCTGACCGGTAGCCGCACTGGCCGCCAGCCGGGACGAAATAAGCGGCCACAGGCGCCATCGTGGAAGTCATGGAACTGCACCTTGACACCGGCGTGCCGTCGGTGGACGCGGCGGACGACTTCACCCGGGCCCGGCGGCGGTATGAACTAGACCGGCTGGACAGCTGGCTGCGCCGCGACCCGGGCGAGGACCGCCTCCTGCAGTTCGACCAGGTGATCAGCGCGCTGGGCTTCGGCGGCGAGTACTACCTGGGCCTGCGGACCATCCCGCTGGACTCGGTGGTCGGGACCGTCGACAAGGCGCGCGACTTCGACCGCCGGTTCCGGCCCGTCTCGGACCGCGACCGGCAGCGCTGGGAGGAGCTCGATGTGGCCGAACGCGGCGGTGCGGTGATGCCGCCGATCGAGGTGCTCCGCGTCGGCGGCCTGCACTTCGTCAAGGACGGCCACCACCGCGTCTCGGTCGCGATAGCCACCGGCCAGGAGATGATCGATGCGGACGTGACCGAGATCCTGACCCAGCGCCCCGCGACCGGCATGGTCTAAGTCGCGCCACTCGTCGCTGGTCTTGCCTGGCCGGCCGACGTTCACCACCTGGACCGGCAGGTCGCCAGCCGCGCGGAGCACCTGGTCCGCCACCGTCGACCCGGTCAGCAGACGCGACCAGCGCGACCGGCGGTGCGATCCGATCACCAGCTGGCAGGCGCCCGCCCGGCGTGCCGCCCGGATCAGCCCGGACGCAATGTCGTCCGCCCTGACCTCGACCAAAGTCCCGTGCAGCTCGCTGAGCAGCTGGCGGT
>Ga0302325_10015300_pt1 | contig 16309 bp, 15 predicted proteins | sample Palsa_T0_2_FD_201948 | JGI IMG/M metagenome (GOLD analysis project Ga0302325, IMG submission 201948) | Peat permafrost microbial communities from Stordalen Mire near Abisko, Sweden - Palsa_T0_2 | ecosystem: Environmental > Terrestrial > Soil > Palsa > Peat permafrost | place: Sweden: Abisko... | reverse complement strand
AGTTGGCGAAGTTCGGGCTCTACCGGCCGTTCGATCCGACCGACGATCCCGACAACACCGAGGTCAACCACGTCCAGCTGATCCCGAACGGCGGCCCGGTGCCGCTGACGGTCGTGCAGGACACGTTCGACCCGGACCCGAGCTGCACGTAGTCCGGGTCAGGCGCCGGCAGCTGGGGAGCCAGGCAGGCGGGGCGGGACGGGACGTCAGCCACGCCGGGCGGACGGGTGCAGGAACGGCACGACGCCGTCCCAGCCGGTCCGCAGCAGCTCGATCAGCGACGGTGGCGTGATCGGCTCGATCGACGTGGTGTCGGCCGGCCGCGCGCGGCGCAGGTCGTAGCCGGCGGGAGTCCAGCGCAGGAGCTCGTCGCCGAGCACGAGCCATGGCTGCGCGTCGTGGGGCAGCAGCGCGAACGCGCCGTCGGGGAGCGTGCCCGCGCGCACCCGCGCGTGACGGCGCCGTGAACGGTCTGCCGGATCCACGCGCTCGGAGTGCAGATGCGCATCGATCACGTCGGCGCCGCGCTCCCCGGGATGCAGCTCGGACCAGCGACGCACGAACTCGTTGTAGTCCAGCCGGCGACACAGCGCACAGGGGCGGTGGCCGGCGGCGATCGCGGTCGCCTCGTCGAGGAAGAACAGCTCGGTGAAGCGGCCGGGCATCATCAGCGCGGGCCGCTGCCAGCCCCGAAACCGCAGCCGGCACGCGATCCAGCGCCGGCCGTTGAAGCGCCGGGGCAGCTCGCCGCGGCCGTCGTGCAGGCAACCGCGGTTGGCATAGACCAGGCCCCGCGCCGGGTCCGCGATGATCTCGCCGAGCGGGGTCCCGCGGTTGCGCAGCGGATGAGCGGCGGGCCGCGCGGCGGTCACGGCGCGCCGGGCGGGCTCATGCCCATTGCGGATCGGTCGTCAACGCGCCGCCCGCGTCGCCGGTGTTGACCGTGTCCCGCGGCTCGATCAGCAGCACCCACGCCTCCTGATCGGCACGCGGACAGTGCTCAACCCCGCGCGGCACGACGAACAGCTCACCTTCCTCCAGCTCGATGTCACGGTCGCGTAGCTGGATCGTCAGCCGGCCGTGCACGACCAGGAAGAAGTCATCGGTCTCCTCGTGCTTGTGCCAGACGAACTCGTCCTTCACCTTGACCACCAGCACCTTGTAGTCGTTGAGCATCGCGACGATCCGCGGTTGCCAGTGGCCGTCGAACGAGGCGAGTGCCTCACGCAGATTCACCTTGTCAGCCATCTTCCGGCGCTCCTTGTCGATTGCGCGGCACCGGCTGCGTCGTCTATACAGCGCCCACCGCAAACCCGAGGTGAACCGATCATGCTCGCAGTCACAAGCTACCCCCAGGACTACATCGACCATTGCCGCACGTTGATCGACGCGCAGCTGCAGGCATACGGGCAGCTGGCCGAGCGCCCGCAGCCGTTCGAGACGCTCTTCTGCAACAACATGGTGCTCGTGCTGGAGCTCTCGTTCGTGCACCGGCTGCGCAAGAACGAGGGTAAGGACGGCAACCCGCTCAACGAGGTGCGGCTGCTGGCGAGCTCGATCCTCGAGCACGGCGGCGTGCTCGTTGCCGACAAGCAGATCAAGCTCACGCCCGACACGTCGGTGCTCGGGCTCAGCCCCGGCGATCGGATCGAGCTGGAATTCGACGGCGTCAAGCGGCTCGCGGCCGCGTTCTTCGACGAGCTCGAGCGCAGATGCGCGACGCCCGCCTGAGCGCCGGCACTCGTGCGTGACGCCAGCGCCGACCGTGTACGAGTAGCTCTCGTTCTCCAGGTCGACCACCCAGTGGCAAGATCGGCTGACCGGTGACCGACCCGCTCCCATTGCCGGCGCGTCTTTCCGCGGCGGCGGTCGCGTTCACGATCGAGGCCGACAACGAGGCCGCGCACCGGCTCGCGCATACGACCACGTCGTTCGGCGCGGCCGGGCCGCCGGGGTCGGTGTGGATGACGTCGCTGGCGATGTGGTTCAACTGTCTGCGGTGGCTGGACGGCGGCGAGGAGCTGACCGTGGCCGAGCTGCAGCACCGTGCTCGGATGCCGACCAATCTCGACGGCATGCGACGCTGGGGCTACATCACGATCGACGACGTCGGCCGCGTCAAGCGCGGCGACACGCGTCCGAAGCCGACCCAGCGGTCGGCGCTGGCGGCGACCCGCCGCGGCCGCGCCGCCGCCGACGTGTGGCGGCCGCTGCCGGCCGCGATCGAGGCGCGCTGGCACGACCGGTTTGGCGCTGGCGCGGTCGATCGCCTCCGCGACGCGCTCGGCGCGGTGCTGGCCGGAGCCGACGTGGCGCTCCCCGAGTTCATGCCGATCGGCTCGGTGTACGGGGTCGGGATCGACGACCCGGATCCGGCGGCGGCTGAGGGCGGCGGCGACGGCGACATCGCCGGGACGCCGGCGCTGATCACGCTGCTGTCACGCGCGCTGCTGCTGTTCGCCCTGGACTACGAGCGCGGGGCGAAGCTGTCGCTGGTCGTGCACCTGAACGGGCTCCGGGTGCTGGACGGCGAGGGGGTTGCGCTCAGTGAGCTGCCGCGTCTGACCGGCGTCTCCAAGGAGGCGATCGCGATGACCCTGAAGCAGCTGGAGCGGCTCGGCTGCGTCGAGCTCGTGCCGGCGCCGGGCGGTGGCCGTGGCAAACACGCGCGGCTGACCGCCCAGCTCGGGGTCAAGGCCCGGGCCGCCGGGGCGAGGCGGCTGCAGCGTGTGCTTGACGACTGGCGCGAGCGGTTCGGCAACGACGCGGTCTCCGAGCTGCAGAGCGCGCTCGAGCCGATCGTCGGCGACGGCACGCGCGCGGGCTCGCCGCTGTTCGAAGGACTCGAGCCGTATCCGGACGGCTGGCGCGCCCAGGTGCCCCCGCCCGAGTTGCTGCCGTGGTTTCCGATGGTGCTGCACCGCGGCGGCTACCCCGACGGCAGCTGAGCCCGCGGAGGCGAACCTTGGCAAGTTGCTGCGACCCCTCCGCAGCAACTTGCCGAAGAACCGGCGGGTAGGCTCCGGCCAGAGTCCAATGCAACGCTCAGGCCCAGTGGATGGCTTCTCCCTGGCATATGACCGGCACGGGTCCGGTCCGGCGGTCGTGCTGTTGCACGGGTGGCCGGGCGATCGCCACGATTGGCGCGTTGTCGTCGACCGGCTCGGCGATCAGCTGACCGCCGTCGTACCGGATCTCCGTGGCTTCGGCGAATCCGACAAGCTCATGCGGGATCCGGCGCAGTACGGCGCGGCGGGCCAGGCCGCGAGCGTGCTTGGGCTGATCGAGGAGCTCGAGCTCGACCAGCCGGTGCTCGCCGGATATGACGTCGGCAGCCGCACCGCGCAGCAGCTGGCGCGCGCAGCGCCGGACCGGATCGGCGCGCTCGTGCTGGCGCCGCCGCTGCCGGGCGTCGGGGACCGGGTGCTCGCGCCCGCGGCACAGACCGAGTTCTGGTATCAGCCGTTTCATCGGCTGGAGCTGTGCGAGCGGCTGCTGGACGGCGACCGCGCCGCCGTCCGTTCGTATCTGGAGCACTTCTGGTCGCACTGGTCAGGCCCCGCGTACACCGCGGATCCGGCCGAGCTCGACCGGCTTGCGACCCTGTACGGCGAGCCGGGAGCGTTCACGGCTTCGATCGGGTGGTACCGCTCGGGCTCGGGAACGGTCGCAATGAGCCTGGCCGAGCGGCCACCCGCCCCGCCGGACCGGATCCCGATCCCCACGACGGTGCTGTGGCCCGAGCACGACCCGCTGTTCCCGGCTGCATGGGGCGACCGCCTCCACGAGTTCTTCGCCGACCTCAGGCGTGAGGACCTGAGCGGCGTCGGTCACTTCTCGCCGCTGGAGGCGCCTGACCGGTTCGCCGAGGCGATCGCGGCCGTGGCTCGTCGCTGACCCGCCGGCCGCCGCGACCGGCTGCGTCGCGCACGATCCGTTTGGCCGGCCGGAGCGCCGTCAGCCGGACCCGAGGCAGACGAAGCCGGTCAGCGCGGACTCGCCCCGGGCGACGAGCCGTTGTGCGTCGGCCAATGCCCGAGCCGGAGGTCGGCCCGCCACCAACTGCTCGTGCAGGCTGCGCATCAACCGCTTGGCGGCCGCGTCGGGTACCGCCACCGTCGACGCGATCACGGTCCGCGTGCCCATGCCCAGCAGCGCCGAGACGAAGCCGAGCAGCTCGTCGCCGGGGTGCGTGGCGGACGTCGCCAGGTCGCACGAGGACAGCACGACCAGCTCCGGCGAGCGGCGCAGGTGCTGCAACTCATAGACGTTCAGCGGTCCGTCGGCGAACTCCAGCGACGAGAACAGCGGGCTGTCGGAGCGCATCCGCCCGTGGCAGGCGAGGTGGGCGATCGACGCGCCGTCGATCGCCCGCAGGACTGAGCCGACGTCCGCCGCTCGGCCCTGCAACGTGATCGCTCCCGGGTACAGCTCCGCGACGGCGTTCAGCTCCGCGCGCGCGTGCCGGAGGTGAGGCCCGGCCGCGAGCACGACGCGCCGGCGCCGGTGCGGCAGCGCCTGGCGCATCAGCCAGATCGCCGCCGACGGCGTGATCGTCAGCGGTCGTCCGCGCAGCGACGGCAGCAGCGCCCACGGCAGCGCATGCAACGCCCCGGTCGGAGCGAGCACCAGCTCGCGGTCCTCCAGCCGCGACGCCAGCGGCGCGATCAGCAGCTCGTCAAGTGTCCGCGCGGATCGGCGCGCGCCCTCCCGCAGCGCGCTCGCCTGCGGTGCGCCGCGGCCGAGCCGAGCGATGCGTGCGAGCGCGAACCGCAGCCACTCGTGTTCGCCGTGCACCGGCTCGGCCGCTCCCAACGGGTGTCGCTCCAGGCGGCCGCCGGCCAGCACGAGTGCGGTCAGTTCGCTGTCGAGCTCGACCAGCTCGAGCAGCGCCTGGTCGCCGAGCGCGTCCGTCAGCGCCCGTCTCGTCGGAGCTTCGTCGGAGCCGTCGGCTCGGCCACCCGGGGCGTGCCGGGCGAGATCGCGGATCGTCGCTTCGAGCGCTGCCTGGCGAGCGACCAGCGCGCGCGCCGGCCGGCCGGCGTGTTCAGCCGCGCGGACCTCGACGGTGACCTGCCGGAGTGCGGTCTGGGCGTCGCGCAGCGCCGGTAGGCGCGGCGGCGTGACCGGCTCGAGCCGGAGAGCGCTCGCGCGCAGCCGCTCGCTCCACCCGAGCACGCGCTCGGGCGTTCCGGTGTCGCCGAGCGCGATCCGCAGCCCGAGCCGCGCCAGCTCGACGCCGAGCGACGACGCGGTCGCGCGCAGGTCGGCCGCGCCGAGCGCCGCGCGGTACTCGTCGAGCAGTCGCAGCCCTCCGCGCGCGGAACGCTGCGCCCGTGCGCCGTCGCCGGCGGCGAGCGCGATCAGCGCCTCCACGTGCCGGTACTCGATCCGGTCGCCAACCGTGCCTCGGCGGCGCAGCGCCGCACACGCGCGCAACTCGTGCGTTGCGATCTCGGAGATGCCGAGTTGCGCGGCGGCGCGGGCGACGGTGAGGCGGACGCGCAATGCCTCGTCTCGCCACCCGGCCGTCGCGAGCCCCGCCGCCGCCTGCCTGCCGGCGTCGATCGCCGTCCGGCGGACAGCGCCGGCCGCGCATGCGGCGGCCAGCCCCAGCCCGACCGCGCGCGCGTGGTGGACCTCGGCGCCGCGCGCCCGGAACCGGGCCGCGGTCCGGCGTGCCAGCGCGAGCGCTCGGATCGGATCGCCGGCGAGCAGCGTCAACCGGATCGCCTCGAGCGCGTCGTCGGGATGGTCGGCGCGCCGGCGGCGCCAGACGACCTGGGAGCGCTCCAGCGCCTGCAGCGCCTCGTCCATCACACGAGCGGCAGCGAGCACCTCGGCGCGCAGCATTTCGAGGTCGCCGACGTTGGAAGGCGCGACATGCTCGGGTGCGACCGCGTCCAGCCGCGTGAGTGCGAGCGGCAGCTCGCCGCGAGCGAGCGTGGTCCGGATCAGGTTCAGCTCCGTGGCGAACGCGGCCTCACGGGCGCCGAGCCCGAGGTAGAGATCACGTGCCCGGGCGAGATCTGACTCCGCGCGCGCCGTGTCGCCGCGAAGCGCCAAGCTCAGCCCGCGGTTGTTCAACAACCGTGCCTCCCAGATCCGATCGTCGGCCCGGCGCAACGTCGCCAGAGCCCGCTCGGTCGCCTCGAACCGCAGCGACAGCCCGGCGACGTGGTGCGCGGAGATCCGGAACACCTCGGTGCGCGCGAGCTCATGCGCGTCCATCGATGCGGATGCCAGGTCGAGCTCGCGCAGTGCCCCGCGAGTGTCGCCGCGGGCCTCGAGCACGGCTGCGACGCGGCGGCGCGCCAGCGCGGCGCGGTCGGTCAAGCGATGGCGCTCGGCGATTTTGACCGCGGCGCGTGCCGTCCGTAGTCCGCGCGGATCCCCGAGCTCATCCTGCGCGAACGCGAGCGCGTGCAGGGCCGCGACCTGCGCCTCCGGCAGCCTGCGCGAGCGTGCCAGTCTGAGCGCGCGCCGGGCATCATCCGCGGCTCCGGCCGCGTCGGCCTGGACACGGTCAAACGCCGCCTCGGCGAGCGCGAGCGGGTCCTCGACGCTCGCTCGAGACATGTATCAAGCGTCTCGCAACGCACTCCGTTTGTCCATAGGATTGTCCGCCGCCCCGCGGCACCACCACAAGGACCGCCATGAGCCCCAATCTCGAGTTCGCCCCACATCAGCGCTCGCACGACCTCCTCACCGAACAGGTGCTGGGTCACCGGGCGACTACGTATGACGTCAGCAAGGACGCGGTCGTAATCGCCGTCAAGGGCGAGCTGATCGTGAGTCGATCCGCACGCAGCGACAGCCCACGGCTCGATCTGGAGCTGCGCCGCATCGCGCGGCCGACCGGAACGCTCGCGTCGACCGAGCTCGCACGCGGGGACCAGCGGCAGGCCGTTGCGGATGTCGAGATCAAGGATCCGGATCCGGACGGACCTGCTGCGGACATCGAGCTCTGGCGTCTGGACGACCCCAAGCACGACTCGATCGACCAAGCGCGACGGCTCGCGGCGATCGCGCGAGGGGTCCACCCGACGTTTGGCGGCATCCCACAGCCTGAACTGCCGGCGGTCTCGCCGAACCACGCGTGCGTGGTCGCCCCGAGCTTTCATCACTGTCCCTACGGGCCGCCGTATCCTGCATTGGCACCGGCAGCGGGGTTCCTGACTCCCTGGGTGCCGCCACAGGCGCGAGTGGTCGTCGTAGACACCGGCTACATCCCGCTGAACTCGGACCTCGACGCACGGGTGACGCCGGTCCAGGGCGAAATGTGGGACGTCTATGCGGCGCCGCCGGCGTGGGTGGCCGACCCGCCCGACGGCACCGGCCCCGGCAACCGCGACGCGGCCGGCAAACTGCTGGAGATCGTCGGTCACGGTACGTTCATCGCCGGCCAGATCGCGCATGCCGCGCCGCAGGTCGCGATCACCGCCGTCGGTCAGCTCGACAATCCGGCGTTCCTTGACCCGAGCGGGGGCGGCAACGCCTATCCCCTCTTCGCCTCCGAGTTCTCGGTTGCCCATTCGCTGCTTCTGTACGGCACGGGCGACGTGATCCTCTGCGGCTTCGCGTTCCCGACGCTCGGCGATCACCCGTCGCTACCGATCAAGGCGGCGCTCGACGCGGTGATCGCGCCGCGCCCGGGGATCGCGATCGTCGCTCCGGCGGGCAACTCGGAGTCCGCGATCCCGCAGTGGCCGGCCGCGTTCGGCGAGGTGATCGGGGTCGCCGCCAGCGATCGTCGCGAGCGGGCTCGCGCGCGGTTCTCCAACTGGGGGCAGTGGCTTGACTGCTGCGCCCGCGGCGAGTACGTGCTGTCGACGTACATCGACTACTCGGGGCCGATCGAGGGAGAAGCCAACACCACGTTCGCCGGCTGGGCGCGGTGGCAGGGAACCTCGTTCGCGGCACCCAAGGTGGCCGCCGCGATCGCGGCAGCGTTTGCGGCCGACCCGAGCGTCGAACCGCTCGACGCTTATGCGAATCTGATCATCGGCGGCGGGGGAGTCGCCGTCGACTGGATTACCGACCACCACGTCACCGCCGGTGTCTCGCTCCCACAGCTGAAGCTGGGGTGACACCGCGTGCCCTGCGAACTCCCCACGCTGGTCAGCGAAGCCGGTAACGGCAACCAGGCGGCCTGGGGTGCGATCGTCGACCGGTTCTCCGGGCTCGTCTGGTCGACCACACGGGCGCATCGCCTCAGCGCAGCCGAGGCCGCCGACGCGGCACAGGGCACCTGGTTGCGGCTGGTCGAGAACCTCGATCGAATCGAGGACCCGGAGCGACTCGGCGCATGGTTGGCGACGACCGCGCGGCGCGAGTGCCTGCGGATCATCCGGATGGGCAAGCGGGAGATGCCGTCCGACGAGGAGTGGATGTTCGAGTCAGACAGCGGCGAGGCGATCGAGGCGCGGCTGCTCACGCGCGAGCGCGACGAGACGCTGTGGCGCGCCTTCCACGCGATCGAGGAGCGTTGCCAGGAGCTGCTGCGGCTGGTGTGTGCGCCGGACGCTCCGACCTACGAGGAGGTCGCCGCGGCGCTGGCGATCCCGGTCGGCGCGATCGGACCGACTCGCGCGCGCTGCCTGGACAAGCTACGGCGCCGGTTGGAGGAGGAGCAGGCGGACCTCCGCTAAGCGCATCAGATGGACGAACGCGACGAACAGGATGAGGCCATGATCGACCAGCTGCGAGACGCATTCGGTGCGGACGCGGTGCCGTCACGCGTGACCGAGGCCGCCAAGGCGGCACTGACCTGGCGTCGGATCGACGCCGAGCTGGCCGAGCTGCTGTCGGACTCCGCGCTGGACGCCGAGTCGGCGCTGGCCCGCGGCGCTTCGCCGCTGGTGCGGTCGGTGAGCTTCAGCGCCGGCGGGGCGATCATCGACCTCGAGGTCCAACTCGACGATGGTCGGCGGGTGCTGCTGGGGCAGCTGTCGCCGGCGATGCAGCGGACGATCGAGATCCAGCGCGCCGACGGCTCGGAGTCGTCCTCGTCGTCATCCGATGAGCTCGGGCGCTTCCGGATCAAGCTCGACGCGGGCGGCACGATCCGGCTGCGGATCGTCGACGAGGCCGGCGCTGCGGTCGAGACGGCCTGGATCCCGATTTAGTGGTCGCTCACGTATTTGCGTGAGGGGCCACGAGAGCGTCAGTCGACCACAACGGCCTGACGGCCGAGCATCACCCGGTCGCCGGGTTCCAGCCGGCAGCGCGCCACAGGCTTGCCGTTGATCGTCGTGCCATTGGTGGAGTCCAGGTCCTGCAGCACCCACGCGCCGTCACGGTGGTGCAGCTGCGCGTGGCGGCGAGAGACGGTCGGGTGCTCGAGCACGACGTCGCAGCTGTCGGGGTCGCGGCCGACCAGCAGCTGCCCGTCGTCGTGATCCCACTCGAGCGCCAGCACCAGTGGCGGCGAGATCGCGGGGCGCTTACGTCGCGCCAACGTGTCACGCAGCGAGTCGACCCCGCGCCCGACCGTGTTGCGCAGCGAGCGGCGCGACGCGCGCAGCGACAGATCGCCGATCAGGCGCTCGGGGTCGAGCAGGCGGCTGCACAGCACCTGGTCCAGCCGGTGCGCGAGCGTCTGCTCGCTGAGCAGCCCGTCGCCATAGGCGGCGTTGAGCTCGATCGAGATCTGGCGGCGGAACTCTCCGGGGTTGAGCATGAGCATGATCAGTGTCGCGCGCACGGCGGCGACCGTCCAGTGCGACCGGCCGGCACCAACACGAGCGCGGGGCCAGCCGTGATGTCGGGCCCCGCGCGAACCGGTGAACTGCTGACGTGTCGCTCAGGCGACGAGCTGCGGGCTCACGACCCGGCCACGGAGCTGATGGCGGCGGGCGGCCGTCGCGGCGTGGACCACGGTCAGGGCGTCGTCGCCGATGCGCTCGAGCTCGTCGGCGCCGACGCGGACGCCGGCACCGTCAACAGCTCGGCCGTCGCCGGCGGGAGGTTGACGCTGTAATGGCCGGCGGTCGAATTGAGCTGCTGAAGCTCGAACGGGCGCAGGAGCCCATCGGAGGTCGAGGCGCCGAAGGTACGGCCGCCGATCGTGACCCCACTCGTCGAGCCGATGTGCGGCGCGCGCAGCGCCTCGACGGAGGCCGGACCGGCCGGCGAGGAGAGCGGCACGTTGACCGTCGCGGCCTTGGAGAAGTTGTCGTTGATCAGCACGACGTGGACGGTCCCGTCGGAGGCACGGGTCGCCCACAGCTTCACGCCCGACGGCAGCGTGCCCGGGATCGTGAACAGTCTCGAGCCGGCCGGGGCGCCCTGGGCGAACATCATCAGCCCGTAGAACTCAGGATTGACGATCATCGCGCCGCCGTTGCCGGAGGCCGGACCGAAGATCTCCTGGACGCCGCCGGGGACGGTCTGGATGTTGACCCCATCGACGCCGACCTTGTCCAGTTCGAACAGCGTGTCCAGCACCCAGAGGGCGGACGCGAACGTGTTCGAGACGCCGCCGTAGCCGCCGCAGGTGATCCCGTTCATCTCGTCCAGCCGCGCCAGCTTTCCATGCTTGTGCGCGGTGTTGACGTACTGGGCCTGCGACTGCGCGAACTCAGACGTGGCGAGCGGGGAGAGCAGCTGCGAGATCGTCACGACCTTGCCAGCGGTGCAGTGCTTCAGCGGGTAGGCGTGGAACGTCGAGAGCTTGACGCGCGGCTCGCCGCTGAGGAACGTGCCGAGCTCCGCCAGGTACTTCGCCGAGCCGCTCGCCGGGCCGGCGACCGGAATGCCGGCCGGCATCGCGGTCGCGAACTGATGGAACTGCTTGAAGAATGCCGCCTCGGTCCAGGTCGCGCTGTTGCGGCCCTTGACGCCCACGCCGTTCCTCACGTACCAGTTGAACGACGAGTACAGCTCGGGCTCGTTGCCGATCTCCAAGCCGGCGATGCTCGACGAGCCGATCCCCTTGAGGAGCGCATTGGCCTCGGTCGTCGCGACCTTGACGCTGTTCGCCTCCAGGTTGATGCCGAGGATCAGCCGTGAGTTCAGCGCAGTATCCATCGCGTGGGCGACCTGTACCCACTCGGGGGTCAGCGTGTACTGGATGCCGCCGGGCTGCTTCATCCCGGGGACCGGCCACCAGGTCCAATCGGTGGAGTCGCCGCCGAAGCGCAAGACCGGGGACTGGTTGGGGGCGATGTCGCGGATCAGGTTCAGGAACGCCGGGTTGACCGCCTTGGAGTTGGTACCGGCGTACTGCTCGAATGCCTTGTATTGCATCGAGAGGCCGAGGAACCCGGACGGCAGCGGCCGGTCGGTCGAGGTCGCGGCGGCGGGCGCCGCGGGGTCGTTGGTGGCATTGGTGTGCTTGGCCGACGCCGAGGCGCAGCCCGACAGCGCGAACACGAGCATGAGACCGATGACCGCCAGCAGTGCAAATGCTCGCGGCGACTTTGCATTGACGCCCACCACGCCAATTGAAGCCGATTTCGCGCCGGAAAGGCGCCGCCACGGTCGGGCGCGGCCGTGTCACGGCCCGTCGGGTAGCCTCGCGGGTCGATGCGACCGTGGTTCGACGAGCTGTCCGAGTTCCTCCGGATCCCGTCGGTCAGCGCCGATCCGGCGCATGCCGGCGACGTCGCTGCCGCAGGCACCTGGGTCTGCGATCTCATCAGGGGCGCCGGCGGGGGCGCCGAGCTTGTCGACTGGCACGGCCAGCCGCTGGCGATCGGGGAGATACGCGCGTCGAACGGTGCCGCGGACGCGCCGACGGTGCTCTGCTACGGCCACTTCGACGTCCAGCCCCCGGACCCGCTGGAGCTCTGGGAATCGCCCCCGTTCGAGCCCGAGATCCGTGGCGAGTACCTGTACGGCCGCGGGGTCGCTGACGACAAGGGTCAGCTGTACCTGCTGCTCAGCGCCGCGCGCGAGCTCGCGCACGCCGGCGAACTGCCGGTCAACGTCCGCTTCGCTTGTGACGGCGAGGAGGAGACGGGCGGCGGCTCGATCCTCGAGTTCCTGGCGGCCGATGACCGCGACGCCGACGCCGCGGTGATCTTCGACAGCGAGATGGTCGCCCGCGGGGTGCCGGCGTTCAACGTCGCCACTCGCGGCCTCGTCTATTTCCACCTGACGCTGCGATCCGGCGGGCGTGACCTGCACTCGGGCATCTACGGCGGCGCGGCGATGAACGCGGCGCACGCGCTCGCCCACACGTTGACCGCCGTCACCCCGCGTGCTGGCCGGCTCCCCGAGCCGCTGCGCGCCGGGATCAAGCCGCCGACCCAGGCCGAGTTGGACGCCTGGCGCGAGCTGCCGTCCGGGGCGGGCGAGCTGGCGGGCCAGGACGCGCGGCCGGCGGACGCGCGCGCCGCCGTGGAGTTCTACGTGCGCACGTTCGCCGAGCCCGCGCTCGACGTCAACGGCTTGCACGCCGGCTCTCCGTACCTGCAGAAGACCGTGCTGCCGGTCAAGGCCGACGCCAACATCTCGATCCGCCTCGCCCCCGGCCAGGACCCGGACGTCGTCGCCGAGGGGTTTGCGCGGCTCGTCTATGGCGCCGCGCCCGACGGGGCCGAGCTCGAGGTCACGCGCATCTCGTCGGCGGCGCCGGGGCTGGTGGATCCGAACTCCCGCGCGATCCAACTCGGGCTCGACGCGTTCGAGCGTGCCCTCGGCGTGCGCCCGCTGCTGATCCGAAGCGGCGGAACGCTGCCGATCGTGCCCGCGCTCAGCGCCCGAGGGATCCCGGCGCTGATCACGGGCTTCTCGCTGCCCGACGCGAACATCCACTCGCCCAACGAGCGGATGCTGGTCGAGTACATCGAGCTCGGGATCGCGGCGTCCAAGGCGCTGCTGATCGAGTTCGCCGCGCTGTAGCCGCTTGCACCGGGCCGAGGTTCGCTCCCGCCGCGCTGGAGCCACCGGCCGCCGGGCCGAGGTCCGCTCCCGCCGCGCTGGAGCCGCGGGCCGCTCGCTCGGGCCATGGCCCGATCCGGGGCGAGAAACATGCCTATATGGCGTGTTTCTCGCCCCGGTCACGTGCGTGTCGGCGACCCAATCCAGTCCGGGCCGCCGCCGACAGGACCGTCAGGCGCCGGGGCCGAGCGCGTCCAGGAATTTCGCGATCAGCGGCCCGTCGACGGGCCCGCCATCCGGTCCGCCGGTGTTCTGGGTGACGATCGCGAACGCGATGTCGCCGTCATAGCCCATCAGCCAGCCATCGATCTTCAGGTTCGTGCCGGTCCCGTACTGGGCGGTGCCGGTCTTGGCATACGTACCGGTGGGCAGGCCGGTGCCGGCGGCGGTGCCGCTGGTCACGACCGACAGCATCATCTGCCGCAGGTCGGCGAGGACATCGCCTGGGACGGTGGTCGGCTTGATGCGGTCGTCGCCCGCGCCCGTCACCAGTCGCGGCAGCCGCGCGTGGCCGCTGTCGATCGCCGACGCGACGGTCGCCATCCCCAGCGGCGAGAACACGACCGAGGCCTGGCCGATCGCGGTCGCCGCCAGATCGGCGCCGTCCGACGGCTTCGGGACGCTGGCCATCAGCGCCGGGATCCCGATCTTCGTCATGTGGTTCAGGCCGTACAGACCGGCGGCGGCGGTGAAGTCAGACGGTGTGAGGTGCTGGGTCGCCAGCCCGATGAACGCCGTGTTGCACGAGACCGTGAACGCCTGCTCGAGCGTCGACGCCGACTCGTTCGCGGCCGCGTTATGGAACGTCTCGCCGTCCACGGTGATCGTCGGCGGGCAGGTCGCCGGCGATTCGGGGGTCAGGCCCTTGCCGATCAGCGCCGTCGAGGTCAGCACCTTGAACGTCGACCCGGGCGGGTACTGGCCCTGCAGCGCCCCGTCGAACTCGTAGTCGGCCGGATCTGAGACGACCGCCAGGACCTGGCCGGTCGACGCCCGCATCGCGACCATCGCGACGTGGTGGCTGTCGCCGGCCAACGCGTTCTCCGCGGCTCGCTGGACGCGCGGATCGATGCTCGTCCGCACCGCCATGGCTCGCCGGCCGTGGTAGGTCGCCAGCCGCACGACCGGCGCTCCGGTCGAGTCGACGACGTTGACCTCGGTCGTCGGCGTGCCGGCCAGCCGCCGCTCCCAGATCTCCTCCAGGCCACGCTGGCCGACGATCGATGAGGCGTCATACGGCGCCCCGAGCGCTTTGAGTTGAGCGGCGGTGATCGGCCCGACCGTGCCGACGAGCTGGTCGGTGAGCTGCTGGGTGATCGCGTGCCGGGAGGCCTGCAGCTCGAACTGCGTCCCCGGGACGGCGTAGACGTTGTTGGGTTCGCCAGCGGCCTTCAGCTGTGCGAATCGGGCCTGGGAGACCGTGAACACCGGCTCGAAATAGGTCGGGTGGGCCTTGGCCTGGGCGAGCGCCGGATCGACCTCGGCGGCGGTCGCGCCGGCGAGGATCAGATCCGCGCGGACCGCGGCGGCATCCTTGATCCGCTCTCCGACGACGCCGACGACGACCTCGCTGCGGTTGGTCGTCAGCGACACGCCACCGGCGCCGAGGATCGGCGCCCGGGCGGGCCAGTTGCGGCTGACCGCCAGCGCTTCGCCGGGGCCGAGCCGGGGGTCGATCGTGCGCGTCGACCACGACACCAGCCACCTGCCCTTGCGCTTGACGAGCGTGACGGTGGTGCGCGGCGCGAACGCGCCGGCGTCCGGGAGCGCGTAGTGCGCGGTGACCCGAGCGGTCGCGCGGTCGCCGGACTTCGACTGCACGACGCGGCCGGCGGTGAACGTGGCGTGCGTGACGCCGAGCGCGGCGAACGCGCGCTGGTTCGCGGCGGCGAAGTCGGCCGGGGGCCGAGCGACGAGCCGCCGCATCGCCGCCCAGTCGCCGCGTGACCACGCGCTCAGGAACGGATTCAGCGTCGACTGCGGCTTCGCGCTCGAGCCGCCGCAGGCCGCGACCAGCACGCAGAGCAGGGTCGCGGCGGCAGATCGGGTCGCACGTGGTCGCGTCCGTGAGTCGTGCGTGGTCCGCTCGAATGCCGCAGGACTCACGGATGGGGCCACTCGCCGCGGGCGTGCCACCAACGCGAGAATAGAGGTCCCTCGACCAGGAGCTGACCACCTTGAGCACCAAGCGGCTGACCGAGCACCTCATCCAGTTCACGCGTCTCGGCTTCATCAACGCCTTCCTCGTTCGTGAGGACGACGGGCTCACGCTGATCGACACGACCGTGCCGCTCGGCGCCGATGCGCTGATCGCCGCGGCACGCGCGGCCGGCGGATCGATCCGGCGGATCGCTCTGACCCACGGGCATGGCGACCACGTCGGCTCGATCGATCAGCTGCGCGACCGGCTCGGTCCCGGCGTTCAGGTGCTGCTCGGCGAACTCGACGCCCGGATCCACGCCGGTGAGCACGTCGTCGACGGCAAGCCGACCGGAAGCTGGCCGAAGCTCAAGACGGCGCCCGACGTCCGCCTGCGGCACGGCGACCGGGTCGCGAGCCTTGAGGTGGTCGACAGCCCAGGCCATTCGCCCGGTCATGTCGCGTTCCGCGACACGCGTGACGGGACCGTCATCGCCGGGGACGTGTTCACGACGATCGGCGGCGTTGCGACGACCAGCGCGCGCAACTGGCGCTTTCCGCTGGCGACGACGGCGACGTTCGACCGCGCCCAGAATCTCGCGTCGGCGCTGGCGCTGCGGGCGCTCGAGCCGCCCCTGCTGGTCGTCGGTCACGGGCCTGCGGTGCACGAACCGATCGGCGCAATGGACCGGGCGATCGCCCGCGGGGTCTCGGTATGAGACTCACGCAGACGCCGTGGCGGGGAGTTCTACCGCATCCAACTACGTTTGCTGGTGGCGGATGTGGAGGTGCCGCGCCAACACTTCTTCGTTGTCGTCGAGCTGACTAGGGTCAAGTTGGGCCTGCACGCGCCCATCGCTCATGACGTACACCGTGTCGGATACCGCCGCGACGGCGTCGAGCGCCTGCTCGACCAAGATGACGGTCACTCCGGCCGCGCGCAGCCGCCGGATGTACTCGAGGATCATGTCGACGTAGATCGGGCTGAGCCCCTGCGTCGGCTCGTCGAGCAGGACCACGTCGGGCTGGCGCACGATCACTCGCGCGAGCGCGAGCATTTGCTGCTGCCCACCACTCAGCTGGGACCCCTTCGCTTGACGGCGCTCGCGCAACGCAGGGAACTCCGTGTAGGCCTCATCGAGCAGCTCGGCGGTGTTTGCGCCGGCAAGCTGGATGTTCTCCTCCACGGTCAGATCTGGGAAGACCCAACGCTGCTCGGGCACGAGCGCGATCCTCCGCTGCGCGATCTTGTGCGTCGGCAGCTTGCTGAGCTCTCGATCTC
>Ga0302325_10015298_pt1 | contig 16310 bp, 9 predicted proteins | sample Palsa_T0_2_FD_201948 | JGI IMG/M metagenome (GOLD analysis project Ga0302325, IMG submission 201948) | Peat permafrost microbial communities from Stordalen Mire near Abisko, Sweden - Palsa_T0_2 | ecosystem: Environmental > Terrestrial > Soil > Palsa > Peat permafrost | place: Sweden: Abisko... | reverse complement strand
GCTATACCCCTGCCGGTCTCGTGGTGTTCGCGGACGTTTGCACCAAGGAAGCGGCCAGCGCGCGGGTCGACGGCAATACCAGCGACGCGACGCCAGCCCCGACCCCGTCGAAAGCGCCGGTCGACAACAAGGCCTCCGACGCGACGCAAGCGCCGACCTCGTCGAACTACGCGGGCCGCACGTATAAGGACTTCCTGGCGGCCAATGCGCAAGCGGCGTCTGACCAGAAGAACTGACGACACCGTCCAGTGGACGCACGTCCCTGATCGAAACTGAGGTCGCCTGCGAGAACACCGCAGGCGACCTTTTTCTGTTGATGGCCCGACATTCACGACGGCTTGCGCAGCCGCCGATACGTCGCATAGAGCGGCTCCCACATCATCGACCGGACCGCCGCGGCCAGATCGCGGTCCGGAACAGGATGCGCGAGACCTTCGGCCTCGGCCCGCGTTGCGACCGCAATCGCGACCCGCAGCGAGATCTTTCGCAGCTCCGCGAGCGGCGGTAACAAATTGGCACGCGGATCGCGTTTGGCCGGGGACAGTTCGGCAATCGTCCGCGCCGCAGTGAGAAACATTCCTTCCGATATGTAGCGGGCCTGTACCGCGATCGCTCCAAGCCCGACGCCCGGATAGACGTAAGCGTTGTTGGTTTGGTCGATCCGGAAGGTATGGCCGTTGCGCATAATCGGCGGGAACGGGCTGCCGGTGCCGATGACAGCGCGACCTTCGGTCCACAGGAGGATCTGGTCCGGCGTCGCCTCGCTTCGCTCGGTCGGATTAGAGAGTGGAAAGATCACCGGTTGAGGCACGTGCGCTGCCATAGCGCGCACCACGGCTTCCGAAAAGGCATGCGCCTGTCCGGATGTCCCGATCAGCACGGTCGGATGCGCGTTGGCGACGACCTCGGGCAGTCCGATCCGTTCGGCGGACGTAATCTTCCATGCGGCAACGCGGTCGCGGCCTTGTGCGAACGTCGTCTGAAACGACTGCAGCCCGGTCATGCCCTCGACCAACAGGCCGTCGCGGTCGACCAGATAGAACCGGCTGCGCGCTTCCGTCTCGGCAAGTCCGGCATCGATCATGGCGCGAAGCAAAAGGGCGCTGATGCCCGTGCCCGCCGATCCCGCGCCAAGGACCGCGATACGCTGTTCGGTAAGTGGCACACCGGTGACGTTGATCGCACTCAGGATGGCGCCGACGGCGATGGCGGCGGTGCCCTGGATGTCGTCGTTGTAGCTGCAGAGCCGGTCCCGATATTGTGCGAGCAATCGGTTCGCATTGCGGAATGCAAAATCCTCCCAGTGCAGCAGCACATGCGGCCAGCGTGCGCGCACGGCATCGACAAACGTTGCGACGAATTCATCGTAGGCGGCGTTGCGGATGCGCTCGTGCCGCCACCCGATGTAAAGCGGATCGGCGAGAAGCTCGCGGTTGTCGGTCCCGACGTCGAGAAGGATAGGCAGCGTCGTCGAAGGATGCAGGCCGGCGCAAGCGGTGTAGAGCGAGAGCTTTCCGATCGGGATGCCCATGCCGCCGGCGCCTTGATCGCCCAGGCCGAGAATGCGCTCGCCGTCGCTCACCACGACGACTTCGACCCCGTCGAAGCGCGGATTGCTCAGGACGCGATCGATGCGGTCCCTCAGCGGAAAACTCAGAAACAGCCCGCGCGGTTTGCGAAAGATGCGGCTGAACTGCTGACAGCCAAGACCCACCGTGGGCGTGTAGACAATCGGCATCAGCTCTTCGATGTGCCGGGTCAACAGCGCGTAGAACAAGGTCTCGTTGGTATCCTGCGTTCCGCGGAGAAAGACGTATTTCTGCAAGTCGGTGCCCAGTCCGCGAAAGGCGTCGAGCCGGCGCTCGACCTGCAAATCGAGGTTGGTGACGTAGGGCGGCAGGAGACCGTGCAGATCGAAGTCATCGCGCTCCGCTTCGGTGAACGCCGTACCTTTGTTGAGGAGTGGATCGTTCAGCAACTCATAACCGCTCAGCGCCGTTGCGATGATACGTTCACCAATTTCGTTCATCACCGCGGCCCCCAGCAAAAAGCCATACTCGCGAACGGCATAAACTCATGGTTTGACCGCGGCGGCGCCGTCACGGTCCGGTGACTGCGAGCACCGCTTCCCTGATCTTTGCCATCGCGAAATGACCGATCTTTTCGAGTTCGAGATGGGGGAAGTTCGGCATCTCATCGGCCGCCACCACGCAATCCACGATCACCGGGCCGTCGGTCTTGAGTGCTTCGTCGATCTTAGCGTGCAATTCGCCGGGTTTCGTTGCCTTAAAGCCCTGTCCGCCGCAGGCGCGCGCGAGGGCGCAGAAATCCGGATTGGGGAATTCGATGCCCGCCTTGTAAGCAGGCAGACCGACACTCTCCGCTTCTAACGTTATCAGCCCGAATGACGAGTTGTTGTAGACGATGACTTTCACGGGTAGCTTGTGGTGTACGGCGGTCAGGAATTCGCACATCAGCATGTTGAAGCCGCCGTCGCCACAAAGCGCGATGACTTGGCGCGAACGATCGAGCGCCTGGATGCCGTTGGCCTGACCAAGCGCCGTTCCGACCGCGGCGTTGTTAAACGAGCCGACGATCCGTTGCGAACCGCTCTGGCGTATCCAGTTGGCCGACCACAACGTGTTGAGACCGGTGTCCAGGGCGAAGACCGCGTCGCGCTTGGCAAGATCGCTAACCGCCCGCGCCACCGCCTGCGGATGAATGCGATCCGGGCTGCGCGCCGGATCGGATTGTTTGTCCAGCATCTCATCCCATTTCTGCCGCTCGTTGGTCACCCGGTCCAGGAATTTGGTATCCGTTTTGGCCGCGACCTGGCCAAGCAGCAGTTTCAGTGTCGGCCGAACCGACGAGACGACCCCGAGGGCGGTCGGTGCCCGGCGGCCAAGGACGCGCGCCCTGTCGTCGATCTGGACGATGGAGCCTTTGCGCGGCAGGAATTCCGAATACGGGTAATCGGTGCCGAGCATCAGCAGGAGGTCGCAATGCATGACCGCGTTGTAGACGGCCTTGGTGCCGATCATGCCGATGCCGCCCATCCAGCGTGGATCGTCATACGGCAGGATGTCCTTACCCTTGACCGAATGGATGAGCGGCGCCTTTAGCCGATCCGAGACGGCGCGCAGCTCCTCCGCGGCGCCGTGGCAACCGGCGCCGCACATGATAACGGCACTGCCCGCCTCATCGATGCGGCGGGCAATATCGGCGACGTCCTCGGTGCTCGCAACGATCTCAGACCGTGGCTTCAAGGTTGCGATGCTCGACACGCTGCCGTCGGCCTTCGCCGCAAAGACGTCCTGCGGCAATGTCAGATGGGCCACGCCGCGTCCCGCATAGGCGGCCGAAATCGCCTGATGGATGACGGCTGGCGCCTGAGCCGGCGAGGAAATGGTTTCCGTGTAAAGCGAGACGTCGCGGAAAAGCAGATCCGGCTCGGTAGTCTGAATGGAGTCGGTGCCGTGCATCTTGCGCGGCATGTCACCCGATAGAGCCAGGACTGGCGCGTGATCGCGGCACGCCTCATAGAGACCGGCGACGAGATGCGTGCTGCCGGGGCCGGTGGTGCCGGCGCACACCGCAAGCCGGCCGGTAAGCTTGGCCTGACCGGCGGCCGCAAGCGCCGCGCCTTCCTCGTGACGGACGCCGATCCACTCGATGTCGCTTCGCCGAACCGCGTCGGCGAGCGGATTGAGCGAATCGCCGATCAGTCCGAAAATATGCTTGACACCGATCTGCCCGAGCACATCGACCAGTATGTCCGCCACCGTTTGGGACATCTGCGCCTCCTTCAATTTTCCGGCCTCACGCGTTCGAAGCCGTAGACCAGAATAGTGTGACTGCTGGATGCAAATCGAGAGCCGCGCCTCGGTCGTCGCCGATGGTGTATCAGCCGGCGTTAGGTAGAAGGTCTCACCGCGACGCCCGGACTGAAGCCGGCTCCGAACACCGCGCCTTTGGCTTCGCGGCCAACCGCCGTGAGGACGACAATCGCGACCGCGACCACGCCGGCTACAATCGCCAGCGCGAAGGCATAGTCGCCGCCGTAGTGCCCGGCAATGGCCGCCTGCAGCGTTGCGTTGACCGACGCAATGAGGTTGCCGAGTTGATAGACAAACCCGGGGAAGGTTCCGCGCGCCTCGTCGGGCGACAGTTCGTTCAAGTGAACCGGGACGACGCCCCAGGCGCCCTGGACCATGATTTGCATCAGAAAGGCGCCGACGGCGAGCCACACCGGCCTGGCGGCGAACGCCCAGAGCGGAAGCACCACAAGCGACAGGAACGACGCGATGATGATCATGCGCCGCCGGCCGAAGCGCTCCGACAGCGAACCGAACGATATGCCGCCGATAATGGCGCCGATATTGTAGATCACCGCAATCAGGCCGACCTCGTGCGGCGAGAGCTTGTGCTGCACTTGCAGGAAAGTCGGGTAGAGATCCTGCGTTCCGTGACTGAAAAAATTGAATGCGGTCATCAACAGCACCGCGTAGATACCGAGCCGCCAGTGCGATTTGAGAACCGCCAAGGTATTGCTGCGGGCTGTCGTCGGCTTCCAGGTTGGCGATTCCGGGACGTGACGGCGGATATAAAGCACCAGCAGGGCCGGGATGACGCCGACCATGAACATCCCGCGCCAACCGATATACTGGAAGAACAAGCCGTAGACGATCGAGGCGAGGAAATATCCGGCCGGGTAGCCGGATTGCAGCAGACCCGACACGAAACCTCTCGCCTGCGGCGGTATGGACTCCATGGTCAGCGATGCGCCGACGCCCCATTCGCCGCCCATTGCGACGCCGTAGATCGCGCGCAACACCAGCAGGACGGTCAGACTCGGCGCGAAGCCGGAGGCAAACTCAATCACCGAATAAAACAGCACGTCGACCATCAAGGTGGGGCGCCGGCCCCAGCGATCTGCGGCACGCCCGAACAAAAAGGCGCCGATGGGCCGTGTCGCCAAAGTCAATAAAATGGCGATGGTCACTTCGGTGACATCGGTGTCGAATTCCTGCGCGATGTCCTTGAGCACAAACACCATGAGAAAAAAGTCAAAGGCGTCGAGCGTCCAGCCGAGAAAACTCGCTGCAACGACGTGTTTTTGTTCGCTGGTCCAGCCGGAAAGCGCCGCGAAGGCCATTGGCAATGCTCCCTAGGATCGCCGGCGCTCCCTCGATACGGGTGCCACGCTGGTGATTCACATCATCGCATTCCTGATCGCATTCTTGCGCTTTCGGCGCGTTTCATAAACGCATAAATACGCATAAACGGTCCGCGGCAGGGAGAGCGTATGCTAACTCTTCATTCCGGCGAAGCAAATCGGCGATGAGGACGCGGTCTTCCTCCATACCGATCGCTTAGCGTTGTCCGCCCGCCGGGCGGCGCGGCACCATGGCGTTGGCAATGAGGTCTTGCACTACCTCGCCGTTCTGATTGAGGGTACGTGTCCGCATCTTGATCAGTCCGCGGTCGGGGCGTGACTTGGAGGGGCGCACCTCGAGCACTTCACTCTCGATGCGCAACTCGTCGCCGGGCAGGACTGGAATGGGCCAGCGCATACCATCGAAGCCGAGGCCAATGGTGCCGGTGGCAGGACTATACTCGCTCTGGGCGACGAGGCGCATGGTCAGCGCGGCGGTATGCCAGCCGCTCGCCACCAGACGTCCGAAAATGGACTTACGGCCGGCTTCCTCGTCGAGATGAAAAGGCTGCGGATCGTACTGCTTCGCGAAGGCGATGATCTCGTCCTTTTCGACCCGCGCTCGTCCGCTCGGCTTAAAGACTTGCCCAACAACGAAATCCTCCAGGTATCGGTCACTCATACGTCGTTCGCTCCTGGATGTGGGCCTCATCTCGCCCTCAGTGTGGAGGAATCTCTGGCCGTCGTCTTTCCTTCCTTACGCCCCCGCGGGTATCATAGACGAACCTCACTGGAGCATAGCCATGACGAGAAGGCATGTCGTTTTCGCGTGTACCGTTCTCCTTCTCGCCGGCGGCATGTCGTCTGCGATGGCGAACGATTGGCACGGCGAGCGCTGGAGTCAGCACTGGGGTCATGGGAGCCACTGGCGGGCGACCCATGGCGCGATCTACGCGGCGGAAAACCGCATCGCCTTCCTGGAAGCGAACCCCGAGATCGATGACGGCGACAAGGGGCCGATTATCACCGGGGCGCGGGCCGACATATTGCGGCTACGCGCGACGCTTCATCCGGCGCGATGGCGTTGGGCCAGTCCGTGCTGCTACAGCCGCCGTCCCATCCACATTCGATGAGTTCGGCGCGGTCGTTGCGGCGGGCCTCACTCGGCGGGGTGCGCGCCGAACGGACCCGGCAGTTGCCCCAGCAGCCGCTGCCGGGTGCGGAGTGACCAGCCACTCAGGCGGTCCATGTAGAGATAAAGCACGGGCGTCGTGTAGAGCGTCAACAACTGGCTGATCAAGAGCCCGCCCACGATCGAAATCCCCAATGGGCGGCGAATTTCCCCGCCGTTGCCGAAACTCAGCGCCAGCGGTATGGCGCCGAGAATCGCGGCCGAAGTCGTCATCATGATCGGACGAAAGCGCAGCAGGCATGCTTCGAAGATGGCGTCGTAAGAGCTCAAGTTGCGAGCTCGCTTCGCCTCGATGGCGAAGTCGATCATCATGATCGCGTTCTTTTTAACGATGCCGATCAGCAGGATGACGCCGATCAGCCCAATGATGTCGAATTCGACGTGGAAAACGATCAGCGCCAGAATGGCGCCGACGCCCGCCGACGGAAGTGTCGAAAGAATCGTGATCGGATGGATGTAGCTCTCGTAGAGTATGCCAAGCAGGATATAGACGGCGGCAATGGCGGTGAGGATCAGGATCGGTTCCTTGCTGAGCGATTGTTGAAATAGTTGCGCGGTGCCAGCAAGGACGCCGCGGATCGAAGACGGCATATTGATGCTGGCGATGGCGGCATTGATTTCATCTGACGCTTCGCCGAGCGACTTACCTGGTTGCAAATTGAACGATATGGTCGAGGCAACGAACAATCCCTGGTGATTGACGGATAAGGGCGTGTGTCCCGGCCGGTAATGGCTGACGGCTGCGAGCGGGATCATGGTTTCGAGGGTCGTGCTGACGGCGGCGCCAGCGGAGGTCGAGCCGTGGCCGGTATTGGCAAGGGCATTGATGGCAGCGTTGCGCGCCGCGAGGGCGTTGGCGGATGTCGCTGCCGACGCGCTTGAGGTTGTTGCCACGGGTACGGCTGTCGCCGCATTTGATGTCGCGGTCGTCGTCGGGGTGGCAACGGTCCCGATCGTGCTCGCCGCCACGACCGCTCCCCCCGGCGCATTGGTCGTCGAGGTGCCAGGGGGCGTGGCGCCGGAGAGGGAGACGTAAACATCTTTAAGCGAATCCGGATACTGCGTGTAGCGCGGCTCGATCTCCATCACGACGTGGTACTGATTGATGGCACTGTAGATGACGGATACCTGACGCTGCCCGAATGCGTCGTACAGCGTATTGTCGATTTGTAGGGGACTGATGCCCAGGCGAGCGGTGGTGTCGCGGTCCATGTCGAGATAGGTTTCCAGCCCGCGCTGTTGTTGATCGGAGCTCACGTCCGCCAGAACAGCGCTGTGTTCAAGAGCATCGACGAGCTTCGGCGTCCACGTGTAGAGGTCCTCCACGTTCTCGGACTGCAACGTGTACTGGTATTGCGCGTTACTCTGTCTGCCACCCGCGCGCAGGTCTTGGACGGCGGCCAAGTATAGGCGTCCTCCCGGGACCTGGGCGAGTTTCGGGCGCAAACGCGCGATCACTTGATCGACCGAAACACGTTCTGACAACGGCTTCAGCGAAACGAATACGTTGCCGGTATTGATCTGCGCATTGCCGCCGCCGCCGCTGCCGACGCCCGTATAGCCCACAACGTTTTCAACGGCGGGATCCTGACGTACGATATCCATCATTTGCCGCAGCTTGCGGCTCATCAGCTGGAAAGAGATGCTTTGATCGGCTTGCAGCGAGCCGACTAAACGGCCGGTGTCCTGTTGAGGAAAAAATCCCTTGGGAACAACGATATAAAGCGCGACATTCAGACAAATCGCGCCGATAAAGACCACCAACACCAGAAAGCTGTGACGCAGGGCCCAGGTGAGCGTGCGCCCATAGCCGTGCCGAAGCCGCTCGAAGATGCCGGGCCGGCGTTCCGCCTGTTGTGCGGCGCGCGTCCGCAGGAACAGCGCGCACATCATTGGCGTGGTGGTCAAGGAGATCACTAGTGATACGAGAATCGCAATCGACAGCGTCACTGTGAATTCGCGAAACAGCCGGCCGAGAATGCCTCCCATCAGCAGAATCGGTATGAAGACGGCGATCAAGGACAGGCTGATGGATAAAACCGTAAACCCGACCTCGCGGGCGCCGCGGAATGCCGCCTGCATGCGCGGCATGCCCTCTTCCAGATGACGCGAAATATTTTCCAGCACCACGATCGCGTCGTCGACGACGAAACCCGTCGCAATGGTCAGCGCCATCAACGAAAGGATGTCCAGGCTGTAGCCCAGAAGATACATGGCGCCGAAGGTGCCGAAGATGGAAATCGGCACGGCGACGCTCGGGATGAGGGTCGCAGGTAAGTTGCGGAGAAAAAGATACACGACGATAGTGACCAGTATGACCGCCATAACCAGCGTCATTTCCGTATCGTGCAAGGAGGCGCGGATTGTGGTACTACGATCAATGGCGATGTTCACATTCATATCGGCCGGCATAGCCGCTTCGAGACGCGGCAACTCGGCCGTCACGTTATCGATGGTCTCGATGATGTTTGCGTTCGGCTGGCGGAAAAGGATGACCAGCACCGAAGGTTGTCCGTTGGACATGCCGAGATTGCGCAAGTCTTGAACGGAGTCTTGAACTTCGGCCACATCCGAGAGGCGTATCGCTGCACCATTGCGATAAGCGATCACGAGCGGCAGGTAATCCGCCGCCACGTTCGCCTGGTCGTTGGTATAGATTTGATAGCGCCGGTTACCGTCGTCGATGGTGCCCTTCGGGCTGTTGGCGTTCGCTGACGCCAGTGCCGCCCGCACGTCTTCGAGGCCGATACCGTATTTGTAAAGGGCCTGCGGGTTGAGCTCGACGCGGACCGCGGGAAGCGTGGAGCCACCGATGACGACGTTACCAACACCGCTGAGCTGCGACAGCCGCTGTGCCAGGATATTGCTCGCCGCGTCGTACATCTGACCTTGTGTCAGCGTCTTCGAAGTCAGTGCCAGAATGAGGATCGGCGCATCGGCCGGATTGACCTTGCGATAGGTCGGATTACTGGGGAGGTTGGCCGGAAGGTCTGCGGCGGCGGCATTGATGGCCGCTTGGACGTCGCGGGCGGCGCCGTCGATGTCTCGGGTGATGTCGAATTGCAGTGTGATGCGCGCCTGTCCGATCCCGCTTTGCGAAGTCATCTCGGTGACGTCGGCGATCTGACCGAGATGGCGTTCGAGCGGCTCAGCGACACTGGTCGCCACCGTGTTGGGACTGGCGCCGGGAAGCGTTGCGCTCACCGAGATGGTGGGAAAATCAACCTGCGGCAGCGGCGAAACGGGGAGTTTCGAAAACCCGAGGAGTCCGGCGAGCGCTATTGCAAATGTCAGCAGGAAGGTCGCTACCGGCCGCGAAATGAATGGCGCCGAAATGTTCATTCGGCGGGCTCGCGGGATTCAAGCGGGTTTGCTGGACGGCGCCCGGCGAGACGTTGTGCCAGGCGATCGAAGTACAGATAAATGACCGGCGTGGTGAACAACGTCAGCATCTGGCTGAAGATCAACCCGCCGATTATGGCGACCCCGAGAGGCTGGCGCAGCTCTGAACCGGTTCCGGTCCCCAGCATGAGCGGTAGGGCGCCAAGGATTGCCGCCATGGTTGTCATCAAGATAGGACGGAAGCGCAGCAGGCAGGCTTGATAGATCGCTTCGCGCGGCGGCAAGCCCTCGACCCGCTCGGCCTCCAGCGCGAAATCGATCATCATGATCGCGTTTTTCTTGACGATGCCGATAAGCAATACAATGCCGATGATGGCGATCACGTCCAGATCGTAATGCAGCAGCATCAAAGATAGAAGCGCGCCGACGCCCGCCGATGGAAGCGTCGACAGGATCGTGATCGGGTGGACGAAGCTCTCGTAAAGAACGCCGAGTACAATGTACATCGCGATAACGGCGGCGATTATGAGGAATATCTCGTTGGCCAGTGAGGATTCAAATGCTGCCGCCGTGCCCTGAAATGCGGTTGTAAAGCTTATTGGAAGGCCAACTTCCTTTTCCGCCTGTTCGATGGCGTCGACCGCCGCGCCGAGGGAAACGCCCGGCGCGGTATCGAACGAGATCGTAGTGGCGGGCAACTGGCCGAAATGAGTGACCAGCAACGGTCCGGTGTGCTGCTCAACGTGCACGATGGCCGACAACGGCACCTGCCCATTGGTGGTCGATGACGACGACGGCAAATAGATCATGGATAACCCATCGAGCGAGCGTTGCAGGGTGGGGTCAACCTCCATGATCACCCGGTACTGGTTCGACTGGGTATAGATGGTCGAAATGATGCGCTGCCCGAACGCATCGTAGAGCGCGTTATCGACGGTTGCCGGCGTGATTCCGAAGCGGGCGGCGGTGGCGCGATCGATGACGATATTGAGAGTTAGTCCCTCTTGCTGCATGTCGCTGCCGACATTGGTGATCTGCGGCAGCTGGCTAAGCCGCTGCACCAAGCGCGGCACCCAGGCGTTAAATTCGCTGGGGTTGGCATCCTCGAGAACAAAATGATAAGGCGCGCGGCTAATCGTTGCGTCGATGGTCAGGTCCTGCACCGGTTGCATGTAAAGCGCGATGCCGACGACGCCAGACACTTCATTCTGGATGCGGCGGATGATCTGGACCGCCGTATATCTGCGCTCGTCGTGTGGTTTCAGGTTGATGAGAAATCGACCGTTATTCTGCGTCTGGTTGGTGCCATCGACGCCAATGAAGGAACTCAAGCCTTCGACGTCGGGATCCTTCAGAATTTCCTCGCCAAGCTGGTTCTGCAATTTCGCCATAGCGTCGTAAGAGATGCTTTGAGAGGCCACGGAGATCGCTTGGATCATGCCGGTGTCCTGTACTGGGAAAAAACCCTTGGGTATCTCGACGTAAAGGATCACCGTGACGGCGAGAGTCAGGATCGCCACCAGTAATGTCAGCGGCTGCCGATCCAGTACCCAATTCAGGGATCGGCCGTAGAGAGCGATCGTCCCGTCCAACACGCGTTCGGCGTGAACATCGAAGCTTGAGCGTTGGCCCTCGGGCTGATGGCGGATCAGCTTGGCGCACATCATCGGCACCAGCGTCAACGAGACCACTGCGGATATGACGATCGTAACCGCTAGCGTGATCGCGAACTCATGGAACAGGCGCCCCACGACTTCGCCCATGAACAAGAGGGGGATCAGCACGGCGAGTAGCGAAATCGTCAGGGAGATGATCGTGAAGCCGATTTGCTGCGACCCTTTGAGGGCGGCTTCCAGCGGGTTCATGCCTTCTTCGACATACCGTGCAATATTCTCGATCATGACGATGGCATCGTCGACAACGAAGCCCGTCGCGATCGTCAGGGCCATGAGCGACAGGTTATCGAGGCTGAAGCTTAGCAGGTACATCGCGCCCAGCGTGCCGACGAGCGATAACGGTACCGACAGACTCGGAATGATTGTTCCCGGAAGGGTGCGCAAAAACAGGAAGATCACCACAACGACCAGCACAATCGCCAGCGCGAGCTCGAACTCCACGTCCGCGACCGAGGCGCGAATGGTTACGGTCCGGTCGCTAAGCACGCTTACGTCGACGGCCGCCGGCAGAGTCGATTCCATCCGCGGCAGCAGAGCCTCAATGCGGTCCACAACCTCGATGATGTTCGCTCCGGGCTGGCGCTGAACATTGAGAATGATCGCGGGTGTAGTATTCGCCCAAGCGCCAAGTTTGGTATTCTCGGCTCCCCTGACGACGTTTGCCACATCCGAAAGCCTGACGGGATCGCCGTTGCGATAGGCAATGATCGTCTTGGCATATTGCGCGGCGTTGTCGATCTGATCGTTGGCATTGATCGTCGTAGCCTGTGCCGGTCCGTCGAAATTTCCCTTCGGCGTATTCACATTGAAATTGCCGATGATGGTGCGAACGTCGTCGATATTCAGGCCGTAGGCGGCGAGCGCCTGCGGTTTGAATTGGATGCGCACCGCCGGCCTGTGGCCGCCGCTGATACTGACCAGCCCGACCCCGTTCACCTGCGATATCTTTTGCGCGAGTCTCGTCTCGCTCAGATCTTCAAGGTCGGTCAGCGACATGCTCGTCGATGTGACTGCAAGCGTGAGGATTGGTGCGTCGGCCGGGTTGATTTTAGCGTAGACCGGCGGGATCGGCAGATCGCTGGGCAGCAGATTATTCGCAGCGTTGATCGCGGCCTGGACTTCCTGCTCGGCGACATCGAGGTTGAGATCGAGGCTAAACTGAAGCGTAATGACCGACGCGCCGGCGGAGCTCGTTGACGTCATCTGACTCAATCCGGGCATCTGCCCGAGTTGTCGCTCCAAAGGAGCCGTAATCGACGACGTCATCACTTCCGGACTGGCGCCTGGATAGAAGGTCGAGACCTGGATCGTTGGATAGTCGACCTGAGGCAGGGTCGAGAGCGGCAGAAAGGTGTACGCGACGATACCGGACAGCATGATCGCCGCCATGAGAAGCGTCGTGCCAACCGGTCGCAAAATAAAAGGCTCGGAGACGTTCATCGCATCATTTTTGCTGCCGCGCCCATCGACGTGGTCTCGCGCGACGGCTATTGGCCGCCGCTATTGCGCTTATTCTGCGAACGACCGGAGCTCGACGGTTGGGCGCTAGACGCTGGATTATCCGTCGCTGCGGGCGCTTGGCTGTGGGCGGCAGGTACCAGCACGCGGGCTCCGTCGCGTAAGCGGTCGGTGCCGTCGACGACAACTTGCTCGCCGGCCGTCAGTCCCGAGTTGACGGCGGCCATCGGACCGTCCGTCGGGCCGATACTGACGGCCTTCACCGATACGGTGTTGTCGGCATTAAGGACGTAGACGTAGCTCCCCGGCGCGCCGCGCTGGATTGCCGCTGTCGGTACGGTGACCACGTTATTGAGCGTCTTCACCAGAAGCAGCGCGTTGACGAATTGGTTCGGGAACAGCGCGTTGTCGGCGTTATCGAATTGTGCGCGCACTTTCACGGTGCCGGTGGTGGTGTCGATCTGACTATCGAGCGCCGCCACTCGTCCCGTGGCGAGCATCTTGACGTTTGCACGGTCGTACGCTAACACCTCGAGAGGTGTCCCGGCGTTAAGTTGCGGCAGGATGTCCGGCAGATCGTCTTCGGGGATAGGAAAGATCACCGTGATCGGCTGCAACTGAGTGACGACGGCGAGCCCCGTGCTGTTACTGGTCTGAATGTAATTTCCGGGATCGACCATGCGAAGGCCAATGCGGCCGGTAACCGGCGAGACGATGTGACAGTAAATTACGTTCAGCTTTTGTTGATCGACTTGCGCCTGATCGAGTTTCACCGTGCCTTGGTCCTGCTGCACGATGTATACTTGATCCTCGTATTGCTGGCGGGCGATTGAATTCTGTTCGGCCAATTTCTGGTAGCGCGTAAGGTCGACTTGCGCCTGCGCGAGCAGGCCTTGATCGCGCGCTAGCTGACCCTCGTATTGCGCTTGTAGAAGTTGGTACGGCCGCGGGTCGATTTGCGCCAGAAAATCGCCTTGCTTGACCATCTGGCCTTCGGTGAACGCGACTTGCTGGAGCTGACCGTCAATCTGGGTCTGTACCGTGACTGTCGCGATCGGCGTGACGGTGCCGAGCGCGTTTACTATGACGCGGATGTCGCCTCGTCCGATGGTCGCGACGCCGACTGACTGGGGCGCGCTCTGCTGACTGCGTCCTGCGCCCGATGGCTGTACTGTGTGAACCAACCGGAAAATCAGATAGGCGCTGCCAACGATGGCGATCAGAACGATCAGGCCAACGACAATGCGCGTTCTTCCGGACCGGCTTTTGATGATCGGCGCGGGCGCCGTTCGGCGAAGGTCCGGGGTGGTCTCGTCATTCGTTCTGCGCGTTCGCTCGTCCATATGTGCGTTCATTCATCCACATGTCGGCAGTATATAGCGGGAGCCGGCAGGCCTCGCCTAATGAAAATTCGCTAATGAAGGCCGCCGCGCCCAACGATCGAGCCATGCTGAAGGAGCCGACGCGGCGCTTCACCATATGCTCAGGAATCGATCACTAAATCAAGGATTTGGCGCGCCGGCGGGCTGTACCAGCCTCAGGCCCGCTCCATTAGGAGGAAGTTGTGGCAGCAGTGAGAAGTCCTTCTCCAGTTCTTTTTTCGTCGGCAGCAAGGTTGTGTCCCAGCCGCCGCCGAGAGCTTCGATCAAGGCGACGCTGGCGACGAAGAGGTCTTGGCGTATGGTCAACTCGGCTTCCTCGTCCGCCAGCAACGTGATCTCCGCCGTTACCACCGTGGTGAACGCTGCGGTGCCAGCCTGAAACTGGTTCAAATAGACTTTTACTGCCTCCTGAGCGTCCTTGACCGCTTTCTGCTGAATGACGAGTTGGCGCGTGAGGAGACGAATGGCCACGAGCTGATCCTCGACCTGCTGAAATGCGGTGAGCACGGTCTGACGATAATTGGCGACGCTCTGCCAATAGACTGCGCGCGCGGCGTCTACCTCCGCGCTTCGCAATCCACCATCGAACAACACTTGCGTACCTGCTGCGCCAAGAGACCACACTATATTAGCGACATTGAAGGGCGAGGGTTGGCTGCCGGTCCACTGCAACAGGCCGGAGAGACTGATATCTGGGAAAAAGGCGGCAACTGCGACGCCGATAAGTGCGTTTTGCTCCTGCATCGTTCGTTCCGCGGCGGCGATGTCGGGACGCCGCTCGAGCAGAGAAGATGGAACTGTGACCGGGGTTCTCGGAATGCTCCCGGCGAGCAGGTGCGGTTCCATCGTCAGTTCGGCCGGTGGCCGGCCGATCAGTATGGCGATGGCGTGCTCGAATTGCGCGCGCTGCACGCCGACATTGATGGCCTGGGCTTCGGTGGTGAAGACTTGGGCTTCAGCAGTGGCCACGTCTGCTGCTGTACAGCAAGTTGAACCGGCGGGGCCATAGCCTGCGTTGAATTGGTTCCGTACGATATCGAGTGTTTTCCTGTATTCCTTGACCGTTCGGTCGAGCAAATCGTGCAGTGAATCCGCGGCGCGCAAATTGAAATAGGCGGTCGCGAGCTGCGCCTGCGCCGACAGCTTGGCATTGTCCAAATCGGCGGCGCTGGCCTGCGCCGCGGACGAGTTGCTTTCGATCTGCCGCCGCACCTTGCCCCAGACGTCGAGGTCCCAGGACCCGGTAAATCCCGGAGTGAATGTCGAGGTATATGTGCCGGCTGCCCCCGCGGTGGCTATGGCGCCGGCAGCGCCCGATTTCGGGCCGTTATACGAGCGCGACGCGTTGTAGGTCGCGCTCAGCACGGGGAACAGCGCCGCTTGCGCTTCACGGATCAGCGCGCGCGCCTGCTCGTACGCCGCGGCCTGGGCGGCCACGGTCTGGTTTGAAATCTCGACCTGCTTGATGAGCAAGGCCAGCTTGGGGTCTCGATAAAACGCCCACCAGTTGCCGCGATTGAGCGCGTCGCTGGGCGTGGCGACTTTCCAGCCTTTGAGCTCCTTGAACTTCGTCGGTGTCGGGGCCGCTTCGGTGACGTAGTCGGGGCCGACCGTGCATCCGGAAAGCGCAACGACGAGCAGCAATGCCGCAAAACAGGCGCGCGCGCGCAACAGCTTTCCGCGTTGCACCCAACTGCTTCGATCAAAACCAGGATGGGCCAACGCAACCACCGCCACAAACCCGCCGCTCTACACCCCCGAAATCGAACGAAGCCGCGCCAAGCTCGACCGCGGCACTGGCGCGGCGTTTACTCGGCAACTTGCACGTTTACGCAGCGACCCCCGACCCCCAGTGATCACGTTAACCATAACCATGCCCCACGCTCCAGCGAATATCAACCGCGCGCGGATGGCGGGGCGTTGCCGCAGCCGTTTCGCCGGACGATGTGTTGTTCAGGCGACACCACGCCGCCGCGTCGCGCGTCACGCGTGCGAGAAGCGCGTCCGAATGTCATGCGTGCGGGATCAAAGCGAAAGCTCGCACTACGGTCGCGCGCAAGCGCGTAGAGCCGACGGCGCATAAACGTGCAAAGCCCAGCGCGCGC
>Ga0302325_10015297_pt1 | contig 16310 bp, 16 predicted proteins | sample Palsa_T0_2_FD_201948 | JGI IMG/M metagenome (GOLD analysis project Ga0302325, IMG submission 201948) | Peat permafrost microbial communities from Stordalen Mire near Abisko, Sweden - Palsa_T0_2 | ecosystem: Environmental > Terrestrial > Soil > Palsa > Peat permafrost | place: Sweden: Abisko... | reverse complement strand
GCAGCCAGTTCGTCGAGTTGCGGATCGTTCGGATCATCAAGGGCGTACCAGGACACGAGGACCTCCTGCGACCATTAAAAACGCCGTCGGCGCATATAGAGAAGAACATGTCTGGGCGACGCGGTGGTTAAAAAAAAGCAACAAAGAGGCCGGTGGAAACCCCCGCATTCATGCGGGGGAAAGAGCGCTTCAACGCTGGCAATACCCAGGGGCCTGCTGTGGCACTCTCCTTGGTACACACGCAGACTCTTCAGGCCGTACATAACCTGGGGCGAACATGGGGCACCCGTCCAGGGGTAGGGATCTGTGGTGGCTCTCGGAGTTTTTCCGCAGGCTGTTTAGCCGTGCCGTAATATGCCGAAAGTGATCTGGGCTTTAGCCCCTGAGGGCAGCTTTTCGGCCGAGAACTGGTGACTCACCCATTGCGAAACTGCTTTAGACACCAGCCTACCCGATCACCTGGGATGTCCCGACTTCCCGGGAAGCATCCGCGGGCGGACGATCGTCAGGACCCGAGCGGAAGTGAGCGATCAACTTCTGTGGCCAGCGGGGGTCCATGCAGGGCCGTTCGATGAGCAGGAAGTAAACGGCGCCTACCGCAATCGATGCCGGCGCGACCAGGAGCAGGGAGACGGCAAGCCATGCGCCAAAGTGCAAATGAAGATGCACGAGCAGAAGCTGCAGGGTCACTATGGTGGTTCGATGCGTTAGATAAATGCTGTAGCACATACCACCTATGGTGCTGACGATGGGAAGGCGGAGGATTCTCGGCATGACGCTTCCCTTGAATGCGCCGACGAACACGATGGGCAGAATAAGGGGTCCCAGGAACCGGAAAGCGTGTGGCTGCAGCCAGAACATGATCAGCCACAAAGGCATGCAGAGAACATCCCATCGCCAGGACTGCGGAATTCGTTTCCAGCCATCCACATAGAGATCGGCAATCAATAGCCCGACCAGGAAGAACTGGATAGCGGCCAGGATGGATAAGTTGAAGGCCCCAGCGTTCTGCGCGCCGTGCCATCCGGGTAGAAAGGCTCGCTGCAAGGGGGTGGCGCCTGCGATCAGGCTGATCAGCAACCCCCTCCGCAGCCATGCGCTGGGAATCTTGTAGATCAGAGTAAGGAGCGGAGCGAGGCAATAGAACTGCACCTCGATCTCGAGGGTCCAGCTCACGGCCTCGATCCTACTGGCAATGCCGAAGGTGACGTTATGGAGATAGAAAATGCTGGCAACCAGGTGCACCAGCAGGGCGTGAAGCGGCATGACCGTTGCCGCCAACAGGAGCGCGGCACGGATCAGTAGCCACAGAATATAGGGTGGCTCAAGCCGTGTGACGCGGCGGAGAAAGTACGCAGGGAGCCGGACTTTTCGGCCCGCCCGCAGATACTCGCGGGCAAACGGCAAGGCCAGAATAAAGCCGCTGATCGCAAAAAATATTTCCACGCCATAGCCACCATGCGCCAGCAATCGGAGCAGGCCTTGCTGGTTGTTCATGGCCTCGACGCCTATCCCCATGCGATCCAGCAGCTCCCCATAGCAATGAAGGAAAACAACGGAGAGGATGGCGATGAACCTCAAACCATCGATTTCGGGTATGTAGGCGCCACTGCTGGTGATACGCCGAAAGGATGCCAATGTTATTTTTTGCAATGTATCTTCCCGCCGGGACACTCGATCGAGTGACTGGCCGTTGGTTGACCCATGTTAGCGAACTCGGGGCCCTTTGAGAACTGCGTCCGCAATCGATATTCCCGCTTCAAGTGTAGAGTTGCCTTCCAGAGAAATCAGGCAAGTGCGATATAGTTCTTCTGCCATGCGCACATTGAAGTTTTTGTTTCTAACCGTGATGACTTGTTCGAGTCTCCTCGCCTTTGCTGCGGAGAAGATGACGGCTCCGCAATTGATAAGCCTGGCGCAGTCGCATAGCGCCACCCTTGCGGATGCGATCCATGCCACGTTCAGCGCCAAGGCGCTGCAGGAGGGCACAGCGTGGGCGGGCCTGGGCCACGACTTCTTTTTTGCCCTGCAATCCGCCACGCCTCCGGCGATCTTTATCGATGGGGTGGCGGGACCACAAATGGAGTCCGTGGACGCCAGTGGCCTTTGGTATGCAGTGGCTCATATCGAAGAGTTAGGCACCCTGCACTCTTTCTATTACCAGGTTTCGGGGGCCAGGTTCGGCGGCGATTTGAATCTTCCCGCCTTCGGACCCGATTCCTACCCGCAAGCCGGTGCGCCTCCAGGCAAGCTCTCGGAAAAGCTGGTACACACCAGCAAGATTTATGATGGCATGAAGAGCGAGTACTGGGTGTATGTACCTGCAGGTTACGATCCCCATGTCTCAGCTGCGCTCATGGTCTTTCAGGATGGCGGCGGGTATATCCATCGGGATGGCAACAATCCCGCGCTCAACGTGATCGACAATCTGATCGCGCAAAAGAAAATCCCGGTCATGATCTGCATATTTATTAATCCTGGGGACGTGACCGACGCACCCGGCACGCCGACTTACCATTTTGTGCAGGCCTTCGCCGCGCAATGGAATCGAACCCTGAAAGATTCCATGCGCAGCACGGAATATGACACTGTGAGTGATCGCTATGTCCGCTTCCTGCGCGATGAGATTATTCCCGAACTCTCAGCGCACTACAACCTGCGCAAGGATGCCTATAGCCACGCCATCACCGGCTTGTCGTCGGGTGGCATTTGCTCCTTCAATTCAGCCTGGCAAATGCCCGACCAATTCAGCCGCGTGATCAGCTGGATCGGCAGCTTCGCCGCGATCCAGTGGAAGGAAGACCCGGCGATCCCCGACGGTGGCCAGGACTATCCGGAGAAGATTTTGCGGGAACCGGCGCGCAATCTCCGCGTGTGGTTGCAGGACGGCTCCAATGATCAGGAGAACGATCGCTATGGAAGCTGGCCGCTGGCCAATATCCGTATGGCCAACGCGTTGAAGCTGAAGAACTACGATTTTCATTTCAGCTTTGGCGAGGGGAACCATAACTCCGGCCACGGCGCTGCCGAGTTTCCCGCAGAGATGATCTGGCTCTGGCGCGACTACGATCCCGCCAGAACCAGCCAGACCTACGAGATAGAGCCCGCGGAAAAGGCCAAGCCCCTTTTCCGTGTATCTATCGCCAGCCGGAACCCGCGGTAGAGTAGCTTCTTGCCTTGCCACAAACTCGGGTGCCCCAGACCCCGGATTTCCTGTGAGGTCGTTGAGATACACGAACCTCATGCGGCTTTCCTCGAAGAAAGCCGCACACTCTGCCGTCGGGTAGAGCCACGTGCAGGAAATCCGGGTATCTCGCTCGTTTTTCGCGAGATGTGGGGGGCGACCGTTGGTCGCCCCTTTACAACCTGGAGGGATGCCCGTTGGAGTGAAGCGGAATCCCACATCTCGCCCAAAAACCGGCGAGGCGGATTTCCTGTACGCCACGCCAGCCAGCGCCGCACTACGCCGGAACACACGACATCAACGGCACTTAGTGCAATACTTAGAGCGCACGCTCAGAGGTAGTTCAGGAGTTTTAACGGGCCCGGGCGAATTTTGCATCCGGTCAAATATTCTTGAACTGCCTATGCAGTCGTCGTAGCATTGGGGCCGCTTAAAAATTCACACTGTTTCTCAAATTGGAGTGCACATGAAGACACTGTTTCGTTCGATGCTGGCCGTAAGCGCGCTGGCTTTAACCGCAATGATCACTTCGCAAGCAGGTGTGGCGCAGGCCCCCGCGGGCGCCCCTGCCGGTTCTACTGGCCTCTGTAACGACGGTTCCTACTGGACTGGTGCGAGCAAGAGCGGTGCGTGCCGAGGGCACAAGGGAGTGAAGACCTGGTATGCGTCCGCAGCCGCTCCCGCTGCAGCCGCTGCGCCGGCCGCTACTCCTGCCCCGTCTGCGCCTGCCGCGCCCGCTGCTGCCCCGACGCCCAAGACGACCACGACGGCGTCCAAAACCAGTACTGCGGCTACAAAGACCGCGGCTCCGGGCGGCGGACCAGGCATGGTGTGGCTGAATACATCCACCAAGGTCTACCACTGCTACGGTACCAAGTATTACGGGACAACCAAGGCCGGCGCTTATATGTCTGAAGCCGATGCAAAGGCCAAAGGCGCGCATGCGGATGCGGGCAAGCCCTGCAGCTAAAAACGACGAACCGTTTGCAAGTGTTATCAGGGTGGCCGATCTTTGAACCCAATCAGTGGGTTCAAGGATCGGCCACCTTACTTTTTGAAGCATTCTCTCTCTGTACCGTGAAAATGCTATTGGACGAGCTATCGGCGCATGGTGAGAAAGTCCGCCCGGCAGCCACGATCGACCCATATCGATCGATTGTTGAAGCCCCAGGTCTGGCCCTGAATGCAAGGGGAGCCACTGCGCTGATTGGTCAGTTGAACACCGCGGCTGGTGTTGGCCGGGCAGAAGTTTCGCTTGCCATCATTCGACGAGCAGGTAATCGTAATACCCCCACCGCCAGGCCCACCAGGCCCACCGGGCCGATACCCCGGGCCGCCGCTCCCCAGAAAAAAGTCTGCCCGGCAGCCACGATCCACCCAGATTCCCTGACGGCTGTAGCCCCAGGTTTGGCCCTGGATGCAAGGGGAACCGCTGCGCTGGTTCGTCATCTGTACCCCGCGGCTGGTATCGACCCGGCACAGATGCCGCTTGCCGTCATCGGAAGCACACGTCACGTTTCGCCCATTCTGTGCAGTGATTCCGCTTTGGGCCCATGCTCTGGATGCTCCGATGGACAAGCATTGGAGCCCGAGCAACAAAACAATCCAAGTCAGCTTCTTCATTTCGATCTCTCCTGAAAGGCTTGTAGGTTCATTGGCCCAAACACGGTGAAAGACGCGCTGAAAAGACGCGGTGAAAATTGGTTCAAGTGATGATATAGCCGGCGGATTGAATCGAATTAAATATTTGCCTTTGCCCGCGATGTTCAGGGGTCTGCGCTCAGAGCAAAGGAAGGGGAGCCTGTATCCAGGACGGGTACAGTGCTGCAGAATCGCGGTTGGTCTGCGAGTTTAGAGAAACTCCAACTGGTCTCCGACCTTCATCTGGCAATTGGAGATTTGTCCAGCCGGCAGCTCCAGCATGCAATACGTTTTCAGGCTGATGCCGATAATCCTGAATGGGGCCACACCACGCCAAAGCCTGAGAACACACAGGCTCTTGCTCAGTGCGACCACATCGATCGAAAACAGCATGCCGAACGTATGAATGCCGGACGAGGGCTTGATAAGTAGCCCGCATCCGGCATCAAGCCGTCTCTTGCCCATCAAACCAATCAGGCGGGTGAGAGATGTGTCGGCGATTGCTATCCGTGAACCGACCGTGGTGGCCCTGGTTATGTTTCTCAGGTACATGGTGATGCTTCAGCGGTCACAGTGCCACGTACGAAACCACGATCAAGAAGGCTATGTTTTCGCGTGCTTCCGGCGGTATATCAAAATTCCCAGTACAGCCACCGCCAAAACAGCTGCTACGATTCTGATGAGCATTGTCGTATCCATCTGTTGTTTGCCTCCTTTCGCTCAATCTCCAAAAAGAAATTTCGCATCTCGTGTTCAACCGGGGACTGAGCCCGGAGCGTGTTATCGAGAGACTCCAAAGTCGCGAGCGTCGCAACCCATCGCCCTTACTTAGCCGACTGCATACCTCTGGCAATGTTCAGCACCGCCGGTGCAAGCAACACAATAAAAATGCACGGGAATATAAACAGGACCAATGGAAAGAGTATTTTTATTTTTGCCTTGGCCGCCATTTCCTCGGCGCGTTGCCGTCTCTTCAGGCGGATCTCGTCTCCAAACCTGCTTAACGCCCTGACGATGGGAGTACCGAACCGGTCAGCCTGGGTCAACATGCTTACAAACAGCGAGAACTCGGGTATCTGGGTACGCTCTGCTGCGCTCTTCCATGCCTCGAGACGCGGCTTGCCGGCGAGTTGCTCCAGGTTGACTTGCATAAACTCATGGTGGATATCGGGATGACTGATATTGAGCTCCTGTCCAACCCGCAGCATTGCCTGATCCAATCCCAACCCTGCCTCCACGCAGATGACCAGCAGATCCAGTGCGTCCGGAAGGCTCTTTCTGATTCTTTCTCTTCGCTTCCGGATCCTGAATTTGAGCCACATGTCCGGGACGAGGTAAAAGACAGCGCCCAGAGACAAAGCCCAGAACACGGTGTTGGCGTGAATCAGGCTGCCGCAAACCAGACCGATCACTGGACCGAGGACGCGGCTGGCAAAATAGATATTCATGCCTCGACTGGATCGGATCCCCCCACTCAGGAGCTGCTCTTTGACCCTTTCATCTTCGGCAAGGCCGAACCCGATGCGCAATCGATTTGCCATCGAGAGGATTTTCTCTTGCAGTCGCTCTTTGCTGCCGACGTATCGCCGGTCAGGGCGATTGCTCTGCACCAGTTCCATGATCCTCCGGGCAGCTGGCGAGGGCTTCAGCATGACTGGCGCGAGCAGCAGGGCAAGCACCAGAAAGACCGTGAGCATGATCGCGCTGTTGAAAACTATGTCCATAGCCGCCTAAACTTCAATTCCGTTGACCATGCGACGAATAATCAGAGTGCCGGCCACCAACATTCCGCCGCTGATGTACATCAGCTTGCGACCGAGTGGATCATTGAAGAGGATGCTCGAGTAGCCCGGATTCAGAAGGTTGAGCAGAATCATCATCACCACTGGAAGCGAACTCAGAATCCACCCCGTAAGTCTTCCCTGGGCGGTTTGCACTTGAATCTCTCCCTGAATCCGCAGCCGTTCGCGAATCACAAACACCGTCCGATCCAGGATTTCAGCGAGGTTGCCGCCAGTGTCTTTCTGTACCAGGATGGCGGTCACGAGAACCCGAAGGTCCGACGAGGGCACACGGCCCAGCAGCAGCAGCAGGGCATCGCGCATCGGCAAGCCGAGGTTTACCTGGCGGAAGATTTCTGCGAATTCGGAGGCCAACGGCTCCTGTGCATTTTGAGACAACATCTCCATGGCGCTCACGACGGAATGACCCGCACGCAGAGCCCGCGCCAACATGTCGATTGCTTCCGCGAGCACCGCGTTGAAGGCGCTGACCCGGCGCGAACGCTTCAGAGCAAGAATTCCGTAGGGCAAAAGGCTCAGGGCAGCCCCGCCTCCTATATCGAGCAGAATCATCGAAGTGAAGAGCCATACAACGAAATATCCCGCAACGCTCAGTCCCATACTGGTCAGGATCAGCGTGGCTGGCGTCGTCGAGCTATTCGCCTGCAGAATACGTAACTGCAACTTTTGCGGAAACGCGTAAGGCGCCAGGATTTCGTCGAGCCAGCCAAAATGCCCGATTTTGGTCACCTTGAACAATTGCGCTATCTCGGTGGCTGAACCTTCCAGCTTGCGCGTGGATATGTGGATCAACGCCATCCGCTGGGCGACGATTTGCTCTTGCGGCGAACGTCGCGTCAACGCGAGGATCGTTGCAAAACTAGCCACCAGAATCGAGAAAAACCCCAGCATGATCAGCGCCATCGCACAAATCCCCTTACACTTCCATCGAGTAATCGAGTAGCCCTGTGGGCAGAGGGATACCTGCTGCCTTGAGTTTGTCGCCGAATTTCGGCACGATGCCGGTCGAGCGAAACCGCCCTTTCACTTTCCCGCTCGCCGTCAGACCCTCCTTTTCAAAAAGAAAGATGTCCTGCATGCTGATCACATCGCTGAACGCACCAGTCAGCTCGGTGATGTGCGTAACCCGGCGCGAACCATCGCTCATGCGCGCGATCTGCACGATCAGGTGGACAGCCGACGCGATTTGCGCCTTGATCGCCCTTTCCGGCAGGCTCACGCTGCCCATCATCGCCATGGTCTCCATGCGCGCCAGCGCATCACGCGGCGTGTTGGAGTGGATGGTGGTCAGCGAGCCGTCATGGCCTGTATTCATGGCCTGCAACATGTCCAGGCATTCTTCGCTACGGACCTCGCCCAGCACGATCCGGTCAGGACGCATACGAAGTGCGTTGATGACCAGTTCCCTCTGCCGCACGGCGCCCTTTCCTTCCACGTTCGGAGGCCGGCACTCAAGTCGGATGACGTGGGCGTGTTTGATTTGCAGTTCGGCCGAGTCTTCAATGGTGACGATGCGCTCACGCTCGTCGATAAAGCCCGACAACACGTTCAGCAGAGTCGTCTTGCCCGCGCCGGTGCCACCGGAGACGATGATGTTGAGACGCGCTTGTACCGCGCCCTTGAGCATTTCGAGCATCGGCTCGGTAAGCGCCTTGTTGCGCAGCAGGTCCTCCGCCATCAGCGGCTTCGATCCGAATTTACGGATAGAGAGAATCGGGCCATCGACGGCTAGAGGCGGAATGATTGCATTGACCCGCGAGCCGTCCTTCAGACGGGCATCCACCATCGGTGAGGACTCGTCCACGCGCCTGCCTACCGCGGAGACGATCTTGTCGATCACGTGCATCAGGTGCCGGTCGTCCTGGAACATCACGGTGGTCTTCTCCAGCACGCCTCTGCGTTCGACATATACCGCGTTATAAGTGTTTACCAGGATGTCGTTGACAGTGGGGTCCTGAATCAGCGGCTCCAGCGGACCGAGGCCGAAGACTTCATCCAGCACCTCCTGCGCCAGGCGGTCTCGTTCCCCGCCCGACAGCGGAATATTCTGTTCCCCGATCAGTTGATGAATCACGCTCAGAAGTTGTTGTTGCGTCGAAGGATTCTCGTGCATCTGGGCGATCTTTTCCAGATCCATGCGCTTGATGAGTTCCTGGTGGACCGCAGCCTTGATGGACTGCTGCATCTTGAGCGCAACCGGTCTCGCGCCCCGCACGATGGCGGGTACGGTCGAGGGGTGCCCATTGATAGTCGGTTCTGCCATGGAAAACTCCTCACTCTTTCAATCGCGGTGTACGCCCTACTTCCACAGCGCGAACCGCTTCTTGACCGGCTCCGGAGCCGCGGGTTGGGCCGCTCCTGTTAATGTGCCTGCCCACTTCTTCATCTGCTGGGAAAAATCTGACTTGCTGTCAGGGGCCACCGGCTCCCCGACATTGATGGATTGCACCAGCTGGCTGTAGTTATTGGCAATCTTGAACGCGATGGGCAGGTGAATGGCTTTTTCTATCTGCTCAATCGTAACCGCCTCGTGCGACGAGTAACGGTTCACCACCACTTGCAATTTCTTCGTTGCCTGCTCGTTCTGAATCAGACCGTCTACATACCGGGAGAGGTCGCGGATAGAGCCAATTTCCGGAGTACCGATCAGGTAGATCCAGTTGGAGAGTGCAATGACGGCAAGATTGATATCGTCGAACGACGCCTCACAATCCAGCACCACGAAATCGTATTGCGAGCTCAGGAACTCCAGTGTTCGCTCGACCGAATCGGTGTCGGTCTTCCATACACCACCGTAGACGTCAGGAGACGACAGCACGTCGAGGCCGCTCGGGTGGGTGACAATAAATCCACGTAGCAACTCCTGGTCCAGTCGGCTCACATTCTGTACCAGGTCATAGAAATGATGATGGCTCGCATCCATTCCGAGGTAGAGCGATACATGTCCCAATTGCGGATGGTTGTCGACCAGCAGTACTTTCTTCTCGAAACTCTTGACCAGGTACATGGCCAGGTGGACGGCCAGCGTGGTTGTGCCGACGCCGCCCTTGGCGCCAAAGAAGGACACAATTTTCCCGTGATTTTGCGGTCGGCCGATGTTCGCCTTCCAGCGATGGTCGAGAGCGGTGAGCGTCTCCATGAGATGGTCAGTGTCGAGTGGCTTGCCGAGGAATTCACTGTACCCTGCTCGCATGGCGCGCAGCAGTGAGTCAGGATCGCTGGTTGAAGAAAACGCCAGGATCGCGATCTTGTGGTAGAAGCTCCGGCGTAAGCATTCGGCGGTCTCGAGCGCGAGCTCTGCATCTCCATCGAAGTCGACGACCGCAATGCAGGCCTGGGCTCCGATGGCCCGTTGAGTAAGTGCCGGCAGCTTGACCGTTGAGAAGTAGTTACCGTAGTCCACCGGGACCAGTGTCCAGGGCATAAAGGATGCAGTATGGCAGATCTCTTCCACGACCGCGTGATCGAGATGCACGGTCAGCAGCGCGACTTCGAGACCATCCGGATTGTGTCCGTTGTTTGTCACTGCGGGCCCCCGGTCCCTGTTGATGTTTGCGTGGCTGGTTTCTGCTTCACGACCTTTTTGTCGAATTGGCTGGGGTCCAGATTCGGCACCGGGAGTTTCGGCAGAGTGGGCGACGTGGTGTCTTCCAGCGGATCAACGATCGTCGGCGTTACCACTACCATCAGTTCCACAGTCGAGTGGTTGATGTTCTTTGACCGAAACAGCTGGCCCAGAATTGGCACGTCGCCGATCCCGGGCATCTTGTTGAAAATATCGGTGGTGCGATGATCGAGCAGCCCCGAGATGGCAAAGCTTTGTCCATCGCGCAGCTCCACCTGGGTGTCTGCCCGGCGGGTGGAGATCGCGGGAATCGTGTAGCCGGAAATCGTCACCGCGTTGGTGTAATCCAACGCACTCACCTCGGGCGCCACTTTCAACTGGATGGTGCGATCGTCATTGACGATTGGTGTGAACTCGAGCTTCACCCCATAGGGACGGAACTGAATGGTGATCGACGTAAGTCCACCCGACGAACCCTGGACCACAGGGAAGGGGAACTCACCCCCGGCAAGAAACGACGCCTTTTGGCCATTGAGGGTGGTGATGGTGGGCTCGGCAAGGATCTGCGCAATCTGCCTGTCTTGCAGATCCTGCACCGTCAAGCCGACATTTACGCCAAAATTGAAAAAGGACAGGTTCAGAGGATTACTGTTTGTAAGGGTTGCGGGAGTGGTGCCGCTTCCCGCTGTGTAGGTTGGCGTGGAGGGGAACGCTCCGGTCGTGGAGTTGCTCTGATTCTTACCCTGGCTGAACAGGTTAATGCCAAACTGGTCCAGCTTCGAGCGGTCAATCTCGATGACCTGGACTTTCAGCTTCACCTGCCTGATGTGCAGCGGTCGCACAACCACAGAGTTGACGACGTTCTTCGCATACAGGCCGGCTAGCTTTACCGCAGCCTCGGCGGAGGCGTCACTCGACACCGTGCCGGAAAGAGAAACGCGATCCTCCTGCCCGTTTACGACGACGTCGTCATACGGCAACGCCTGCAGAATTTCCCGCTGCAGATTGCCGACATCGAGGTCGGAAAAAACCAGGTAGCTGGCTGATTGACCCGCTTCGTCCCATAGGAAAACGCTGCTGACGCCGGGTATTTTCGCCGTGACCACGATCTGCCTGGGACTCGAAGTGAAGGAATCGACCACCGCTGGATTGCTTACATAAACCCGCTTGAGTCGGCTAACGGTTCCGATGAAAATGGAGCGGCCTACCAGCAGGTGCAGCGGCTGGCTTCGTGATAGTGTCGTCGAGCCGAGCACGGTCGTCGCGTCGGGTAATTGGGCCAGATGCAAAGCTTCCAGCGAAGACGGAGAGGCCGGCGCCGCGGCAGCCGGGGTCACCGGCGTGGCTGCAGTCGGGGTTACCGGCGTTGCGACGATCGGGCCAATCGGCGTTTGCCCCTGGATCAAGCCGCACAGCGCAATGGGTGTGAGCGTCTTATAAGCCCCCTTCCATATCCGGCTTATGGTTATCGCCATGCGCGCCTCAATTGAAGGTCTTTACTAATTGCTTATCACCCAGAATCGTTTCGACCTGGTATGGCTTGCGTTTCAACGGCGGCGGTTTGATCGACGGTTCGACGGCGGGAGTAACCGTGCCGGCAAGCTCATCGAGCCCCACCGACGAGCTCGGCTCCTGCGCTTGGTCCGTCACGTTTCTCAATACGAAGTGAATTGCGCCCAAACTCGTCGCGAGCACCAACTTGGCGGAGTCCTCGGGCTTGAGCATCAGCGTTACTACATTGCTGACCGTGGCCGGTTTGCCTTCGGGATCAGGACGAATCTGCTGCCCCGATGCAAGAACTACGACGTCCTGTAACACGATCGCGGTCCGCGGATCCGGAGATTTGTCCGAGTGATAGGTCAACAACACATCGACATGCGTTCCCGGCAGCAAAAAACCGGCCACACCCACCACCTCGTCAGAGCGCACCGAAATTGCGCGCATACCATCGGGAATCTTTGCCGCCAGGCCCATGCCTTCGCCCGGCGGCGCCAGTGCCAGCGAAAGGATGGGTTGATCGTTCGCCAGGGGATAAAGCACGACTCTGCCGGCAACTTCATCGATTTTGGTGAAACTCCCGGGCAAATTCACCGGCCACTCAACCAGGCGCAGACTCCCCGGTTTCAGTAGTTCGCCCGCTTCGAGTGTCTTGCTTGCAGCAACAACAAATCGCTTCTGCGGAGCCACCACGTGCGCCGACTTTGCGACTCGTTTGCTGAGCCAAAATGTAAATAGGCCGGAGACGAGCAGGGAGATGAGCAGAGCCATCGTGAGGCGTCGTGCATTCATGGGTTCACCTATGCATCACCAGCAGACAAAGAGTAAGAGCGCTCCCAACCGCGATCGCCAGCGCGTAGGGCAGGCGCAGAGTTCGATCATTGCCAATATTGAATTGGGGATGTGGCGTCAGACCCATGGTCTGGTGGTGCACCGCGAGGGTGTACATGTTGACCAACGTCCTTGTCAGCTGCCCTCGATAGAGCGCGAGCGCGACGGCCATCGCACCCCCCGCCAGAGCGGTCAGAATAAGCAAATGTCCGACCAGCGACAGGCCGGCAATGCTCCCCGCGGCCATCATCAGCTTCACGTCGCCTGCACCCATTCCTCCAGCCAGATAGAAAACCAGGAAGACAAGGCCGCAAATGAGGCCGGCGGCCGTGGCGCTGGCAAGCTGTTGCCAGCCGCCTAGAACGGTATGCAGCAGTAGCCCGAAAGCAAATGCGGGAAGCGTAATGAAGTTTGGTATCCGCCGGCTGCGCACGTCGTACACCGCGCTGATGCTAGCGCAAAGCAGCGCGGCGGAAGGAAACACTAGCTCGATAGCCAGTTTCTGCATGAAGGCTTTCCCTGTCGATCACCTGCGTCCCGTTGGTGGACGCACGCAGGTTTGTTGCCCTTAAGCTCGCAATCGGTTTGGATTAGATAGCGCTGCTTAGCTTGCTGCCAACACTGGTAAATACAGTGCTGGCGGCATTCCCAACTTTCGCTATCCCAGCTATGGCGACCAAAGCAACCAATGCTGCAACCAGCGCATACTCGATGATGTCCTGGCCGCATTCCTGATATAGAAAATCAGACAGGAATTGTGGCAAGTACTTCACGGCCACACTTCCTGGGCGCAGAACACGATGGATGCGCATGGCGTCAGCGCTCGCGATGTAAGTCATACCGAAGGCACGCAATCTTAGGGTGCTTCAGACAGCACTCGATAGGCTGGTCCCAATCTTGGTAAATGCACTGGTAATAGAGCCCGCGAGGGTGGTCATCGCCGCGGTAGCACCGAGAGCGATGATGGCCGCAACCAGCGCATACTCGATAAGGTCCTGGCCCGATTCATCCCTGATAAGGCGAGAAACCAGTTGCTTGAAGGTCATGGTTCGATTGAGGTTGGTCATATCGTTCTCCTTGGAAAAAACTATCGAGCAGCGAAAGCCTTTGCTATCCAATGCGATGTTGGATCTTGGCAATGGCAATGTCAATCACATCCTCCACTAAGCGCAAAGAGAGTAAATTACATCGGTTATGGGTATGTGATGTATCCAGTCACAATTGCAAGCGTGCGCTCGTGGATGGAGTAAGTAGCAAGGGACAAGCAAACAATGTTCAAGGTTACCTGCATTATGCCGATGACTAAGTATGGTTGATCCATGCGCTGCGGAAGTTTCGAAGCTTTTAGCACGAAGCGACATTTAGACAGCAAGACCGATTGTGCATGTCTTCGCGGTCTCGAGCAGGAAGGCCAGTCGATGGTCGAGACGGCACTCGTGTTGCCGGTACTGCTGTTAGTGGTCACGGGCATTCTCGTATTCGGGCTGGCATTCAACAACTATCTGATGTTGACCGAGGCTACGAGTGTTGGCGCACGCACGCTCGCTATCAGCCGAGGCGAGACCACCGATCCGTGTGCAACCGCGGCCTCGGCGGTGTACGCCGCGGCCCCCTTGCTCATCCCCGCCAACCTTTCGTTCACCTTTGTCCTGAATGGCGTCAGCTATGCCGGCGCATCGTGCAATAGCGGAAGCAGCACCACGGGGGCCGCTGGAAACCTGGTGCAGGGCGCCAACGCGGTTGTGAAGGTCACCTACCCGTGCAGCCTCGCTGTTTACGGGGCCAATTATGCTCCCAGTTGTTCCCTGCAGGCGCAGATCACGGAGCTGGTTCAATGAGAAAGATACCTGGTGCGTTGGGGCACACCTGGCTCCGAGAGGAATGCGGACAAGTCCTGCCGATGGTCGCAGTCGCGATTGTGGTGCTCCTTGGCATGGCGGGACTGGGCATCGACGTAGGGCACGCCTTCTATTGCGATCGCTCCCTCCAAGGGGTAGCGGATGCGGCCGCACTGGCGGGTGGGGGAAGTATTCGCACAGCCACCAGCACCGCTGCGGTCGTCGCGTCCGCAAACTCGTACAGCGGCGGCACCGGTTCCGTCAACGCGAATACCTCTCTGCAAAATGTAACCATGGTGAGTGGGTTCCCCTTGCTTAAGTGTCTAACCACTTTGCAGAGCCTGGGAATCGCGTGCCAGGGTTCGGTTCCCTATAATGCCATCCAGGTAAAGGAACAATCCACCGTGCCGATGTACTTCGCCGCGTTATTCGGACTCAAGACCGTGACCATCACAGCGAGTGCCACCGCAGCCTCCAGGGGCGGCGCTGCCACCCCGTATAACGTGGCGGTGATCATCGATACCACATTGTCCATGCTCGCCCCCGATGCCAACTGCGGCAGTACGCAGATCGCGTGCGCGATGAACGGAGTTCAGGTTCTGCTGCAAAATCTCACTCCCTGCGCGGCGAGCCTGGCCAGTTGCACAATCACCAACGGCGTCTCTGCGAGTTCCGTCGATCGGGTCGCCCTGTTCGCGTTTCCTGACGTGTCAACGTCTACTGCGTCCCAGGATGCCACCTGCACGACGGCGGTTCCCGCACCCACTTCGCAGAACCGCTACTGGAACACGGTCATTAACGGGGCTACCATAGATTTTGTAATGCCGATGTCCCCTTCCGGAGCTACACCGGTCACACCATGGTCTTCTCTGGCGAATGCTATGGCTTACTCGTTCCCCGCCGTCGGGGCATCATCCTATGTGCCCACGCAATCGGATTATGCAACGTATCCCATGACCCTGGGAACAGCGACTTATCAGATTACTAATTTCCTCAGCGACTATCGCACATCGAATTCCGCTACAGCGTTGAATCCGAACTCAGCGTTGGTGCAGGCAGCCGGAGGCGTGCTTAACTGCGGCAGCATGACCGCGCCGAATTATGACGGAGTGTTCGGAACCTATTATGCGGGGGTGATCTATGCGGCGCAGGCAGCTCTTGTTGCCGAAAAGGCGGCGAATCCAGGTACGGAGAACGTACTGATCCTTCTCAGCGATGGTGACGCCACGGCTCCGCAAACAAATGGCAGCAATACTGTCATGGGCTCGCCCGCCACCGGCAGCGGACAATACCCATCCTGGGTCGGCGAGTGTGGGCAGGCGGTGGTTGCGGCGCAATATGCCACCAGCCAGGGAACGCTGGTGTATTCCGTGGCCTATGGTTCTGAGCCCACCGGATGCGCCAGCGATCAAAACGCCGGCTCGTATCCGAACATTACTCCCTGCGGCACGATGCAGAATATGGCGTCCGCTCCGCAAGACTTCTACTCCGATTACAAGCAGAGCGGATCGAATAGTGTCTGTGTGGCAGGCCAGCCGGTCACATCGCTGAGCGATATCTTCACTGCCATCTCCGCCGACCTGACAACCGCGCGATTGATCCCGGATAACACACCCTAAGCCCGCATTTCTCACACTCCGCCCGGCAACAGATCTTGGATTCCTAAATCTAGTTCTCACACCAGGCCTTTCAGCCCCTGCACCTGCATCAGATTAGTCGTTACAAACCCAGCTAGACGAGCGCCTTCTCCCTAAGCAATATCTGGACGGGGGACTACCGGTCGCAAGCCAACGGCAGCGTAACGGGATAGGGCTGCAGGAACTGTCCCGCAGCTGCAGAATTCCACGCAGCAGTTCGGTCCGGCGGTGGAATAAACCCGGTTTCCGGCGGAACCAGCAACCATGCCCGGCGATCATGGAACGCACACAATAGCGGCAGGTTCGACTCGCCCG
>Ga0302325_10015295_pt1 | contig 16310 bp, 13 predicted proteins | sample Palsa_T0_2_FD_201948 | JGI IMG/M metagenome (GOLD analysis project Ga0302325, IMG submission 201948) | Peat permafrost microbial communities from Stordalen Mire near Abisko, Sweden - Palsa_T0_2 | ecosystem: Environmental > Terrestrial > Soil > Palsa > Peat permafrost | place: Sweden: Abisko... | reverse complement strand
GGTCGATCTGGTTCTGCCCGTAGTACGACTGCCAGTTCACGATGCCGGCGCCGGCAACGATCGCCTTGAAGCGCGTGGTCTGCGTTTCGGCCCACATCGCCATGTAGCCGCCGTAGCTCCAGCCGAAAAGTCCGAGTCGATTCGGATCGATAGGCGCTTGCGCGATCGTCGCATCGAGACCGGCGAGATCGTCGCGCCAGTCGCCGTAGCCGAAGTCCTTGATGTTACCGCGCGTAAACGCTTCACCCTGGCCGTAGCTGCCGCGCGGATTCGGTTCATAGACGAAGTAGCCGCGCGCCGTCACCGCCGCGGTGAAGCGCGAGTCATACGCCGGCGTGAATTCGGACGACGGGCCGCCGTGAATCATCGTGATCATGGGGTACTTTTTCGCCGGATCGAATTGTAGCGGATAGATCAGCCAACCTTGCACCGTGTACGGATCGCTCTTCCAGGTGAGCGAGACGCCTTTGCCCGAGAGATTCGGTACCGACGCATTGGCGCTGGTGACTTGACGCAGTGTAGCCGGCGTGCCGGCCCAAATTTCGGCGGGCATCGAGAAGGACGAGCGTATCACGGCGATGTCACCGTTCTTGGCGATCGAAAGACTGCGCAGGCTCTCGTCGTGTCCAAGCACGGTCGTCGTCGTTCCCGTGCTCGGATCCAGATACAGCAGGTGCAACGTGCCTAGCACGTGGGCTACGAGCACGATACGGTGCGGCTGTGTCCAGTGCAGATCGGCGACGTTGAACTTCGCATCCGGCGTCGCATCGACCGACGTACCGTTGTTGGCATCGACCACGTAGACGTCGCCGCCAACCGGCCCGAAGTCGCTCATGATCCCGCCCACGACAGCGATCTTGGACCCGTCGGGGGACCACTGCGGATCGTTCATCTGAAAGTCGGGCGCGAACAAGTCGTGCATAACACCGCCGCTCGCGGGCACGGTCGCAAGCTTCGCGATCCACCAATTGTTGTCGCCGTTTCCGCGCGCGTAGGTGCAGGCAAAGCGCGACGAATCCGGCGACCACGCGTATTCGTAGACGTAATCGTTGCCCGGCGTCACCAGCGTCAGCGCACCGCTGCGCGCGTCGACTGTGGCGATCTGCTGCTCGTCGGTCACGCTGCCGATCACGCCGACGTCGCGCGCACCGGCAGACGTCGCGCCGGCGAGGCGATGCGGATGCGCGATATAGAGAAACGCGAGACGTTTGCCGTCAGCCGACCAGGTCAGACGTTGCGGCAATCCGCCGAGTGCGGCGAGCAGACGCACGCCGCTCCCGTCAGCTGCAGCAATATATAACGACGGACGGCCCTTCGTCCGCGCGTCGGAGAGGAACGCAAGGTGCGCGCCATCCGGCGACCACGCCGGAGACATCGCTTCGGCCTTTGCTGCGCCGGGAACGCTCAGTTGCGCACGCCGCCGCGTGATGAGACTTTCGGCCCATACGTTGTTAACGTGATGAAACGTCTGCTGCCACGCGACTCGCGTCCCATCCGGCGAGAGCGCGACGTTGCTGTAATCGGTGAGGCTGTCGGTGATGCGCAGCACGTCGCGCATCGAGGGTGCGGCTTGTGCAAGCGGTGTGCACGCAAGAATTAACGCTATCGTGGGCGCTGCGAAACGAAGGCTTAACGTCATGCGGCCGATGATACGCCCGACGGCACGCGATAGCATGCTACAGTCAACCAAGCGGACACAATACGCAACGCGGCCTATAAATTTATCAATAGGCTGTATTGACACATGCTTGGCAAACTTTGTATAAGGGTATATCAGTCCAAGGATCAAACGCAAGCCATCCAATTGCACCGATCCAATGACCGAAATGCACGATCCAATCGCGAAGGAGCTTCCAGGTGAGCACGAACGAGCGCTGGGCCGGTATCGAACGCCCTTACTCTGCCGATGAGGTCCGTAAACTTCAAGGGAGCGTTATTGTCGAGCAGACGCTCGCGCGTTTAGGTGCGGAGCGCTTTTGGAAGCTGCTCCAGGAGCCCCAGGCCACTGCCGGCCTCGGCACGATGACCGGTGGCCAAGCCGTGCAAGGCGCGAAGGCCGGTCTCAAAGTCATTTATTGCAGCGGCTGGCAAGTTGCCGCCGATGCGAACAGTTCGGGCAATGTTTATCCCGATCAGAGCCTCTATCCGGTCAACAGCGTGCCGCAACTGGTCAAGCGGATCAACAGCGCCCTGCAGCGCTACGATCAAGTCGAGACCGTCGAAGGCCGCGGAACGCCGGAGAATTTTCTCCCGATCATCGCGGACGCGGAAGCCGGATTCGGCGGCCCGCTCAACGTGTTCGAGCTGACCAAAGCCCTGATCGAAGCCGGCGCCGCCGGCGTGCACTTAGAAGATCAGCTCAGCTCGGAGAAAAAATGCGGCCATCTCGGTGGCAAAGTGTTGATTCCGACGCAACAAGCGGTGCGCCATCTGATCGCCGCGCGCCTTGCCGCCGACGTGCTCGACGTGCCCACGGTCATCATCGCGCGCACCGACGCGCAAGCGGCGACGCTGATCACCAGCGACGTCGATCCGATCGATCGTCAATTTATCACCGGCGAGCGAACGCCCGAAGGCTTCTTCCGCACGCGCGAGGGCATCGATGCCTGTATCGCCCGCGGCCTCGCGTATGCGCCGTATGCCGATCTGCTCTGGATGGAAACCTCGGAGCCGGACATCAAGGTCGCACGCGCCTTCGCAAAAGCGATCCACGCGAAGTTCCCAGGCAAGCTCCTCGCTTACAACTGCTCGCCCTCGTTCAACTGGAAGAAGAAGCTCGACGACGCGTCGATCGCCGCTTATCGCGACGAGCTCAATGCGCTGGGTTACAAGTTCCAGTTCATCACGCTGGCCGGCTTCCACGCTCTCAACTACAGCTTCTTCGAGCTGGCGCGCGACTTCAAGGAGCGCGGAATGTCGGCCTACGCCGAGTTCCAGCAGCTCGAGTTCGCGGCCGAATCGCTCGGATACACCGCTACGCGCCATCAGCGCGAGGTGGGAACGGGCTACTTCGACGAAGTGGCGCAGACGATCAGCGAGGGTCAATCCTCGACGACCGCACTGCACGGTTCGACCGAAGCCGAGCAGTTCTATAGCAACGGTCATGCCAATGAGGTCGTGAGCGTCTGATATGAACGTAGCCCCAGCAGGTTTCGCCGTCGAGCGAGATCTGCCGGCTGGGTTCGCGGAGTTCTACCTGCCACTGCACGAGCGGTTCACGCCGTGGCAGCAGCGTTTCGTTCGCACTCGTGCCGAGCGGCTCGAGCGCGCGCAGAATGGTGATCTCCCGAACTACCTGCCGGCATCGCAAGCCACCACCACCGACTGGCGCATCGAGCTGCCCGCGTGGTGCCAAGATCAACGCAACCAGATGACCGGTCCCGCGGACGACGCGGAACTGGTCGTCAAGTTGCTCAACTCGGGCGCGCCCGGCGTGATGCTGGATCTCGAAGATTCGATCGCCAACACGTGGGAGCACCTGATGCTCGGCCAAGAGAATCTCGTGGCCGCGCTCTACGGCGAGTTGTCCTACGACGACAAAAAGCGCGGCAAGAGGGTCGGCATCAACCCGAGCACGACCGTGGTCTGGAATCGCGTACGCGGTTTGCACATGTCCCAAGCCGGGCTGCTCGCAGCTGATGAACTGACCAGCGCGTCGCTCTTCGATACCGCGCTGCTCGCCTATCGCCTCGACTACGATCGCCTCAAGCATCCGCTCTGCATCTACATCCCGAAATCGGAATCGGCGGAAGAAGCGCTGTGGTGGAAGGATCTCTTCGACGCAATTATTGCCGCGAAGGGCTGGAAGCCGGGCTCGATCAAAGCGATGGCGCTCATCGAAGCGTTCCCGATCGCGTACGAGATGGAAGAATTTCTTTTCAATCTGCGCGACTATATCCTTGGACTGAATCTCGGGCGCTGGGACTACATGGCCAGCCTCGCGCACTTCAATCTCAACGATCGGAATTGGCTCTTGCCCGACCGCAATACGATTCCGTTCGATGTCCCGTTCTTCCAGAATCTGCGCACGCTGATGCCGGAGATCACCCACAAGCACGGCGCGTTCGCCATCGGCGGCATGACCGCGCTCTTCCCCGATCGCAGCAATCCCGAGCTCAACGCGCGCGCGCTCGAAGTGCTCGAACGCGACAAGAAGAACGAGGCGAGTTGCCTCATGGACGGCGCGTGGACCGGTCATCCCGACCAGAATGAGATCGCCGTCGCGCAATTTCCATTTCCCAATCAACTCGACAAGCGCCCGAAGTTGGAAACGTCGCACCCCGACCTTCGCCCGGCACCCAAGGGCGTCGGGACGCTCACACTCGAGGGCACGCGAACCGCGGTGCGCACCGTGATTCGGTATCGCCACGGCGTACTCAACGGCCTCGGCGCGAGTTTGCTTGACGGTTACATGGAAGATCTAGCCACCGACCGGATCTATCGCGTGATGATCGCGCAGCGCCTGCGCTTTCCGGGTCCGTACACGCCGTCCTCGCTCGCGCAGATCTTCGATGAAGAGACCGCCAAGCTCGGACCCGAATATCAGCGAGCGCGCGAACTCTCCGAGCAGATGATTCTAACCGGAGCGTTCGATCCCACCTAACGGGCTAGCGCTTCTTCGCGGCCTTTTTCTTGCGGGTTGCCGCCGCCTTTTTCGCTGACTTCTTGCGATCGGCGGCGGTACGCCCGGTCTTGGGTTTGGTCCCGAGATCGCTGACTTTCGACTCGCTCATCTCGACGCCATAATGTCTGGCAGCCTTTTTGATGTTCGCAAAGGCCAGGTCCCGATCGCTCTTTGAGACCTCGGTTAACTGATCGAAGCGCGCGATCGCATTGCGCACGTGCTTCTCGTCGGTTAGCGGCTCCTTGCGCTCCTTCGGGAAGGCGAAGACGCTGTTTGGAAGGTCGCTTCGCTTGGTCAGGACGCCGTGTTTCTCATGTGGTTTCCAAGTCGCTCTCATCCTCGTTTCTTTCCCAATTCATGCCACGACTTCTCACTCACATGGACGCCGTACTGCTGTGCGGCTTTGAGGATGTTTGCCCAGGCGAGGTCACGGTCGCTATCGGAGACGCCTTCCACTTGATCGAAGCGCGCGATCGCATTGCGCACGTGGTTTGCATCGGTCAATGGTCCTTTGCGTTGCGTGGGAAAGGCAAATTCATTTTCGGGCCATGTTGTCTGCATTACTGGGTTCCTCCTGACTGGGATTGATAGTCTACCACGGTCCGCTCGCCCCCGAAATCGTCCCGCTTGTCCCCGGCCGGTTGACCGGTCCGCCCATCCCAAGGTATGAGGGAGTATGACTTTCAAGCGTCCCGTCGCGTGGATTGCCGCCGCCGTCGTATTCCTCGTGCACGCGTTCGGCAACGCTCACTACGGCTTCTTTCGCGACGAGCTCTACTTCATTATTTGCGGGCAGCATCCGCAATGGGGCTACGTCGATCAGCCGCCGGTGGTCCCGTTGCTGGCGGCCTTCACGCAGCTCGGCGGGCACTCGCTCTTTTTGCTGCGGTTGATCCCCGCACTCTGCGCGGCCGCAGGCGTCTACGTCACGTGTTTGCTCGTGCTCGAGTTCGGCGGCGGCGTCTTCGCGCAGGCAATGGCATCGCTTGGGTTTCTGTTCGCCGGCGTGCTGCTGAGCTTCGGTGAGAAGGTCGGACCCGACGAGATCGGCCTGTGGGCTTGGCCGTTGATCGCGCTGCTGGTCCTCCGCATCATCAAAGGCGGAGACCCGCGGCTGTGGCTTGCGGCGGGGCTGGTCGGCGGCATCGCGATCGAGAGCAAGTACGCGGTGCTGTTCTTCCTCGCCGCACTGTTTATCGGTCTCGTGCTCACGCCGCAACGGCGCATCTTGGCGAGTTGGTGGTTCGCGGCGGGCGTCGCGGTGATGCTCCTCATCGCGCTGCCGAATTTTCTTTGGCAGGCCCACTACGATTTCCCGATGTGGGAGCTGCTGCGCAACGGACAAAACGGCAAGAACGTCATCGTTGGCCCGCTCGTCTACCTGCTGCAAGAGGTCTTGATCACCAGTCTCTTTCTCTTCCCAGTCTGGGTGATCGGCCTCTATTGGTTCCTGCGGAACAGCACGTATCGTTTCTTAGGATATGCCTACGTCATCATTATCGCGGAGATGATTGTCTTCCACGGCAAGCACTACTACCCGGCGGATGTCTATCCGATTCTGTTGGCGGCCGGCGGCATGCAAATCGAATCCTGGACGGCGCGTGCCGGACTCGCGCGTGTCGCGATTCTCGCCTACACCCTGGTGCTCGGCCCGGTGTTCATTCCGTACTCGCTGCCGATTCTTTCCGAGCCTGCATTCGTCGCGTATCAAGCCCGGGTCGAAGCAGTCACGCATACGTCTAATCGCGTGCTTGCCACCGAGCACAATCGCGAGACCTCGACGCTTCCCGGCGATTGGGCCGACATGCACGGGTGGCCCGAGATGGCCACTACAGTAAAGAACGTCTATGATGCACTGCCGCCGAAGGATCGAGCCGCCGCGGTGGTCTTTGGCGGGAACTACGGCGAAGCGGCCGCCGTCGGGTTCTTTGCACCAGGCGTTCCCGTGATTAGCACACACAACCAATACTGGCTGTGGGGTCCGGACGGCTACGACGGCCGTGTGCTCGTGCAAATCAACGGAACCTGCTGGGCCAGGCAGCATTACTTCGCGTCCCGCACGATCGCGAAAGTGATCCACTCGCCCTGGGCGATTGGGTATGAGAACGACATTCCGATCAATATCTGTCGCGGTCTGAAAATACCGGTTGCTCGACTCTGGTCCGAGTCCAAGAGTTACGAATGATGCTATACTAAGGTATGAAATTTTTCCATTGGATCGTGGCGGCAACGGTACTCGTCGGCATCGGTTTTCCGCGTCCGGCCGCCGCCTATCTCGACACTATTAAGGCCATCAATAATTCGAACAAGTGCGCGATGTTCACGTTGTACCAGCGGCCCCGCGGGATAAACACGCAGGAGTACTCCACGGGTGAACGTCACATCATTCTTCCGGGACAGTCCGCGAACTTCATCTTTTACATCTGGAAACAGGCGAGCTACGCGAAGATGAACGTCGACATTTACCAAAGCCCCGATTGCAGCGGCAAGATTTGGGCGAATACGTACGACCGCTACGACATCGACACCAGTACGAATCCGCAAATGCTCAGCGGCACCCTTCACCTGCTCGGCAATGGCTGGTATCGGTTTTGGTTCAACAAATAGCGAGCACGTCGATCAGTTTTGGATAGACGAGATCGGTGCGCGCCAGCGGATTTTCGGGATCGATGATGTCGTGGTTTTCCGGTAGATCGGTGAGTTCGACGTACTCGATGCCGCCGGCGCGCAGGCGTTGCCAGCGGCGCACCACCTGCAGCGTCACCGCGTTGCTCACGGCCGGATCGTGGGTATTCACGACGGTTGCGATGCGTCCGGCGCGCGCGGATTCGCGATTCGCGGCGTGATAGACGGCGCTCCCGATCCGTACCGTCTGCATGAGCGCATGCGTCGAGAAGCGCGGATACGCCGTCTTCGGGAGCTGATTTTGTTTGGCGCGAGGATCCCACCACAAGAAGAAATTGGGGATCGCGAGTACGATCGGCGCGAGCACGTCTAAAGCCCATCGCGGCAGGTTCAGCAAGCCAAAGTCGGGCGCAATCGGCATGCTGGTCGCGATGTCAGCGCGGTATTGCCCGAGGTACGCGCTGATCGAGCCCCCCATCGACAGGCCGGCGACCGCGACGCGTTCGCCCAACCCCACCGCTGCATCCACGGACTCGTACGAACACGCCAACAGCATTTCGGCGGTCAATGATTTTAGCGCGTCGGTCATACGATCGGCGTAGCCGTGCAGCGGCATGCGCGGAACCAGCACGTTGGCGCCACGCGCATGCAGTTGCGCCGCAAACTGCGCGAACTGTCCCGGGTGATTGGTGAAGCCGTGAAAGAGCACGACGCTCCACGGCGTACGTGCTCCGTGATCGAGCAGCAACGTCTTGGCGGTCGGACCGATGCGTGCGTCGTCGCGCGCCATGAGGGCGTGCGCTTTGGCAAGGCCGTCTGCGTAACCGGTCGCGGGTGAACTAGCGGGAGGCGCGAGCATGCTGTGGACAGCCGGCGATGTGATCGTTCACCAGGCCCGTCGCCTGCATGAACGCGTACATGATCGTCGGACCGACGAACCGGAACCCGCGCTTGACGAGATCCTTGCTCAGCGCGCGCGACTCCTCGCTTTCGGCGGGAAGATCCTCACGGCGCTTGATCCGATTATTAATCGTCTTTCCACCAACGAAGCTCCAGACGTATTCGTCGAACGAGCCGAACTCTCTCTGGATTTTCAGAAAGGCCTTGGCATTGCTCACGGTTGATTCGACTTTGGCGCGGTTCCGAACGATGCCGGGATCGGTCAGGATCTTCTCGACGCGCGCCGGAGTGATGCGCGCCACGCGTGCCGGATCGAAATCGTGGAAGACCTTGCGGTAGTGGTCACGCTTGCGCAGTATCGTCTCCCAGCTCAAGCCCGCCTGCGCCCCTTCGAGCGTAACGAACTCGAAGAACGTACGATCGTCGTGCACCGGACGTCCCCACTCATTATCATGATAGGCGATCGATAAATCGGTCGTCGCCCACGAGCAGCGTTTGTCCACTGCGCCGCTTACAGCGACTTGAGCGAGGCTTCGAAGGCTTTGAGAAATTCGGATACGTCGTCGCCGCTGAAGATCAACGGCGGCTGAACGCGCAGCACGTTGCCGAAGCGTCCGCCTTTTCCGAGCAGCACACCGCGCTCACGCATCGCTTCGAGCATGCGATTGGCCGCGGGCGCGTCGTAGGCTTTGCTCTTGGGATCCTTGACCAGTTCCACGCCGATCATCAAGCCTCGCCCACGCACCTCGCCCATGATCGGGTAACGCTTCTGCAGGCCGCGCAGACCGGCGAGAAGTGCGTCGCCCTGCTTTTTGGCATTCGCGATCAGGTGCTTTTTCTCGATGACCTCGAGTGTGACGGTTGCCGCGCGCGTCGAGAGCGGATTGCCGCCAAACGTGTTGATGTGCGGGCCCTTGAACGCATCGGCGAGCTCCGGCCGCGTGATTGTGATGCCGATCGGTAGCCCACTTGCGAGTCCCTTGGCCGACGTAATGATGTCGGGAACGACGCCGTAGCTCGACACCATGCCGAACCAGCCGTCGCCCAAACGTCCCCATCCGGCTTGGACTTCGTCCGCGATCAAGAGTGTACCGAACGGTTCGAGCGTCTCCTTGAGGACCGCGTAGTACTCCGGCGGTGGTGTGATAATCCCGGCCACGCCTTCGATGGTCTCGGCGATCATGGCCGCCGGCGCACCATTCGTCTGCGTTTCGATCACGCGCTTTGCCGATCTGGCACACGCGATCTCGCACGACGGATAGGTCAGGTTCAGCGGGCAGCGGTAGCAGTACGGGTTGGGCACGAACGCCACGTGCGGCATCTGCGGGCCGAAGTTACGCCAGTTCGAAAGCCCCGCCATCGCGACAGTGTACACGGTTCTCCCGTGATACGCGTGCTCGAGTGCAAGAAAGTCCGCCGAGTTCTTGGCCGTGCGCGCAACCAGTGCGGCGGTTTCATTGGCCTCAGAACCCGAGTTGCTGACGAACGACTTGGTCATACCCGGCGGCGAGATCTCCGCGATCTTCTCCGCGAAGTCGAGTTGCTGCTCGGTGAGATACAGCGTTGACACATGGATCAGCTCTTTGGCTTGCTCCGCGACGGCCTGTGCGACTTCGGTGTTCCCGTAGCCGAGCGTCGTCGTGGCGATTCCGGCGAACGCATCCAAATACTCGCGCCCATGGTCGTCGCGCACGCGCGTGCCTTCACCGTTGACCAGTGTGAGCGGCTCATCGTAGTAGGGCTGCTGCGCTGCGAACAGGTGCGCCTTGGCACGTTCCGCGTTCGACTTTTTGGCAACCGTATCCATTGTCGTCATGCACCTCTGGCGAGAGCTTCGCCCGCATCTTCCGTTATTGCATCGTATTCCGCTTCCGACAGTACCGAAGCCTCCGTGCGCATCAGCAGCCAATAGGCGATAAGGCCACCAAGCAAACTAAAGATCCATCCGCCACTCCATAAGAAACGTAACGGCGGAGCTACGAGACCAAGCAGTGCAAGTGCCCAGCCAATCAGTAAGGCGAGCACAGCGCGTATGTTGACGCCGCGCGCGTAGGAATAGGCGCCGGCCGGTGTATAGAGTGCGGCGAGATCGATCCGCGTTCGGCGCACCAGCCAATAATCGGCGATCGCGATTCCGTCGAACGATCCAAGCATCGCGCCGTACGTCCCGAGCCAGGTAAAAATGTACGTACCGAAGTCGCGCAAGATCTCCCACGGTTGCATCGCCAGGCTGAGGAGACCCGTGAGGACCGCGCCGGTCGCAAAGCCGATGCGGCGCGGCCAAAGATTTTGAAACGCTCGCGCCGGCGCCATGACGTTGGCACCGACGTTGATCGTCACCGACGAAAGGATGATCAGGATACCTGCAACGATCACGACCGGCGTCGGAAAGGTCAGAATCAAGTCGACCGGATTCCACAGCGCCTTTCCGTAGAGCAGCACCGTCGTTGAGGTGACCGCGATGCCGACGAAGGAAAAAGCCGCCATCGTAATCGGCATCGAGAGAATCTGCCCGAGCATTTGCCCACGCTGCGTACGCGCGTATCGGGTGTAGTCGGGGATGTTGAGCGCGAGCGTTGCCCAAAACGCGATCACGCCAACGACGGACGGATAGAAGACCGCCCAAAACGCCGGTCCGTGAATTGTTGCCGGTGCCGCCAGCATCGGCCCGAAACCATGCGCGCTTCGCAGCGCCCATACGAGCAGCGCGATCGCCGCAAGCGCAAGCGTGGGCGCGGAAAACTGCGCGAGCCGGCCAATCGCCTGCGGCCCGCGCATCGCAATGAGCACGTTGATCGCCCAAAAGACAGCGAACGCAAACGCCAGATGCGATGCAGTCCCACTCCAGAACGGCAGCACGCGACCGAGAATTGCATCCAGCGCCAAGCCGCCGAACCAGGAATTGATGCCGAACCACCCCGCGCCGATCAATGCACGCGCGAGGGCGGGCAAATGCGCGCCACGCGTGCCGAACCAGAGCCGCGCAAAAACGGGGTAAGGGATACCGTACTTCGTTCCCGCGTGCGAAACGAGCAAAATCGCCGCCATGACCACGACGCATCCGATGAGAATCGTCAGGACCGATTCCCACCAGTTCATGCCGAGCGCGATCATCCCGCTTGCGAGCGAATAGGTGGGCAGACACAAGCACATCCCAACCCACAGCGCAGCGAACTTGGAACCGGGCCACGAATGCTCGGCCAGCGTACACGGGCGCAGATCCTCATTCCACATCGCATGATTGCGCGCAAGCTGCGCCTGCTCCGGCGGCGTGAGCACCACGACATCGCCGAAGCGTTCTTGCGTGACCGCCACTACTGCGCTACCAGCGAATCGTAGCTGTCGGGACGCCGATCGCGGAAGAACTGCCAGGTATTGCGCACCTCGCGAATCACGTCGCGATCCATGACGCCGATCACGACCTCATCTTTGTCGCGACTGCCCATCGCGACGAACGAGCCGCGCGGGTCGACCAAATACGACTGCCCGTAGAATTCGCCCATGTTCCAGGGCGCCTCGATGCCGACGCGATTGATCGCCCCGATGTAGTAGCCGTTGGCCACCGCGTGCGCCGGCTGCTCCAGCTTCCAGAGATATTCCGAAAGCCCGGCCACCGTTGCCGAAGGATTGAAGACAATCTCCGCGCCGGCGAGTCCGAGCGCGCGCGCGCCTTCGGGAAAGTGCCGATCGTAGCAAATGTACACGCCCACCTTCGCGAACGCCGTGTCGAAGACCGGATAGCCCAAGTTGCCCGGACGAAAGTAGTATTTCTCCCAAAAACCGCAGCCGGGCGGTCCGGCCTGCACCTGCGGAATGTGATGCTTGCGGTATTTACCGAGGTAGGTGCCGTCGGCGTCGATCACGGCCGCCGTGTTGTAATATACGCCCGAGAATTCTTCCTCATAGATCGGAACGACGAGCACGATGCCGAGCTCCTTGGCAAGGCCGCACATCATCTGCGTCGTCGGGCCATCGGGAATCGGCTCGACCGCGTCATACCACTTCGTCGTCTGCTCGGTGCAGAAATATGGTCCGTAAAAAACTTCTTGTAAGCAGACGATCTGTGCGCCGCGCTTCTTCGCCTCGTGAATCAGCCGTACGTGCTTGTCGATGGCGGCTGCTTTGTGTTTGTCAACCGGTTCCGCTCCGTCGACGTCATTGTGCGCTTGAATCAGCCCGATCGTAACTTTAGAATCCACAATTCCTCGCTTAGACCTGGACGGGGTAAAATTTGTCGCTTGGGACGAATTTGCCGTGACCTTTGCGACCGGTGAACGTATCGCCGTCGGCGACTTTGAGCCCGCGGGAGAACACGTATCGCGGACAGCCCTTGACCATCATGCCTTCGAAGACGCTGTTGTCGACATTCATGTGATGCGTCTTGGCCGAGATCGTGCGTTCCTGATTTGGATCCCACACGACGACATCGGCGTCGCTGCCAACGGCGATCGTGCCCTTGCGCGGAAAGAGCCCAAAGAGCTTCGCCGGGTTGGTCGACCCGAGCGCAACGAATTGATTCGGGCTGATCACCCCCCCGTTAACGCCGACGTGATAGAGAATCGCCAAGCGATCCTCGATGGTCGGCGCACCGTTGGGAATCTTGGAAAAATCGTGGCGGCCCAAGTCCTTCTGTCCACACATATTGAAGCTGCAATGATCCGAACCAAACGCGTGCAACTCCATGTTCTTGAGCTTGCGCAGCAGGACGCCTTGATTCCACTTGTCGCGAATCGGCGGGGAGAGCACGTACTTCGCGCCCTCGAAATCGGGCCGTAGATAATCCTCGGTATCGCAGACCAGATACTGCGGGCACGTCTCGCCATAGATCGGCAACCCGCGCTTGCGTCCGTCGCTGATCATGTCGGCGGCCATCGCACTCGAGACATGCACGACGTAGAGCGGCGCGCCGGCGATCTCCGCGAGGCGAATGGCGCGATGCGTTGCCTCACCTTCACATTCCACTGGCCGCGTGCGCGCGTGCCAGACCGGGTCGGTCATTCCGGCGGCTAACGCCTCCTTGGTGATCACCTCGATCACGTCGCCGTTTTCCGCGTGCACCTGCACCAGGCCGCCGGCGTCGCGGCAGGCTTGCAGTGTTTTGAAAATCGTTTCGTCGTCGACGTAGAGCACGTGCTTATAGGCCATGAACACCTTGAACGAATTCACGCCCTGCTCGTTGATGATTACCGGGATCTCGTTCATCGTTTCGTCGCGGCCGTCGGCGATCGTAAGGTGAAACGCGTAGTCGCCGCAGGCTTTGTCCTTGGCTTTGCCGTGCCAGGTCTTTAGCGCATTGTGCAACGAGTCGCCGCGGGTGTGCAGCGCGAAGTCAACAACGGTCGTCGTTCCGCCAAGCAACGCGGCGCGCGTGCCGCTCTCGAAATCGTCGGCCGTGATCGTGCCGCCGAAGGGCATGTCGAGATGCGTGTGCGGATCGACACCCCCGGGAAACACGAACGTACCGGTCGCGTCGATCGTGGTGTGGCCGCTACTCGGGATCGACTCGGCGAGCATGGTGACGCGCTCGCCTTCGATAAGCACGTCGGCACGTTGCGTGTCGGTGGCCGTGACAACGACGCCACCACGGATAACGGTTCCCAATAGCCCTCCTAGGACAGCGTTGCGCTGGTTTTGCTGCTACGTTCTTTCCAAGACTCGGGCGGCAGGCCATTGTCGACTTGAATCATGGTTATGCACTCGTCGACCGGACAGACCATCAGGCAGAGATTGCAGCCGACGCAATGGTCCTGATCGATCGTGAGAATTGCGGTTCCGTCAGCGACGCTTCGATCGATACACTGGTGCGCCGCATCTTCACAGGCGATGTAGCACTTGCTGCAGTGAATACACGTTTCCTGATCGATCTCGGCGACGATTTGGTAGTTGAGGTTCAGATTCTCCCAGGTCGTGATCCGATTCTTCGCCGCGCCCACCAGGTTCTCGACTGACGCAAGGCCGCGATTGTCGAGATACGTGTTCAAGCCATCGCAGAGTTGATCGATAATGCGAAACCCATGGTGCATTACCGCGGTGCAGACCTGCACGTTGCTCGCGCCCAGCAACAAGAACTCGACGGAGTCTTGCCAAAACTCGACGCCGCCGATCCCGGAGATCGGCAGATTCACCTGCGGATCGCGCGCACACTCGTTGACCATATTGAGGGCGATCGGCTTAACCGCCGGTCCGCAATATCCGCCGTGCGAACTTTTGCCGTCGACCTCGGGAATCGGATTCCACGAGGCGAGATCGACGCCCATCAGGCTGTTGATCGTATTGATCATGCTTAGCGCATCCGCACCGCCGGCAGCGGCAGCTCGCGCCGGCACGCGCACATCAGTGATGTTGGGTGTGAGCTTGACGATCACGGGTACGCGAGCGACTTCTTTTACCCATGACGTCACCGCCTCGATCAAATCCGGATGTTGGCCGACTGCCGCGCCCATGCCGCGCTCACTCATCCCGTGTGGGCAGCCAAAGTTGAGCTCGAATCCGTCGATGTCTTCTTCTTGCACGCGCTTGACCAGTTCGTGCCAGGCCTGCTGCTCGCAGATCTCCATCAGCGAAGCGACGATTGCGCGATCCGGAAAGGCCTTCTTGCACGCGTGAATCTCACGGAGATTCTCATCGAGCGGACGATCGGTGATCAGCTCGATGTTGTTCATCGCGAGCATCTTGTTCTGCTTGTAGTCGAGTCCAGCGAAGCGCGAGCTCACGTTAGTAATCGGTGTGCCCAGCGTCTTCCAGACCGCGCCGCCCCAGCCGGCCTCGAACGCGCGCATCACTTGATAGCCGCTGTTGGTCGGTGGCGCGGATGCGAGCCAGAAGGGATTCGGCGTCGAGATTCCCGCAAGAGTGCTGCGCAGGTCGGCCATGCTACGCTTCCGCGGCGCGCAAGAACGCGTCGACGCTTTGCGCCGCGATCTTGCCCTGTTCAGCCGCCTCGACCACCATCGCTTCGCGCTGGCCTTTGGCGTAGATGCAGTCGCCGGCCGCGAACACGCCGCCACGCGTCGTGCGCATCGCGTCATCGACGCGCACCACACCGTCGTCGGTTTCGATGCCGAAGGCGTTGAGCGTTTGTTCCAGGCGCGATTGGCCGACCGCACTGATCACGGCACTCGTCGTTTCGGTGAACTCACTTCCGGGAACCGGTATGAGTTTGCCATCGCGCAGTTCCGTACGCACGAACGTGGTCTCGCCGTTGCCGATGCGTACCGGCGCGCAATAGAAGCGAAACTCGATGCCCTCATCCTTTGCGAACGCAAATTCGAAGTCGTAGGCGGTCATGTGCTCCTCACCGCGCCGATAGTACATCGTTACGCGCTCGGCGCCCAGCCGCTTGGCGCACGTCAACGCATCGATCGCCGTATTGCCGGCGCCGATTACCGCAACGCGATCGCCGAGCTCCCCGACCCTGCGCCCGGTCTTGACGTGCTCGATGAAGTCCAGTGCATCCCAAGCATAGTCCTCGCCCTCGACCCCGAGCGATGGAACGCCGCCCATGCCGCAGGCTAGAATTGCGGCGTCGTGATTTTGGAGCAACGCATCGACCGGAACGTCGACACCGACCTCGACGCCGGTCTCGACGTCGATGCCGAGTTGCACGACGTAGTCGGCCTCCCACAACGCCACGTCGTTCGCTAGGCGGAACGGCACAATGCCGTAGGTGTTGAGGCCGCCCAACCGGTCGTGCATCTCGTAGATGGTCACCGCATGACCGGCGAGACGCAGGTCGCGCGCGGCCGAGAGCCCTGCGGGACCGCCACCGACGATCGCGACTTTCTTGCCTGTCGGTGGACCCGGCGTAAAGAGTTGTTCGCCGCTGCGTTGCAGCGCGTCGAGCGCATAGCGCTGCAGATCGCCGATGCGAATCGGCGAATCATCCTTGGCGTAGACGCAGGCGCCCTCGCACAGTTCGCTCGTCGGGCAGACACGCGCGCAGCTTGCACCCATCGGGTTCGCGCCCAGAATATCGCGCGCACTGCCGCGCAGATTTCCTTGCGCGATCTTGGCGATGAACGAGGCGACGTCGATGTGTGTCGGGCACGCGCGCATGCACGGCGCGTCATAACAATACAGGCAGCGGTTGGCTTCGAGTTTGACTTCAAGATCGGTGAGCGGCGCGTGAATCGACGGTCCGAGATCGTGCATCGTTACTTGT
>Ga0302325_10015294_pt1 | contig 16311 bp, 16 predicted proteins | sample Palsa_T0_2_FD_201948 | JGI IMG/M metagenome (GOLD analysis project Ga0302325, IMG submission 201948) | Peat permafrost microbial communities from Stordalen Mire near Abisko, Sweden - Palsa_T0_2 | ecosystem: Environmental > Terrestrial > Soil > Palsa > Peat permafrost | place: Sweden: Abisko... | reverse complement strand
GCGCCGCCGCGCGCTTTCGTTTCCGGCCTATTGCTGATCGCCGCCGCCGCCGCTCTGATCGCGGGCGCGGTCCTTGCCGCCAACACCCCTCGCCGATAACCGCCCTCAAGGTGCCTTAGCCTTCGCCGGGCTGATCAGCGGCCCGATGTTTCTCGCCCTTGCTAGTAGCCTGCGCTGGCTACAGCTCATCGAATGGCGCTTAGGTTCACGATAAGATCCACCGGGCGTCCGGTGGATGGGTTGCGGTTGAAAACAAGGTCATCCCCGATGCCTCTTATCGCTTCGAAGACCTCCAGGAGGCTTCTGCCGGGCTTAGCCTGAGGTGGCGCCGGCGGACAAGCTTGGAGCGCTTGCAAAATGACATCTTCGGCATCCTTAAATGCTCCGCTCTGAAGACGCTGATTGATGATCGCCTCGACCTCGGGTCTGGTGATCTGAATCGTCATGGGAGTCCATGACGATCATCGCTTCGTCGATTTGCTTCACCGTCTGTTCAAGGGGTCAATTTACTTCCCTTCCTCCTTCCATTGTCACCTGTGTCCCTATGCTCAACCCAACACGCTTGCTACAGCCTGCGTCATCATAAGTAAGTGGACCTTCGGCCGCGACTACTGAAGTTTTGCCTGATCATCCTGTGTTGTCACATTTCCGCTCTGGCCCAGGACCCACCGGCAATATCTCCACCGCCGACCACCGAGCCGCCGGAAGCGCAGGCGCCAGGAATCATCCAGGGAACCGTTCTTAGCGGCGCGTCGGGGCAACCGCTGCGTCGCGCGCAAGTGGTATTGAAGCCGGCCGACCCCAAAGCCGGCTCCAGCTTTCAAACCACCGATGAAAGCGGCGGATTCTCGTTTCTTAAGGTGTCCACGGGGCGCTACACAATTACGGTCCAACGCGATGGCTATCTGCCGACCGCAGCCGGCCACATCGGTTCTTACAAGATGCCGCCGGTCTTTTCGGTTCAGTCGGGCCAGACTATCAGCTCATTTGTGTTTAGCCTGACGCCTTCGGGAGTGGTCTCGGGCAAAGTGAAATTCGACGATGCCGAGCCGGCGGTCAACGTCACCGTTCAGCTCTATCGCTCTTATTACGATCGCGGGCGTCACGGCTATGCCGCCGCCGCAAGCGGACACACCGACGATCGCGGCGAGTACCGGTTGCATGGCCTGGAACCGGGTTCGTATTACGTAGCGGCGTTGTATCAGGCTCCGCCTCGGCCGGCCGGCGCAGAAGAACAGGAGCGGAAGGACGCGCAGGGCAATCCCCTGCCCGAGCTTAGCTACGCGGTGACGTTTTTTCCGCAAGCACAGAAAATGTCGGAGGCGGTTGCGGTAAAGATTGCACCCGGCGCGGAGGTAGCCGGAATCGACATTTTCCTGACCATGGTTCACACCGTGCGCGTGCGCGGGCGAGTGATCGGCGGACTCAAAGGGGGCGTCATTGCGAGCCCCAACGTTGCGCTGCGCTGGAACGATCCGGACAACACCGCGTCGGTCAACGCGCCCATCAACGTGAATATCGATAAGGAGCAGAACTTCGAGATTCAGGGCGTGACCGCTGGACCCTATTTGCTGGTGGCTTCGGGCGTTGAGGGCGGCGTCACTTTGACGGGCCGCTTTCCGCTGAATGTCGGGGACGCGGACGTGTCCGACGTCAATGTCGTGGTGGATGCCGAAAGCATGTGGACTGGCAAGATCCGGATGGACGGAGACAATGCAACGCTGCCGCCGGGGCTGGTGGTTTCGTTGCAGCCACGCCGGCCCATCGCTTCGCCTACGCGCGCGCAAGTTTCCGAAAACGGCGAGTTCAGCGTCTCGTTTGTGCCGGATGAGGTTTACGACCTGTACGTTGCCAACGGCCCCAACGACGCCTACTTGAAATCGGTACGCGTGGCTGGCGCCGAGCGGCTGGACCAGGGTCTGGAGGCTTCCTCGGGCGAGGCTCCGTCCGCGTTGGATGTGGTTCTGGGAGCGCATGGCGGCCAAGTGCTGGGCAGGGCCGTTACAGCCGATCCAAAAGTGGTAGCCAGCGGCGCCGCTATCGCGCTGATTCCCGATCCTTCATCCGGCCGCGTGCAAACCTACCAAACCGTAAACGCCGACGAATACGGCAATTTCCTGCTGCAAGGGATCCCGCCTGGCAATTACCTGCTGGTGGGCTGGTTGGACCAAGCTCCGTGCGAGATCTACAATCCTGCCGATTTTGTCGCTTGTCAGGCACAGGGATCCAGCCTCACAATCGCGGAAGGCGAAGAACGAAGCGCCCAAGTGACTGCCAACTAAAGGTTAGCCGCCCTTATGCTTTTCGTTTCGACCGCCGATAGCAGTGTGGAGTGTCTGACAGAACCGAGCTATCGGCTCATGGCGCCGCCCTGAGCCTGCAACAGGACGCCGATATTGCGCGCCGTTCGTTGGCCGGCATATGGGCCGGTCTTGGGCTAACGCAGTTCGCTCTATTGGCGGGAAGCTATTCCGAGGGGCACGTCCTAGCGATTACATTGTTCGCGGTCATCACCATGGCCGCCTACCTGGCGCGTCTGTTTCTTACCCTCCGTAAGGATCAAATCTATCCCGGCAACCCCCGCGGCTGGAGAGTTGGGTTTTGCGCGTGCTTGCTTTGCTTTTCGAGCGCTTGGGGATTGTTTAGCAGCTACAGCTACATCTCTTATGGGGTTGCAAATTGGAACTCGCTGCTGCTGACGTTCTGCCTGCTGGGAATTAGCTTTGGAGCGCTGCTCTCTCTGACGCCGCGCCCTTTATATCTGTACTGCCATGTCCTGCCGCTGCTGATTCCACCCATAGTCGTGGATCTTTATCTGGGGGGAGAAGGCTACGGAATGGCCTTCATCAATTTTGTTTGCCTGGCGTTATTGTTGGTCCAAGGAAAACATCTCAGCGCTCAATACCGTAAAGCGATCGAAGACCGCCGACTGCTGGAATCCGCCAAGAAAATGGCCGAGGCCGCCAACGAAGCCAAGAGTAATTTCCTGGCGAACATGAGCCATGAGCTGCGTACGCCGATGAACGGGATAATCGCAATGACCGAACTGGCGCTGGAGACCGAGCTTTCCGCCGAGCAGCGCGATCTGCTGGAGACTTCGCGCAGCTCCGCCGGTGCATTGCTCGAACTGCTGAATGCCGTCCTGGACTTTTCAAAGATGGATGCTAAACGAGTGGAGCTGGAGCATGTCGCGTTCGACGTTCACAAGGTGATCTCGGAAACGGCTCGGGTCTTTGAAATCCAGGGCGGGCAGAAAGGGTTAGCGCTCAGCTGTGAGATCGCCCCCGATGTCCCCTGTGACGTGATCGGGGATTCGGCGCGCCTGCGCCAGATCCTTGTCAATCTGCTGGGGAACGCTCTCAAATTTACGCCAAGCGGCAGCGTATCGGTACACGCGAGCGTGGAGGCCAGAAGCAAGGATGACGTCGAGGTTCACTTTGCCGTCAGCGACACCGGGATCGGAATTTCGACAGATAAACAACGCCTGATCTTCCAGCCGTTCGCGCAAGCCGACGGATCGATGACACGGAAGTACGGCGGCACCGGCTTGGGGCTTAGCATCTCGCTGCGCCTGGTGGAATTGATGAACGGCAGCCTGTGGGTGGTGAGCGAATGCGGCAAAGGAAGCACCTTCCATTTCACGGCGCGCTTCGGCCTGGCGCCCAGTGAGCAGAGCGCCTCAGACGATGAACAGGCCGGCGATTGGTCCCTTGCGACTCCGGGAAGTCACAGCCACTGAGAAAATAGAGAGCTGCGGCTTTCTCCAATTATTCCTAGCGGTTCCCGCGCAAACATTATGCCACTGGGCGTTTCGCTGCCCGGAAATCTTGGAGCACCTTGTACACTCCAACCAGTAAGAATGCAAGAAATCCCTTCTGTGACCGAATTCCCCAGGCCCGGCATCGAATGGCTAGCTGCTCCGGCCGAACGAAGCCCGCAGTTCTTTCAGACCTTTGCCCGGGTCTCGGCGGCGGTTCAATCCACTTTGCGAGAACGAATTCCGGCGCGCTATTTTGCGGACACGCAGAATTTTGCGAACGTGAAGACCGCCTACCCGATGCTGGTGTATAAGGCCAGCCGTCCTTTCCGCGGAAAGATGCGGACCGAACTCTGTTACGACGTTTTGAATCCAGCCACGTTGGCCGCGTTTTTTCGGACTGTACGGCCGCAATTCGGCGGGGTGGTGGAGGCAGCCAAGACGAGACTGATTTTGGAAGGGGCGTCCGATCTGGCGGTTTTGTACGAACCCGGCCACGCCAATGCGATGTTGCAGTCGGTTCAAAGGTGGAGTAAGAGCCGCAAATGCCTGTACGTATTGATTCGCGCCGAAGGAGTGCTGGTGAACACGCTGATCGAATTGGCTGGATTAGGAAGCCTGCCGGCGAAACAGCAAGCGCGGCGCATAGCGTCATTCCAAAAGAGGTGGCGATTTCAGCTTCGCCGGATGTATCCAGGGACCGACTTCACTTGGCTTGCCGCGGAACTCTTGGATGAGGCTACCCAGGCTCTGTCAACGCCCGAAGAACCGCTTGCTAACGCGCGCGGCTCAGATTTAGCGGTTGCCGAGCCACGACCGTGAGTGAGCAGGTTGCTATTCCACAAAGCCCAAGCCCCGCAGCGTAGCCGCGGGCTGGCCATCCGTTTCGAAGGTACCGACATCGATGACCGCTTTTTGATGCCCCCGGACCAGCGCTACGCCATAGGGAGCGGTGGCAAACTTGAAGGTGCCGCGCAATAACTCGACGTCGTTCGAGGTCCCGGCCTTGAATGCGGTGTCATGCAGAAATGAAGCCGCGTATTGCGGCGTGTCGATTGGAATCGAGACAACCTTGGTGTCCTTCCAATTGAGCTTCGCCATTTTCCGCGCGGCGGCTTCGCAATGCGGGCAGGTTGGATCGTAGAAAAACAGGAAAGCGTTCCCTTCTTGCAGGGACAGGGGTTTGCCGTCGACGGTGATGGATGCGGGAGCCTTCAGGCCCGACTCGCGCGCGTTGTTCACGCCGAAGGAGACGCCGGCAAAAACCACCACGGCGCCCAGTATGACCAACGCGCCGCGCAGGTTCTGCGATGTGTGCGCCCACCATCCAGCCAGCACGGCCATCAGCAGCATCGCGCCGTCTTCCAAGAAAAACGCCGGATTCACCGCGCTTGACCAGCGGGAAGCACGTGCAATCCTTGCCGACCAGGTATCCGTAGTTCGCTCCTACGTAGGCCATGAAGATGACCAACAGGAGGCCGAGCAGCAGCGCTCCCCAGCGGCGAAATCGGGGCACCAGGATAAGGACCGCGCCCACCGTTTCACCGATGCCAAGAGCGAGAGCACCGGGCAAAGCAAGAGCGCCTGAGACGCGAAATTCTTCGAGGAATTGCGACCAGCGGAAGGGATCGGAAAGCTTCCAGGCGCCGGACGCGAAGAAAAGGATCGCCAGAAGGACGGCGCACACGCCGCCAATGGCCTTCTTCCAAGCCGGCAAATCAACGCTAACGAGATCCAGGCCGAGATGGTCCGGGCTCGCTGTAGTTTCGGACATAGCTACTCCATTTTAGCGGAAGCAAAGAACTCATGGGCGGTGTGCACCGTAGTGGCAATGTCCTGTTCGGAGTGGGCGGCGGAGAGGAACCCGGCCTCGTATTGCGAGGGCGCCAGGTAAACGCCTCGGTCCAGCATCCAGTGGAAGAATTGGCGAAACCGGCCAGTGTCCGCGCGCTTAGCAGATTCCCAATCGGTGACCGGGCGGTCGGTGAAGAAGAACGTGAACATGGAACCCACGCGGTTTACGGTGATCCCGGGGGGCACGTTGGCAGTCAATTGGGCTGCCCTATCTTCAACGATTTCATAGACCTCGGGATGCGATTTCAAGTATCGCAGCATGGCGATTCCGGCGCTGACTGCCATGGGATTGCCAGACAGCGTCCCGGCCTGATAAATCGGCCCGGTCGGCGCGATTTTGTTCATAATGTCGGCGCGTCCGCCGTAGGCCGCCAGCGGCATTCCACCGCCCACGATCTTGCCCAGGGTGGTGAGATCCGGCTGAATTCCAAAGCGCTCTTGGGCGCCGCCGAGGGCGAGCCGAAAGCCTGTCATTACTTCATCGAAAATCAGGAGCGCGCCGTGCTTGGCAGTGATCTCTCGCAGGGCTTCGAGGAAACCTGGGAGCGGAGGCACGCAGCCCATGTTGCCGACCACCGGTTCGACGATCACAGCGGCGATCTTGGTACCATGCTCCCGGAACGCGGACTCGACCGCAGCGATGGAATTGAACGGCAGCGCGATGGTGGTGGCGGCGAACGATTCGGGCACGCCCGCCGTGTCGGCGATGCCGAGTGTTGCCATCCCCGAGCCGGCTTTCACGAGCAAGGAATCGACATGGCCGTGATAGCAGCCTTCAAACTTAATAGTGAGGTCGCGGCCGGTAAATCCGCGGGCCACGCGCAGGGCGCTCATGGTGGCCTCGGTCCCTGAGCTAACCAGGCGCAGCATTTCCATGGAGGGCACGCACTCGCGAATGAGCTGGGCGAATTCCACTTCCCGCTCGGTGGGCGCCCCGAAGCTGGTACCAATCTCCAGCGTCTCGCGCAGCGCTTCCATCACGGGCGGAAAACAGTGGCCCAGGATTAGCGGTCCCCAGGAAAGGACATAGTCGATGTATTCGTTGCCATCGACGTCGAAGATGTGCGAGCCCTGGCCGCGCGAAATGAATGGCGGCGTTCCGCCAACGCCTCGAAATGCGCGTACCGGTGAATTTACGCCGCCCGGGATCAGCTTTTGAGCGCAGGCGAAAAGTTCTTCGGAACGGGAGCGGTGCATGGGTTAGTTAATCCGGCTCCCTTACGGTCGCGGTTCGGTTGCGGGGATTACGCGCTGCAGGAAGAGATTCATGAGCACTTCCTGGACGGTACCGTTCAGGTTCTTCAACAGCCGACCTTTCAAATCCAGATAGGGCTGGGTGCCGGCGAAGAGATCTTCAATTAACGACTGGAAGCGGGGGCTGCGCCGGATAAAGTCGATCATGCGCGCGGGAACCGTACTGAATAGGAAGCGGCCGAGGAAGACGCGTTTTGCGAGAGTCGCGCCAAACTCGAGGTCGGCTGTGAAATCGCGCCTCAGCAGAGTGCGATAGGCTTGGGCTCGCTCAGCCAACGAATGCGAATCGCTCAGCACTACCTGGCTGGCTAGATCGCCCGATCGCATGGCGTAATAGAGGCCTTCGCCGGTGATAGGATCCACCAGGCCGCCGGCATCGCCCACCGCCAGCCAGCCATCGCCCGCCAGGCGATTATTCTTCCATCCGGAGTGCTCGAGCGATGGAAGCATATGACCATAGAAAGACGCGTCTTTGTAGGAGATGCCTTTCTCGTTCATGTAGCGCTCCAAGCGCGTTCGCAACGAATGCGCCGGTTCGCCCTTGCCGCAGATGCCTACCGAGAGGTGACCGCAGCGCGGAAACACCCAGATGTAGCCTTCCAGATTGGGCAGAAACTGGATGTCGATATGGTCCTGGGCGGAGGGCACGAAGTAACCCAGCGCGTACATGGTGTCGGCGGCGGTCCACTCGGTACCCACGTTACGGAGAGAATTGCGCGCGCCTGTGGCCACGATGCAGAAGTCGGCATCGAGTGTGCCGTTCCGAGTTTTGAGACGCCATCCCCGTCCGCCCCGTTCGATGCCAAGCACGCGGGTCTTTTCCAGTTGCGCGCCGGCTTGTTCAGCCCGATCCAAAAGCATGCGGTTGAGATCCATCCGCGAATAGATCAACAAAGGCTTGCCGAGATCCATTTTCACAACGCCTGCGCGGGGAGCAGCGAGACAAGTCTCGTTGATAATCTTTTTCGGAACGCTGTTTTCGAGCAGGAACGGATAGCGGGAATACGCTTTATAAGTTAGCCCGCCGCCGCATGGTTTTTCCCACGCCAGCTTCTCGTCGAGAACCACTGTATCCATGCCGGCTCGCGCCAGCCGTTCGGCCGCGAAGGCTCCAGCGGGACCGCCACCCAGGACGGCGACTCTTTTCATTGCGATGCTCTCACTTCTGTCGACCGTTCGAATCTGTAGCGACCGAGGGATGGCCGGGCGGTACACGCGGCATTCCGTCCAACGCGCCGGGCAAAACTCCCTGGCCAGGCACGCTGTTTACTCCGGGCCCGCTTGCGCCGTGGGCTGCATTTGTGCCCGCTCGGCCCTTGACCACCCACTGGCCGTCCTTATGCTCGAGCACGTACTGCATCGTCATTCCCGCCGCCGGCGAGCTGTTTCCCTTGGCTTGAAAATGCACTTCGGCTGTGGCCTCGTCCTGATGAAAGCTGACCGAATTAACGCTGACGTCCATGGCCAGCAAATCGGAACGCTTCGCCAGGTAGGACATCACACCCTGACGCACAGCATCCTGGCTGTGGAGATTATTGTTGCAGCTCGAAAGAATGGCGATAGCCAGTACGGCGGCCGCAGAGCGTGTGGTCCAAATCACATATCGATGATAGCCGAAAGGAGGTACCCGATAGATGACTGGTCGGGTGGGGTTGCCTGCGGTACACTAGCCGTATAGCGCCCATTCTTTCATCGCCTGTCAGTTCACGAGACTAATCCTTGGCGACCGACCTGATCCAGATCGATCAAGACCATCCGCTACCGGAAGCGATTGAGCGCGCTGCGGCGTGCCTGCGGGGTGGCGGCATTGTCGCGATCCCTACCGAAGCGTTGTACGTGCTGGTGGCTGATCCGCTGAATCTGCATGCGGTCGGCCGGGTGTTCGCCGCCAAAGGGCGGGAGATTCAACGATCGCTGCCGATGCTGATCAGCGGTACTTTCATGGCCGAAGAGCTGGCCCGTGATCTGTCGACCAGGTTCCACGTACTGGCCAGGCATTTCTGGCCCGGTCCGCTGACGATGATTCTTCCGGCTTCGGCCAAAGTGCCGCTCAAAGTTACGGGGAACACCGGGCGCCTGGCAGTTCGGCAATCGCGATCTCGCGTGGCGCAGGCACTCCTCGACTGGTTGGATCAGCCGCTGATCGCGACCAGCGCCAATATTTCGGGCCAGCCGACCTGCCGCAGCGGCATAGATGTCTTTGGCGTGATGGATGGACGGCTGGATCTAATCTTGGACGCCGGGCCGATGGCCGGACCGGGCGCAACCACCGTGGATATTACCGAGCCGTACTGGAAGGTGATTCGCGAAGGGGCGATTTCAGAGAAAGAGATCGCCGAGTGTTTGAAGGCCGCGAGCGCGTAGTTCGTAAGGAGGGTTAGGGCTGGCCCCAAACCTTGCGCGCCGTTTCCACCACCAGCTCCAGCTTGCGCCACTGATCGTCAATCGAAAGCAGATTACCCGCGGCCACCGAAGCAAAGCCGCACTGCGGACTCAACGCTAAATTTTCGAGCGGAACAAAGCGTGCGGCTTCATCGATTCGCCGGCGCAAATCATCCTGCGATTCGAGCTTAGCTTCCTTGGTTGTGACTAAGCCCAACACCACCGTCTTGCCACGCGGCACCAGGCGCAGCGGTTCGAACCCTCCGGCGCGATCGGTGTCGAACTCAAGCAGGAAAGCATCCACATCCAAGCGGGGAAACAGTTCTTCGGCGATCGCTTCGTAGCCGCCCTCGCTATACCAGCGGCTGCGGCTATTTCCGCGGCAGATATGCAGGGCCACGGTCACCTTGCCCCGGGGAACCTCCTTCAATGTGGCGTTGTCTCCTGCAATGGCGCTCACCAGCTCCTTGCTGGGATTGATGCCGGCCGCGCGCATGCGATCGCGCTGCTGCGGATCCAAATAGTGCGAGTAATACGGGGCATCGAGCTGGATGTAGCGAACGCCTTCGGACACCAGCCAGCGCACTTCGTCGCGCACAATGTCCACCAGGTCGCGCAACAAATCGGCGTGGGTCGGGTAAAAGGGATCGGTGACGCCTGACTTGTAGCTGGCCAACACGAAGTTGGACGGAGCGGGCAGCGTGATTTTGAAAGGCCCGCCGGCCGCTTTCTTCAGCAACGGCAGCTCGTGCGCGGTCAGCTTGCGAACTTTACGAAGCCTCGCTCCCGCAGCTTGCGCCGTGCTTCCTTCCTCGCCGCCCCCGGGTCCTTTCCATTCCAGCGTGACCTTCTCGCTTACGAACCCTTCCACGGCATCGGCCATGTCGGTAAGCCAGGAGCCTCGGCGCATCTCGCCATCCGAAAAGATGTCGATTCCGATGGACCGCTGCTTCTCTATCGCGGCCAGGATCGCCACGTCTTCCTGCGCGCGAAGATCCTCAATGGGGATTTGTCCCGCGGCCCATGCGGCCCGGGCTGCCAGCAATTCGGGCGGCCGCAAGAGGCTACCCAATTGTTCGGCGCGATAGCGGGTGATCATCGCCTCGCATTGTAACGCGGTCGTATCAGTGAGAGCTTTTGTTGGCGAGCCGATCGGCCAGGATTCTGATCAGCAAGAGCGCGGACGAGATAACTAAAGTCACCGTCAACGAGAGCTTGTGTTCAGCCAAGAAGCAGTAGAGCGTGAAGGCTAGCGAAGCAAGAAACGCCAGATTGGTCCAGCCGGAAACATTGCGGCTCTGCAGGCATGCTTGGGCTTTCAAATATTTGGGAAATTTATCGCCGCAGACGTAGCAACGGTCTTCGCCCTTGGCGACCACGCTGTGACAGTATACGCATCGGGCCATGCCTACATTAAGCCTGCGGCCCTAGTTACCGTCCATAGAACGCCTGTACTTCAGGGGTTGGTTCTTACTTAGTACGGCGCGGCGCAAAGTACCAAAAACACCAGGATGGGATAATTTAGACGTGCGCTCTTTCTGTGGCCGGTTGACCTGTGCGTCCGCTTTGTTGCTATTAGTTTCAGCTGGCATGCCGGGGCAGGAAGAACCGACCTTTTCCACCGACGTCAAGGTGGTGAACGTTCTGGCGACGGTGCGGACCAAGTCGGGGCAAATAATCAACGATTTGACCAAGGACGACTTTGTGATATTGGAGAACGGCCGTCCGCAGGCGATCAAGTACTTCTCCCGCGAATCGGATCTGCCGTTGACGATCGGACTGATGGTGGATACCAGCATGAGCCAAGCGAGGGTGCTGGAGAGCGAGCGCAGCGCCAGCTTTCAGTTTGTGGATCAGGTATTGCGCGAGGGCAAGGATAAAGTATTTGTTACGCAATTCGACATGGCGGTTTTGACGCGCCAGAAGCTGACTTCATCGCGCCGCGATCTGGAACAAACGCTGCCCTTCGTGGATACGCCTAGCAAGAGCGAACTGCAGTCGCAACGCGGTGGAGGAACGCTGCTGTTCGATGCCGTGGTGCAGGCGTCGAAAGAGATTATGAGCGGGCAGAGCAATCGCAAGGCGATGATCATCCTATCGGATGGCGGAGACAACGGCAGCGACGAGACGCTAACTTCGGCGATTGAGGCGGCGCAGCGGGCGGACACGCTGATCTATTCGATTCTGTTCGCCGATACCACGTTTTATGGCGGTTCCGGTAGCGGCGAGGGCAAGAGCGCTATGCAGAAGCTGGCGAAGGAGACCGGCGGCAGTTTTTTCGAGGTGTCGAAAAAACAGAGCATCAGCCAGATTTATGGAATTATCGAGCAGGAACTGCGCAGCCAGTACAACTTGGGATTTGTTTCGGATCAGCCGGTGCGGGTATCTGAATTCCGCAAACTGCAACTGACGACCGATCGCAAGGAATTGGTGGTGGACGCTCGCGAGAGATACTGGGCGAAGCGGTAGCTGATGGCGGATCTGGCGCCTAGCGCGCGTTGACCCGTTTAGCAGCGCGGCGGTCGGTCAGTATCCTGGCCGTTAGGAGAATGCCCGATAACGTCAGAGCGACCGGCAGCGGCATTTTTTGACTCGATAGAAATGAGATTACCGTCAGCGCCAGGGAGGCGATAAAGAGCAGGTTGCTCAAGGGCGTCACGGGGGCGGTCTTTTTGGCTTTGGGCTCCCGAGGGCGGCGCCAGGACGCTTTGGCCGCGCCGGGAACGGGATCGCCGCAGATATAACACTCCAAATCACCTTTGGTTACGACGCTGTTGCAGGAGTTGCATCGGGTCATGTCCCATTAAAGTCCGAAAGTTAGAGGCTGTCGATGGAGCGCGAGTCCCGGCGTTCGGTAGTACTTTGGTCCAAAGCGGCGCAGGGTTGACCAAACTGCGCCGGACCTCAGCGGTGTGCGCTTTAGGCGTGCTCTGAGTGGTGTATGATTAAAGGTAGTTCCCCCGCTTAGGCATCCGTTCCTTCTGGAAAGGGTGAATCGCCTACCGCGCCCGCGCGCGCATCATTGCACGGCTGTTGGCGAATCCCAGCCCTTTCGTAAAGAGCATGCTCGCCTGCTCTCGTGCAATTGTGCAGGAGCACTCATGCATCACGCGGCACAACAGGCACCAGAAATCGCGGAACGTAAACGCGCCGAGGCAGCACTACGCGATCCTGAAGCCACATATCGCGTGTTTTTCGAGAATAATCCCCTGCCCTGCTGGGTCGTTCACACGAAAACACAATATTTTTTGGCAGTCAACCAAGCAGCCATCCGACATTACGGGTATGACCGCGAGGAGTTTCTAGCTCTCAATCTCCGCCACCTCGAATTACCGGCGGAGCCTGGGCCGAGTTCCTCATCTGTTCCCAGGCGCCGCCACCTTGGCAAAAACGGCGCGATCTTTGATGTAGAAATCGTTTCGCAGCTGATGGCGGGTTTTCCATCTTACGAGTTTGTTGTGGTTCACGACGTAACCGAACGCCTGCGCAATGAAGCGGCCCTAAGCGAATCCTCCGAGCAGCTAAGCCTGGCTTTGCGCGCTTCCCGCACTGGCGTATGGAGCTTGGACGCGGTTTCCGGTGCGCTGGACTGGGACTCCTATGCTCGGGAAATTTTTGGATTCCCCGCCGACGTTGGCTCGGCTCGCTTCGACGATCTGCTTGCCGCCGTCCATCCCCCGGACCGCGAGCTTGTGTCGCAGTCGATTCTGGGGACGGATCCCGGCCGGTCCGCAGTGGCGATCGAGTACCGGGTGGTGTGGCCCGACACGACGGTGCATTACCTGTCATCAAGCGGCCAGGCGTTTTTCGACCAGGACGGGAAGCTGACGCGCGTGCTCGGCGTCAGCCATGACATCACTGGCCAGCGGCGGCTCGAGGAACAGTTCCGGCATTCCCAAAAGATGGAAGCGGTGGGGCACCTGGCGTCGGGAATAGCCCACGATTTCAACAACCTGCTAACTGTCATTCTGGGCTATACGGCGGTGGTTCACGCAAAGCTGGGAGCCGGCGATCCGCTGCGTAGAATGATCGCCGAAGCACGGCGCGCGGGCGAACAGGCGGCTTTGCTGACGGGTCAGCTGCTGGCCTTCAGCCGAAAGCAAGTGATCCAAATGGAGCCGCTGGATATCAATGATGCCATCCACGGATTCACGGATATGCTCCAGCGCCTGCTCGGCGAAGACATTGATCTTAGCGTCGTCCTGGATGATTCGCTGTTCCCGGTCACCGCCGACGCCGGCCAATTCAACCAGGTGCTAATGAATCTGGCGGTCAATGCACACGACGCCATGCCAAACGGAGGCCGGCTTAGCATTGAAACCAAGGCTGTTCAGCGTCAGCATCGGGATGCAGGCCAGCACGGAGTCCGTCCCGCTGGCCGCTACGCCATGCTGACCGTGACGGATACCGGATCGGGCATGAGCGCAGAAACGTTGAGCCGTATGTTCGAGCCATTTTTCACAACCAAGGAACCGAACAAAGGCACGGGCCTTGGCCTGGCCACTGTGTACGGCATTGTTCAGCAACATGGCGGATGGATTGACGCGGTCAGCGAACTCGGTCACGGCGCTTCGTTTCAAATCTACTTGCCGGCGGCCAAGGCGGGTCCGCCCGGTTTCGCGGCGGCGAGCGCGCAGCCTGCTACCGCCAGGAGAACCGGAACCATACTGCTAGTGGAAGACCAAGCCGCGATCCGGATGCTTCTCGAAGATGTGCTTTCGGAAGCGGGCCATCGGGTTTTGGGGGCGGCGGATGGGCGCGCCGCGGTCGAAATCGCCAGCGACTACGCGGGCGCCGTGGACCTGTTGATTACCGATGTCGTGATGCCGGAGATGAGCGGGCCCGATCTGGCGTCTCAGATGATCCCGGGCCGGCCCAATCTGATCGTGCTTTACATGTCCGGCTATACCGACCATGCCTTGCTCCAAAGAGGGGCGCTAGAGCAGGGAGCGGCATTTCTCCAGAAACCGTTTTTGCCGGAATTCCTGTTGTCCAAAATCGATGAATTGCTGAGCTCGCGAAGGTAACTAACTTGAGAGGTCCATCTAAGACTGCCAGTACTAAAACGTGCACACAGCAAGACACGCTTACGCGTGCGGATGTATCTACTGGTTGCGGAGGTATTGTGTCGATTACTCGTTTGCGGCTCATAGCCGCCTGTCTTGAGGTAGCGGTTGTCATCGTAGGATTCTCCCCCCGGGTGCGGGCCTCGTCGTTGGACTACCAGACCGATTCCAGCCCGATGGTGACGACGGCTGACTCTCGGCGATCTTCCGACGATGGATCCGAGACTTCGGGCATTTCCTGGGGCGTGATGGGCCCAATAGGCAGGCGTACCGTGGCCGCAGCCGATAAGACCGTGGAGTCCACGTGGGCCATCCCTAGCGATGAGCCGATGAGTTATCTATACAGTGCAGATCCCGCTCACAGTAAAGCGGGCGAGTCTGCTGAGAGAGGCGATGCGCATGGCGATTTTTCCCCGACCGCCGAGAGTTCGCTGGCGCGAGGGAACGGCAACCGTTTCGTGTACGAAAGCTTCGGCAAATCCGACGGAGCAGCGCCGACGGGAGCAAAATCGGATGCGTCCAGTAACTTCGGGAACTTGCCGGAAGATTTTTCGTCGAACAATTTTGCCCTTGCAGCGCCCTATGAATTTGACGCCGCCGATATTGCGTACATAGCTACGGTTGGATCGGTGGATGGCACCCACAGCGGCAGCTTCCAGGCGAAAGGCGCGAGTAGCGGAGGCGTGGTAACGAACGACCCGATTGCCTCAGCATTCACGGCTGTCATTACAAACGTTCCGGTGGCTGGCGTGGCGGGCTCGATTCAGACTGCACCGGAGCCGGAAGGCGCAGGAACGGGGCTGATCGCTTTGATGCTCTTTTTTATCGCCTTGCAGCGTCGTCGCATGAGCAATTTTGAGCAGACGCAGCGGCTCAGAAAGCCTAGTATTTCCTAACGGAAACGGAGGGCTATCCGAGATGACAGAACCGAGTGCGCCAGTGGCGCACTGTTACAAGTGCGGCGCGGCAACGAAGATGTCACACAACCATGTGCCGGTCTGCCCGGCTTGTGCGGAAGTGTTGAAAGCGGAAGCGAAGGTAGAGCTTAACGAAACGCTTTGACGGGTGGATCAGCATGTGTGGACGGTTCCTTCGGCCCTAACAGGAGCTGAAAGCCGACATAGGCGATCCAACTGGGCTGGCCGTTGGTGACAGTGACATTCTGGAAACTGCGCCCGGCCATCAACAGCAGGTTGAGCGTCTTGTCCTTGTTGAGCGCCTGACGTCCGCCGATACCAAGCGTAGATTCGCGCTGTTTGGCATAGCCGGTGGCGAATTGTCCCACGCCCTGCCCGGGAGGGATTCGATTGGCGTCTTGAACGTCATAGAGTTCAAGGTAGACTTCGGTGCGGTCGCTGAACTCGTGGCCAACCAGCATTCCGCGGTGCCAGCTTTGGGGGACGCCGTGGTTGCCGAAGTCGTAGCCGGCTTCGCCGTTGATGCGGATGGGCCCCAGGCGGGCGTTAAATTCGATGGGGAGAAAAAAGTCGGGGCCGCGCGCTACCAGGCCTCGAGGGACGGCGCTGGTGGGGTTGTCGAGGAAAATCTGCGGGTAAGTGGAGACGCTGAAGTTGACCACTTGCTCCGGGGCGTCCTTGGCGCCGGGCGCATCGCCTGAGTCGCCCGCGGGAAGCGTTTGTTCCTTTGGATGATGACCGAAAACGCCAAGCAAACCGGTGCCAAAGCGATCCTTCACCCAGGGATCGTTGGGGTGGTGCTCATAGAAGCGCCACTTGATTCCGAGGAGACTTTCGCCGAGGCCTGCGATGACATGGCCAGGGACAGCGGGCGTGCCGAGAGTTGTTGGCAGTGGGCGGATCTCTTCGATAGCGATGGGGAGCTCGTACTTCAGCTGTATGCGGTCTCCGAGACCATAGTTAATATCGAAATCAGGTATCTGATAGGCGCCAGCTCCCGGGTTGCGATCGCCGATCCAGCCGAAGTTAATTTCCCAATGTTCATTGCCGGGAGTTTCGGGATCGTCGGTGCGAAACGGCG
>Ga0302325_10015292_pt1 | contig 16311 bp, 12 predicted proteins | sample Palsa_T0_2_FD_201948 | JGI IMG/M metagenome (GOLD analysis project Ga0302325, IMG submission 201948) | Peat permafrost microbial communities from Stordalen Mire near Abisko, Sweden - Palsa_T0_2 | ecosystem: Environmental > Terrestrial > Soil > Palsa > Peat permafrost | place: Sweden: Abisko... | reverse complement strand
GATGGCTGTGCTGTACCCCGGTACGCTCGGACTGCGCTGGTATTCACCACGGACAAAGAGCGAGAGCCGGCCATGCTCCGCCCGCGTTTCAAAGCCGGTAATCTGCTGCAAGCCGTGGCCGTAGGGGCGGCCAAAATCGTCGGCCTGGGTTTGCCCGAAATGGTAACTGTCGTTGAGCGGCGTGCCGGAAATGAATTGCGTTCGGCTGTAAACAGTGTCGATGAAGAGGTCCTTGTCCAGCGGGTCCGAGCCAAGGGCAACTTCGCGGAATAGTTCTTTCTTGACCGCCTGCACCAGTTCCTCAGAAGACTAAGAGCCTTGGGTAGCATGCGCGAGCATTTGGTAGATAGCTCTACGAGTCCACGGCCGTAAGCCCAGAAACTCGTATCGAATCACGCCCTGGGCTGCCAGTCTTTCAATTGCCGGATAGACCCAGCTATCCAGTTCTACATAGGTAGAACTGGCATCGGTAGCCGCGCGGTCGTCGGCATTGGACGGGGAAGAGGACGCTCCCACCCTCCGCGCAGACGAAGTAGTGTCAAGAAACAGAACCACAATGACGGATGCAGCGGCTAGCACTTTGGTTGAAGCCCTCATTAGTTCATTCAAAACCGGGGAAAAGGTATAATCGTGCGTTTGCCTTGCGCTGGATGGGGCGCAGATCCTGCTCAAAATGACCGACTCGTCGAGTTGGAAGCGCTGAGCATCGGACGGCTCATTTCGGCTTCAGATGTTGAAGCTTGCATAAATTGGTGTTCCCGGCATCAATGGCACTCTCTTCCCGGTGGGTGATGCGTGGACTCAGCGAGCGTGGCTGCTCAGGCCCCCGTTAAAGTATGAATGACAGGTTTCTAGGTCTAAGGGGGATTGTTTAGGATGTCGTTAAGAAGCGAACACCGTCGAACGCCCCCCTTGCAATGACGAAAGCACGTCCAATCGACCGGATGAAGATCAATTCACGCAGCACACCTCGGATCGTAAGGATCGCGGTCATCCGCCAGAACGCAGCCGAGCAGGTTCCCAGTGCCTTTGCAATCAGAAATCGATTTCTGTGGAAGTGATAGAGCGCCAATGGACTCAGCAGCTGCCGATGGCCGGCTAGACTGAAATCCCTGAGATCGACAGCTCTCTTGCGCTTGAGTACGAGTACATTTGCATAGAGCACGCGAGTTACACGCGATGCTAAATAACCGTAGAAGGTGTCATCCCAGGTTATAAAGAAACGCGCATCGGGGAAGCCGATCTGGGCCACAACCTTGCGGGATATTAACATCCCCTCAAAGCATCCAAGCGTAACTTCTTGTGAGTCTTGGTGTGCGGAAAAGAGTGGATCTGGAATAGGAGACGTCGTAATGCTCCTGGCGTGGAAGTATCCGCCCCAAGCATGCGGTGTGCCGTCGGGATTTGACCTCCGACCGTGAATGCACTCCGAACGTCCGCAGAATCGGAGCAGTTCCGCCAAGGCATTCGGATATGCCTCAACGTCATCGTCCATGAGCCAAAACCAGTCGAACCCGGCGTCAAAGGCTGCCTTCATTCCAGCGGAAAAGCCTCCTGCGCCACCGCTGTTTGCGGCAAGTCGAATATACTCGACGCATTGGCGTGTCAGATAGGAAGCTTCTCGCAATGCTTGTTCTGTGCCGTCCGTGCTCGCGTTATCTACAATGTAGATGTGGCTCAGCGGTACTGTCTGCGACAGCAGTGCATCGAGGCACTCCATCAGCCAGAGTTTCCGATTGAATGTCACCACCACAGCGGCTATTGAAAGCTTTCTCATTAAGTGTGCTCGGTGCGGCGCGGCTTTGTCCGCAGGTTTGAGTGGAGCCTCGGAACGCCGAACTTAACGTTCCACCAAACGATCCAACCCCCACCCCACCCACGAATTTTCGGCAAAATGCAAGCTACGCTTCTACGATAATGCCTTCTGCTTTTGTGATTTTGTCCGTTTGGGATCACAGGATCACGGATATCCGAGTGATCCATGGTGGCGGGCGATGCAAATGGGCGAACTAAGTGCAAATACACTATCCGCGCGATCTGAATAACGAGGATACACCTTTTGGCGCTGTATCTGCCGCACCGCAAAGAAGACGCTCTACAACGGGCATTAGAAAATTCGGGTAATGTTGAGTACTCGTGCGCTATGGCGTGCGCATCGGCAGCCAGCGGCGCTGTGTGCAATCTGCAGATGTCGAAAACTTACGTGCCAATGACTCTTTTCGCAATGATCGAGACCAATGGTTCAAGGAGTACTCCCCAAGAATGGCCGCTCTGAACATAATGCCTGCCGTTTACGGCGATGGTCTTCGCTTCAGCTCTATTCACTACTAGCGTCGTCACTGCGTCAGCAAATACTCCGGAGCCATCTGCGACTATCAAGTCGCGGCCAGGTTGCGCACTGAGTCCTTCAAGACCCATGCTTGTTGTGACCGTGGGCAAACCGAGTGCCATATATTCCAAAACCTTATTTTGGATCCCAGCTCCAAGTCTCAAAGGACAGACACCCACGGCGCCTCCCTTGACGGCCATCGCCACATCGGGCACTTCTCCCGTGACTATGACCCCAGGGATTCGCGACAACTCTTGAGCTTTCTTGGGCTGAATACGTCCAACTAGACGCAGCTTGATTCCAGGACATCTGAATCTTACCAGAGGAAATATCTTGACCGCCATATAGCGCGCAGCGTCCAGATTTTGGAGGCTAGTCATATTCCCAATGAAGATTACGTCTTCGCCCTCAGGATAAAACCGGAACGGGAATTTATCCAAATCGACGCCGTTAGAGCAAACAACCACGCGCGTGTCAGAAGAAGGTCCAAAAAGATGTTGTCGGTCAGCTTCTGAAACAATAAACGACGCGTCGAAGTCATTGACAACGCGTTGCTCGTAGGCCTTGAGACGCAGTGCCTCAAGTTTAAACACGATTAACCTGAGATCGAAGCTCAAACCCGACGTCCTCTTGATACGACCATAGTTCAATGATATTGCATCGGTCATTTCGAGGAAGCGGGGTGCTTTACCATGGTCAATAAAATGGCCTGTGCGAATCAAGTGCGCCAAAACGCCCGAATGACTACACAGTAGTTCGTCCACGCGGCGCTGAAACAAAGAGCTCTTATAATAGGCGACTTGTAACGGAGTTGAACTGTATAAGGCCAATAGGCAATTTACCCAGGAATGCCACTTTGGCAAGTAGAATCGCTCGATCTGCTTGAAGATGCCGTCACTCGGAATAGGAGCGTGCATCTCAGCAGCACTCTGACAAATGCTTAGCAAAGTGAGATCAAACCGTTTTGATAGAGCTTCGCACACATAAAATATGCGTACGCGATCACCACCGATCACCGGGTAAACGAATCGTGGAGTAATGACTAGCAGATGCTTCTTCATAAAAAGTATGGGTCAGACAAACCCATTTGCGTGTAACCTAGCGATGTGGTAAAGATTGCAGATTGCAGTAAGAGCGGACAGCAGTCACTGCATATGAAGTGGCGGAGCGAGAGGATGCCGGGGGTTGTGAAGGAGCTTTAGGCCTGCGGGTTGCGGCGGAAATAATTGTGTGCAGAGCACGGTTTGTCGGTGTGTACGCCGGATCTATAACCGCGAGATGGTGCCGCTCGGCCAGCACCCAGAAACTCCTGGGTCACTGTGACGCTTAGCAGGGAACACCCAGTTGAGCCCAGAAGTTCTTCACCAAAGGTCCAGTCGCTTCGTGAGAGAAAGTGTGCACTCGGACGTCTGAGCACCTCGCCAGTTGTTCACGAAGCACCCGATCGTTACCTACCTTCACGATGGCGGCAGCGATGCTCATAGCGTCTTGAGGATCGAACAACACTGCTGCGTCACCAACAACTTCTGGGATGGCAGTGGCATTACTTGCTGCTATCGGAAGTCGCCGAGCCATTGCCTCAATAAGTGGAATGCCGAAACCCTCCATAAGGGAGGGAAACACCAGAGAACCAGCTCGATCGTACAAACCCATAAGCTCTCTGTCTGTTAATGTACCCAAAAACACTACGTTGGTCGCGATCCCCAAGGCTGCTACTCTTTCGATCCAAGGCCGTTGACGTTCCTTCGGAACTCCAACGACCCAAAGACATGACCCCCGCGGCAACTCGTCGACCGCGATGCGGAATGCCTCCAGAAGTGCTGCCAGATTCTTGCTGGGGGCATCGCCAGTGACTGCGAGGTAAATCGCCGCATTCCTGTCCAACAAAGACGGTGGGTGCATTAGCAAATCATTCGACAAAGAATTTGGTATAACGCTAATCTGTTCCTCCGAAAGACGGAAGCGTCGGATGATCTGGTGCTTTGTAAAGTGGGAAACCGTGACGATTCTAAATGCCTCTCGGAGGACCGGTGGCATGACCACTCTTCGGTATACCCTGCCTAGTGACTGATACAGCGAGCGAGACAGTGCTAGGCGTCGGTAAGACTCTAAATAGATTAGGTCGTGAACAACCAAGAGCACCTTCTGCTCTTTCGAGCGATAGAAGGGACCCGTATTGTATGGACATAATATATAGTCTGCTTTGGCTCTTGCGGCGGCCGAAGGCAGGGTTAATTGTTCCCACAGGGGAAAAGCTACCGGTCTACGGTACATTGCACTGCTGGCGTAATTGTGGACGCTCCCCTTCGGCAGGAGGACAAGGAGTTGGTTCGTTCCCAAGAGCGGCTGTATCAGTTGTCTTGCGAATCGGCCCATACCTCGCAAGGGTGCCGACATCCACCTGCCATCAACGAGGATCCTCACTGCGTTGAATTCCTCGCTATCGCGCTCAATACCGTGTCGATGACCTTATCGGTCATTATTTCTACTGTGAACGACCTGCGAATGCTTTCCCTTGCGTTTAAGGCCATACCATAGCGGAGCTCCTCATCATCGTCCAACCGAAGGACGCGGTCGATAAGAGCCCCATCATCGGTAGGGTCGATGAGGAAGCCATTCGAGCCATCGCAGATCAATTCAGGCAACCCACCGACTTTCGTAGAAATCACGGGCACGCCACAAGCCATCGCTTCTAATGCAGAAAAGGGCAGTGCTTCATTCCGTGAAAGGACCAGTAATGCATGGCATTGCCTGAGATCGGTGAGCGGATCCTCCTTGAAGCCAACCCACTCGACTCTGCTAGAAACGTCATGCAGCTGGGCAAATGCGGTGAGTTTGTGACGGAGGGGACCATCACCTATGATCCTGAGATGAATATGCTGAGGCAGCTCCAGTAATGACCGGAGCGCTTTTAGCTGGTTCTTGTTTTCGTTGACAGCGCCCAACATTGCCAAGCGAAGTATCTCCCCTGTCCGCCGCAATGGGATTAAGGCACGGTCGTAAGCAACGCCATTGTGGATAGTGTCAGTATGTGGGAACATAGTATCTGGCATAGCCGCCCGGCAGACACGAACAACAGCAGTGATGTTTCCGGCAAAGACTTTCATTAGGAGAGGCCGCAGCCACCGTCTTAGGTCAGGGGATTGATCATCGGAGAGAAGGCTGTGCTGGACAAACACCGAGGCGGCGGACTTCGGTAGTCTTTTTCCCCACCTATAGAGGGCCCCTACACCGTTGAGCACGACCACGTCGTCAACAGACGCTGTAACGCTGGTGTCAGAAAGAACCTGCAGGGCAGCCGGCGGGTTTGACGAGTTGCAGACCACAAATGCTTCATAGCCTCTCGCTCGGAGGGCAGGCACAAGTAGAGTCAAAAACCTCTCACCGCCGCCGAACTCCTCTGCGACACTGTAAAACAAAATGTTCATGATGTCGCTCTTGAAAATGGCAGCAGACGGACCTCAAATAAATTGACGGCGCTATGAAGGATCAAAAAGTATAGGCCTAATCGAAAGAACATCGCGAGCGGTTCATACGCGACCCATCGGGGGCATGACGCCAGCAACAATAGGCTTAAGAGAAACATGCCTCTATTGGCTGTACACTGATATGTTCGGAAAAGGAGAACTACTAGGTAACCCGCTAGCGCAACGCCGATGTAAGACAGCCAATAGTAGTAGTGGCCCGCTATGAACCCCCCACCGCCGCCAGGAAGATGTGTCACGCTCTGAGCTGATATGGTGCTTTGCCAATTATCCGGCAAAACACTGCCGGGCAGGACGCAGGCCAGGGTGGCGATACCAAAAGACGCTAGTCTTTCGGTGGCCGGTATGTGTCCATCCAGAACCGCATTAAGTACGTTGTTGCTTGTATAAAAGACCTCGGTTTGATTCGACCTCATTTCATCCCCGGCCATCACACCAAACAAACTACCCAAGTCACCGCCGCCATGTTTCATCATGCCATGTGCCTGCAGGAGACAAAAGCCGACAATGGAAAACGCGAAGCATTTCTTAACCGTGAGGTGCCGCGCAAAATGCAATCCCGACAACAGCAGGATCATTTCGAGCATTTGCACACGGTAGCCTCTGGTGAATGAAAAATATAGATAGTACCCTGCGGCTGTGACGTAGCATAGCCATTGCAGCCGAGTTCGCGACATTTCGAAGCCCAGAACAACTAATATAAGGAAGTATTCGAGGGCGCCGCTTTGAGTTGTGAGATTGGCCATATACGAATCGTAATTGTCGAGCCCCGTGTCATTCACAATGGCGTGACCCTTGAATGTAGCAGCCATATAGATGTAAACACCTATCCAGTAGCAGTATGTCAAGCCTCCAAAGTAACGCTTCGAGACATTCATAGCATCACCTAAGGCTATGGTGCCGTCGGGTCGACGCGAAGAGCTCAGACATGAAAATAGGCACATGAAGGCAAGGAAAGCTGACATGATACACCAAGTCTTCAAGAATGGCTCATAGCCAATGTTGTCTGAGTACGGAACTATCGGAATCGTAAAGAGAAAGTATGGAAGGGGAGCGAGATAATACGAAAAGGTAAAGATCAATACGAGTATCACTGGGCCTGCGTCTTTATACTGACCGAGTAGCCACACCATGAAAAGCAGATCCACGACGGCGATGACTGGCCATATCGCCTGACCTTCTGATTCCTGCAGATAGGACGGTGCAACGAGTAGGGCAATAGACAGTACTGCAAATACAAGCACCATCAGGATCGATCTAAGCGACATCAGACATGCCCTATAGAAAAAGAGACTGCTGTAAGCGTCAGATGGCCATCAAAGCTGCCGGGCAGCTCAGAATCTAGAACGGGTCCGCAGCTCTTATCGAGCTGCTTCCCACCCTTACCAAATCCTCCCACTCAGGCTTAGCTGCGGACCAGCGTTCTTCTTGTGAATGCGTCCCTAGCCCGACAGTGATACCGGGGACATCCGGGAGCTCGGTCGCTTCCTTGCCGCGGCCGAGTTTCAGGACGGTCGTTAGGAGAATGCCTAGATCGGAGGAGAACGTTCCCTCCTCCGCATATCGTTCGTCGAGATGGGCCTTGATCGGATTCAGCACGCGGATAGCGTAGAGTTCAACATGCTGCTCCGGCACCTTCGCTAGGAACTCCTCTTCACGTGTGAATACCATCGTGGCGGCCCCCGTGATGCCGGGTCGGCAGTGCATTGTCATGTGCTCGTGGCTCTCGATCTTTGGACGCGGACCTACGAAGCTCATTTCACCGATGATTACATTAAATAGCTGGGGCAGCTCGTCTAACTTAAACCGGCGTAGGAGCGACCCAACCATCGTTAAGCGAGGATCGCCCCGTCTCGTCACGGAAGGACCCTGCCCTTCCGCGAATCTGTGCATGGTGCGGAATTTGTAAATCGTGAAGAGCTTCTGACCCTTTCCGACCCGCTTTTGTCGGAACAGCACAGGCCCGTGTGAGGTGAATTTGATCAGGAATGCCACCAGGACAAATATGGGCAACGAAAGAAGTAGCGTCGGGATAGCCAGTGAGAGATCAAAGAGCCGTTTGCGGTAAGTGTGCGCCCAGGCCTTTCGCGGACGCGACGTGTTAGGCAAAGCGGACTTAGAGGACTGAAACATTCCGTATCCTTCCAATCTTAGTTACGCAGCAGAGAATGTTAGCTGATTTCTACCGGCAACTTCGAATGTGATGCTTCCTGATTCAAGGGGGACGCAAGGTACGGGGACTCCTCCAAGAAGGTGGGACTCCGGGAAGGAATAAATCTCGGCGCCAAAGCCATGTTTAACTGCAACTGGGTTGCTGAAAGATGTAAGGGTTGTGTCGAAGCTTTCTGCTCGGATTCCACATATGCAACATTACTGGGTGAGCTTTGCCGCCACAATATGCGACGCCCTTGGTACGAAACTGGTATCCGGGAACAACACCACGCACCAGGCTAACCATGTGCTCCCAATCGTTGCCAAGATGATAAGTTGTAATCGCAATTTTCGGTCTGTCGGCAAAGATGGTCTCCTTCGCACCCGCAAGAAGATCGTGTTCGGACCCCTCAACATCCGCTTTGATAAAGTCTATCGGTCCAAAGTCACGACGAAAGTCATCCAGCGTCGTGACCGAGATTGACGTGCCCTCCGTCTGGTTGACCTGTCCATAAAGCAACGATCCGGACAAATAAGCGGAATGAGTATGGTTGCCGAGGGCCTGAGGTCGAATTTCACAGCGACCGCCAAAGGTTGCCTGCAAAGAGGCATGAAAGCCGTTCCAAGGCTCAAAGAGTGCCATCTTGCCCGCCCTACCGGCCACGGATAGCGAAAATACGCCCTCGGCCGCGCCGCAATCCACCACGTTTTCTCCGCCTTCAACCGAAGTCTCGGGCACCTCATAGTGATGCCATTGCGCGGGATGAAGGCAATCAGCACAAGACTTGTATAACTCGCGGTGCGATATTTCCTTGGGCCAATAAAGTGGCCCGCTGATCTCCCGGAGGGATACCATCTCCAGAGCACCGCAGTCTCTTATTTCCGTTACGTATTCTGGCCCGATCTGTTTGCACGTTCTCTGCAGCAGCCCATATTTGACTACCTCCCTGAGGGAGATGGGGAAGTTGCGATCTTTGGCAAAATAGCCTGAAATCATCCCAGCTCGATTCGCGAGGCCCATGGTGTCCTTTCTGGTTGATTGAGGAAGACAGTCAGGAATTGCTATTTGGCCCTGTCGCGCCCGCCTGTATCTCAAGCGAGCCTATGAAGCCGGCTTTGAGAGGCTATGGTTCATGGATGACGATCTAGACTCGGGGCATTCACAGCACTTCTTTTCGGTTGAAAAGCACAGCTACCGCAGCAAACGAAGGTTTGCTTCTTCTGCCGCTTTTCTGTCGGACGATCGGACGATCGCCGTTTTGGCGTGACCGGCATCTGCCCTGGCCGATGGTGTAAGAGAGATGCTCTTCTCGAACACCATTAATGCGCGGGCCACCACTTGGTCCATATTGTAGTAGCGGTATTCAGCCAACCGTCCTACGAAAAGGACATCCCGCTCACGCTCCGCGAGCGCGTGATACTGCTGGTACCGCTCCTGATTCTCTGGCCGTGGTACTGGATAATAGGGATCGCCGTGAGCTGCCGGGTATTCGCGAACAATCGACGTGCTGGTGTGCCGTTGACCGGTCAAGTGCTTAAACTCCGTGATGCGCGTAAATTCATGGTCGTTGGGATAGTTGACGGTTCCGACAGGCTGAAAACGCTCAGTTTTCGGAAGATGTTGGTGCTCAAAACGCAGGGAGCGGTAAGGCAATTCCTGAAAACAGAAATCGAAGTATTCGTCGATGGGGCCGGTGTAGACAAGGAGGTTCCATGTGGCGCGTTTGCGGAAATCCTTAAAATCGACGCCGAGCACCACGCGGATATTGGGATGATCCAGAATGCGAGCGAACATTGCGGTAAACCCGGCCGCCGGCATTTTCTGGAATGAGTCGCTGAAATAACGATCGTCATCGTTCGTACGGACCGGAATCCGGGCCGCAACGCTCGCATTGAGCTCAGAAAGATCAAGCCCCCATTGCTTGCGGGTATAGCCGCGGAAAAATTTCTCGCAGAGATCACGGCCGACACTGGCCAGAACGGAGTCTTCACTTGTGCGGATGGGCTCGCGCACCTCGCGCACGCGCGCGTAGTGCCGGCCTACGCCTTCTTCGTCGAGTGCAAGGCCATATAGCCGGTTAACCGTGGTTCGATTAATTGGAACCGGATAAAGCTCACTACCTACCTGGGCGAGCACTCGGTGTTCATAGGGGATCCAGTCAGTGAACCGCGAAAGGTATTCTGAGACCGAGACAGCATTCGTATGGAAGATGTGGGGTCCATATCTGTGCACCATCACGCCATGGCGATCGCACTCGTCAAATGCATTACCAGCGATGTGCTCTCGCTTGTCGATAACCGCGACCCTCATCCCGGCAGAGGCGCACCGCTCTGCGATTACGCTGCCAGCGAATCCAGCTCCCACAACAAGAACATCGACTTTCATTCAAATAGACCTCACGCGTAAGAAGTCGCCCATCAAAAGTGCATAGGTGGGATGGGAGCGCAATTTCCGCGTTATAGACTTCTTCTACTCTGCGATGCGCCTGGGAGTGGGCGGCCCGAACTGAGCCGTCGTCACAGAAGCGCCCGGGCGCGAGTTGAAGTCGCCAAAAACCCCGCTTAGTGAGAGGCCCCAGGGCTTACGGGGCTGTAAGTTCCGATTCCCTTGCAATGACCTTCCTGTTATCCGGAAGAATGCTGGTGACCTGCGCCGCCGCCTGTTCATCCCGGCCAACAAATCCTAGATAGCGTACCTCTGCACAGCGTTCCTGGCAGAATTCCAGGAACGCCTTGTATTCCCCTTCGCGCCAGCCCGGATAATTGAAGAATTCATCGAATGCGATTACGCTTCCTGGAACTATCCTGTCTCCTAGCCGTTCAAAAACAGTACGCGTTGAACTGTAGAGATCGGCATCCAGGTGTAGAAAAGCAATCCTTTCAAGATGCTGCTCGCGGAAGGGTGGGATCGTATCTTCAAACCAGCCCTTGTGGAGTCGTACGTTCGGTCGCACCTTAGGCAAGGCTCCCACTGCGAATTTTCCTTTCTGGAAACCTTGCCGCCAGTCCTCGGGCAAGCCTTGGAATGAATCGAAGCCGTGAACTTCTCCGGGAGCCAGAGACGCAATGAAGTTGATGGTCTCACCCCGATAGACACCAAACTCGCAATACAAGCCCGGGAAAGCTACCCGCGCCATCGCATCTTTAAGCAAAGCGAACTTATTTTGATAGCTTTGCGCCATCGACATCTGCTGGTCTACGAATGCTGCAGATTCGTGAGCTGCGCGGAACTGGCGCGCAGCTTCGATATCCCTGGCCGCTAGCATTAGCTGACGGCTCAATCGACACTTCACCTTCTGTTTGAATGACTGAAACATTCCGGTTTTCTCCAGTTTTAGATACCGCAGCAGAACGTTTTAGCCCATTTCCACCAGCAATAGGAATTTCAACGTGTTGTATGGCTGGTTCGCAGCAACCGATATTTTTGATCGAACGAGCAGGGCCAATACATTCCAATTTATTCCGGCCCAGGGCTCCGTCCGTTGCTAGGCTCGCCCATGCGGCTCCCAGCCAGCCAGGAGTCGGAATCAACCGCCGGTTCATGTGTTCTCGTTGGGCGACGACGAGGAGGGATCGCCCGGCAGCAGGGTAGCGGTGCAACGACGCTGCTCCTGGACCGGGCTCCCGCTACGAGAACAGCTGTTTTCGTGCAGGCCTCTCTATCAAATGAAAGATGTGGAGGTGATGACGTTCAAGGACGAATACCATGCTAACGGCGATCAAAGACTCGGTGCAGAGCACGGAGGCCCCGGCTCCCGGAGCGCCGAAGAAATGGATAAGGGGGACAGCAAGCGCCAGGTGAAACAGTCCGGCCGCTAGCAGCACCCGACTGAGTTGCTTATCCAAGCCGAAAGGGATCAGTGTCTGGATGCCGAGAACGTTGCTGATGGCGATGAGGAACGGGAGCAGGGCGATCCACCGCAGAACCGCCACACCGGCACCGGCGGCACGACCGAAGCATATGCCGACGATGGGGCCTGCAAACCCAAAGATCAGGATAGACGCAACCAAGGAAATCAGACTCATCCAGCGCAGAGTGCGTGCAGCGAGGCGCAGAGCCATTTCCCGCGACTGTGCCACCAGATGACTCATATAGGGAAAGACTGCCTGTGTGATGGGAGTCAGCATCCCCTGCGCAGCAGCCCTTACGAGTTTTTCGGCGGCACTGAAATAGCCGGCTTCCAAATTTCCCGACAGAATGCCGACCAAAAATACATTGGTGTTCGTATAGAGGCTGATGGCGGCGGTAGAGATGAACAAATGCAGCCCGTCCCGAAAGGCAAGCCTGATATCCGATGCTGCAGGCCTAAGAAGGCTCACATGGAACCTATGGACTACTACCCAAAGACCTGCCACGCCGCCCGCCACCAAAGCCAACGACTGAATTGCCAGCGCAAGCAGTGCATCTTGAGGACGGTGAACAAAAGCGAACAGCGCAATGGCGCCTACCAGGCGAGCACAGCCCACAAGGGCGGAGATGTGTTTCATTTTCTCGACACCTTGGAAATACCACACAGGAAACAGAACGTTCCCGATGACGGCCAAGTATGCCATAAAGAAGAATGCAGCATTCTGATGGAATCGTGGTATCGAAATAACAACGGCCGAGAGAACAAGGGCGCCGATGCACATCAAAAGCAGCTTAATGCAAAAGACAGAACAAAATATCCGCGAGACCGCTTCTTTATCATCCCGCTGCAGAGCGATGGAGCGGGTGGCCGAGAAGTTGAATCCATAATCCGTGAGCAGCGAGAAGTACTGTGCGAATGACTGAGCAAATGCCAGTAGGCCGTATCTCTCGATGCCCAGGGCGCGGACAAGGTATGGCAGCACCGCAAGTGGCACTGCATAGTTGAGCCCCTGCAGCGCGTATAACGAAATAAGATTGCTTACAAATTGCCGATTTCTTCTTCGGCGATCATCAAGGGATCGATCTGGGGATTCGGCATCTGCAATTTGGCAGAGATCATGATCGGGTTCCATCTTCCTCACGGTCGATTTCTCGCCACTCGGTGGAATCGAGCTGTTCCCGGTCTCGTTGAAGTTTTTATGATATAAGCCGGTCTTGCACTACGGGGTGCTGAGATCATTCCCCTTGGAAGGCAAACATCACGGTACGAGGCAAATATGATGAGCGTTTTCTATTCCTTCACGATGGCCCCTTTGCGCCAAACAGCGCAAACTTGAAGTCTTGCAGTTGCTTGGCACCCCGCGGATCGGACTGGAAGCTTTCTTTCCACCACCGCAACAGCGCCAGCAGGCATCCTAAGAAAAAGCCGCCAGAGATAGAGAGGTATACGATCAAAGCACGTTTCGGGGAGGACTTTCGGTCTGGCTCAATGGCCGGTTCCACCACCTGAATGATGGCTGCGTCTTTGGACTCGTCGAGCCTTGCGGCGTCGTATTGCTTGATCAGCAGGTCCAACATTGCTTCGCGGTATTTCAGTTCGTGCTCGGCGCGGAGATACGCCAGGCCGGCGACTGAAACATCCTCAAGCCCCATAGCTCCGAACCCCGGGGAATGATTGCGCTGCTCCAATCGGGCTACCTCGGCCTGGAGAGAAGACAGTTCGCGCTCCGCCAGTGCAACCTCCGGATTGTGCTCGGTGGAATAGGATCGCATCGCCTGAAGTTCTACCTCCTTGGCGGCGACTTGGGCACGCAGGACGGCTAGGCTTTCGATCATCGTCTTGGCTTGTGCATCGAGCTGCACCAATCCCTTGGTTTGCTGGACTTGCTGAAAAGTGATCTCCGCGGTGACCAGTGCTTCCTTGGCTTGCTTCAATTGGTCTTCATAGAAGAGCCGCCGCTGCGAAGCCTCCGTCGCGGCAAGGGTCTTGGTCAGAATTCGAAGTCCGGCCGCGTAAGCGTTCGCGATCTCGGCGGAACGCCTCCTATCCTTGTCCGTAACGGATACGGTGATAAAGCCGCTCTTTTCCGAGGCAATATCGGTAGATCCTGCGAGGCTCTTTCGGGCCGCCGTCATGTCTTTAGCACGGTACACTTTGGCCAGGCCGAACTGGTCGATGATCGCGTCGGCGATGGGCCGGGAGTTGAGCAGGCCCAGGTAGATATCGTTTGGATTCTTTAGACCCAATCCACCTCCGGCAATTGCGGCCAGAGGGAGTGGTCCGCTACCGGCCAGCTGGCTCATCAGCATAGAAGCCGATGACGGAGTTTGTTGCGGGGGCATGATTTTGGTAGTCGCCGTATAGCGCGCGGGCAACACGAGGCAGGTAATCACGCCAATGAGCATGGCAACCCCCGTCACCTTTGCGATTAGCCACTTGCGATAGACAAGCTGGGTAAGAACGTCAAGCAGGCTGACTTCATGGCCATCGCTCAGCGCCTCCCATGAAGGTGCATCCTGGAGTGGCGATCGAGTCTGGCTGCTGTAAACACCCTGTTCGATCATGGGTAGCGCTTTCACTTAACTACGCTCAGCGCAGCAGCAGTCAGAGCGGTTTGCGACATGAACTGGGTGGCTTGCAATAGGTCATTCATCTTGGAGGAGAGCTTGAGCTTCTCCGGAACTACAATGGCGTCTCCGGGTAGCAGTTCCAACTTGTCAAAGTTGCCGCGGCTGTTGCGGGATTGCCGGCTGACGACGGTTCCATCAGCATGGATCACAAAGATGCGCTTTTCATCCGCCTCCCGGGTAGCGCCCCCAGCGTCATTCAAGTAAGCGACCAGCCGCTTTTTCGGTTGGTGGCGGAAAGCGTTGGCGTTGTAGACCGACCCCGCGACCTGGACGGTGTTGAGCCGGGGCGGGATATAAAACGCGTCTCCATCCTCGAGCGTGAAGTCCGGGATCTCCGTCGCGGTTGCTGCATCGGACTTCATTTCCAGAACCACCCGGCCGGTCGGCTTGATCGAAGAGAGCTGCGCCAGGGCGGTTTGCTGAAAAGTAAGCTGCGCTTGTTGGTCTGCCCCGGTTTGGCCGGTGGTGGGAGTGGCATTCGCAAAGCGGGCGAAGAGTTCTCTTTGCATCTGCTGGGTGGCCTGTTGCAGTTCCTTCTCTTGTGCATGACGGGTGGAAACGCGAGTGAGGACGGAGGCATAGAGATAGGAGTGCGGGGTGAGCCCCCCAGCCGCCTCTACGACGTCTCTTAAGGTCTCACCTGGATTCACGCGGTACACCCCCGGCGCATTGACCTCTCCTCCCACGCGAACGAAGGAGGCGTGCTTTTCGGTGGGCAAATCAAGATCCGCCCGGGAAAAAATGGTAACCACATCGCCGGGTCTCAGTAGCTGGTTATCCGGGGACGCCCGGTTGTCGATGGCGTTCACCAGGCGAAAGGGAATCAGGCGGGTACTCAGATCGTGGTCGTCGAGCCGCTCGATGACCGCATATTCCCAGTTGATCTCCGCATTATTCTGGCCCACGCTGGCAATCATCGTCGTGTGCGAGTTCCCGGATTGGTCGCTGGCCACGGGCATGTCGTTGCGCTGATCGCCTGGATGGTCGGTGGGCCGGTCTTCGAGCTGGTCGGTCCGTTGATTGCCTGACTGGTCCGTGGACTGATCTTCGAACTGGTCCATACGCTGATAGCCAAATTGGCCAGCGCGCGGATTGCCGTATTGGTCCATGGGCTGGTTGCCGGTCTGGTCCATACGCTGATTGCCGGACTGATCCGTGCGCCGGTTTCCGCTCTCGTCACTACGCTGGTTACCATACTGGCCGGCACGCTCAGTTCCGAATGGATGATCCGTATTGCGTGGGCTCGGTTGATTCTGTCGATTCCAAAAATCGCGAGTGATCAGAAAATCGCGGGAGGGAATCAGATCCGAGACCCGCATGCCCTCTTTCCAAACATACCGCCCAGGCTCGGCAACATTCCCGCGCAGCGTCACCGCGTTTTCAAACCTGGGCGAAAGGGGATAGATCCGCAGCACATCCCCATCGTGGAGCAGCCTTGCGAAATCCGCTGTATCCAGCGGAAACTCTTCCACCCTGCGGGTGCTATGGTGATCAATCCGCTCCAGCAAAACTCGCTCGGCTCCCGCCAGGCTGGTCAGCCCGCCTGCGCCGTCGAGGGCCGCAGCCACCGTGGTCTCGGCTTTCAATTCATAGATTCCCGGTTCGTTGACATTTCCGCTGATGGCGATCTGCGCGCCGATGGGAGGAATATAGATAACATCCCCGGGGAGCAACGGAACATCGTGCGACTTGTCGCCTTTCTGCACCAGGTCGTAAATATCAAACTCGGCCATCACCAGGTTGCCGCGCCGCAGCTGAATATGCCGCATGGAGCCGGTTGCCGACGGCCCCCCAGACGCAAAAAGCGCGTCGACCAGGGTGCTCAACGAACCGACGGTGTAAGCGCCCGGCTGCCGGGCACTGCC
>Ga0302325_10015291_pt1 | contig 16312 bp, 12 predicted proteins | sample Palsa_T0_2_FD_201948 | JGI IMG/M metagenome (GOLD analysis project Ga0302325, IMG submission 201948) | Peat permafrost microbial communities from Stordalen Mire near Abisko, Sweden - Palsa_T0_2 | ecosystem: Environmental > Terrestrial > Soil > Palsa > Peat permafrost | place: Sweden: Abisko... | reverse complement strand
CGGCGGCATGGGCTTCACTTGGGAAAACGACGTTCATTTGTACTACCGCCGGGCAAAAGGATCGGAAACGGCATTTGGCGACGCCACCTTTCATCGCGAGCGCATTGCTTCTCTGGTGATCGATTCCGGCAGCGTCGTGGCGAAAAGCGCGTAAATCCGCAGAGCAGAGGAATCCTTTCATGAATGATCTAGTACAGCTCACGAAAGAAAATGGCATCGGCGTCATCACCATCAATAATCCTCCGGTGAATGCGCTCAGCCCGGGCGTGCCCGAAGGCATTTCCGAAGCGCTGGACCTCATATCCGGCGACGACAGCGTCAGGGCCGCGGTCCTGATCGGCGGAGGCCGAACTTTTGTCGCGGGTGCGGACATTAAAGAATTCGGGAAAATGACGTCGGGCAAGCCGCGCGGAGCAGGGCTGCTCCCGTTGCTCTTGAAAATCGAAGACAGCAGCAAGCCCGTGATTGTAGCGATTCACGGAACGGCCTTCGGAGGCGGCTTGGAGCTGGCGATGGCCGGGCATTATCGCGTGGCAGTTTCTACTGCGCAGGTTGGTCAACCGGAAGTGAAGCTCGGAATTATTCCTGGAGCTGCGGGAACGCAGCGGTTGCCGCGACTGGCGGGAGTGGCCAAGGCCCTAGAGATGTGTGCCACGGGCAACCCCATCAAAGCCGACGAAGCGCTGAAGTTCGGCATCGTCGACCGGATTATCGAAGGCGATCTGCTCGCTGGAGCGGTAGCGTTTGCGCGCGAAGTGGCGGATAAGCCGGCCCCAAAAACGCGGGAGCGGAACGAAAAGCTTGGCGACGCAGCGGAGAATGCTTCCCTCTTCTCGTCTGCGCGGGAAACGGCGGCCAAAAAGCAGCGCGGCTTGCTCGCGCCAGTGGCCGCCATCGACGCAATTGAAGCCGCCACAAAAATGCCGTTCGAAGAAGGTTGTAAGTTCGAGCAGAAGCTCTTCATCGACTGCCTCTTCTCCGAGCAATCGAAGTCGCTTATCCACGTTTTTTTCAGCGAGCGGGAAGTGAGTAAAATTCCCGACGTACCCAAAGAGGCTCCGATTATTCCCATAAAGTCTGCCGCGGTTGTTGGGGCCGGTACCATGGGCGGCGGCATCGCCATGGTGCTCGCTAATGCAGGCATTCCGGTGCTGCTAAAGGAGGCGGATCAAGCGGCGCTCGATCGCGGACTCGCCACCATCAAATCGAACTACGCAAATTCCGTGAAGCGCGGGCGTTTCACCCAGGAAGCCGCGGATGAACGGTTTAACCGCATCACGCCCACGCTCAGCTATGACGGTTTTTCGAACGTCGATCTGGTTATCGAGGCTGTTTTCGAAGGCATGGCCCTTAAGAAGGAAGTGTTCAAGGAACTGGATCGCGTGTGCAAACCGGGCGCGATCCTGGCCAGCAACACTTCGACGCTAAGCATCGACGAGATTGCCGCTTCTACCTCGCGGCCTTCGTTCGTGATCGGCACGCATTTCTTCAGCCCGGCGAACGTCATGCGGCTGCTGGAAATCGTTCGCGGCAAAGCCACATCAAAGGAAGTGATTGCCACTTGCATGCAGCTTTCAAAAACTCTGGGCAAAGTCGGAGTGCTGGTGGGCAACTGCAGAGGATTCGTCGGCAATCGCATGTTCGGCCCCTATCGGCGTGAAGCGCAATTCCTGGTCGAGGAAGGCGCGAGTATCGAAGCGGTGGATAAGGCTCTGGTCGACTTCGGCAACGCCATGGGGCCTCTGGCGGTCGGCGACCTCGCTGGGCTCGATGTTGGCTGGCGCATTCGCAAGGAGTACCAACACCTGGAAGTGCCCGGCGTCCGCCAGCCGATCGCGGAAGATCGTTTGTGCGAGCTGGGCCGATTCGGCCAGAAGACCGGCGCGGGTTGGTACAAATATGACGACCAGCGGCGAGCGAGCCCGGATCCCGCCGTGGATGAACTGGTGCGCCAGTGGGTAGCCGAGGCAGGAATTGTGCAGCGCCAAATCTCCGCTGACGAAATCACGGAACGCTGCATCTACGCGCTGGTTAATGAAGGCGCGCGCATTCTGGAGGAAGGTTACGCGCTGCGAGCTTCCGACATCGACATCATCTATCTGAACGGCTACGGATTTCCCGCACATCGAGGCGGTCCCATGTGGTATGCCGACGCCGTCGGTTTGAAGAAAGTCTATGAACGCGTCTCGGAATTCCACCGGCAACACGGCGAGACCTGGCGGCCGGCTCCGCTGCTGAAGCGGCTTGCGGAGCAGGGCAAGACCTTCGCGGGGTTCGGCAAGGAAGAAGGCGCGGCAGTCTAGCGCCTGATGGATTTGCAAATGGGGATTCTCTTTCTTGTCCGTCACGGCCAAGCTTCGTTTCTCGAGGAAAACTACGACAAGTTGTCCGCGCTAGGAATAGCCCAGGCGCGTCTGCTCGGTGATTACTGGGCCGAGCGCAAGATTCTTTTCGACCGCGCCTGCGCGGGTCCCTGCGAAAGGCAGAGAGATACGGCCCAGATCGTGAGCGAGGCCTACGGCAAGGCCGGTATCGCGTTTCCGGAGCCACAGGTGTTGCCGGAGTTCGATGAATATCAAGGAGAGGCGGTCCTGAAGCGCAGCCTGCCGGCGCTGCTCGAAAGCGATCAAAGAATCCGAGAACTGCATGCGGCGTTTCAATCTTCCACCGGCGTGGCCGAGCAACGCGCGGCCTTCCAAAAATTGTTCGAGGGCGTCATCAGTGGGTGGGTGCACGGCGCGATTTGTCCCGAAGGCGTGGAAACGTGGCCCGAGTTCTGCACCAGGGTAAATTCTGGTCTCGTGAAGTTTCTCTCTGCCGGGAAGAGCGGAGAATGCATCGCGATTTTTACGTCCGGCGGCCCCATCGCAGTTGCCATGCAGCGTGCCTTGCATCTGTCTCCGGAAACTACCTTGCAAGTTACCTGGATGTCGCGGAATTCTTCCTGGAGCGAATTCCTTTACAGCGCCGGGCGTTTTACACTCAGCAGTTTCAATTCTCACGGGCATATCAGCGACCCGGCAATGCTCACGTACCGCTAGAGGGAATTTTGCATGAGCGATTTCCTGGATCATCCGGCGGCCATACGAACGGGCGAAGAGCTTGATTTGGACAAGCTCGAACCATTTTTGCGGGGTCACTTCCCGCTCGAAACGGGCATGCTCCAGGTTCGCCAATTTCCCAGCGGCCATTCGAACTTGACTTACTCTCTGCAACTCGGCTCGCAAGAGCTGGTTCTGCGGCGCCCGCCTTTCGGAAGCAAGGTCAAGTCCGCGCACGATATGAATCGCGAGTTTCGAGTGCTGTCAAAGCTCCACGCCGCGTACCCGCCCGCTCCCGAAGTGATTCTCTATTGCGACGACACGTCCGTCATCGGCGCTCCGTTTTACGTGATGCAGCCGGTCCACGGCATCATCCTTCGGCGGGACATGCCGCCTGGCCTGGATTTTTCCGCGAACACCGCGAGAAGGCTCAGCGAATCCTTCATTGATAATCTCATTCGCCTGCATCGCGTGGATTACGCGGCCGCAGGCCTTTCCGATCTCGGCAAGCCGGACGGATATCTCGAACGGCAGGTTCGCGGCTGGATCGAGCGCTATCATGGTTCGAAGACGCACGACTATCCCGAGGTGGAGAAGCTTTCCGCATGGATGCAGCAGAACATGCCCTCCACCGGCGCCGTTTCGCTGATCCACAATGACTACAAGTACGATAACGTCGTGCTTGATTCGAGCGACATCACCGAGATCGTGGGCGTGCTGGATTGGGAGATGTGCACCATCGGCGACTCCCTGTCTGATCTCGGCGCGGTTCTAGCGTATTGGATCGACACCACGGATCCGGAGGACTTGCAGGAGAATCGCTGGGGACCCACTACGGAACCAGGAAGCCTGACGCGTGCGGAAATCGTGCACTACTACTCACAAAAAACCGGATGCGACACTTCCCGGATCGCTTTCTACCTTGCGTTCGCCCGCTTCAAGCTCGCGGTCATCGTGCAGCAAATTTACTTTCGCTATCAGCAGGGCTTGACCAAGGACGAGCGTTTTGCCTCGATGCCTGGGAGAATCCAAATGCTCTTGCGCGCTTCCTTGCACGGCGCACAAACCGGCCGAGTTTAAGAGACATCGAATTTCTGGGCGCGGTCGTTCGAATCCGTGTTCAAATGCCGCGCCATCAGGAATAGTAACGCACGACCCACTCCGCGACACAAACCGGCTTGGCGGAGCCTTCATTTTCTACCGAGACAGAATAGGTCGCTTCGACAGAGTCCGGGAGTTCTTTGAAATCGTGCAGTGTGAACCGCCCGCGAATTCTGGAATCGGCGCGCACCGCCGCCGGAAAACGTACGCGATTCAACCCGTAATTCACCGCGAGCCGCAGGCCGCCTTGAATTTGAACGGCCTCTTTGATCAGGTGGCTGAGCAATGAAAGCGTAAGAAAACCGTGAGCGATTGTGCCGCCATAGGGGGATTCCTTGGCCGCCCGGGCACGGTCCAGATGTATCCATTGCCGGTCTTCGGTGGCTTCGGCAAATTGGCCGATTCGCTCCTGCGTCACGCGAAACCATTCCGTGACACCAATCTCGCGGCCCAGCAATTCCTTGAGTCCTTGCGGATTCTTGACAATGAGAGATGCCATCAGTCGGTTCCCAATTAGTGCAGCCCTGATTCCCCGTCCGGATTTTTGCCTTTGGCCAACTCCCACTTCGCAATCGATTCCGCGTGTACTTCGTCCGGCCCGTCGGCTAAACGCAGCGTTCGGACCATGGCCCAGGAGGCGGCCAGAAAAGTATCCTGCGAAACTCCGGCGCCGCCGTGCGCTTGGATCGCTCGATCCAGAACGCGCAAGGCAACGTTGGGCGCCACAATCTTGATCATCGCAATTTCGGCCCTTGCCGCTTTGTTCCCCACCGTATCCATCAAGTGCGCCGCTTTCAGCGTGAGCAAACGAGTCTGTTCGATCTCCATGCGAGACTCGGCGATCCCGGCGCGAATCGTTCCCTGCTCGGCCAGCGGCTTTCCGAAGGCCACCCTTGTTTGCACGCGTTTGCACATGGTTTCCAGGGCGCGTTCGGCGACGCCAATGCATCGCATGCAGTGATGAATCCGCCCGGGGCCCAAGCGGCCCTGCGCAATCTCAAACCCGCGTCCTTCGCCGAGCAGCATATTCGCGGCCGGAACACGCACGTTTTCGAAATGAATCTCGGCGTGGCCATGCGGCGCGTGATCGTAGCCAAAAACACTCAAGAGCCGGACGATCGTTACTCCCGGAGTGTCGAGCGGGACCAGAATCATCGATTGCTGTTTGTGCAGCGGCGCCGTGGGATCGCTTTTACCCATAAAGATGGCGATCTTGCAGCGCGGATCGCCCGCACCGGAGGACCACCATTTCCGCCCGTTGATCACGTACTCATTCCCATCTCGCACGATGCTCGCGGAGATGTTGGTGGCATCCGAGGAGGCCACCTCCGGCTCCGTCATGGCAAAGCAGGATCGGATTTCTCCGGCCAGGAGCGGCTTCAGCCATTTTTCTTTTTGCGCCGCCGTGCCATAGCGCGCCAACACTTCCATATTCCCGGTGTCTGGCGCGGAACAATTGAACACTTCGGGTGCGATGTGGCTGCGGCCCATGATTTCACACAGAGACGCATATTCCAGATTGGTCAGCCCCGCGCCGTTCGGATCGTCCGGCAAAAACAAATTCCATAATCCCTCGGCGCGCGCCTTCGACTTGAGTTCTTCGATAATCTTTGTCGGCTTCCAGCGTTCGCGCGCGACTTCCTCATGAAATCGTTGCTCGTTCGGATACACATGTGCGGCCATGAATTGGCGCAAGCGTTGTTGGAGTTCCTTGGTCCTGGCGCTGGGTTCAAAACTCATAAATCCTTGCTACTTTCCGGTGAAGATGGGGGCGCGCTTTTCGACGAAGTGCGCCACGCCTTCCTTGAAGTCGTTGGAGCGCAGGCTCTCCAGCATTTCCTGCTCGGCGATTTCAAACGATTCCTCCAGCGTCTGAAATATCGCGTCGTAAACTTGCCTCTTGATCACGCGCAACGAGCGCGGGCTGACGTTGGCGGCCAAATCCATAGCGTATTCGCGCACCTTCTCACGAAATGTTTCCTGCGGATAGACTTGGTTCACCAATCCTATTCTGAATGCTTCGGACGCGTCGATCATTCTCGCGGAAAAAAGCAGGTCCAGCGCGTTCGCGTGCCCCACGAGACGCGGCAGCATCCAGGCCATCCCGTATTCGGCGATCAAACCTCTTCGGGCGAAAGCGGTCCCGAAGCGCGCGGCATCGGAAGCAAAGCGCAAATCGCAATATAAAGTAATCACCAGGCCCAACCCGACCACGGGCCCGTTGATGGCGGCAATCACGGGCTTGCTGATCGCGGGAAAATACGAATATTTCCTCTGGAAATCGGCTCGGGTGCCTTCGCTGCGGCCCCCCGCAGGTTGCACTGCCTGGGCGCGCTGCGCTGAATCGAGTCCCTTGGTTGCCACCGTCGATAGGAGCGATATGTCCGCGCCCGCGCAGAATCCGCGCCCCGCGCCAGTCAAAACGATCACGCGCGCGTTTTCGTCCTTCTCCGCTGCGGCCATCGCTGCGCGCACTTCGCTTTCCATGACGGCGGTCCAGGCGTTCAGTTTGTCGGGCCGATTAAGCGTAATCGTGGCGACGCGATCGGAAACCTGGTATTCCGTTTCTTGGTTTGGCATGGTGAGGTGGATTATATACAATGGCAGCCGCGTTAGTAACATTCATGTGTTGGTGACTATCTGATTCTAAGATTTTTTGGCAGCCCGCCGTGCGTTCCACCATCTTGCGCAGCCGGAGGATCCATGCCGTTCGTTGAAAATCGAGGCGCAAAAATATATTGGGATGCGCAAGGATCCGGCGAACCTCTTTTGCTGATCATGGGCCTTAGTTATCCGTCTTACATGTGGCATCGCACTCGCCCGATTCTTGCGCAAGGCTACCGCACGATCGCTCTGGATAATCGCGGCGTGGGACAAAGCGATGTGCCACCCGGCGTTTATTCCATTCCGTTGATGGCCTCGGACGCAGCCGCCGCGCTGGATGCCGCCGGCATTCAGAGCGCGCATGTATTCGGCGTTTCAATGGGAGGAATGATTGCGCAAGAATTCGCCCTGCAATATCCGGGACGCGTGCGTTCGCTGATTCTCGGGTGTACTGCTGCGGGCGGCCCTCATGCGGTTCAAGGCGAACCTGCCGCGCTGGAAATTTTAATGCGCCAGGGCATGACTCCCGAAGAAGCCAAGGAGGCCATCATCCCGTTCATCTACGACGCGGGCACGCCACGCGAGCGAATCGACGAAGACATGGCGATCCGAATGAAGTGGTATCCGACTCCGCAGGCTTACACGAGCCAGCTCCAGGGCATACTCGAATGGGAATCCTACAGCCGCCTGCCGCAAATCAAGGCTCCCACGTTGGTCATTCACGGTGAGACCGACCGGCTTATTCCCGTGGCCAATGGGCGAATGATCGCCGAACGAATTTCGGGGGCCAAACTTTTGGTGATCCCCGGTGCCGGCCACATTTTTGAGACCGACCAACCGGGAGTGGCGAATCAGGCGATTCTGGCATATCTCGCGGCTCAGCGCGGGCAGGCGCAAGCTTCCGCGACTTAGAGGACGACTTGCGGTAACGTCGTCGCGCCTGAAAAACATTGTTGTTCTGGTGCTCGTGCGCAGAAAATTATGAAGGCCCCAATCAAACTCGATAACCGCACGGCGGTGATTACGGGCGCCGCAAGCGGCATCGGCCGCGCGATCGCTGTTTCTTTGGCGCGGCGCGGCTGCAACCTCGCGCTTGCGGACTTGAACGACGTGGGACTGTCAGAAACGGCCCGCCTGGCGCAATCGGCACAATCCGAGCCGGCGAAGCAGGCCGCGCCGGAGCGAGTGCTGCGCGTCACCGAACATCATCTTGACGTCGCAGACCGTGGCGCCGTGGCTGCATTTCCGCAGGCGGTGCTGGCTGCTCATCCGGGTGTGGACATCCTTGTTAACAATGCCGGCGTGGCGATGGGCGGCACGTTCCAGGCGGTCTCCGAGGAAGACTTCGAGTGGCTATTCGAAATCAACTTCTGGGGCGTGGTGCGCATGACGCGGGCATTTCTGCCCGTGTTGCAAAAAAGCGATGATGCGCGCCTGGTGAATATTTCGAGCATATACGGAATCATCTCGCCGGCCGGGCAAACCGCTTACTCCGCGAGCAAGTTCGCCGTGCGCGGTTTTTCGAATTCGCTGCTGTACGAACTTGCAGGATCGAACGTGGGGGTAACCGTGGTGCACCCGGGCGGGGTGGCAACTTCGATCGCAGACAGCGCTCGCGCGCCCAAGGACATGCCCGCTGAAGACATCGCGCGGCTTAAGGCCATCGCAAAAAAAGAACTGACGCTGCCGCCGGAGGCCGCCGGCGAAATTATAGTCAAGGGCATCGAGCGCCGCTCGCCTCGCGTGCTGGTCGGCAACGACGCAAAGTTCCTGGCGCTTCTCGAACGTCTGGCGCCTAATTCCTACTGGAAGGTCTTCCTACGGCTGGTACCCAAATCGTAACTCGCGTTCACCTTCACTGGCGACGTTCGGTGGTTCAGGGACCTGGGATCATGTCTAGTCGGGCATCGGAAATTAAGGTATCGTTCTTGGCGTTGCCTTTTGCAGCTTCCTTCTAGCATGAGAGTACGGAAATGACCGACTTTGCACGAAAGTGCAATCATTGCTGCTTTCTCCGCAAGCGCGGGCTCGCCTCTCGAAGAGGGGCAGCCGTGCTGTGTGGCATGCTTCTGGCCGCGAGCGCTCTCTCAGCGTTCTTCGTCTCCTCTGCGCGCGCGGCGCAGCAAACTGATTCCGCGACGACACCCGCTGTGGTGCAGCCGGGCGCACCGGGAAAGCCGAGCAAGGCGCTTCCGCCATCGACGAAGGCGGCGCTGCCGCCACGATCGCAAGCCGATGTGGAGTTCATGCAGGGCATGATCATGCATCATTCGCAGGCGGTGGAGATGACCGCGCTGATTCCGTCGCACACGGAGAACAAGGAGCTGCGGAACCTGGGAGCGCGAATCAGCAGCTCGCAGTCGGATGAGATAAGGTTTATGCAGCGCTGGTTGGCGGCTCGGGGTGAACCTCTTTCTTTAGCCATGCCGGAAATGCCGGACATGAAAACGCCGGGGCAAAGCATGGGTCTGATGCCCGGCATGTTGACTCCGCAGCAGATGGAAGCGCTACGCAAGGCCAAGGGCGCCGAATTCGACCGCTTATTTTTGGCTGGGATGATTCAACACCATAATGGCGCGTTGATAATGGTAAAGGATTTGTTCGACACGGCGGGCGCGGGACAAGACGCCGAGATATTCAACTTCGCCACCGACGCGGATAATACCCAGCGCGCCGAGATCAGGATTATGCAAGCTATGCTGGAGAAAAAAGTTTCCGAGGAGAAACGATGAAGCGATTGCCCAGTCTTACCTTTCGCATGATTATGGCCGCGATTATTTTATGTTCCGGCGTGAGCCGGATGCACGCGCAGACGCAGGCGCCGGCCGCTCCGCCACCCGCGCAGGAATCTGCGAACCCGCCGGACGGAGACGAGAATCCATTTGCCCCGCAGCCGGCTCCGCCGCTGCCGGCGGGGATGAGCGGGTCAGACGTAAACGATCCGCGCTTCAAGCTGACGCCGGGACTGTACGACGCGGGTGAAGCTTCGATGGGCATGAAACACCTTGTGCTGGTCAAGAAGCCTGATGCGTTTCAACTGGGGGCCGATCAGCCCGATGATCCCAAGGTGCAGAAGACGGTCACCCAGCTCGGGATCGCCGGCGGCGACCTCAGCAAGATTCCGAAGGAGCTGCTGATGGTGATCGCGCAGCTTGCCTTCGCCAACTCGGACTTGGCCTTCCAGGGCAACTATCTCTTTCAGGGCAACTTTTATGGCGTAAGCATCTATGACATCTCGAATCCCGCGCAGACCGCGATCGTCACTTCAATGGTATGCCCGGGCGGGCAGGGCGATGTGTCGGTGTACAAAAATCTGCTTTTCATGTCGGTGGAGATGTCAAATGGACGCCTGGATTGTGGAGAGCAGGGTTTCGCGCCGGAACCTCCGCCCACCGCCGGCCACGAGAAGGAACGCCACCTGCCGGCCGCACAGAAGGACCGCTTCCGCGGCGTGAGGATCTTTGACATTTCGAACATCAAGAGCCCCAAGCAAGTGGCGGCGGTGCAGACGTGCCGCGGCTCGCACACGCACACTCTCGTTTTGGATCCGAATGACGTAAACAACGTTTATATCTACGTCTCGGGAACGTCGTTTGTGCGCCAAGCGGAAGAGCTCTCTGGCTGCTCGGGCGAAGCGCCGGACAAGGATCCGAATACGGCGCTGTTTCGCATCGATGTGATCAAGGTTCCGGTGGCGGCGCCGCAGGACGCGAAAGTGGTTTCCAGCCCGCGCGTCTTCATCGACGCGCGCACCGGCGCATTCAACGGCCTCTCGAACGGCGGAAGCCACGGCAAGGGTGAGGAGAAGCCCGCGGATACCGATCAATGCCACGACATAACGGTTTATTCAGCCATTGGGCTTGCCGCCGGCGCGTGCTCCGGCAATGGAATTCTGCTGGATATAAAGGATCCGGTACATCCCAAGCGCGTGGACGCAGTGAACGATCCGAACTACTCCTACTGGCACTCTGCTTCGTTCTCGAACGATGGGACAAAAGTGGTATTTACCGACGAGTGGGGCGGCGGGCTCGGCGCGCGATGCCGTCCGAACGACCCGAACAAGTGGGGCGCGGATTCGATCTTCAATCTCCGTGACGACAAGCTGGCCTTCGCGAGTTATTACAAACTCCCGGCCGCACAGGGCGACACGGAGAACTGCGTGGCGCACAATGGCTCGCTTGTTCCCGTTCCCGGCCGTGATATCGAGGTGCAGGCGTGGTATCAAGGCGGCGTTTCGGTCATGGACTTCACCGACGCGGCTCACCCGTTTGAAATTGCCTACTTTGACCGCGGACCGATTAATCCGCAGATGCTCGTGCTGGGCGGCGACTGGTCGGCGTATTGGTACAACGGCAACATCTACGGTTCAGAGATTGCGCGCGGCTTGGACGTCTTTGAGCTCACTCCCACCAAGTTTCTGACGCAAAACGAAATCGATGCGGCGAAGACGGTGCGCGTAACTGAATTGAATGTGCAGAACCAGCAGAAGATCGATTGGCCTGCCAAGCTAATCGTAGCCAAGGCTTACCTGGATCAGTTGGAACGGTCGCAGGCATTGCCCGCGGAGCAAATCGCAGCTCTGCGGAAGGCCGTCAGCAACGCGGAGGATTCGCACATGGCCAAAAGCAAGTTGGCGAAGCTGAGCGGGATGGCGCCGTCCCTGGAAAAGAGCGCCGCCACGGCGAAAAATTCCGCTGACTCAGCGCGCTTGCATGCTCTGGCGGATATCCTGAAGCATCCTTCTGCGTAATCAGATCGCATCCGCCGAGCCGTGCTGAGACACGGCGGATGCATCTCGCCTAATCCGTCAAATCCTGTAACTCGAAGAAGCCCGCCGTCTGGTTAGAGGCTCCGGTCTCGATGCAGAGCACCGTGTTCACGTTCACCAGGTAGAACACTTCGTTTTGGGCGGTGGATCCGAGTGTTAGAGAGCCCGCGTAGCGTCCGCTGCCGTTCGTGGTGTAAGTGCCGGTCAGCGGAAGACCCGGGCTCGTGATTCCACCGTCGTTAAGATCCACGGTTCCGGGCTGAAGTTCCGGGCTGTTGACCGGGTTCGCGGTCACTTGGCCCACGGCGTCTTCGGAGTCAACTGTCGCGGGGCCGGAAAAGACCAGCGCGTAAACGCCGCTGAAAGCTGGAGAAGACTGCGCGAAAGCCGCGCCCGTCGCGGTATAGGCGGCTCCCGAATCGAGGTCAAGCGCCAGCAGGCCTTGGCTCGCTGTGGGGTACACAGCAAAAAGCGATGGCCCATTGGTTCCGCCGGTCCCGGTAATTGCGGCTGGGAAGGTAATCGTCGCGCGGCCTCCGGATGGAGCGGTGAAGGAACCGGTGGTGAACGAAGCGTTGCTTACCAGCGCGAAGCTCGGGTCATTGACGTCCACTACTCCGCTGAGCGTGCTGGCTCCGCTGGGCGTGAACAAAGCACCCATGACGAAGTTGTTGTCGTTCACGTCGATTCCAGCGGCCGTGAAGGCATAAGTTGTGCCGGTGGAGAACGTCGATCCCTGCGTGTATGCAGGACCGACCGCAACGAAGTTGTCATCCGTCTCGAGGAATTTCACGAATCCGGAATTCACCACGTAGTAGACGAAGGTTTCCCCATTACTCGGCGTAAACGTGCCGCGTCCGAAAGTCGAATCGGGCGCGGTGTAACTTCCGGAAAAGGTCTGCTTCATACTCACAGTGGAAGTACCTGAATCATTGAGGTCCTCAATGCCGGTGAAAGTCGTGCCGGAAGCGCTAAAGACTCCGCCGGCATCCGCTGAGCCTCCGTTGGCAAGGTCGTACCCCGGAAAAAGAAATGCGTAGTTGGTCCCGGAGAGGCCCGCGGTAAAGCTGCTCGTATTCTGCAGATCGAGGCTTCCGCTCGCGTTGACAGTATCAAACTCAATCAGCAAGGCACGCGCGGAAGTGCTCGGAGAAGCGGTGACCACCGTCAGGCTAAGCGTCTGCACTCCGCTCACCCCGATCGCGTTTTCGCCTGTATTGATGATCATCGAACCGCGTCCATCGGGCCCCAGCGTATAGGATCCAGTGACCGAAACTTCGAACTCGCCGGTGATACATTTGAAGGACGAACAGTAGAAATCCTCCTTGCCGCTCGTAATGTTCCCCATGCCGTCCAAGTTGACGCTACCAACCGTGCCAAAAAATCCCTGCAGCGAACCGGTTCCCACCAGCGAGAACGCGAACTGGCCCTGCAGCAGGGCGTCGGAAACGTTGGCTGTGATAGTCACGGACGCGGTGGCTGACTTCGTGTTATCGGCTACCGAAGTCGCGGTGATCGTCACGCTCGTGCCCGGTGGTATCGCCGTGGGTGCCATGTAAATCGTCGTAACACCGCTGGCGGTAGCGGTGGGATCGAACTTACCGCAGTTCGGAGGCACGCTCGTGCTTCCGCATGTCACCGTCCAGGTCACTCCGGAGTTGCTCGGATCACCGGTGACGGTAGCGGCCATGGAAGCAGTCCCGCTGACTGCGAGCGAAGTGGGAGGCGCCTCACCCGTGGTGAATACGACCATAATGGTCGGAAGCGTGATGGTCACGTTGGCGCTGACTGACTTGGTGGTATCAGCGGCGGCTGTCGCCGTTATGGTCACGCTACCGCCCGTAGGAACAGAGGGAGGGGCCTGGTACGTCACGGGCGCCATGCTCGCGGTATTCGCGGGAGCTATGGTTCCGCACGCCGGCGGCGCATTGGGGCAGGTGACCGACCAGTTCACGCCCGCATTCGTCGTATCGTTCGTGACCGTCGCTTCGATAGTATTCACGGTCGCGCTGACCAGCATCGTGGCCGGAGGCGCGTGCCCGGAGGTAAAGGCGATGGAGATCGCAGTCGAAGGAGTAATGGTCACCACCGCGCTCACGGACTTCGTGCTGTCCGCCGTTGACGTCGCCGCGATCGTGACCGTGCCGCCAGTAGGCACAGTGGGTGGCGCAGTGTAAACGATCGAACCTCCACTCAGCGTGTGCGGCGGATTCAAATTAAACGTGCCGCAACCGGGAGCTGCGACCGCGCAGGTCACGCTCCAATCCACGCCCTTGCCCGCATTATCGTTCGTCACTGTCGCACTGACGGTCGCGGGCGTGCTGACCGGTACGGAAGAAGGAGGGGAGACGCTGAAGGCGATCGAAATGACCGGCACGCTGACCGTAATCATTCCGCTCACCGACTTGGTGCCGTCAGTCACAGAAGTGGCCGTGATGGTCACAGCCGTGGCCGGCACCACCGTCGGAGCGGTATAGAGCGTCGGGGTGCCGCTCGCGGTATGAAGCGCACTGAAGCTTCCGCAGGTGCCGCCGGTTCCGGGCGTGCAGCTCATAGTCCAGTTCACACCTGCGTTCGCCGGATCGTTTGATACCGTGGCCGCGATGTTCACCGCAGCGCCGGTCGCCATCGTGGACGGGGGAGCCTCGCCGGTCGTAAACACAACCGAGATCGCAGCAGAGGGTGTGACGGTGACTTGTGCGTTGACGGATACCATCGTAGACGCCGTGGCTGTAGCGATAATCGTAGCCGTAAGGTTTGATGAAAGCCCGGTGGGCGCGGTATAGGTGGAAGGCGAGCCACTTAAAGTTTGCAGCGGAGACATGCTGCCGCAATTTGTTGAGCCCGAGCAGGTCACGCTCCAGGTCACGCCTGCGCCGGTGGCATCGTTCGTCACTTGCGCCACCACCGCTTCGCTGCCGCCCGCGCCCAAGGGTGAAGTCGGCGCTTGCGTAAAAGCGATGCTGATCGCGTTGGTGATCGTGACGCTTACCGTCTGAGAAATGGCGTGATTGGCCGCGGCCATCGCAGTTAGGTTCACGGTATTGCCAACGGGAATTGCCGTAGGCGCGGTGTAAGCCGTTGTCGCGCCGCTCAGCGTTTGCGCGGGATTGAACGAGCCGCACTTCGGGCTGCTGCAGCTCACGTTCCAGATCACGCCCATGTTGTTTGGGTCATTCGCCACTGTCGCGGTGAGCTCGATTACGCCGCCGGTCTGCAGCGAACCCGGCGCCGTCTGCGTGAACGTCACATTCAGCTGCCCTTCGGTCGAGGCAGACGACTTTGTGACGCAGCCCGAATAGCCAAACAAGGCAAGAACCACCACAGCAACGAGGCAAACGGCGCGTCTCGTCCGCGGCACAGGAATGCCCATAGAATCTTTGTAACTTTTACAATCGCTCATTGCTCCCCCAGGCTATTGAATTCTGAATTTGCGGGCGGTCAGCAAATTCGTTCTTTTTGAGCCGCTCACCCTACCTCAAAATTTTTCGGCCCGCCAAGCCTTTCAAGCCCCCGACTTCGGCTCGGCAACAAACCGCAGCCTATCCTTGATCCAGTCGAAAACTTTGCCGCCGACCATGGCCCGGAAATGCGCCTTATCGTCGTCGAACTTCGCCACTTCCACGGAAGCCGGCGCCACCTCTTCCAGCTCCTTCTTGCAAATTTCCGGCGTGTCCGTGTCGCTCGCGATGTCCTGTATGCGGACGGACTGTGACGTGAGTTTTGGCAGCCACAGCACCGGATCGAAAAACGCGATTTTTTTCTGAAACTCGGGCTTCACGTAATTCGGCCGCTCGTTTTCCGGTATCAATGCGGACTTCGCCATCCAATCCGGCCAGTCGGCCCAGGGATTCAGCGCGTCCACTGCTTTGATTCGTGGATCGACGGCCGCCGCCAGAATTGCGATGGTCCCGCCGGAGCCCTGCCCGAACATTCCCACCTGGTTCATATCGAAATCCCCGCGCGTGGCCAGGTAGTTGATAATCATCTGAACGTCGTGCACCGAAGTCACGACCGACTCCTGCAGCTCGCTCACGAACCATTCCTTCATCGGGCGATTCTGATAGCGGTGGCCGGTGAGCGCGGAGACAAAACCGACGGCCGCGTAACCGTTCTTCGTCACGCGCTCGCAGTACCGATCGTCACGAAACCGGTCGGTCTCGGAAGGATAGCTATACAAGTACAAAACGACCGGCGGCTTCGCTACGCCTACGGGCCGGATGACCCACAAATCAATGGGGTCGGCCATCCGCCACTGCACTTGCAGAAGCTCGCGCGTGAAGACCGGATAATCCGCTTTGTTTCCAAAAAACGCCGGGTCCGCGTGCAAATCGCTGTCCGCGATGGAAAGCGAGTTCAAATCCTCACGGCTCGTGCGGTGAGGCTGCTCCGCTACAGCAGAATTCGCACCTTTATCACTACTGTCTTTCGCCGTATTGGTGGCCGCAGTCTGCTGAGCAAAAGAGCGGCCGGACAGCAGAAACATGATCAAACTGAAGACAATCGAAAGCTTAGGGCATCGAAATTCCGCCCACCCAAACTTCATGCGTGGCCCTCTCCATCTGGACTATTTTTTTCTTGCCTGTGCGTTTCTGCGACCGCCGGGAAGGGGCACAGACACGCCCGAAACAAGGAAAAGAGGCAGACTGCCAAATTCGGCAATCTGCCTCGTCCTCGGACTTTCTTTAAGGTACGAACTACTGCTGGAACGTGACCAGTTGCTTGTTGCTGTTGTCGGCCTGGTAGTCCAATTCCGCTTCGACGGTGAATACCGCGCCGCCTACGTCGGAACCGCCTT
>Ga0302325_10015289_pt1 | contig 16314 bp, 16 predicted proteins | sample Palsa_T0_2_FD_201948 | JGI IMG/M metagenome (GOLD analysis project Ga0302325, IMG submission 201948) | Peat permafrost microbial communities from Stordalen Mire near Abisko, Sweden - Palsa_T0_2 | ecosystem: Environmental > Terrestrial > Soil > Palsa > Peat permafrost | place: Sweden: Abisko... | reverse complement strand
GCCACGTCGAGCCCGAGGATCTGTTGAAGTACGGCCTGATCCCCGAATTCGTCGGCCGCCTGCCGGTGGTCGCGACGCTGGAGGATCTCGACGAAGCTTCGCTGAAGAAGATTCTGACCGATCCGAAGAACGCGCTGGTGAAGCAGTATCAGCGGCTGTTCGAGATGGAGAATATCGAGCTGACCTTCGCCGACGAAGCGCTTGGTGCGGTCGCCCGCAAGGCGATCGAACGCAAGACCGGGGCGCGGGGCCTGCGCTCGATTCTCGAAAGCATTCTGCTTGAAACCATGTTCGATCTTCCGGGTCTGGAAGGGGTCGAAGAGGTCGTGATCTCGCGCGAAGTGGTAGAGGGTACGGCTCGCCCGCTCTACATCTACGCCGACCGTTCCGACCGCGCCGTGGAAAGCAGCGCCAGCGCCTGATCGTATCAGCCGCCGGCGAACAGCGTATCGAGTGAAGACGGCTGCCGGGCCTTTCGGCGGCCGTGTTTGTGCAGATCGTTCGCCGCGTCTAGCCCCAATTGGCGGGCCTTTTTCAGCGACTTGACACCTTCATGGTCGATAGCCACCTAATGCTGTCGGCGGTGGAAAATCTGGTTTGAGATTCGCCGCAACAACGATCCGGGGACGCCGGCCAGACGCGGCCACACGATCCCGGAGCATCTCGGCACCTTGTGGCGGTCGCGCACAAAGCGGACTGCGTGCAAGGGGGCACAACAAAAGGAAAAGGCCATGACGACCCCAAAACCCCGGCCATCTATCGTTCACGGCGAGAGCCATTCTTATCCGGTGCTGCCGCTGCGCGACATCGTCGTTTTCCCGCACATGATCGTGCCGCTGTTCGTCGGCCGCGAGAAATCGATCCGCGCGCTCGAGGAGGTCATGAAGAATGACGCCTTGATCATGCTGGCGACGCAGAAGAACGCCTCGGATGACGATCCGACCCCGGATTCGATTTACGAGACCGGCACGCTGGCCAGCGTGCTGCAGTTGCTCAAATTGCCCGACGGCACCGTGAAGGTGCTGGTGGAGGGGCTCGAGCGCGCGCGCGTGCAGAAATATACCGGCCGCGCTGAATATTACGAAGCCACTGCGACCGCGCTTGCCGACACCGATGCGACCTCTGTCGAGGCCGAGGCGCTGTCGCGCTCGGTGGTGTCGGACTTCGAGAGCTATGTGAAGCTGAACAAGAAAATCTCCGCCGAAGTCGTCGGCGTGGTGCAGGCGATCACGGATTTCGCCAAGCTCGGCGATACCGTGGCCTCGCATCTGGCCGTCAAGATCGCGGATCGGCAAGCGATCCTCGAGACGCTGTCGGTCACCGCGCGCCTCGAGAAGGTGCTCGGGCTGATGGAGAGCGAAATTTCGGTGCTGCAGGTCGAGAAGCGGATCCGCTCGCGCGTCAAGCGCCAGATGGAGAAGACCCAGCGCGAATATTATCTCAACGAGCAGATGAAGGCGATCCAGAAGGAACTCGGCGACGACGAAGGCCGCGACGAGCTGGCCGATCTGGAAGAGAAGATTGCCAAGACCAAGCTCTCCAAGGAAGCACGCGAGAAGGCGCAGCACGAATTAAAGAAGCTGCGCCAGATGTCGCCGATGTCCGCCGAGGCCACGGTGGTGCGCAACTATCTGGATTGGCTGTTGTCGATCCCGTGGAACAAGAAGTCCAAGGTCAAGAAGGACCTGGTCGCCGCGCAGTCCACGCTCGATAACGACCATTACGGGCTCGAGAAGGTCAAGGACCGCATTGTCGAGTATCTCGCGGTGCAGTCGCGCGCCAACAAGCTGACCGGACCGATCCTGTGCCTGGTCGGCCCTCCCGGCGTCGGCAAGACCTCGCTCGGCAAGTCGATCGCGAAGGCGACGGGACGCGAATTCGTTCGCGTGTCGCTCGGCGGCGTGCGCGACGAGGCCGAGATTCGCGGTCACCGCCGCACCTATATCGGCTCGATGCCCGGCAAGATCATCCAGTCGATGCGCAAGGCGAAGACCTCGAATCCGCTGTTCCTGCTGGACGAGATCGACAAGATGGGCGCCGATTTCCGTGGCGATCCGTCATCGGCGCTGCTTGAGGTCCTCGACCCCGAGCAGAATTCGACCTTCAACGACCACTATCTTGAGGTCGATTACGATCTGTCCAACGTGATGTTCATCACGACCGCGAATACGCTGAATATTCCGGGGCCGCTGATGGACCGCATGGAGATCATCCGGATCGCCGGCTATACCGAGAACGAGAAGGTCGAGATCGCGCGCAAGCATCTGATCCCGAACGCGATCTCTAAGCATGGCCTGGATTCGAAGGAATGGTCGATCGACGACGACGCGCTGCTCTTGATGATTCGGCGCTACACCCGCGAAGCGGGCGTGCGTAACCTGGAGCGTGAGCTTTCGACACTGGCCCGCAAGGCGGTGAAGGAGCTGATGATGTCCAAGAAGAAGTCGGTCAAGGTCACCGAGAAGACTCTGGAAGAGTTTCTGGGTGTGCCGAAGTACCGCTACGGCGAGATCGAGACCGACGATCAGGTCGGCATTGTCACCGGCCTGGCGTGGACCGATGTCGGTGGCGAGCTGCTCACCATCGAAGGCGTCATGATGCCCGGCAAGGGCAAGATGACCGTCACGGGCAATCTGCGCGATGTGATGAAGGAGTCGATTTCGGCGGCGGCGTCTTACGTCCGCTCGCGCGCCGTCGGCTTCGGCATCGAGCCGCCTCTGTTCGATCGGCGCGATATCCACGTTCACGTGCCGGAGGGGGCGACCCCGAAGGACGGCCCGTCGGCCGGCGTGGCGATGGCGACCGCGATCGTGTCGATCATGACCGGCATCCCGATCCGGCATGATGTGGCCATGACCGGAGAGATCACGCTGCGGGGACGCGTCCTGCCGATCGGCGGCTTGAAGGAGAAGCTGCTGGCGGCCGCGCGCGGCGGCATCAAGACGGTGCTGATCCCCGAGGACAACGCCAAGGATCTCACGGAGATTTCCGATGCGATCAAGGGCGGTATGGAGATCATTCCGGTGGCTCGCCTGGACGACGTGATTTCCAAGGCCCTGGTGCGGCCGCCGGTGCCGATCATCTGGGAAGAAGACACCAAGGTGCCGGTGAAGCCGGATGCCACCGATGAAGCCTCCGGTGGGCTGACGGCGCACTGAAGAACCTGTCCAACATGAAAAAGGCGGCGTTCCCTCGGGGACGCCGCTTTTTTATGAGGCGACGCCCGGCTTGCGCCAGATGGTGCGGTGGCGTTAAACAGAGGGTGAGGGCGGCTAGCTCAGCTGGTTAGAGCATCTCGTTTACACCGAGAGGGTCGGGAGTTCGAATCTCTCGCCGCCTACCAGCCTTCGCTTCTCACGAGCTTCGGCTCGGCAAGCCGAAGCTCGTGAGAAGCGAAGGCTGTCTCGCCGAAGTTGCGAAGCAGCGAAGGCGGACTCGTCTAGCTGATACGCAATGTCGAACGTCTATCGGAGCTGCGACCAATGTCCATGGAATCCCCGATAGGCCACGATCAAAACGCCGACCAGATCGCCTACTGGAACGGACCCGGCGGCCAGCGCTGGGCCGATCGGCAACAGGCGCAGGACATCCTGCTGAAGCCGATCGCCGACACGTTGATCGATCGGGCGAAGCCGAAGGCCGGCGAACGGATCATCGACGTCGGTTGCGGCAGTGGCGCCACCAGCATCGCCTTCGCGCAGCAGGTCGGATCGTCGGGTCATGTGTTCGGCATCGACATATCGGGCCCGATGCTGGCCCGGGCGCGAGCGAGTGCGCCCAGGGAGTTGCCTGTTGATTTTGCGCTGGCGGATGCGACGATCTATCCCTTCGATCCCGCAAGCTTTGATCTATTGGCCTCGCGGTTCGGCGTGATGTTCTTCGCGGAGCCCTCGCGCTCGTTTGCGAACATGCGCAAGGCGTTGCGGCCCTCGGGGAGGCTGGCGTTCGCCTGCTGGCGCGAGCCGCGCGAAAATCCGTTTTTCATGGCGCCGCTCCAGGCTGTGTACAAACACGTCCCAAAACTGCCGCAGCAAGGGCCGGAAGATCCCGGACCGTTCTCGTTCGCCTCGGAGGCCCGCGTCCACCGCATCCTGGGCGAAGCCGGGTTCACCGAGATTGCCATGGAGCCGCATAATCTGGCGCTCGATGTCGCGATCGGGCGCGGCCTCGAGGCCGCGGTGCAGGGCGCGCTGGAAATCGGTCCGGCCAGCCGCGCGCTGGAAGGCCATCCGGCGGACGTTCGTGCGGCTGCGACGAATTCGATCCGTGAGGTACTGTCGACCTTCGCCAGGGGCGAGACGGTGCCGCTTCCCGCATCGATCTGGATCGTGACCGCGCGCGCCTCCTGAAAACGCTTCAGGCGCGCTCTTCCCAGATCGTCGCGAGATGGACGATGGTCTGCGCGGCTTTTTCCATGTCCTGCCGGCTTACCCATTCCAGCCGCGAATGGAACGCATGCTCACCCGCGAAAATATTTGGGCAGGGCAGTCCCATGAAGGACAGCCGCGAGCCGTCGGTACCGCCGCGGATGGACGTCTTGACCGGCTTGAGGCCGGCACGGCGGATCGCTTCCATCGCATTGTCGATAATCTCGGGGTGGAGGTCGATCACCTGCTTCATGTTGCGGTACTGCGGCTTGATGGCCAGCCGATAGCTCGACTTCGGAAAGTCCCGCATCACTTCTTTCACGATATTTTCCAGCAGGGCCTCCTTCTCCTTCAGTCCCGCGTCGGTGAAATCGCGCACGATGAAACTCAGCGTCGCCTTTTCCAGCGCGCCCGAGATGCCGATCGGATGCAGAAATCCTTCCTTGCCTTCGGTGGTTTCGGGCGAGCAGGTATGTTTGGGCAGGCGATCGACGATGGCGGCCGCGATCTTGATCGCGTGCTCCATCTTGCCCTTGGCAAAGCCGGGATGGGTGCTGACGCCCTCGATTGTGATGGTGGCGCCATCGGCGGAGAAGGTTTCGTCCTCGATATTCCCGGCGGTTTCGCCATCGATCGTATAGGCGAAATCGGCGCCGAGTTTCTTGAGATCGGCCTTGTCGACGCCGCGGCCGATCTCCTCGTCGGGCGTGAACAGGATCTTGATCGTGCCGTGCTTGATCTGCGGGTTGTCGATCAGGAACTGCGCGGCATCCATGATTTCGGCAACGCCGGCCTTGTTGTCGGCGCCGAGCAGCGTGGTGCCGTCAGTGGTAATGATGTCGTTGCCGATCTGGTCGGCCAGCGCGGGATGATCCGCGGCACGGATGACTTGCGTGGGATCGGCCGGCAACACGATGTCGCCGCCGCGGTAATCCCTGACGATCTGAGGCCTGACGTTGGCGCCGGTACAGTCGGGCGAGGTGTCCATGTGCGAACAGAAGCAGATGACCGCGACTTGCTTGTCGGTATTGGCCGGGATGGTCGCGTAGACATAGCCCTGTTCGTCGAGATGCGCGTCGCGAATCCCCATCGCCTGCAACTCGCGCGCGAGCAGGGCCCCCAGTACTTTTTGCTTTTCCGTGGATGGGCAGGTCGGGGAGGCCGGGTCCGACTGGGTGTCGATGACCACATAGCGCAGAAAGCGCTCGGTTACGGTGTGGGTGAATTCTGGGAGCGAAGCCACATCCAAACCGCGTGTAAGACAGGGAAGTTTAAGCTGTAGTTGAAGCGCCATCCCGGGGAGCCGCGTATGCCGTGCCGGGATGACGCAAGGTCAGGATTGCAAAACGCGTCTGATCAGACGGCTTCCTTCAATTCCTTGGCCGCGCGGAAGGCAACCTTCTTGCTGGCCTTGATGTGGATCGCTTCGCCGGTGGCGGGGTTGCGGCCCATGCGGGCGGCGCGCTTGCGCACCTGCAGGATGCCGAGACCGACGATGCGGATGCGCTCGCCCTTCTTCAGATGCTTGGTGATGCGACCGACCAGATCGTTCAGAATCGCTTCCGCCTGCTTCTTGGACAACTCTTGCTCGTCGGCGATCGCCGCGGCGAGATGCTTGAGCGTGACGGTGGTCGGGGTCGCTGCCTTCTTCGCCATATTTGGCCCTCCTCGTTGTTGATGGCTTAGGAACCTAAGACGTAGCAGGCCTTAAATGATTCGGGGCCGACGTGCCTACGCTGTTTTGCCTGTAAACAGCCTATTTTTTGCATCGACATCGCAAAAATGCCCGACTGGCAGGGGGATTCGCAACTACCTTGACTTGGCTAGGTCGCGCCTTTAAGTCCTCATTCCTGTGCGGATCAGTCTTTGATCGACGTCCGCGGGAGTAGCTCAGTTGGTTAGAGCGCCGCCCTGTCACGGCGGAGGCCGCGGGTTCGAGTCCCGTCTCTCGCGCCATCAATTCCGAGCCATTATTTCAATGGCTTAGCGCCTGCCTGCGCTGCATTTCCAGATTTCCGCCCGCCGATCCGATCGCGGCGCGATCATTTTGGGCCGACGGCATTCGGGCGGTGCGGTTGGTACTGCCCCCGGGAAAATCTGGCGCCATGCAAGGCCCCAAAATGCAAGGCCCCAAAGCAAAAGGCCGCCCTGGGGAGGGGCGGCCTTGCTTCGCATCGCCGGGACGTTGGGGGGCGGCCTAGCGAACGATGGATGCATCCGAACTGGTGACGGTCACGGGCTTGCCCGCTTTGATGACATGGGCGGTCTGGCTGTAGTCCGAACCGGTGCGGGCGGAGATGCCGAAACCGGCTACCGCAATGCCGGCTACCAGCGCCACGACCACGATCTTCAGGTGGGTCGCACGGTCCGCCGAATGAATTGAGTGGTTCATGGAAGCCTCCTGGCGCCTTTGTCGCCGCTTTGTTGGCGACAGAATTACCCCCCGTGTGTTTCCGGCCGGTTTCGTGGGTTCCCCAAAATGGTTTCGTGGGCGTCTTTCAGGCGGTTTTCCTGCCGGCCATGCAGCAGGGCGTTTCCATGGCAGGCGGCGGCCGATCATGGTTGGGCGCGATCGGGGCGGCGGAAGGTCCGGTGGCAGGGGCGGTGCCGGATCGCGCCGGAAGAAACGGCGGTGCTGGCGAGCGGCGGTTCTCACCACCGGGAATAGGGGCGCCGGCACCTCACGTTGCCGGGTGATCCCGAGTTTTCCCGCGGCGTCTGGCACGAGGCGGAGCCGTCAAGATAGCTTGTCTTGCGCCCTCTGTTGCGCTGCGCTAAGCCTCAGAACAATTCCAATTAACGAATCTGCTGTTGTCAGCGACCGCAGGAAAAAGGCCCCGCCGATGACCGGCATCTTGCAGAATTACCTTCCACTTGTGGTGTTTATCGGGGTCGCCGGCCTGATCGGTCTGGTGCTGCTGATTGCTCCCTTTCTCGTCGCCTTCCAGCAGCCCGATCCGGAAAAGCTTTCGGCGTATGAATGCGGGTTCAACGCTTTCGACGACGCCCGTATGAAGTTCGACGTCCGGTTCTATCTGGTGGCGATCCTCTTCATCATCTTCGACCTCGAAGTCGCATTCCTGTTTCCGTGGGCGGTGGCGTTCGGCAAGCTCGGGGCGACCGGCTTCTGGTCGATGGTGGTTTTCCTCGCCGTCCTCACCGTCGGCTTTGCCTATGAATGGAAGAAAGGCGCGCTCGAATGGGATTGAGCCCCGCTGCCGCAACGCCAGGGCTCGCACCGGCGGTCGCACCCGCCGCGACCGGCATTATCGATCCCTCGACCGGCCGGCCGGTCGGAGCCAATGATCCCTACTTTCTCGAGGTCAATCACGAACTGTCCGACAAGGGCTTCTTCGTCACTGCCACCGACGACCTGATCACCTGGGCGCGCACGGGATCGCTGATGTGGATGACATTCGGCCTCGCCTGCTGCGCGGTCGAGATGATGCAGATGTCGATGCCGCGCTACGATGCCGAGCGCTTCGGCTTTGCGCCGCGTGCTTCCCCGCGCCAGTCCGACGTGATGATCGTGGCGGGCACGCTGACCAACAAGATGGCGCCGGCGCTGCGCAAGGTCTACGACCAGATGCCCGAGCCGCGCTACGTGATCTCGATGGGATCATGTGCCAATGGCGGCGGCTACTATCATTATTCGTATTCGGTGGTACGCGGCTGCGACCGCATCGTGCCCATCGATATCTACGTGCCTGGCTGCCCACCAACGGCGGAAGCGCTGCTTTACGGCGTGATGCTGCTGCAGAAGAAGATCCGGCGCACCGGAACCATCGAACGGTAAAGACCATGCAGATCACCGGCCTCCCATTCGGCACTACCGATTGGTCGAGCGTAGAGCCGACCACGCATCAGGGCGACACCGGTGTTGCGACCTGGCGCACCCGGCAATTCGGCGATATCCGCGTGCGGATGGTCGACTATTCGCCGGGCTATATGGCCGATCACTGGTGCCAGAAGGGGCATATTCTGTTCTGCGTCGAGGGCGAGCTTGGGACCGATCTCGCCGACGGCCGTACGTTCAAATTGACGCCCGGCATGAGCTATCAGGTCGCCGATGGGGCCGAGCCGCATCGTTCGCACACCGCGCAGGGTGCGCGCCTGTTTATTGTGGATTGATGGGGTGCGATGAGCGAACTACTCAACAGTCTCGGAGAGAAGATCGTCGGCGGGCTGGGCGATGCCGCGATCGGCCATTCGGTGGCGTTCGATCAACTCACCGTCACGGTGCAGGCCTCGAGAATCGTCGATGTCGTCAAATTCCTGCGCGACGATCCCGGTTGCCGCTTCGTCAGCCTGATCGATGTGACGGCGGTGGATTATCCCGGGCGCGAGAAGCGCTTCGACGTGATTTATCATTTTCTGTCTCCGATACTGAATGCGCGGGTCCGTCTGCGCGCCGAGGCCGACGAGACCACCCAGGTGCCGTCGATCATCGAGGTGTTTCCCGGTTCCGACTGGTTCGAGCGCGAGTGTTATGACCTCTACGGCGTGATCTTCACCGGCCATCCCGACATGCGGCGGCTGTTGACCGATTACGGCTTCGATGGCCACCCGCTGCGCAAGGACTTCCCGCTCTCGGGCTTCGTCGAGGTGCGCTACGACGACCAGGAGAAGCGGGTGGTCTACGAGCCCGTCCGTCTCAACCAGGAATTCCGCAAGTTCGATTTTCTCTCGCCGTGGGAAGGGGCCGACTATCCGGTGCTGCCCGGGGATGAGAAAGCAGGGCCGAAACCATGACCGAAGCCGCACTGCGCAACTTCACCATCAATTTCGGGCCGCAGCATCCGGCGGCGCACGGCGTGTTGCGCCTGGTGCTGGAGCTCGATGGTGAAGTGGTCGCCCGCGTCGATCCACATATCGGGCTGCTGCATCGCGGTACCGAGAAGCTGATCGAGCAGAAGACCTATCTGCAGGCGATCCCGTATTTCGATCGGCTCGACTACGTCGCGCCGATGAACCAGGAACACGCGTTCTGTCTGGCTGCGGAAAAGCTGCTCGGCATTGCCGTGCCGCGCCGCGGCCAGTTGATCCGGGTTTTGTATTGCGAGATCGGCCGCATCCTGTCGCATCTTCTCAATGTCACCACGCAGGCGATGGACGTCGGCGCGCTGACCCCGCCTTTGTGGGGCTTTGAAGAGCGCGAAAAGCTGATGGTGTTTTACGAGCGCGCCTCCGGCTCGCGGATGCATGCGGCCTATTTCCGGATCGGCGGCGTGCACCAGGACCTGCCGCCGAAACTGATCGACGATATCGACGCCTGGTGCGATCCGTTCCTCGGCGTGGTCGCCGATCTCGAAACCCTGCTCACCGGCAACCGCATCTTCAAGCAGCGCAACGTCGATATCGGCGTGGTCTCGCTGAAGCAGGCATGGGAGTGGGGCTTTTCCGGCGTGATGGTGCGCGGCTCCGGTGCGGCCTGGGATCTGCGCAAGGCGCAGCCCTACGAATGCTACGCCGAAATGGATTTCGACGTTCCGATCGGCAAGAACGGCGATTGCTACGACCGCTACTGCATTCGCATGGAAGAGATGCGCCAGTCGGTGCGCATCATGAAGCAGTGCATCGCGAAGCTGCGTGCCGCCGACGGGCAGGGACCTGTCGCCATCGAAGACAACAAGATTTTCCCGCCGCGCCGCGGCGAGATGAAGCGCTCGATGGAATCGCTGATCCATCATTTCAAGCTCTACACCGAGGGCTTCCATGTGCCCGCCGGCGAAGTCTACGCCGCGGTCGAGGCGCCGAAGGGCGAGTTCGGGGTGTATCTGGTCGCCGACGGCAGCAACAAGCCCTACAAGTGCAAGATCCGCGCGCCGGGTTTTGCGCATCTGCAGGCGATGGATTTCATCTGCAAGGGCCATCTACTGGCCGACGTCTCGGCGATTCTGGGGTCGCTCGACATCGTGTTCGGAGAGGTCGATCGGTGATCGCGTTGCCGCCCATCCAGTTTGACCGGGCATCGGGAGCTCTTGAGGGAGCCAACCTGTGGGAGCGGACGGCTGCGCTGGCACTGGCGACGGGTTCGAAAATATCCTCACACTTTTCGCATCGCGGCTACAATGGCTGCGCCAATCTGCTGCGCAAGACACTGCCCGAGCGCAACATCGCGATCAAACTCAATTCCGACGCGACATTCGAATTCCCCTATGGCGATGGTTACTGGAGCAAGCTGCTCAATCGCTCGTATAGCTATGAGGACGAACTGGAGCTGCTGTTCCGGGATTCCGCCGGCGTCGACTACACGCTGCTCGATTGCGGCGCCAATTTCGGTTACTGGTCGGTGCTGGTTTCCAGCGCGCCGTTCGGCTCGCACCGGGCGATCGCCATCGAGCCGTCGTCGCAGAATTTTGCCAAGCTCAAGAACAACGCCGAGATCAATGGTCACCGCTTCGAGTTGATGAAGTGCGCGATCGGCGCGGCCCACGGCACCGCACGGCTGTCCGGTACCAAGCATGAGGCCTTCAGCATCACCGGTAATGCCGGTGGCCGCGGCGAGGACGTGCCGGTGATCGCGCTGGATAATCTGCTCGACGACGGCAAGATTTCGCCTGGCGGCAAATACTTGATCAAGCTCGACGTCGAAGGCGTCGAGGTTGAAGCCATCAAGGGCGGCACCCGTCTTCTGCAGGGCGACAGCGTGCTGCTGTGCGAGGAACACGGCAATGACCCCCGTCATACCGTGTCGCGCTTTATCCTCGAGCAGACGCCGCTCAAGCTGATCGTCTACGATCCCCGCAGCAATCGCCTGGAGACCGTCACCGAACTTTCGATACTCGACCGCATCAAGGTTTCATCCCACGTCGGCTATAACGTGTTCGGCACCGCTAGCGCATTCTGGCAAAATCGGATCAATGCCCTGAACGCCAATGCCGCGCGCCGCATGCAATGAGAGACTGAAACACAATGTCCGTCCGCCGCCTCGCACCAAAGGAACTGCAGCCCGCGAACTTCACGTTCTCGGCGGAAAATCTCGCCTGGGCGAAGGAGCAGATCGCCAAACACCCGCCAGGCCGCCAGGCATCGGCGGTGATACCGATCCTGTGGCGGGTGCAGGAACAGCATGACGGCTGGGTTTCCGAAGCCGCGATCCGCGCTGTCGCCGATTTGCTTGGCATGCCCTACATCCGGGCGCTCGAGATCGCGACCTTCTACACCATGTTCCAGCTGCAGCCGGTCGGCAAAAAAGCCCATGTCCAGGTCTGCGGTACCACGCCATGCCGGCTGCGCGGCGCCGCCGATATCATCGAGGTATGCCAGAGCCGTATCCATCATGATCCATTTCACCTGTCCAAGGATGGTGATTTCAGCTGGGAAGAGGTCGAGTGTCTCGGCGCCTGCGTGAACGCGCCGATGGTGCTGATCTGGAAGGATACCTACGAGGATTTGACCAAGGAAAACTTCGGCAAGGTGCTGGACGGCTTCGCCTCCGGCAATCTTCCGAAGCCGGGGCCGCAGAACGGCCGTCAGTTCTCCGCCCCCATGGGTGGGCCGACCACGCTGAAGGAAACCACATGACGCCTATCCGCACACTGGAAGCGTCAAAGCCCGGGAGCGTCGGTGTCATGGGGAAATGGCGCTATATCGCTCTGCATGCCCTGATCGCAGCCACGTTCATTTTTCTGTTGCAGCGCTATGGGCTGAATGCATCGCTGGATTCAAGCCTGTTGTGGGCGCTGACCTTCGGCGGATGCGCCGCCGGCCTCGCTTTCATGCAGTCCAATCGCTGACCCCTGAGGAAGCTTCAAGTCATGCTCGACGACAAGGACCGCATCTTCCGCAATCTCTACGGCCTCGGCGACTGGGGTCTTGAGGGCGCGCGCCGCCGTGGCGCCTGGGACGGCACCAAGGCGATCATCGACAAGGGCCGCGACTGGATCATCAATGAGATGAAGGCCTCCGGGCTGCGCGGACGGGGCGGGGCAGGGTTCCCGACCGGTCTGAAATGGTCGTTCATGCCCAAGGAATCCACCGACGGCCGTCCGAGCTATCTCGTGGTCAATGCCGACGAGTCCGAACCCGGCACCTGCAAGGATCGCGAGATCATGCGGCACGACCCGCATCTTCTGGTCGAAGGCTGCCTGATCGCGAGCTTCGCGATGAATGCGCATGCCTGCTACATCTATGTGCGCGGCGAATTTATCCGGGAGCGCGAGCATCTGCAGGCCGCGGTCGATCAGGCCTATGCGGCCAAGCTGATCGGCAAGGACAATATCAACGGCTGGCCGTTCGACCTCTATGTGACGCACGGCGCCGGCGCCTATATCTGTGGCGAAGAGACCGCGCTCTTGGAAAGCCTTGAAGGCAAGAAGGGGATGCCGCGGCTGAAGCCGCCATTCCCGGCCAATGTCGGTCTCTATGGCTGTCCGACCACCGTCAATAACGTCGAGTCGATCGCGGTCGCGCCGGATATTCTGCGGCGCGGCGCGGCGTGGTTCGCCGGCATCGGCCGGCCCAACAATGTCGGCACCAAACTGTTTTGCATCTCCGGCCATGTCGAGCGTCCCTGCAACGTCGAAGAGGCGATGGGAATTCCGTTCCGCGAATTGATCGAACGCCATTGCGGCGGCGTCCGCGGCGGCTGGGATAATCTCAAGGCGGTGATCCCCGGCGGCTCCTCGGTGCGCATGGTGCCGGCGGAACAGATCATCGATACGCCGATGGATTTCGACAGCCTGGGCAAGCTGCGCTCCGGCCTTGGCACCGCCGCCGTCATCGTGATGGACAAGTCGACCGACCTGATCCAGGCGATCGCGCGCATTTCCTATTTCTACAAGCATGAGAGCTGCGGCCAGTGCACGCCGTGCCGTGAAGGCACAGGGTGGATGTGGCGGGTCCTGACCCGGATGGCCGAGGGCCGCGCCCACAAGCGCGAGATCGACATGCTGCTGGAGGTGACAAAACAGGTCGAGGGTCACACCATCTGCGCGCTCGGCGATGCCGCGGCGTGGCCGATCCAGGGCCTGATCGCGCATTTCCGTCACGAGATCGAGGAGCGCATCGACGCCTATTCGCGCAAGGCCGATATCGATGACGCCGGCATTCTGGATCCCGCTCATATGGTCGCGGCGGAGTGAAATCGATGTCGCAACCGAGCAATTTCTGGTGGCAGAAATATGGGACGCTGGCGCAGATGGCGCAGGCGTCCGTAGCGCTGCTCGGCTTTGTTGCGATCCTGTTTCAGATCAACGAAATCAGATCAGGCAATCGGGCGGCCAGCGCCCGGCAGGCGTTTTTGGGCTACACTGATCTGGCGTTCAGGAATCCAAAATTCTCGTCGCCGGATTACGATACGATCAAGGCCGGCGGCCGCGACGTGCGGGTTCAATATGAGAGTTTTGTCTCGTATTTCCTCTATGCCTGCGAGGAGGCGACCGCCGCCTTCGCCAAACGGCCGGAATGGCAGGCGTCGTGCGATTATGACCTGAAGCCGCATCTGCCGTTTCTGTGCGAGAAGAACGCAGCCGATCCCGCTTATCTCGCGACCTACAGCGCCGATACCCAGCAATGGGTCAAAGCGTCCATGAAGACCGCCAGCGTTACACCACCCGACTGCAAGCTCGGAAAGACCTGAGACAGCAATGACCAAACTCATCGTCGATGGCAAAGAGATCGATGTTCCCGCGGAATTCACGCTGCTGCAGGCATGCGAGGCGGCGGGGGCTGAAATTCCGCGCTTTTGCTACCACGAACGCCTGTCGATCGCCGGCAATTGCCGGATGTGCCTGGTGGAGGTGAAGGGCGGCCCGAAACCGGTCGCCAGCTGCGCCTGGGGCGTTCGCGACTGCCGTCCCGGTCCCAAGGGCGAACCGCCTGAAATTTCGACCCGCTCGCCGATGGTGAAGAAGGCGCGCGAAGGCGTGATGGAATTCCTGCTGATCAACCATCCGCTGGATTGCCCGATCTGCGATCAGGGCGGGGAGTGCGACCTGCAGGATCAGGCGATGGGTTACGGCGTCGATACCAGCCGCTTCGCCGAAAACAAGCGCGCGGTCGAGGACAAATATATCGGCGCGCTGGTCAAGACCTCGATGAACCGCTGCATTCAGTGCACCCGCTGTGTCCGCTTTGCCGCCGAAGTCTGCGGCGTGCCCGAGATGGGCGCGACCGGCCGCGGCGAAGACATGGAGATCACCACCTACCTCGAATCCGCGCTGACCTCGGAGTTGCAGGGCAATCTCGTCGATATCTGCCCGGTGGGGGCGCTGACCTCGAAACCCTACGCGTTCGCGGCACGGCCCTGGGAGCTCGGCAAGACCCAGTCGATCGACGTGATGGATGGCGTCGGCTCGGCGATCCGGGTCGATACCCGTGGCCGCGAGGTGATGCGGATTCTGCCGCGCGTCAACGAGGCGGTGAACGAGGAATGGATTTCCGACAAGACCCGCCACATCATTGATGGCCTGCGCACGCAGCGGCTCGACCGTCCCTACATCAGGGAAAACGGCCAGCTCCGCGCGGCGTCGTGGTCCGAGGCATTCGCGGCGATCGCGGCCAAGGCCGGCCGCATCGACGGCAAGCGGATCGGCGCCATCGCCGGCGATCTCGCCGCGGTGGAGGAGATGTTCGCGCTCAAGGAACTGCTTTCGAAATGCGGCTCCGCCAATCTCGCGGTCCAGGGCGGCGACGCTTTCAATCCCAAGGCCGGCCGCGCCTCCTACATCTTCAATCCCACCATCGCCGGCATCGATCAGGCCGACGCGCTTCTGATCGTGGGGTCGAACCCGCGCAGAGAGGCCGCCGTTCTGAATGCGCGTATCCGCAAGCGCTGGCGCAGCGGCCAGCTCAAGATCGGCGTGATCGGGGCCAAGGCCGACCTCACTTACGGTTACGACTATCTGGGCGCGGGCACGGAGTCGCTCAGCGATCTCGCCGCCGGCAAGCATTCCTTCGCGGACGTGCTCAAGAATGCGAAACATCCGATTGTACTGGTCGGCGCCGGCGTAGCGGCCCGGCACGACGGAGCCGCGGTTCTTTCGGCCGCGGCGAAGCTGGCGCTGGATGTCGGTGCCATCAAGGACGGCTGGAACGGATTCGCTGTGTTGCAGGACACCGCCTCGCGCGTCGGCGCGCTTGATATCGGCTTTGCCGCGGGCGCCGGCGGCCTGAGCGCGGCCGAGATGACGACGTTCGGCACCATCGACGTGCTGTTTCTGCTTGGCGCCGATGAGGTCAAGGTGCCGGATGGTACTTTCGTCGTCTATGTTGGCACCCATGGCGACCGCGGTGCGCACCGTGCCGACGTCATCCTGCCGGGCGCTGCCTATACCGAAAAGTCCGGCATCTTCGTGAACACCGAGGGCCGGGTGCAGATGGCCAACCGCGCGGCGTTCCCTCCTGGAGAGGCGCGCGAGGACTGGGCGATCATTCGTGCGCTGTCGGACGTTCTGGGCAAGAAGCTGCCTTATGACTCGCTCAGTGCCCTGCGGCAGGCGATCTTCAAGGCCGCGCCGCATCTGATGCGCGTCGACCAGATCGAAGCCGGCAACGCGGCCGATCTCAAGACGCTCTCGGCCAAGGGCGGCACCGTCGAGAAGGCGCCGTTCAAGACATCCGTGGAGGATTTCTATTTGGCCAACCCGATCGCGCGCGCTTCGGCCGTGATGGCGGAATGCTCCCGCCTGGCGTCCGGGCGAATGCTGACGGCGGCGGAGTAAAGCGATGGCTGAATTCTGGACTGGTACATTGTGGCCGCTGATCGTGATGGTCGCCGAGAGCCTGTTGCTGCTCGTGGTGCTCTTGATCGCGATCGCCTACATCCTGTTGGCCGACCGCAAGATCTGGGCGGCGGTGCAGATCCGGCGCGGTCCTAACGTGGTCGGACCGTTCGGACTGTTCCAGTCCTTTGCCGATTTGCTGAAATTCGTGCTGAAGGAGCCGATCATTCCCGCCGGCGCCAACAAGGGCGTGTTCCTGCTGGCGCCGCTGGTGAGCTGCG
>Ga0302325_10015287_pt1 | contig 16315 bp, 12 predicted proteins | sample Palsa_T0_2_FD_201948 | JGI IMG/M metagenome (GOLD analysis project Ga0302325, IMG submission 201948) | Peat permafrost microbial communities from Stordalen Mire near Abisko, Sweden - Palsa_T0_2 | ecosystem: Environmental > Terrestrial > Soil > Palsa > Peat permafrost | place: Sweden: Abisko... | reverse complement strand
ACCAGCTCCACAGCCTCGTCCTTATATTCCTGGGTGTACTTCTTGCGAGCCTGTCCCACTTCCGGTTCTCTCCTCGTAGACCATCGTGCCACTTCGGATGGTGTCTACGAAACCGGTGGGGGTCCACTTTGGCGGGTTTGGCGGGTGGCTTCGAGGCGCAGTTCGCGTTTGCGTTCGGTGGTGGCGTGGGGTTCGGTGGCTAGGAGCTGGGCGTACAGGTCCGCGGCTTTGCGGCCGTCGGATGGGGGCCTGCCCAGCGGGGTGCCGTCTGGGGCCTGGCGCTTGCCGAAAAGCAGGTCGTAGGGGTCTCGTTCTATCCGCTGGCCGTGATCGAAGCCGAGGGCTTTGGCTCCTGGGCCCCACCAGCGGCCGGGCGGTTCTCCGCCGGTTTCGCTGGCCTGGAGGTAGTAGCTGGCCGCGTCCTTGGTGGGGCCGTGGTCGACTTGCTTCCAGATGTAGTCAAGGTCGTATCCCTTGCTCAGGGTCGCGACAACCGCCAACGGCTAATCACCCGCCAGCCGGATGGCGGAACTGACCATGATCATCTGGTGATGCATGGGTGTGGCGTGGCTTTTGACCTTCATGACTTCAAGGATGACAAAACGGGCGATCAAGATCAGAAATGTCCTGTGCCAACGAAACCGAGCTATTGCCATCGCTTCTGAGCCATCTGCGAGTCTCTGCCGTCGAACCTGAGCCATCGAGGTCATTCCCCAGGCGACTCAAGGTCCTACTCCGGCGTATCGGATCGCTGACCTGCAGCACAGCGACGCCGGGGACGCGTACGTCAGTGTCCGGCTGAGACACGGAACGGAAGCCGGACTTTGCCACTGAAACTGAGCCACCCCAGGTCAGCGGGGTGGACCGAGCCGATTATTTGTCACCGGACACATGGTCAGAGCATGCCGGGTGCGGCTACTGCGATTGAATACAAAATTCCTGCTAAATCGAGTTATGTGCACGGTACAGCCGCTGGGGCAAAGCGTCTAATCCTTGGGGGGTGAAATGGACATCGCTGATGCTGACGCGCCGCCGCGTCCAGCCGATGAGCTGGTCGCCAGGTGCCTTGACGATCTTGTCGATGACTGGCTGCGAAAAGGGCAGCTTTCGTATGACGACGTCACCCGGATGACGACGAAACGCGACCTAAACGGCCACCAGCTGGCAAGTCTTCTTGAGGGTCTGTCCCAATCAGGGGTGACCGTGAGCGGGCTTGGCCAAGGTCCAGGGATTTCGGCCAGAAATAACTATGCAGACGGCGAGCCGACCGAGCGCTCATTCCGTGTCGGCGCCGACGACCTCGGCACATACCTCAAGGAAATCGGCAGATATCAACTGATATACGCTGAAGACGAGGTAAGGCTGGGCCGCCTGATCAGGGCGGGGCAGGAAGCCGATGCCGCACTGTCGGAGAATACGCGAAGTATGTCCCCGGCGATATTGGCGGGTCTTGAGCAGGCAAGTAGCGCGGGTCGTAGCGCGCACGACCACCTCGTACGCAGCAATCTGCGGCTGGTCGTCTCGATAGCCCGCCTGCGCCGGTACACCCAGAGTGGTATGGACCTTCTGGACCTCATCCAGGAAGGAAATCTGGGCCTGCTACGCGCAGCCGACAAGTTCGACTACTCGCTCGGTTACAAATTCTCGACTTACGCGACCTGGTGGATTCGGCAGGGCATTGAGCGTGGCATCGGCGATCGTAGTCGGCTGATCAGGCTACCGGTGCACTTCCACGAGAAGGTGGTCAAGGTTCTCCGGATGCAACGTTGGCTGACTAGCAGGTCTGACCGTGAGCCGACACTTGCCGAGCTGGCCGCAGCTTTGGAAATGTCCTCCGGGGAGGTTCAGGCGGTGTTGGATTGGTCGCGGCCGCTGATCAGCCTTGACAGCCATGTCGGGGAGGACGGCGACACTACTCTCGGAGACCTGCTCAACGACCAAGCGGATGTGGACGGCCGATGCGATCCGATCGATGTGGTCATGACGGCTGCGCGCGATAGAGGCATCGACCAAGTGCTCGACGAGGTACTCGATTCGCGCGCGGCCTCGGTCATCCGTCGCCGTTTCGGTCTTGGCGGCTTTGATGAGGAGACGCTCGACTCCATCGGTATCTCCTGGAACGTCACGCGAGAGCGCATTCGGCAGATCGAAGTCAAGGCTCTAGAACAGCTCATAGAGAGCAACCGGGTCCGTCCGTTGTATGAGTATCTTGTCACGAGCACGGACCACAGCGTGGCCAGCCCTGACCGCGGCTGGCCTGCATCGAAACAGGCATCGAAGCGGAAGCTCGCTGAGCATAAGGCTGGGAAAACCAAACGATGACCGAGAACCTGTCTTCTGCCAGTGGCGCTATGGAGCGGCATCTAGTCATCGGACCGGCGGGCACTGCACGAAAGGGGTTTCCCGATAAGACAGGCAGCAACCAGTCTTTCGATGAAGCATGCAGCCGCTTCGTTGCCTGGCTCGATCATCGTGTTCTTGTGGCCGGGCGGGGGGACAACACCGACCGGTTGGACGTCGATCCTGCATCCACGTTCTGGCTAGGTCGGCTTGCGCCAGAGGAAGAGGTCCAGCAGAATCCGATCGGTGACCGCGCAGAGCGCTTGGACCCGTGCGCTATCGGGATCCGTCTCCGGCCGGCCGGCCCGCCACCGTGGACATTCACGGCGACCGCAGCGCTTCGAGCATGGGTGAAGGACGACGAGGATATTTCAGCGGACCCGAGCCGTCGATGGCGGCGCCTCGACCCGGTGATCGTCTCCGTCGACATCCAGGTGTCGGCAGCAGATAGCGTGCAATCACCCGATAGCCGGGCCCAGATAGCCGACCGGCTGCGGCATGCAGGCGCACCCGGTTTGTCGGCCGAAATCCGCGTTGAGATTGAGGAATGGCACGCGGAGCCTGAACTTGTCATCCAGCTGGTCAACACCAGCCCAGCCAAGAGTGAGATGTTGAGGGACACTCACCTATACGAAACCAGCCTAGAGGTTACCGGCCTGCCTGCCAGACCCTTCATCCTCGAAGCGCTACCGGATAGCTTCCGCTACGACCGAAGGATCCCCGCGTACGGGATTAACGTAGGAGTTGATGTAGCACCTGGCCCGCCCGACATCTTCCGCACTACCGACACGGTGGTTGTCGAAACCCGCCGACCTGGGTATTGGAACAGCCATAGGCCAGCACCCGATCTGCGCTTCGCGAAACTTGCCGACGACCCGGTCGTTCCGCTGCAGCAGTTGCTGGATGCCCTGGCCGAATACGACGACACCTACTGGTCCAAACGGGCACTCGACGAACGCGAAGCCCGGGACGACTGGACTGATGCCGTCCGCAAGCAGGCAGACGCAACCGCGCGCGAAGTCTTCGCCGAGCTCTCACGACTTCAGCGCGGGCTAGGGTTGCTTCGCGACGACCCGGTGCTGCAGCGAGCGTTCCGAATGATGAATCGCGCGATCTTGCACAGCGCGCAGGGTCGTGGCTACGACAGCTGGCGTCCGTTCCAGCTCGGTTTCTTGCTGCAGTCGCTGCCGTTCCTGGTCGAGCCCGGACATGAGGCCGATGTGGTGGATACCGTCTGGTTCGCGACCGGCGGCGGGAAGACCGAAACTTATCTCGGGCTCCTAGTCACCGCCGCGCTCTATGATCGCCTCACGGGAAAGACAACCGGGGTCACGGCCTGGTCACGGTTCCCGCTGCGGATGCTCAGCTTGCAGCAGACTCAGCGGTTCGCTGACGCGCTGGCAGGCGCAGAGCTAGTGCGGCGCGAAGAGCATATCGGCGGCGCTCCGATCAGCCTCGGCTTCTACGTCGGCACGGCAGGCACACCGAACCGCCTTAACGTCGAGGCCAAGGATGGGGAACCAGATCCTGAAGACGAGTCGATGCCAGCGCGTTACCAGGTGCTTATGACATGCCCGTTCTGCCGCCGCAAGGACATACGGATGCGGATGGACCGCCGGGCATGGCGCCTGGCACATGAATGCCCGCATGACGACTGTCCGTGGCCAGAACGGGCCTTGCCGTTCTACATCGTCGATGACGAGATCTACCGGTTCCTTCCCACCGTGATCGTAGGCACGCTCGATAAGGCCGCCAGCATCGGCCGCCAGGCCGCAATGCGGGGCTTCGTCGGGCCACCGCTCGGGATCTGCGACCAGCCCGGGCACGGATACTGCTATGCTCTGCGGCAGCCCTTCCCGCACGGCTGCCTAGTGCCTGACTGCCCGGGTAGCCGGAAGGCTCTGCCCATGTCGGCCGAACGGTATGCGCCCTCGCTGCGGCTTCAGGACGAGCTGCACCTCCTACGCGACAGCCTCGGCGCGGTGGACAGCCATTACGAAAGCATCCTCGACCACTTGCAGGACGAGCTCGGGTCGCCGCGCGGGAAGATCGTTGCCAGCAGCGCGACCTTGACCGGATACGACCGCCAGGTCGAGGTCTTGTACCGGCGGCGCGCCAGGGTGTTCCCACAGCCGGGCCCGCAAGCCGGAGAGTCGTTCTGGACCCGCTCAGGCCAGACGCTGCTGCGCCGGTTCGTGGCAGTGGCCCCGCGAGGTGTCACACTCGAATTCGTCAGCGACCGGACGACCAACATCCTGCAAGAATCCGTCCGCATGCTCCTCGACGGGCAGGACCGGCAGAGTGTGCTTGAGGAGACCGGTATCGACCCCTCGCACACTGCGGGGATCGTGTCGCTGTACGGGACCGAGGTAATCTACGGCAGTACGCTCTACGACGTCGAGGCTGCACAGCGCAGCCTGGACAGCAACGCCACCGTCCCAGTCAACAGCGAGCAGCTCACCGGACAGACCGATTTCGACGACGTCCGCGCGATCCTGGACCGGCTTGAGAACCCTGAACCGGACTTCGCGGACCGCATCCACGTGATAGCCGCCAGTTCGATGCTTTCCCACGGCGTCGACGTAAGCCGGCTCAATGTGATGGTGATGCTTGGTCTCCCGCTGACGACTGCGGAGTTCATCCAGACCAGTGCCCGGGTCGGTCGCAGCGGACCGGGACTGGTGCATGTCCTGCACAAGATCGGGCGGGAACGTGATGCCGAGACCTTCCGGCATTTCACCAGCTTCGTCCAGCAAGGTGACCGGTTCGTCGAGCCCATCCCGATCACGCGTAACAGCCGCCGCGTTCTGACACTGACTATGCCGGGCGTCGTGGAAGCACGCCGGCTCATGCTTATGGAGCCACGGTCAGCAGGGCAGCGCCTGACCACCATCGACCGGCTCCGCGCCTTCATGTCAGGGTCAGGCATCACTCCGGCCGGTGAAGCGGAGTGCATTGCGTCCCTGCTCGGCTTCACCGGTCCGACCGATGAACTCCTGCGCGAAGAAATCCGCCAGTGGCTGGCGACCTGGTTCACCAACCTGGAAGACCCGGCAACCACAGTCAAGTGGCCGAACGAACTCGGACCTACGAGCCCGATGAGATCCCTGCGTGACGTTGAAGCCAGCGCTCCCATACACGACTGAGGACGCGACACGATGACCGAACTGGGTACCCGAAACGGCAGCCAGATACTACGCACCTTCCTGCCGCAGCAGACCGCCGACCTCAAGGGCGGCATCTATAGGGTCACCGAATGGTCAGGCCCGGTGCCGATCCAAGTAGACCGGGACATCATCTCCCGGCGACTGCTGCGCGAGATCACGCCCTGGGCGCGAGCTCACACCGACAACGGCTTCGCTGCAGACCTGCGCGCCGGAGCATCCGTCGAGGTTGTCGAGCTCGATGATCGCCGTGGCGTCCAAGTCGAACGTTTCCCAGAGATATGGCTGTGCCGGACTTGCCGCCGCGTTGGCAAGGACCGCTCCAGGGCCTGCCGGTGCGGAGCCAGACGCTGGGGTCAGCTCCACTTCGTCGGATTCCACTCTTGCGGTGCCATTTTCGAGCCATGGATCAGGAGATGCGCCCAGCACGACGACGTAATGCTGGTCAGCCCGCGATCGGCACAGGCCAGGGACATCCGCTTCGTCTGCCCAGTCTGCAATCTCGAGCTGATGAAAGGGCTCGGTTTCCGTCCATGCACAGCCTGCGGCCAGGGCAACATCAACTGGAACGTGCACAAGGCCCGCAGCGTCTATGTCCCCCGCGGCGCGGTACTCGTCAACCCGCCACGGCCTGACCGCATGAAGGATCTGCTGGCCGTCGGCGGCCCGCGGAAGGCGCTGTCCTGGCTCGTCGAGGGGATGTCCGCGCAGTCTCCGGCCCTGATGGACGACAAGCCAACCCGGGGAACGTTCATTCAGAACCTGGTGCAGCAGCGAATCGATCCAGCCGTTGCTGAGAAGATGGCAGACCTCGCCAGCGATACCGGCCAGCTTGCTCCCGAGGACGCCACCGACGACATAGACCTCCTACCGGAACCCATGCGGCAGGAAGCCGAGCATGAGGCCGTGGACATCGCCATGGCTCTCGCCGAGGCCCGCAGCCCCTCAACCAGCCTCATCGGCGGCTCTGGTATCGAGGCGGTTCTGGCAGCGCGATACGCGGAGGACTACCCGGCGGCCCTAGCCCGCGGCGGCTTTGCAGGGGTAGACCTAGTCGAGCGTTTCCCCGTGCTGAACGTCATGTACGGTTACACCCGCGGCGGCGGAGAAACGGGAGCTTCACGGCTCGTCCCGTTCCGGCGCCCCCGCGGCGGGTACAGGCTTCACGGCGACCTCTCCGAAACCGAAGCACTGTTCTTCAGGCTCGACCCGCTTCAGGTGGCTCATTGGCTCACTGGCCACGGACACACCCTTTCCGGTCTGACAGCCGACGACCAAGACCCGCGTCGTGCCAGGCTGGCGATCATGGAATCGGCTCAGATACCCCTGGCCGGCGATGAGCCCCCGATACCAACTATCGGCAGCGACCTGCTGATGCTCGTACACTCCTACGCCCACCGGTTGATCCGCCGCACCGCCGTCTATGCCGGCATCGACCGGGATGCACTCGCCGAGTACCTAGTACCGCTGCATCTCGGTTTCTTCATCTACGCCGGGGCACGCGGTGACTTCGTACTCGGCGGCCTGCAAGCCGTTTTCGAGACCGAGCTGAACACCCTCATCAGCGCAGTCGTCGACGGCGAACATCGCTGCCCGCTCGACCCCGGATGCTCCCGCGGAGCCGGAGCATGCCTCGCCTGTCTGCACGTCGGCGAACCTAGCTGCCGGTACTTCAACACCTACCTCGACCGCAAAGCTCTCTTCGGAGAGACCGGCTACCTGCGATCTGATGTCCGGGGTGTGTAACTGAGCGTGAACGCTGAGCGGCCCGACCCAGTGGGTTCATCTTCCCCGCCGAGCGAACGCCGCGCGCTTGTACATATCTCGCACCCACGGCATACGTCCCACTTGCCTATGACTATGGTGTTGCGCATGGGAGATCCTGCGCGATCGTGGGCAAGCTCGCCCGCAACCAGGGCTAGCATGCGCGGCAACAGGTCGAGGGACACGAAGCCTGAACTTGCTCTTCGCTCAACGGTCCATGCGGCCGGGTTGCGATACCGAGTCGCTGCCCGGCCCCTCGCAGACCTTCGCCGGACCGCCGATCTAGTCTTCCGTTCTGCTCGCGTGGCCGTGTTCGTTGATGGGTGCTTCTGGCACGGCTGCCCTTCCCACCACACCAAGGCTTCGGCCAACGCTGACTATTGGGCGCAAAAGGTCGACGAGAACAGGAACCGTGACCGTGACACTGACGCGAGGCTGACCGCCGCAGGGCTGGTTGCCGGTACGCATCTGGGAGCACGAAGATCCTGCCGAGGTAGCGCCGCGTCTCGTTGATTTGGTGCGCAAGCGGGCTCCAAGGCCTGTCCTCCCTCAAGCAGGTCGACCCGGCAGTAGGTAACCTTCTCGCCAGGTGAAGCCTGTTGCGGTGACCGCTCCGCGCGTTCGCTGCAGCATCCCCCGAAATGTCGGAGGCAGCCGCTATTATCGGCGGAATGCAAGATCGGGAGAGGCAGGATCGTGGCTAGCGAGTTCAGGATTGCCGGTCTCTTTGCGGGTATTGCAGGTATCGAGCAGGGATTCACCCAGGCGCTGGGTACCCAGGCGGAGGCAGTGCTTCTTTGCGAGAGCTGGGAACCAGCTCAGCGGGTCTTGCGAGCTCGTCTACCCGACGTACCCCTTCATTCGGATGTGAGGACGCTCCGAGATCTTCCCGATCGGGTAGATGTTCTGGCTGCCGGTTTCCCGTGCACTGACTTGTCGCAGGCTGGGCGGACCGCGGGTATCGTCGGACCGCAGTCAGGATTGATCACTCATCTATTTGAGATGCTGAATCATGCCAACAGGCGGCAGCATGAAATTTCTTGGCTTCTCATAGAGAATGTGTCAAACATGCTAATGCTCGATAAGGGCAAGGCAATGGCTTATCTGGTGAGCGAGCTGGATAATCTCGGATTTAGGTGGGCTTACCGGGTGGTCGATTCCAGATCCGTCGGTGTACCCCAAAGACGACGGCGGGTCGTTCTTGTCGCTTCGCCCAGAGAAGACCCCCGCGAAGTACTTTTCGCTGACGACAGCGGAGGTCTTGATGAGGTAAAACTCCGCGAAGACGCCTTCGGCTTCTACTGGACTGAGGGTCGTGGCGGCCTAGGCTGGGCCAAAGATGCCGTACCAACTCTTAAGGGCGGATCAACGGTCGGCATCCCTTCACCGCCTGCTGTGTGGATACCCGACAGCGAAATCGGCCATAAGTTTGTTACCCCATCAATCGAGGAAGCTGAAACCCTTCAGGGTTTCAGGCGAGGATGGACGGAACCAGCCGACGGAAAACAGCGCAATGGGCCGCGCTGGAAGCTTGTGGGTAACGCCGTGACGGTAGGCGTGGCGGCCTGGGTGGCCGCCCGAATAGCCAATCCGGGTGACTACTGCGCTACAGACAGTCTTTGGCTCCAGGCAAAGTCCTGGCCTAATGCCGCTTGGGGCGAGAACGGCAAGGTCTGGTCGGTAGATGTGTCCGAATTCCCAAGGCTAGATCCCTACACGCATCTGCTAGAAATCGTCAACATGCATGATGCGCGGCCATTGTCCCATCGGGCTGCAGCCGGGTTCTGGCGGAGGCTCCAGGAAGGAAATCTGGGCCAGTATCCCGGTTTCCGCCGCGACATCGCCGAGCATGTCCTAGCCACTGCACCCTGACGTCGGGCACTATGGTCGTTCGACCACCTAATGGGGCGGTCAGCGCTATCCTCAGGAGATACGGTCGGTCTCCAGATTATTACCCCTATAAATTTCGTCAACTCAGGAACTCCGGGGACCAGCGCGGCAACCTGCGTAGTGCCACCTCGGGTCCGACTTCATAGCCGCCCGCTGTCTCTGGCTGCTTCATACGTGACACGCCCGTCTCGTGCGGCACACGTAATTTGCGACGGCCTGCAGAGCGCCACCTTTGGCGCGGTCGCTCAAGTGGCGGTACTGCCCCATTACTGGGATGTACAGTAGCTTCACCACTTTCTGGCCGTTAGCCCCGACTGCCGCGCAGCGACACGAACGGCTCTCAATCCCGCGATGCTCGCAACCGTGTCCGTCGACTGGCAACATATGCAGCTGGACAGACGTTCCGCGGAGGGCAAGGGCACCGCCCAACACGACGAGGTGAATGTGTGTGACAACGGCGATCCAGCCGGCGGCTCAACGCTCGCGGCGGGCGGTGGTCCGTGCTCCTCAACGAGATCTAGCCGCATGTCCCGGCGGTCCCCTCAGGCCCAGTTCCCGGGACATCGAGCCCGCCGGGTTCCTGGACCGCCTCATGACTATAGAACGGCGACCAGCGGCGTGAACGGCTATTGATGGACGGACCCGGGATTATAGCGCGGAGCATGACCGCTACGAGGATTTCCGATAAGTTCGACAACAAGTGGCAGTACCACCCGCAAAGCGACCGCCACTCCAAAGTCGCGTGCTGGGCAGCTTTCTTCGACCTGCTCAGCACGAGCGCACTGCTGCGCACCCACGTGACCAACGGCAAGGTCGTCTTCGGTGTCAACCACACGATGCGCGACTTCAAGACGCGAAGGAAGAAGGATCTTGACCTGGTGATCGCACGGCCCGGGACTCAGGAGCCCAACCCGATCACACGCGACAACACGCTGAAGTCCCTTGCCGGACACTACGGCGTCGTGCTGACCGATGCGCAGGCTGCCCGCCTCGACGAGCTGCCCAACGCTAAGGGAGGCCCCGTTGGCAACGTCCTCGTGGCGCTTGAGGCGAAGGCCTGCATGACGAAGTTCACCTCATCTCGGCCACGCCTATACGATGAGCTCAATTCCAGCCATCTCACTATTCATGGTGCATCGGCGCAAGCCGCTGCGGCCGCGCTAGTGATGATCAACGTGTCTCCCGAGCTCATCAGTCCCAGTCGCAACAAGGTGAACCTGGAGGGGCGGCAACCAGACATTATGTGGTTCAAGCAGCCGCATGGCGCTGCCTCCATCGTGGAAAAGATCGCAGAAATCCCGCGACGGTCCGGTCCACCCCAGGAGGGGTTCGACAGCATCGGCATCGTGATGGTGCACTGCAGGAACGACGGTAGTGACATCACGGTCGTTCGCGATGCTCCCGCCCCAGCTCCATCCGACGACTTCCATTACGACCAGATGATTCGCCGCCTCGGACACATCTACGATTCCTGGTTTCAGCAAATCTGAGGAGGCGCCCCATGGTCAGCCGGAGTCGCCAAGTTCATCGGGCACTAGGTAGCGGAAGCCCAGCGGCAGGAGTGTCCCGTCAGCTATGAGCCACGGGTCGTAGACGTGCTTATCTCCGCCCGTAGCGGTTACAGCCCCGTTTTCCGATCGTTCGATAATGATATTGCTGAGTACGAACAACGCAGCGTTGGGGTACGCGTGAGCGTGCCTCACCTCGTTGGGAGTGAGGATTACCTCCGTCCCGCTGGTAGTGGTTCCCTTTACCTCGACATGTTTCACTTCCCCGTCGTGGCGGCAGATCAGATCGTAGCTCTGGTTCCCGTGAACGTCTTCGACGTTCCAGTCCTTAACGTAGAACTCAACCGCCGCTCTCATTGCGCGATCCTCGACGGCCACCTTTATGGCTTGGTCTACTTGGAATCCCTGACCTTGCCCCCGGCGGGTGGGTTTTCCTGCCGCATGAGCCACTGCTTCCTCGATCTGCTGGGCTTCCGCTGATGGGGCCGTCTCCGATCGGGGCCTTTCAGGCGCCAAGGAGAGCAGGACCGAGGGCGGCCTGGGCCGAGCAAGCTCGTCGGCGAGGAGCAAGGCATCTTTTGGCGAAAAGCCAGCGACTCTAACCCGAAGGCGAATGCGCTTGCTGCTATTGCCTCCCTTCGAAGTGCCCGGCGCCCGACCTACACGCAACTGGGCTGATGTGAGCCTCAGGCGCAACGCCTCGATGTCCACTTCGTCAACCAGTCGGATAGGTGTCGACAGCAGTTGCCTCTCAGTCTCAGGGATGCCATGTCGCTGTGTGAACGCAGAATCCACTAGGGCGTCATGTATAACTGCGCCTAGGGCGCGGAGCCTGCCGAGCAGGACGGCGAGAGCTTTCCGGTAGTCCGCGTTGCGTGCAGGACGAGGACCCGAGGGACCACCTCCGCTTTCAAGGATGAGGGCCAGAAATTCCCCATCCCGTTCCACGGAGTACTCAGCATCGAGTTCATCACCACTATCGTCCCTAACTCGCATGGACTATAGCTTCTCACACCCGGCGCGCCTGAAATAAGCTCTGTTTGCTTCGACGATTCGCCTGTGTCAGCGGCGCGTGAATACTGGTTCTGACCCGCATTTCGTGATGATAACGAGCCCTCTGTGACGAATGAGGGAATGTGTAACGATCCGGCCTGTGCCGTCTGGTGATCGGCGTGGTGCCCAAGAAAACGAAGGGACTCCTGGTAGATCGGCGGTTGTCTACGCCAGCCGTCTTCCCAGGAGCCCGTCGTGTCAGTGTCGCAGGTCAGCGGGTGTTTGTCATGCCAGCATGGGATCAGCTTGGAGCGGCTGCTGCCGCATCTGGACGGGGTGGTCGTGGAGGCCGCCGACCTGGCGGGCAGCTTGTGCCTGCGGGCCCATGCCCGCGCTGATCATGGCGTGTGCCCGCGGTGCGAGCAGCCGTCGGGCCGGGTGCACAGCACGTACGGGCGGCGGATGGCCGACGCGCCGGCCGGCGGGCATCCGGTAGTGATCCGGCTTGCGGTGCGCCGGTTCTTCTGCGGCAACCCGGACTGCGCCGCGATCACCTTCGCCGAGCAGATCGAGGGCCTGACCTCGCGGCGCGCCCGGCGCACCCCGCCGCTGGCGCGCATCCTCACCGGAATCGCGGTGGCCCTGGCCGGGCGGGCCGGGGAGCGGCTGGCCGCCCTGCTTGACCTGACCGCAGGACGGTCCAGCATGCTGCGGCTGGTCATGGCGCTACCCGACACCATGCTGTACAGGCTGGTCGCCCACCGCACCTGCGCCATCATCGAAGCAGAAGAACGCGGACTCGCCGACATCCTGGGCCTGGAGTTCGAGCCCGTGAGGGAGGTGCTGTCCAGCGTGCTGACCTACTGCGACATAACCACCAGCCCCGACGGCGAGCTCGTGCCGGCCAAAGGCGACTTGCCGAGATCCAGCAGCGCTACGGCCCCGGGCACCTGGTGAGCCGGTCCATGCAGCGCGCCACGCCGGCGATCCTGCGCGCAGTCGAGCAGGTCCAAGACAGAGCCGCCCGAAGCGCCAAGGGCCGCCGCCAGGAAGAGACGAATGCCAACACGACTATGGCCTTGGCTGGAGCCGGATCCAATTGGCCCCCGGAATGGCCCCCGGAGCCTGTTCGAGACGTTCGAATTATTTCTCTGAACTTGAGCCCCGTTACGGAATCGAACCGTAGACCTTCTCCTTACCATGGAGACGCTCTGCCGACTGAGCTAACGGGGCCGATATTCACTTAGCTGACCTGGGGCTTTGCGCCCCCGGGCCATCTCCTTGGGTCGTGCACACCGCTGATGCAGGACTCAATGTAGCAGGAGGGCTGAGACCGATTCGCGCACCAGCATAGGGGAGCTTAGCGTACTCCTGGCGTAGCTACGGCCGGGTCTTGCCGGGGTTGGCGGCTAGGCCGGCCTGGCGGGCGAGGAGGATGGCCTGGGCGCGGTCTTCGACGTGAAGCTTGACGAAGATCGCCGAGAGATAGTTAGCCACGGTCTTCTGGCTGATCCCGAGACGCTGAGCGATGGCGTGGTTGCGCAGGCCGTTGCCCATGAGTTCCAGAACCTGGCGTTCCCGTGCGGTGAGTTCCGGGAAGGGCAGAACGAGGTCGCGGCTTTCGGGCGGATGGGAGAGCTGCGCGAGGAGGTGCCTGGCTGCGTGGGGCGAGAACAGCGCACCTCCCGATGCGACGGTGTCGATTGCGGTCAGGATCTCCTGCTGGCGCGCTCCTTTCAGGAGGTAGCCCCGGGCGCCAGCGCGGATCGCAGCGAGGATGGACTCGTCGTCCTCGGACATAGTGAGCACCAGCACGGCGGTGCCGGGGAGCGCCTGGGTGATGCGACGGGTGGCGTAGATCCCGCTGGCGCCCGGCAGGTTGAGGTCCATCAGGACGACGCCGGGCCGGTGGGTCTGCGCGGCCCGGATGGCGCCTTCCGCGGTGTCAGCTTGAGCGACGACAACGACGTTGTCGACCGTATCGATCAGCGCGGCGAGACCGTCCCGGACCACCGGATGGTCATCGACGATCAGGAGAGTGATCACGCCGAGGCCCCCTGGATGGTCGGGCATAGGGGAAGTTCCGCGCAGACCCGTCCGCCTGCCGGAGTCGGGCCGGCCTTGAGGGTCCCGCCGGCTCCGGCGGCTCGGTCCCGCATGCTCGTTATACCGAAGCCTTCGGTCCATCCGCCAGAGTCGGGCGTGCCGTTGTCGAGTATCTCGATCCGCAGCGACCGGTCGACGCACACCCGCAGAACCGCGGCGGTCGCATCGGAGTGGCGGGCGATGTTGGTCAGCGCCTCCGCCGCGATCTGAAAGGCCGCGTCCTCCACCTCTGCACTCACTGGCGGCACGATGTCAGGGAGTTCCGTGGTCACGACCATGGCCCCGCCGTCCAGGCGGCTCCCGAAGCGGTCGGCTTCCCGGGTTAGCGCGTCCAGCAGACCGAGCCGTTCCAGGGTGCGCGGACGTAGGTCGTGAGAGATCCGGCGGACCTCATCGATGGCCTGACGGGCTTGGTCTGCCACCTCGCTGATGAGAGTATGAGCCTTGGCCTCGTCAGTCCGGGAGACATTGCCCGCCGCGTCGGCGCGCAGGGCGATGGCCGTGAGCATCGGCCCGAGACCGTCGTGCAGGTCGCGGTGCAGGCGGCGGCGTTCCTGTTCCTGGGCGCGCTGGAGCTGCTCGGTGAGGCGGAGGGCATAGACGGCGGCGGCGATCGGGGCGGCGACCAGCTCCAAGGCCGCGAGGTCGGTCGCGTTGAGAGCGGCCTGGCCCCGGCGAGGCTTGACCAGTAGCTGCCCGACCGCCTCGGACTTGTAGCGCAACGGGATCACCGTTTCGGTCTCGTCCCCCGCTACCTGGGGCCCGATGCGCCGACCGCCGCTCAACAGGGCGAGCCCGGGAAGCCGCAGGCTGTTGCTGACGGCACGGAGCGACGCCTCGACCTCGTCGTCAGTATCAGACAGCAGTTGGACAGTGACCTGGCTGAGGGCCTGGGAGGGGTCACGGCGGTAACCGAAGATGAGGGTATCGACGCGGCGCTGGAGGAACTGTCTCACCGGCGAGAAGGCGACCGCTACGACCGCCGCCCCGGCCAGAGAGCCACCGAGGCCCGCGTCGTGGCCGACGATCACGCTGGCGAGCTCCACGACGGCTAGGAAACAGGCGAGCAGAGTCGCACTCAACCCGACGTAGACCAAGGTCCGGTTGATCACCACGTCGATCCCGAGCAGCCGGTGGCGCAGCACGGCGATGGCGGCGGCCGCCGGGAGGGCCGGAACTCCGATGAGCAGCGCCGTGCTCCACACGGTGCTTACATTGGCCGCGGTAGGAGCGAACAGACCCACGGCGATCGTCGCTCCGACCGCCAGCCAGGAAAGCTGGGCTCGCTGGCTTCCCGTCGAGCGGTGCCAACGCCACAGCAGCACCGCAAGGCAAACCAGGCCGATCGACTCGACGAGAATATTGCCGACGTAATCCGCGGTATGGGCTAGGCGCCCCCACGCGCCCGAGACCACTACCGTCCGGTACGCCACGAACGGCATGCCACTTACCGCGTTTGGATCCAAGGCCCCGCCCAGGAGCCACACCACGCCATCAGCGAGAGCCAGGCAGGCGAGCCACCGCCACCGGCGGCCGGGAAGATGACCGTCAGGGAAGAACAGGACGATGAGCGGGAAGAACACCGCTACCGCCGGGGTCCAGATGAACACCCCGAGCCACCCGAGTGTGGAACTCCAGTGGTTCGGGCCTCCCGCGGTGGCCTGCCACATCGCCAGTGAGATACATGCCGCCGACAATCCGTAACACAGCGCGAACCCGCAGAACAACCAGCCAACCGCCAGTCGGGGCCGGCGGAGGGCGACCAGCATCCCGAACGGCGCGAACGTCGCGGCCATCCACCCATTAGTGACCGCATAACTGGTCAGCAGCAGTTGCCAGGGCAGCCCGCACGCCACGAGCGCCCATCCGGCGACCGCCACACAGGCCTCAGTGATGATCAGGATTCCCCACGCTCCCAGCCGCGCCACTGCCGATGCCGCTTCGGAGATCGCGGCCTCCGCAGCCTCGGTCGAGTCGTCATCGTGGCGCACGGAGCCATCATGCCCCCCAAATCGACCGGGGATCTACCAGGAAGAACTCCCAATACCCGGGAAAGTCTCCCGACTTTGACACGGGAAGCTTGCCCTTCTATCCGGGATACGGCCCGGCTTAGCCTGACGCCCAGTTAGACAAGATCCACATGCCGACAAGGAGGCAGACGTGAGATTCACCAGAACCATGACAGGCGCCGCACTAATCGCAGCTCTTACGTGCGCGGCTTGCGGAGGTGGCGCAGCGCGCGCCACGGACACCGCCAGTACATCCACCAGCGGGCCGATAAAGTTCTTCGTGACCACCTTCAGCAACGGCACGGGAAACATCATCGTCACCGGCGCGATTGGCGATTACGGGACCACCGCTGCCAGCGGCAACTATCTCAAGGTCACCTTGCACCATGGCGCCTTCGAGCTGAATGTCGCCAAGCTCATAGCCGCAGAGAGCGGGTCGGCTCCGGCGCTGGACCCGGCGACCTGCTCCGGGGTGTCCTCGGTAACTGCCCCGGCTCCGGTGCTAGACGGCAAGGGTACCTATCGGGGAATCGCAGGAACG
>Ga0302325_10015285_pt1 | contig 16316 bp, 17 predicted proteins | sample Palsa_T0_2_FD_201948 | JGI IMG/M metagenome (GOLD analysis project Ga0302325, IMG submission 201948) | Peat permafrost microbial communities from Stordalen Mire near Abisko, Sweden - Palsa_T0_2 | ecosystem: Environmental > Terrestrial > Soil > Palsa > Peat permafrost | place: Sweden: Abisko... | reverse complement strand
CCTACTACGGGGTGGGAGGGGTGTTCGACGAGGCGACGATCATCTCGGTCGCGCGCTCGCTCATCGACCGGGGCCTGGCCCGCGCCGGCTACCGGATCGTGTGGCTCGACTTCGGCTGGGCGAGCGGCCGGCGCGGGCGCCACGGCGAGATCCTCGTGGATCGCCGCCAGTGGCCGCACGGCCTGGCCTGGCTGACCGCGTGGCTGCACCGCCACGGCCTGCTCGCGGGGATCTACACCGACGCCGGCTCGAGCGGCTGCCAGGGCCGCGGCGTGGGCTCACTCGGCCACTACCGGCAGGACGCCAACCAGTTCGCCGCCTGGGGGTTCGACGCAGTCAAGGTCGACTTCTGCGGCGCCGGCCAGGAGGGCCTCCACCCCCAGTCCGCCTACACCGCCTTCGCGCGAGCGCTCGCCGACAACTCGAGTCACCGCACCATGATCCTCAACGTTTGCAACTTCTGGACCCCCGGGCAGATCAACGGCAGGCGCCCCTCGTACGCCGACTCCTCGTGGGCCAGCTACCGGTGGGCGCCCGAGATCGCGCAGAGTTGGCGCACTGACACCGACATCGGCTCGCACGGGGACATCACCTTCGCCAACGTCCTGCGCAACCTCGACGCGGACGCCGCCCATCCCGGCGCCGCCGGTCCCGGACATTGGAACGACCCCGACTACCTCGGGCCCGGGCTCGGGATGACCGCAGCCGAGGCGCAGGCCCAGCTCTCCATGTGGGCGATCGTCGCCGCCCCGCTCATCATCGGTAGCGACCCCCGCACCCTCTCGCCCGCGAGCGTGGCCATGCTCGAGAACCCGCGGGTGATCGCCGTCGACCAGGACCCGCTCGGGATCCAGGGCACCGAGGTCGCGCATGAGGGCGCGGCACAGGTGTGGGTCAAGCCGCTCGCCCTGGGCGCCCGCGCCGTGGCGCTCCTCAACCCGGGCCCGGTCGCGGTCACGATCTCGACGAGCGCCCGAGGGGTCGGGCTCGGGGGTGCCGGCGCCTACCGGGTCGAGAACCTTTGGACGGGCGCTATGGAGTTTGAGGCGGGGCGGATCGTCGCTCGGGTACCGGGCGACAGCGCGGTGCTCTACCGGGTCGTCACTCCGTGAACGCCGTCTCGGCCGCCTGGAGCGGCGTCACCGTCGCGGCCCCGCCGCACTCGAACGCCCCCTCAGGGATCGTCGTATGCGTCGTGTGGGTGTCGTCGGGCGCGATCACTTGGAGCCCGTAGGCGGTGGTGCACCCGTTCGTGCTCCCGGCCCCGTGACTGACGCCGAGGCGGAAGGAGACGCTGGCCCCCGGCAGGACGATGAGCTCCGTCTCGGTCGTCTTACCGAAGAAGTCGACGGTGGTGTGCGTCGGAGTCGTGGGCAGCGCCTGCCCCGCCTTGCCGAGGAAGAGGATCCCCGGGTAGCCGAAGGTGTGGCACTGGTAGGGGGTGATGTTGCGCAGCGCGAAGCCGACCTCGCCGTGGCCGGTGGCGCCCTCTTGGCCGAGGAAGCGCAGGGCGAAGTCGGCGGTCACGCACGGGGGCGGGGCGGCCGACGCGGTGCTCGTGCCCGTGGTGGTCGTCGTGGTGGTGGTCGGCGGCCCCGTCTGGGTGCTCTGGGTCGTAGTGGTGGTGGACCCGCTCGTGGGCGTGACGGGGACGGCGGGCGAGGACGAGGCGTTATTGCCCGACCCGCCGCACGCGGCGAGCAGGAGCGCGCACGTGGCGGCAGCGATGGCGGTGCGCAGGCTCATGCCGCCAGTAAACCAGGGAGGGCGGCGCGCGGCCCGCCGCGTCCGGCCGCCCGCGGCGCCATCATCCACAGGGTCACATGGCCGATGCCGACGAAGTCCAGGGCGAATCGCGCTCCCGCCGCGACGGCGAGGCGGTTCTGCGCGACGCCGACGCCCTCAAGGACTTCGCCGACCGCCGCAACCCCTTCTGGCCCGCCCAGGCGACGGTGCTCGCCGCAATCGTTCTCGACCTCGGCCTGCCCGACAAGCTGACCATCGGCCCTCGCTGGATGCTGCCCGTGGTCGAGGCCGCGCTCCTGGTCGGGCTCGTGGCCGCCTCGCCTCAGCCCAACTTCAAGCACTCGACGCTGCGCCGTCAGGTCGCCATGAGCCTGATCGGAGTGGTAAGCGTGGTCAACCTCTACTCGCTCGTCGAGCTCGTCCACTACCTCGTTCAGGGCGGCAAGGCCGGTGGGCACGCGCTGATCCTCGCCGGGTCGGTGCTGTGGGGAACGAACGTGCTCCTGTTCGGTCTCTGGTACTGGGAGCTCGACCGCGGCGGGCCGATGCGGAGGATGCTCGTACGCGACGCGCAGCCCGACTTCCTCTTCCCCCAGATGACCGAGAGGAACATCGCCCCCGCGGGATGGCTCCCCGGCCTGATCGACTACCTCTACGTTTCGTTCACCAACGCCACCGCCTTCAGCCCCACCGACACCATGCCCCTGACCCGGATCGCCAAGGTCCTGATGGCGGTCCAGGCGCTCGGGGCGCTGGTCACCGTCGGGTTGGTGGTCGCGCGGGCCGTGAACATCCTGAGCTGAGTTTCCGGGGGGCCCGGGGGGGCCTGGCGAGAAACGCAACCCACAGGCGCGTTTCTCGCCCAGGCTCCGTGTGCGCGCCAGCCCGCCGGCCGCGCGCTACGGTCCGCGCGGAGTCGGCATCCGTGCCGACTCCGATGCGGCATTTGGCAGAGCCAAATCCCGCCGCGCGCTACGGTCCCGCCGGTGACTGAACACGACGACCTCGAAGCCGAGATCCGCCGCGTGGGGGCCGAGCTCGCCGAGGCGTTTCCCTCCTCGGCGCGCCACCCGGTCAAGGCGCTCGACGCCCGCGCGATGGAGCTCGCGGCGGCCGACCTCGAGGTTCGCACCGCGCTCTTTCGCTTCGTCGACGTGGTGCCCGCGTGCCGCGGGGTCGATGACCTCGCGCGCCACCTGACCGGGTTCCTCGACGAGGTTCAAGACGGCCCGCCGCCGATCTCCGCCGCGCTCAAGATGGCCGACACGCGCGCGGGCCGCGCCGCGCTCGGGGCGGGTGCCGCCGCGGGCGTCAGGCACATGGCCCACCGCTTCATCGTCGGCGAGACCCCGGCGGCCGCCGCTGCGGTCCTGCGCCGTCTCTGGACCCGGGGCGTGGCCAGCTCCGTCGACCTCCTGGGCGAGGCGACGGTGACCGAGAGCGAGGCCGACGCCTACGCGGAGCGCTGCGCCGCGGCCCTGCGCTCGCTCGCGGCCGCGAGCGCGGGCTGGCCCGATCGACCGGCGCTCGAGCGCGACGGCGCCGGCGCGCTCCCGCGCGCCAACGTCTCGGTCAAGGTCTCCGCCCTGACTCCGCTCCTGCGCCCCGACGCCCCCGAGCTCGGCGAGCGCGACGCCGCCCGGCGGCTGCGACCGCTGCTGCGCGAGGCCAAGGCGCTCGGCGCCCACGTCCACATCGACATGGAGTCGCTCGACTCCCGTGAGGCGGTGCTCGAGCTCGTGCTCGCCCTCCTCGCCGAGGAGGAGTTCCGCGACGGGCCCTCGACCGGGATCGTCCTCCAGGCCTACATGCGCGACTCCCCCGATCAGCTCGAGCAGATCCTCGAATGGGCGCACGCCCACGAGCGCACGCCGCCGCCGGTGATCCGCCTGGTCAAGGGCGCCTACTGGGACCACGAGATCGCCGAGGCCGGCCAGCACGGTTGGCCCGTGCCCGTGTTTGAGGTCAAGCGCGACTGCGACCGCAACTTCGAGGCTCTGACCAGTGGCCTGCTCGCCGCCCGCCCCACCGTGCGCGTGGCAATCGCCTCGCACAATCTCCGCTCCGTCGCCCACGCCATCGCCGTCAATCGTCTCGGCGGCGGCGCCGAGGGCGACCTCGAGCTCCAAGTCCTACGCGGCCTCGGCGACGACCTCCAGGACGCCCTGGCCACCCGCGGCTTCCGCGTGCGCACCTACTGCCCGGTCGGCGACATGGTGGCCGGCATGGCCTACCTCGTCCGCCGCCTGCTCGAGAACACGAGCAACGAGTCGTTTCTCTCCCAGTCCCGGCAGGGGGCGTCGCTGGAGGAGCTGCTGGCCGCGCCGTAGGGCGCGGCCTCAGCCCCCGAGGCGCGGCAGCCCGGGCTGGGCGAGTAGCGTGGCCGCCGCGTCCCACCCGAGGCGGACGCTGTAGTTGGTGCCCCGATCCTCGGGATAGATCTGCGTGGTGTTGGCGAGCACGAGGCCGGGGATCCCGGTGTCGAGGCCCGGCATCCGGTCGCGGTAGCCGATGGTCACAATGGGCTGGGCGTGCGGCTCGCGGAAGAGCCACCGCTCACGCACCCACTCACGCGAGAAGCCGGGGTTCAGGCGCCGCAGACCAGGCTCGTAAGCGGTCAGCAGCTCGTCGGGTGAGAGCTCGAGGAGCTCGTCGTCGGAGGCCACGTAGTTGGCCACATAGGCGAACCGGCGTCCGGCGTAGCGCTCGGGCTCGACGAAGTTGGTGTGCTCGACGAGGCCGCAGAACGGGAGCCCGGGGTCGATCACATTGGTCCAGTAGTACCGCGTCATGGTGCGCTCGAGCTCGAGCACCAGGCACAGCGCCGTGTGGTATTCGCTCGCGCGGACGCGGCGCTTGTAGTCGGCGCGCATCCGCGCCGCGAGGCGCTCGTCGAGGAGCTGCATGAACACCTCCGAGGGCACCGTGGCGACGACCGCGTCGTAGCGCGCCGGGTCGCCGGTGGACTCGTATGTGCGCGGGTCATGGCCACGGCGAAAGGACCCCGGGGCGCCGGCGTGCACGGCGAAGCCGTCGGCGTCGCGCTCGACGCGCGCCACCGGGCAGTCGATCAGAACCCGCCCCCCGGCCTCCTCGATCGCACGCGCAAGCGCGGCGAAGATCGTCTCGAAGCTGCTCCGCGGGTAGCCGAGGAGCTCCTGGCGGGCATCGGACCCCTTCAGCTCGCGCCGCAGGGTCAGCTTGCTCCACAGCCACGCCATCGCGATCGCGTCCGCGCGCTCGCCGAACTTGGCCCGCAGCAGCGGCCCCCATACCTTGTCCCACACCTCGCGGCCCATGTAGCGCTGGATCCACGCCCGGGCGGTGATGAGCTCGAAGGGCTCGACGTGGTGGCGGCGCTGAAGCATGAGCACCGCCGCTCCCATCCGCAGCCGCGAGCCGAGCGAGAGCGGCGGGTAGCGCAGGAGGTCGAGCGGGGTGGTGAACGGGTGCGTGCTCCCGTCGCTGAACATCGCCACCGACGACGGCCGCCACTCGAGCTCGTCGGGCAACCCGAGCTCGCGGCACAACGCCTGAATATGGCGGTCGGTCATGAACAGGTGGTGGTAGTAGCGCTCGATGCGCACCCCCCCGCCGACGTCGATCGTCGCCGCCTGCCCGCCCAGACCCGGCCAGCGCTCGTAGACGTCGCAGGCATGGCCGATCGCCGACAGACGATGCGCGGCCGTCAGCCCCGCCACCCCCGCGCCGATCACCGCGACCCTCATGGCGGGCAGGCTACCCGGCGAGGGGGCATCGGGCCGCCTGGCCGCGAACACCGGGGTTGCGCTGGCACACTGCGCGCAGTGAGCGTCGGTGTGATCGTCCCCGTCTACGGTCGGGCGCGCTATCTGGTCGAGGCCCTGGACGCCGTCCTCGGGCAGACCCCATGCCCGGACGAGGTGATCGTTGTCGACGACGGCTCGCCCGTGCCCCTGGTCCTCGGCCCTGGGCACACCGCAGCGTGCCGGCTCGTGCGCCGAGAGCGCCGCGGCGGCCCCGGCGTGGCCCGCGACACGGCGCTCGCCCTGCTCGAGACCGACCTCGTGGCCTGTGCCGACGCCGATGACGTCTGGCTCCCAGGAAAGCTCGCGGCCCAGCTCAGAGCGCTCGACGAGCATCCCGAGGTTGCCCTCTGCTTCGGCGCCGCAGTCATCGTCGGCCCCGACGGCGAGCCGACGGGCGAGCACTGGGAGACCCTTCCGACCGGCGTCCTCACGCCCGCCTTCCTGGCGCCGCTGCTCTTCGAACACAACCCCATCCCCACCTCGAGCATCCTCGCCCGCCGCCAGGCCCTGCGCGCCGCCGGCGGCTTCACCGGCCCCCCGCTCGGCGAGGACTGGGCCCTCTGGCTCCGCCTCCTGACCCGCGGCGAGCGCTTCCTCTGCGAACCCGGCGCCGTTGTTCGCTACCGCCGCCACGTCGGTGGAATCACGTCCGACATCGCCACCCTCGCGGCATCTTCCTTCTTCATCCACGAGACCCACGGCGGTCTCGTCGACGAGGCCACCCGACGGCGCGTCAAGGCGGCCGACCTCACCGCGCTGGCCCGCGGACGCGTGCGCGATCGCCGCTACGCCGCCGCCCGCAGCGCCCTCGCCCAGGCGGCGCGGCTCTCACGGCCGGGCCCGCGGGAGCTTCTGCTCCGCGCCCTCTTGAGGGTGCCTGTCCTACGAGGGGCGCTCGGACGGCGCGACCCGTATCGGTAGCTACAGCACGAAGGTCCGGTACCTGATGCTCCCGCGCGCCAGGGCTCCGGTCTCGATCGCGTCGTAGAGGAAGAGGAAGGGAACCGCCCATGGGCCGGCGCCGGCGGCTCGCGCCCGCGCGGCGAGCTGGAGCGCGTGGCGGGTCAGGAGAAAGCGGCGCAGCGGCCCGGGCAGGGCGAGGGCGAGGAGCGAACGGATGACCAGGTAGTGCCATCCGTTCCAGAACAGCCGGCGGTTGAGCATCGCCCGGGTCTGCGGGTGACGGGCGAAGAGCATCGGCGTGTGGGCCAGGCGCGTCGCTTCGCGCAGCGTCCGCAGCGGACCCAGCTCGTGCACGGCGTGGAACACGACGGCGCCGGGGGCGTGCACGGTCAGCCCGCCGGCCTCGAGCGCCCTCCACGCGAGATCGGTGTCCTCGCCGGCCGAGAACAGGCCGAAGCTCTCGTCGAACCCGTCCAGGCGTTCGAGCAGCGCGCGGGGATAGAAGATGTTGCAGGCCTCGTATTGGGGTCCGAGGGCGTCCACGCTGATCGTCCGCGAAAACACCCCCTGCTGGGCGAGCTCGGACGGGTTGGGCCGGGTCCGGCCCTGGACCACCGCGCCCGCGTGCTCGCGGGCGACAGCCAGCGCTTCGGTGAGCCAGCTCGCCTCCGGCACACAATCGTCGTCGGTGAAGCCCACGAGCGCCCCCCGCGCAGCGCGCCAGCCGCTGTTGCGCGCGGCGGCCGTGCCCCGCGGCGCCCAGTGCCGGACGGCGCGCAGGGACAGCGCGCCGCGCTCGAGCTCGGCCGCGAGCACCGTCTGCGTGCCCGGCGTGACCGACCCGTCGTCGACGACGACGACCTCGAACGCGTCAGAGGCGAGCGACTGCGCGCGCAGGCCTGCGAGCAGGGCGGCCAGGCGCTCGGGGCGGTCGTGGGTGGCCACGACGACGGAGACCTGCGGCTCAGGGGCGCTCACGCGGTGAGCGTACTTGGCCTCCCCTAGGGCCCCTACCCGTTCGGCGTGGCGATCACGGCCATCCGGTCGCGGAAGTCCGGAGCCCACATCCGCTCGGCGATCCCTGCCATCCGAGCCCCGCGGGCGAGCGTCCGGCCGGCGGCGGGCGAGTAACCGCCGATCCGCTCGAGGTAGTAGCCGACGGTGAACGCCTTCGGGGCCGTGGAGACCTCGAGCCGATCGAACCCTGACCGTGCGAGCAGGGTCGTGAGCGACCCACGGGTGAAGTACTGGACGTGGGTCGGGAGGACCGACCACCACCGCCTCCCGAGAGCGCGGGCGACGGCGCTGCCCGCGTCGGGCACCGCGAGCCACACCACGCCGCCGGGAGCGAGGAGCTCCCGGATCCGCGCGAGCGCGTCGGCCGGCGAGACTAGGTGCTCGATCACGTCGCCGAGAACGACGGCTTCGAAGGAGGCGCGCTCGAGCTCGGCGGTGAACAGGTCGCCGGTCAGCACCTCGAGCCCAAGCCGGTCGCGCGCGTAGCCCGAGCCGAACTCGCTGGGCTCAACGCCGACGGTCCGCCAGCCCCGCTCGCGCGCCTCGGCGAGCAAGAAGCCGACCCAGCAGCCGAGGTCGAGGATCGCACCCCGCCGCGCCGCGTGCGCCTCGATCCGCTCGAGCGCGCGCCGCGCCGTCTCGCGCTGCCCCGACTCCTCCTCGATGTAGGCCTCGGATTGCGCTTGCGCGTACGCGCCCGCGAGCATGGTCTCGTCCGGCATCGGGTCGACTTGCATGTGTCCGCAGTCCGGGCAGCGAACGATGTCGCCCAGCGCGCTGCCGAAGCGGTCGCTCGACGGGATCAGGCCGTCGGGGCCGATCTCGCCGGCTACGCGCAGATGCGGACGCAACCCGAACCGGCCGCACGCGGAGCAGGCGCCTGGCGCAGACATCGGGCTATGTTGACATGACCACGTCCACCTCCACCTTCACCAACGAGCCCATCCTCGAGCTGCGCCGCGCCACGGTCCGTGCGGGGCTCGCCGACGCGCTCGCGCGCGTCGACACAGAGCTCCCGCTCGCCGTGCCCGTGTGGATCGGCGGCGACGAGCGCGCGGGCGAGGAGCTGAGCTCGACCGACCCCGGGGACCCCGAGCGCGTCGTCGCCACGGCCCCTCTCGCCAGCGCCAGCGACGTCGCGGCCGCCGTGCAGGCCGCCGCGGAGGCGTTCCCGGCATGGAGCGCGACCCCGGCGGGGGAGCGAGCCGCGGTCCTCGTCCGCGCCGCCGCGTGGATGCGCGAGCGCCGGCTCGAGCTCGCGGCCCTCGAGGTGCGCGAGTGCGCCAAGCCCTGGCTCGAGGCCGACGCCGACGTGTGCGAGGCGATCGATTTCCTCGAGTACTACGCCAGGGGCGCGGTGGCGCTCGCGGGGAGCCGAGCGCTCGTGCAGGCGCCCGGCGAGCGCAACGACCTGCGCTACGCGCCGCGAGGGGTAGCCGCCGTGATCGCGCCCTGGAACTTCCCGCTCGCCATACCTTGCGGGATGAGCGCCGCCGCGCTGGCCACGGGCAACACCGTCGTGCTCAAGCCGGCCGAGCAGGCGCCTGGGTGCGGGCTGCGGATCGTGCAGGCGCTACGCGCGGCCGGCGCCCCGCCGGGCGCGATCGCCCTCCTCCCCGGCGAGGGTGACGCCGGAGCGGCGCTGGTCGCCCATCCGGGGGTGCACACGATCGCCTTCACCGGCTCGCTGCCGGTGGGGCTCGAGATCATCCGCGCTGCCGCCGACACCCCTCCCGGCCAGCATCACCTCAAGCGGGTGGTGGCCGAGCTCGGAGGTAAGAACTGCATCATCGTCGACGCCGACGCCGACCTCGACGAGGCCGTTCCGGGCATCGTCGCCTCGGCCTTCGCCTACGCGGGCCAGAAGTGCTCGGCCGCCTCGCGCGTACTCGTCCACGAGGCGATCGCCGATGGCCTCATCGACCGGGTCGCGGGCGCGGCGCGGACGCTTGTGGTCGGGCAGGCGGGCGAGCTCGGCACCGACGTCCCCCCGGTCATCGAGCGCGTGGCGCAGGAGCGCGTGAACCGCTACCGCGAACTCGCGGCCCGCGACGGCGTGGTCGTCGTCGGGGACGCGCACGTCCCCGAGCGCGGATGGTTCTGCCCCCCGACCGTGGCCGCCGACCTGGCCTCCGGCTCGCCCGTGCTCGAGGAGGAGATCTTCGGTCCCCTGCTCGCGATCGAGCGCGTGCGTGACGTCGCGCACGCATGCGAGATCGTCGACGGGCAACCCTTCGCGCTCACGGGCGGGTTGTTCGCCCGCAATCCGGCCACCGTCAAGTACGTCCGCGCCCGCACCCCGGTCGGCAACCTCTACGTCAACCGCGGCATCACCGGCGCCATGGTCGGCCGCCAGCCCTTCGGAGGCAACCGGCTCTCGGGCAACGGCACCAAAGCGGGCGGTCCCGACTACCTGCTCAGCTTTGTCGAGCCCCGGGTGGTGACCGAGAACACCATGCGTCACGGGCTTGTGGTCTGACCGATCACTTGACCTGACGGCGAGTTAGGTCGATGATGCGCGGTACGCATGGTGTTCGAGACGGACGCGTGGAAGCTGCTCTTGCTCGTCGGCCTCATGACGACGGTGGTCATGAGCCTGTGCTGGGCGGCGCCGCGGCGCTCCGTGCCCCGTAGCGACCTCTACGCCCTCGTCTTGACGGGCGTGTGCCTGTACACCGTCGGGGGATTCGCGCTTTTCCTCCATCGCCAGGCCCTTGCCGGCCTCGTGTTCGCGGCCGGGATCGTCGTCTGCGCACTCGCCGTGTGGCTCTCCCGTGGCGTCGACTCCGAGGATCCGCCGCCGCCCGACGACGAGCACCCGACGGAGGACGATCCCACCCCGCCCGGGCCCGACGGGCTGCACACGGTCGACTGGGACCAGTTCGAGCGCGCGTTCCGCGACTACGCGACGCGCGACCGGGCCCGAACTCCCTGAAGGAGCAGCTCGTGCACCCGGGCCTCTCCGGAGAGCTCGGGGTGGAAGGCGACGGCGATCACATTGCCGGCTCGGACCGCGATCGGATGCCCCTCGACGGACGCTAGGACTTCGACGCCGTCGCCGTATTCCTGCACCCACGGCGCCCGGATGAAGATCGCCCGGATCGGCCCGCCCGCCACCCCGGCGAGCTCGACCTCGGCCTCGAAGGAGCGGATCTGGCGGCCGAAGGCGTTGCGGCTCGTTCGCACGTCGAGGATCCCGAGGTGGTCGCGGTCGAGCATTATCATCCCCGCGCACGTGCCGAGCACCGGGGTGCCCGACGCCGCCAGAGCCCGCAGCGGCTCGGCGAGCCCTTCGCGCTCGACTCCCAGGCTCATCACCGTGGATTCGCCTCCGGGGATGACCAGCGCGTCGAGGCCTTCGAGCTGCGCGGGAACGCGCACCTCGCGGGACTCTGCCCCCAAGCGGTCGAGCAGCTTGGCGTGCGCTTCGAAGTCGCCCTGGAGGGCGAGGATGCCGACGGTCCGCGCCAAACGAGCTACCAGCCGCGCGGGGCGAGCAGCTGCTCGTCCTCGAGCTTGGCCGTCTCGAGGCTCTCCATCGCCCGTCCGAGTCCCGCCGAAGCCGCCGCGATCCGGGCCGGATCGCCGAAGTTCGTCGTCGCATCGACGATCGCTCGTGCCCGCCGCGCCGGGTCCTCGGACTTGAAGATCCCCGAGCCTACGAACACGCCCTCGGCTCCGAGCTGCATCACGAGCGCCGCATCGGCGGGAGTCGCGATCCCGCCCGCGCAGAACAGCACCACCGGCAGCCGCCCCGCGACGGCGACCTCACGGACCAGGTGAAGCGGGGCTTGGAGATCCTTGGCCGCGGTCGCAAGCTCGGCGCCGTCGAGAGTCCCCAGCCGCTTGATCTCCCCCCCGATCGCGCGCAGGTGCCGGACCGCCTGGACCACATCGCCGGTCCCCGCCTCGCCTTTCGAGCGAATCATCGCCGCGCCCTCGCCGATCCGGCGTAACGCCTCGCCGAGGTTCGTGGCGCCGCATACGAAGGGCACCTTGAAAGCCCATTTGTCTATGTGGTGCGCCTCGTCGGCGGGGGTGAGCACCTCAGATTCGTCGACGTAGTCGACCTCGAGCGCTTCGAGTACCTGTGCCTCGACGAAGTGCCCGATCCGCGCCTTCGCCATCACCGGGATCGACACCGCCTCCTGGATCGCGCGGATCATCGCCGGATCCGACATCCGCGCCACGCCACCGTCGCGCCTGATGTCGGCGGGCACGCGCTCGAGCGCCATCACCGCGGCGGCACCGGCGTCCTCGGCGATCTTGGCCTCTTCCGAGGTGACCACGTCCATGATCACGCCGCCCTTGAGCATCTCGGCCAGGCCGGCCTTGACTGCGAAGGTGGCTTCGTCGCGCAACGGCTCGTCCATGGCTTCGAGTTTACCCGGCCGCGCGCCTGCGTCCGGCTCGAGCCTGCCGCGCGAGGCCGCGGCCGCCGGCGCTAGGATCGCCGCCTTGCCCGACGCGGTCTTCATCCCGGCCGAGGAGTCGCCGACCGCCGCTTCCGCCTCCGAGCGCCTGGTGGCGACCGATCTCGCCCGGGGACCCTGGGACCCGGAGGCGCAGCACGGAGGCGCCCCCTCCGCCCTGCTCGTTCGCGCCTTCGAGCGCCTCGCGGGAAACGACGAGCTCATCCTCGCCCGTCTCACCTACGAGCTACTACGGCCCGTCCCGCTGGGCGCGCTCGAGGTCCGCGCCGAGGTCGTGCGCCCCGGCCGCCGCGTACAACTCCTGGAGGCGTCTCTGCGAACCGAAGCGGGCGTCGAGGTGATGCGGGGGCGCGCCCTCAGGGTGCAGCGCTCCGGCGCGGCGGAGGCCGCCGCTCTTCCGCGCAACCCCGGTGGCGTTCCTGGCACCTCGTCGAGCCCGCCCACCCGCCCCGAGGACGGGCGCCGGGCCGAGTTTCCCTCGCACGGCGGCCGTATGTTCGCCACCGACGCTATGGACATTCGCTTCGTCGCCGGCGCCTTCCTCGAGCCCGGTCCGGCCACCGCGTGGTTTCGCCTTCGCTACCCGCTCGTCGCCAGGGAGGATCCCTCTCCCCTCCAGCGCCTCGCGGCCGCCGCCGACTTCGGCAACGGGATCAGCGCCGTGCTCCCATGGGACAGCTGGGTCTTCATCAATCCCGACCTGACCGTCTACCTCGAGCGCGCGCCGGTCGGCGAGTGGTTCCTACTCGAGTCCGAGACCCGACTCGGTCACGAGGGGATCGGGCTCTGCGAGAGCCTGATCTACGACGAGCTCGGGCGCGTCGGGCGCGCGACGCAGGCCCTGCTCGTGACCCCGCGAGCGGCTACTTGAGCCGGAAGGCCTTGATGCGGACGTCGTACTGCTGCGCGTCGCGGGCGTAGACGCCGTAGGCGAGGGCCTGGATGATCGAGAGCAGGGCGGTGTGCGAGCGCACGAAGGCTGGTGTGTTCGAGGAGTAGTAGAGCCTGATGCGCGCGAGGCGCGCGACCTCGGAGAGCGTCGCGTCGGTGATCGCCAGGGTTGGCGCCTTGCGGTGCCGGGCGAGCTTCATGGTCCTCGTGATCAGCGGGTGGGGACGACCGGCGGAGAAGCCGATGACCAGCGTCGTCTCGTCGATCCGGCTCAGTCGCCCGAGCGCCTCTTGCGAGGGGCTGGCCACGATCTCCGCCCGCAGGTCGAGCAGCATGAGCAGATGCCTGAGGTAACTCGCGAAGAACGCCATCTGATCCGTACCCGCGATCAGCACCTTGTCCGCGGCGGCGATCGCATCGACCGCCGCCTCGACGTCGCCGCGCGCCAGCTTGCGCGCCGTGTCCTCCACGTTGACGTGATCAGCGGCGAGCGCCGCCTCGAACTCGGTGTGGTCGAGCGAGAACAGGGGTGCCGCGACGACCGCTTCCGACGGGGAACCGGCGGGGCGGCGGCGGTATTCGTCACGCGCGGCCTGCTGCAGCTCAGGGAAGCCCTCGAACCCGAGCGCCTGCGAGAACCTGACGACCGTGCTCGAGGACGTGCTGGCGCGGCGCGCGAGCTCCTCGGCAGTCTGGAAAGCGGCCTCGTCGAGGTGATCGACGATGTACTGGGCAACGTCCTTCTGTGAGCGCGAAAAGTCGTCGAAGCGGGCGCGGATGTACGCGGAGAGCGCTTGATGCCCGTTGGGGCTTTCTGGCGCGGCGGTCGTGGTAGCGGCTCGCTTCATCGGCAGGGCCTTCATTCGACGCTGTCGTGCCGCGTTCCTTCACCGTCGCCGCTCGCGCACCATGAAGCGTCGGTCGGGGGCCTCGAATCCGAACCGCTCGTAGAGCCCGTGGGCGTCCCGGGTCGCGAGCCACCAGCGCAGATCGCGATGGGGCCCGTTCTCCACCGCCTCGCGCACCAGCTCGACGCCGACGCCGGCGCCGTGGTAGCGCTCGAGGACGTAGACGTCGCACAGGTAGGCGATGTGGACCTCGTCGGAGATAACGCGGGCGAATCCGACCTGCGCGACCCCGTCGTAGCATCCGACCACGCGAGCGGCGCCGGCCACGGTTTGCTCCACCTCGGCCCGGGAGCGCCCGCGCGCCCAGTAGGACACGTGGGACAGATAGTCGTGGACCGCGTCTACATCGATCCGAGCGCGGTCATCGTCGAGCTCGAGCCCCCGCGCGATCACCCGCTTGGCCATCATCGACCCCCTCAGACCGGGCGGGCCGAGCGCCGCTAACCGCCGCTGCTGCGCCGCTTACGCTCCTCGTTGTCCCGCTTCTCGCCGATCACCTGGGCGATCGTGAAGAAGATCAGCACGTTGACGAGCGCGCCGATGCCGCCGAACACGACCAGTAGCGACAGGGTGACGCCGAGCGCCAGAGTGCCGGGGACGAGCATGCCGGGCAGCTTACCGGAGCGACCGGCCTTCGCGCCAGGTCCAACCCACCGCCGGCGCCCTCGATCCTGCCAGCCCTGCTGATAGCGTCGCGTCGCACACGGCCCGGTAGCTCAGTTGGTCAGAGCAGCGGACTCATAATCCGTCGCGCGCTGGTTCGAGTCCAGCCCGGGCCATGGGAAAGGGCTGGAAAGCAGGGGATATGGGCCTGGAGTGTTTCCGCGGAGTCTCCTATGTCAAGCAGACGGTGATTGGGACCTGGTCGGAGGTCTGTAGGAGGTGGTAGATCCGGCGGACGAGGTGGCGTTTGAGGCAGCGGATCGCTTCTCGGCTGGTCTTGCCGTGGCTGCGTTGTTTGTCGATGTAGAGCGCGGTCTGTGGGTCGTGGATGATCTTGGCGATCGCGAGCATGTGGATGGCGTGGTTGAGTTGGCGGTTGCCGTCACTAGGCGGTAGCGGTCGGTGTGTCCGGAGGAGACCGGGATGGGGGCGCAGCCGGCGAGGCGAGCGAGCTTGGCGTCGCTGGTGAACCGGCTGATCCCGGCGGTCTCGCCGATCAGCTTGGCGGCGATCAGAACGCCGAGGCCGTGCTCGGCGAGTAGTTGCGGCGCGACTTGCGCGACCAGGCGTGCGAGGTCTCGGTGCAGCGCGTCGATCGTGGCGGTGAGATCACGGATGCGACTGATCTCGTCACGGCGATCCTGACTCGAGCGCTCTGCTCGGCACGCTACAGCCGGCGGGCGATCTTCGCTTGCCAGCGCGGGCCGGTCAGCACGCGCTTGGGGATCTCCCAGTCGGGCCACAGATCGTGTAGCTGCCAGCGCAGCTCGTTGATCAGCCGGGTGCGCGCGTCGACGAGGCGTTCGCGATGCACCGCCAGCAGCCGGATCTCAAGCTCCGGGCCCGACAGCCTCGCGGCGGGGAGGGTGTCCAGCCCCTCGCGCAGTGTTGCCCGCGCGACGGCGAGCGCGTCGATCGGGTCGGACTTCCCGCGCTCTCGAACGCTCTGACGAGCCCCGGCCATCAACCTGGGTGGGAGCCTGACCACGGTCTCGCCGTGATCGATCAGGAACCGCTCAAACGGCCCGGAGACATGCCGACAGTCCTCAACCACCCACACCCGCTCGCTCTCGAGCCTGCGCGCCCAGAGCAAGAGCGTCCCGAACCCATCCGTGATCGCCGCCTCGGTCCGCGCGGCGAGCTCCCTTCCGAGCGCGTCCACGGCCACCGCCGAATGCGTCCGCTTGTGCGGATCGACTCCGATCGTCACCATCCCTCACGTCCCTTCAATCGATCACCGAAGCGGACTCCTGGCGGACATTTCTCAGTCGGGGCGAAGCCAGGCTCCTATCAGGTCACGCCAGAGGTCCTTGACGGCGACGGGCGACAGCTCCGCGGAAAGTCAGCCAACAAGCGACAGAAACGTTTGGAGTCAACCCGAAGCCGTCAAGGACCATCCACCACGCGCCACACAAACGCAACGCCCCACTAGGGTCTCACTGAGAAACGCGAAATGTGTCCCGAATATGTCCCGAGAAGCGCGTAAGATTCGGGGCGTGCCGTCCCTGGGGGACCTGAATCCTCCTGCCGGTCACGCGTTTCGCGTCGAGCGCAAGCGCGGCCCGCAGTGGTACGCGAAGTACCGCCTTCCGGATGGCGCCAGGTGGAGAAGCGCCTTGGTCCCGCGTGGACCGAGCGCGGACGACCGCCGTCCGGCTACTTCACGAAGCGGACAGCAGAGGACTCGCTGCGCTCGACCCTCGAGCAGGCGCGCCGCGGCGAGCTGCCGGGAATGGTGCGCACCGGCGCGACATTCGCCGACGCGGCAGCGGAGTACCTGCGCTACATCGGCGAGGACCGCCAGCGCAAGGCCTCGACCGTCGAGGACTACCGATCGATCGTCCGCGTTCACCTCCTGCCAGCGTTCGGCGAGAGGCGCCTGGAGGACATCACCACCGCTGACGTCGAGGCCTTCGCGGCCGCGCTGGCTCGGCGCGAGCACCGGGGCCAACGCCGGCCGCGCCGGC
>Ga0302325_10015284_pt1 | contig 16316 bp, 12 predicted proteins | sample Palsa_T0_2_FD_201948 | JGI IMG/M metagenome (GOLD analysis project Ga0302325, IMG submission 201948) | Peat permafrost microbial communities from Stordalen Mire near Abisko, Sweden - Palsa_T0_2 | ecosystem: Environmental > Terrestrial > Soil > Palsa > Peat permafrost | place: Sweden: Abisko... | reverse complement strand
TGGCTAGAAGGTCGCGCGGAGGGTGTCGGAGAGGGCGGCGGCGAGCTGGTCGACGTGGGTGCGGGCGAACGGGAGGGGCGGGCGGATCTTCAAGGTGCTGCCGTGCGGGCCGGTGGCGCTGATGAGGACGTGGCGGTCGCGCAGGCCGTTGACCACGGCGATGGCGGCGTCGCCGTCGGGCTCGGTGCTGCCGGGGCGGACGAAATCGACGCCGGCGTACAGGCCGGCGCCGCGGACGGCGTTGATGCGGGGCGTATCTTCGGCGATTTGCTTGAGTGTGTCGAGGAGGTAACGGCCGACGGCGCGGGCGTTTTCGGCGAGGCCTTCGGCTTCGATCACGTCCAGCACCGCGGCGGCGGCGGCGACGCAGACGGAATTGCCGCCGAAGGTGTTGAAGTACCTGATCTGGCGGCCGAACTCCTCGACGACCTCCGGACGGGCGGCGACGCCGGCGATGGGCATGCCGTTGCCCATGGGCTTGCCCATGACGACGAGGTCGGGCACGATGCCGTGACGCTGGAAGCCCCACATGGCGTCACCGGTGCGGGCGAAGCCGGGCTGGACCTCGTCGGCGATGTAGAGGCCGCCGGCGTCGTGCACGGCGTCGAGGGCGGGCCGCAGGAATCCGGCCGGGTCGGGCCGGATCCCGTCGCTGGAGAAAAGGCTGTCGGCGATAAAGGCCGCGAACTTGATGCCGTGCCGGCGCAGGTCGGCGATCGCGTCGCTGACCCGGGTGGCGAACGCGTGGCCTGCCTGTTCCGCGGCCGCAGGGGCGGCCGGATCCGGTACCGGGGGCGCGACGGTGCGGACCGAGCGGCTCAGCGGGACGCCCGGGCCGAGGCTCGGGGATATCTCGGCGGTCGCGGTGGTGACGCCGTGATAGGCGTTGGCAGTGATGATCGTGCCCTCGCCGCCGGTCCGGAAGCGCGCGATGCGCAGCGCCAGGTCGACCGCCTCGCTGCCGGTGCAGGTGAACATGACGTGGCCGAGCTCGGCCGGGAACGTCGCGAGCAGCCGCTCGGCGTACGCCAGGATCTCCGCGTTCGCGTAGCGGGTGTGGGTGTTGAGGGTCGCCGCCTGGCGCGCGATCGCCTCGACGACCCGCGGGTGGCAGTGCCCGACCGACGGCACGTTGTTGTACGCGTCGAGGTAGGCCTGCCCGTTCACGTCGTAGAGGTGGACGCCCTCGCCCCGCACGATCTGGATCGGGTTCCGGTAGAAGAGCTTGTAGGCCGGCCCGAGGAGCTTCGCCCGCCGCTCGATGATCCGGCGCAGCTCGGGATCGAGCGGGCCGGCGGTCTCGAGGTCGAAGGCGTTGACCATGTACGCGGTTTCAGGCATGTTCCGCCTCCGGCAGGCACGCGCGGTGGATGCGCTCGGTTATCTCGTCGGTCCGGATGGCCTGCAGACGGTGTAGGTGCTGCCACGCCCGGGGGGTGTTGCGCAGGATGTACGTGCGGTTCTCGGGGAACCGGGCCGCGCGCCACTCGCTGATCACGATCCGGGCCAGGATGCGCGCTCCGATCAGCTCCGGCAGCAGGTTGAGCTCGGTTTCGGTCAGCGGGGTGGTGGCGTGGTAACCGCCGATCAGGTCCAGCGCGGGTCCGATCAGGTCTTCGCCGGAGAGCTGGTAGGCGGCGGCGATGGCGATGTCGTTGACCAGCGCGGTCACGGTGACGTCGCCGAAGTCGATGATCCCGGCCACGCGGCTGGCGTCGGCCGAGATCAGCACGTTGTCCGGACTGAAGTCGTTGTGCACGAGCTGGCGGCGCTGGGCCGCGAGCCGCGGCGCCACCTCGGCGGTGAAGCGGCTGAGCCGGGTGTCGAGCCGGGCGGTGTCCGCAGTTTTCTGCCGCTCCGCGACGAGCGGCCCTAGCTGGGGAAGCTGGGCGATGTCCCAGAGCAGCGGACGGTGGACGAGCGGGTCGTCGAAGGTCCGCAGTGCCTGTCCGAGCCGGGCCAGGGTCTCCCCCAGCCTGCGCCGCAGGGCAGCAGAGGTCGCGACCGAGCGGAGCAGCTGGCCGTCCAGGTAGGACAGGACGTGCACGACGCGTCCCCGCAGCGGGCCGGCCGGAACCACGGCCCAGGACTGGCCGTCGACGGCGGGGACGACCCGCGGCACGGGCAGGCCGGCGGCCACGGACTCGAGGTGCTGCAGGACCCGGACCTGAACGCTGACCACCTCGGGGTCGGCCCGCAGGTGCGCGAACTTGACCACGTAGCGCCGTCCGTCGCCGGTCCGGAGCGCGAAGTTATCGTCGGCCTCACCGGGCAGCCGGTCGAGCTGGCCGCTCAGCGCGAAGCAGGTCCGGACGGCTTCGGTCGCCTGCGCCGCCGTGACGGCGGCCGACGGGGTCAGCCGGGCCACGTCCAGCGAGGGATCAGGGAAGGACATCAGGAGACTCACGATACGCATTCGCCGAGGGGGGCTCATGGGTGGGCGGGGAGAGCACCATCGTTCGTTCCGAAGAAGTGATCTTTCAGGACTACGCGGTCTGCCAGTAGACGGTGTAGTACTCGTGGGCGGCGCGGGCCACCGGGATCAGCCGGATGGGCTGGCCGTGGGCCGGAGCGGCGGCCTCGAAGGCCATCGGCTGCGCGGCGGTGCGGTGGATCGAGGCGGTGTCGAGCACCGGAGTCAGCTCACCGGGGTCGGTGGCGTAGATGCCGCCCAGCACGATCGGGCCGTAGAGCGCCGCCTGCACGGACGGGAAGTCCGGGGTCGGCTCGAACACCAACTGCATCGGCAGCGTGACCTCCAGCCGGTCACCGCGCTGCCACCAGCGGTGGAGCACGATCCACCGGCCGGCCTGCGGGCCGGGGATGGCGGTTTGCGCGGCGAGGATTGCGGTGGGCACGGCGGGGATGGCGGTGCCGTTGAGCCGGACCACGGGCGGGGCGGCGACCCAGTTGGGCACCCGCACCCGCAGCGTCATCGGGCCCGCACCCGAGACCACGGCCAGGCTCGTCGCCGCCTCGTCGGGAAAGCCCGTCACCTGCCGCAGCACCAGCCCGTGGGTGCGCACCTGCGAGGGGATGAACAAGTTAACGTAGATACCGTCCGCGTCGCGGGTGTAGATGGTGTCGGCGAACTTGGCCTGGGTTTCCAGTCCGCTGGCGGTGTCGCAGGTAAAGGTGTCCCAGTCGGTGGCGTAGATGTCCGGGTTGCCGCCGGGGAAGTAGTTGAGCGGCTGACGCTTGAACGCGCCCGCCGACAGGCCGGTGTAGTAGCAGTTGAAGCCGTGCGGTGAGGTCGGGTCCTGCTCCCCCAGCATCTGGTTGAACAGCGTGCGCTCGTAGTAGTCGATCATGTCCACCCGTTGGGGCTGGTGGAAGTGGAGCAGCCTGGTCAGCTTGAGCATGTTGTAGCTGACGCAGTTCTCGCAGGTGAAGTTGGACAGCTGGGCGGCGACCACGTCGGGCTGCTGGAAGTGCTCGTAGTTGCCGACACCGCCGATGACGTACACATGGTGCCTGGTGACGATGTCCCAGAAGTTCTGTGCGATGTCGTGATACCTGGCGCTGCCCGTCTCCTCCCACATCCGGACACAGGCGACGATCTTCGGGGTGGTCACGTTCGCCTGCAGTCCGGGTAGCGCGTCCTCGCCGTCGGCCAGCGGATCGAGGACCTGCGCGTGGTAGAAACGCTGCGCGGTAGCCAGGTACCGTTCGGCACCGGTGATCGTATAGAGGTTGGCCAGGGCTTCCGGCATCCCGCCGAATTCGGTACCGAGGACCATCTGCATGTGCGCGTAGCTCAGCCGCGACGTGCGCCACTGGACCCAGTCGGCGAGCTTGGCGGCCACGTCGAGCGCCTGGTCATCGCCCGCCAGCTGGTACTGGTCGATCAGGCCGGCCAGGTATTTGTGGATCATGTAGTACGGCGACCACACCGGCTTGCCCTGCTCCAGCCAGTCGAAGTAGACCTCCGGGAACGCCGACAGGTAGCCGGGGTGGAAACCCGCCGCCGTGGCTCGGGCCTGCAACGCCGCGAGCTGGCTGACCAGGTACCGGCCGCGGCTTCGCGCCGCGTCGTCGCCGGTGTTGGCGTAGGTCAGCGCGAGGCCGGACATCAGGTGCCCGGTGGTGTGGCCGCGGATCAGCGAGGCGGGCCGCTCCCAGCCGCCGATCGGCTGAGCCGCCGACGGCTGCCCGTAGTTCAGGCGGAAGGAACGCAGCATCCGTTCGGGATCGAGGAAGAGCAGGTAGCTGGTGTTCCGGGCCTGGTTGTCCTGGAACGGGCTGGCCAGGAGTTCCACCTGGTCGAGCGGCAGCGCGGCGCGACGGCCGGCCGTGCCATCGGGTGCGTAGCCGCCGGGCACCGCGGTGGCGCGGGGGTTGGCGGGCGGGATGCTGGCCGGCGCGGTCGCTCCGGGGGGAACCTCGCCGGCGACCAGGGCCTGCACGGCGGCCAGGGCGCCGACGCCGACGCCGAGCACGGTCAGTGCCCGCCGCCTGCTCAGACCGCCGCCCGCCTCAGTCACAGCTGTGATCCTTTGCCGGTTCTCATCCCGGGCAGATCGTACCCAGCGGTGCAGCGATCGCACGGCCAGGCGTTGGTGTTTCCTGCAGATCAGGTCTTACGAACTCATTACGCGGGCGCCCGGCGTCGAGCCGGAGCCGACGGCGGCCCGTAGTCCTGGGTAGTGGTCAGTGCATCCGGCGGCCAGGTCATGAGCATCGTTCGAGAACGCTCCCCAGGCTCATGGTCAACCGTCTCCCCTATCCGTGCGGTGGTCGGGTGCGCTGGCCACTACCGTTGTCCGCGGCGCGGCCGGCCCGGTCCTGTTCAGCCGCGCAGGACCACGGCGGCCAGGGCGGCCAGGACGACGGTCAGCGTGGCGCCCGCGCCGTGCAGCGCGACGAGGCGGCCACGGAAAGACGGCGCGGGGTCCGCGCCGTCCTCGGGTTCGCGGGCGCGGCGATGGGCGGTGCGGACGTTGACCGTGAACCAGGCCAGTCCTCCGCAGGCCGTGGCGGCGGCGAGGCCGAACCCGATCCATCCGAGCACCCGGGTGTGCACCAGCGAGAACCCCAGCCAGAACGCCAGGCCGATGATGCCGGACGCGGGGTGAGCGAACTCGAGCAGCGCGCGCGCTCCCGGCACCACCGGCGCGTTCCTGGCCGCGACGAGGGAGGCCGGCGCGAACCGGTCCTTTACCGGTGCGACGGGCACCGGTGCGGGCACGGGCGCGGTGGTCCGGGCCTCGGTGGGAACCAGCTGCGGCGCGGAGACGACGCGGCCGCCCTTGAGGTTGCTGGTGATGAGCACGGAGAAGCCTGCTCCCGCGGTAAACACCCACAGCACCAGTACCACGACGGCCATCGTCGCTCCTCTCCGCAGCGCGGAATCCGCAGCCCCCGAATTTACCCGAGCAACCTGAAAGCCCGGCGCGCGGAGGGGAGAGATGGCACCGCGCGGGAGTGTTATGGCTTCACGGCGCGGCGCTCTACGGGAGCGCCGGCAGGACCGTGGTCGCGGCTGACGGCCGGTAGCTCGTGCTTCCGGGGTAGCTGGCCTTGATGGCGCCGCTTTCCTGCTCGGCCAGAAGAGCCTCGGGGCCGGTGAGCACGCAGGTAGCCACGCCGCCGGCGGCGGTCTGCGGGGTGCACAGCACCGACGGCCCGGAGCTGAACGAGACGGGCTGGCCGCGGAGCGGGCGACCCGACGCGGTCAGTGTCCCGGTGAGGACGAATGCCTTTTGCGCGTTGAGGGCGGTGCTCGCGGTCAGCGCGGTCGGGATCCGCTTGACGGTCTGGATGAGTGTGCCCGTGGATGCGGCGTAGCTGGCATCGCCCCGGTAGACGGCAGTTATCGTGCGGAGGCCGGCCAGCAGGGTCTTGGTGGCGCAGGTGGCCCGGTACGTGCTGCCGCTGACCCGCTTCAAGGGTACGGCGCGGCACAGGACCTTGCCGTTGCTGAACGTTACGGTGCCGCCGTTGACCGGGCCCACCTTCGCGGTGAAGGCAACGCTCTGGCCGACGGAACTCGGGTTCCGGGACGAGGTCGCCGTCGTGACGGGAACTGGCTTGGCCGCGCCGATCACCACCACGCTGTTCGCGCCTTCGTTGGTCACGTAGGCGGTGTGGGCCACCGGGTCCACCGCCACCCCGTCCGGATAGGAGCTCACCGGGACGGTGGCGACCACGGCCGCGGTCGTCTCGTCGATCACCGACACGTTACTGCCGTTTTCGTTCGTCACGTAGGCGGTCTGGGCCACGGGGTCTACCGCCACCGCGGACGGATCGGAGCCCACGGCGATGGTGGAGGTCACGGCGCCGGTCGTCTCGTCGATCACCGAGACCGTGTTAGCGCCCCCGTTGGCCACGTAGACGAGGTGCAGAGAGGGGTCCACCGCCACCCCGTCCGGGCCGGCGCCGACGGGGATGGTCGAGGTCACCGCGCCGGTCATCTCGTCGATCACCGACACCGTGTTAGCGCCGAGGTTGGTCACGTAGGCATGGCCGGCCGCGGCGTCTACCGCGACCGCGGACGGGTCGGAGCCCACGTCGATGGTGGAGGTCACGGCGGCGGTCGTCCCGTCGATCACCGACACCGTGCCAGCGCCCCCGTTGGCCACGTAGGCCGTGTGAGCAACGGAGTCCACCGCCACCCCGTCCGGGCCGGTGCCCACGTCGATGGTGGAGGTCACGGCGCCGCTGGTCTCGTCGATCACCGACACGGTGCCATTGCCTCCGTTGGTCACGTAGGCGGTGTGGTCAGCGGTGTCCATCGCCACCGCGAACGGGCCGCCACCTACTCCGATTTGGCTGGTCACGGCGCTGCTCGTCTCGTCGATCACCGACACCGTGTCATCGTTGATGTTGGTCACGTAGGCGGTGTCGACAGCGGGATCCACCGCCACCCCGTCCGGGCCACCGCCCACTGCGATGGTGGCGGTTACCGCGTAGCCGCCCGCCGCCGAGGCCGGCACCGCGGCGGCCGCGCAGACCGCCAGGGGCAGCGCGGCGGCGACGGCCGCCGCGGCCACCCGGCGCCAACGGACTGAGGTGCCGCCGCGATAACCAGCGACGACATGATGGATCCCCCATGCGCGCATAACCTGTTCCCCTTTATCGTGTCCATGTGCCTGGTGCCGGGATTGACGCCCGCCCTCAGGGCAGAGGTTCCGCAGCCGGGCGCTGGGCCTGCAGCAACTGGTCTTTGAGCTGGATGAGCCGCGCCCGTCGCTCGGCCTCGGCCAGCGCGCGCAGGATGACGGTGGGCAGCCGGGCGGGACGGTCCTTCAGGACGTAATCGGTGGCTCCCTGCTTGATGAGCTCGACCGCCGCTTCGTCGCCGAGCACACCGGACCAGAAGATGAACGGTATGTCCGGGTAGCCTTCGTGAGCGATCTTGAAAGCATCCTGGCCGGAGAAGCCGGGCAGGCGGTAGTCGGACAGGATCACGTCCGGCCCGAAGGCGGCCAGCTGCTCGGTGAACGACGCCCTGGTCCCGACGACAATGGCGGTGAAGCTCAGGCCCGCTCTGACCAGGAGGCGCTGGGCCAGTTCGGCGCCGAGGGCTTGGTCCTCCAGGATCAGGATGCGTACGACGCGTCCCGCCGAGTCCGCCTCGCCTACGGTCACGGCGTTCACAGCGGCCAGACCGGTGGTTGTCTCTGGCTCGTCGCGCTCAGGTCACCGCTCATTGACGACCTCGCTCAATCCGATTCCATCGGAGAGCGCACCCTCATGTGTCACATTCTGTATTGTAGCAGTGACTTTTAGTTAGAATAGGGTTGGTTCGCCAGACCTCGTGCCGGCCAGGCCTGGCCGAGAGGTGGCGGGGCGTTACGGTGCCGGTGCGGGGTTGAGGGTGAAGTAGAAGGTGGCGCCCTGGCCGACGGCGCCTTCGGCCCAGACGCGGCCGCCGTGGCGTTCGATGATGCGCTGGACGCTGGCCAGGCCGATGCCGGTGCCGGGGAACTCGGTGACCGCGTGGAGCCGCTGGAACGGCTGGAACAGCTTGCCGGTGAAGGCGGGATCGAAGCCGGCTCCGTTGTCGCGGACATAGCAGCAGATCCGGGTGTCCCCGGTCGCGGTGGTGCCGAACTCGATGGTGGCGTCCTGGCGTTTGGCGGTGAACTTCCAGGCGTTCTCGACCAGGTTCTGGACCACGGTGCGGATCAGGGAGCGGTCCGCGGTGACCCGGACGCCGTCACCGATGGCGAAGCGGACGGCGCGGCCGGGCTCGCGGGCGCGCAGTTCCGCGCTGATGGCGGTGACCTCGGCGGACAGGTCGACCGGTTCGGTGTTCATGTCGGTGCGCGAGACCTGGGCCAGCAGCAGCAGGTCATCGATGAGCTTGCCCATCCGCTCGGTGGCGGCCTGGATCCGGTCCGCGTACCAGCGGCCGGTGTCATCGAGGCGGTCGGCGTAGTCCTCGGTCAGCGCTTCGCTGTACCCGCTCAGCGCCCGCAGCGGGGACCGCAGGTCATGGGCGACGGAGTAGGCGAACGCCTCCAGGTTCTTGTTGGCCACTATCAGCTCGGCCGTGCGCTGGTCGACCCGGACCTCGAGCTCCGCGTTGAGCGCCCCGATCTCGGCCTGGGCGGCGCTGAGCTCCTCCAGGATGCTGAGGGTCGCCTTGACCGCGGCCTCGGCCTTGAGCCGGTCGGCGGTCGCGTCCTCCAGGATGTTCATGACCGCGAGCTGGGTGTCCTTGAGCTGCTGTTTCTCCTCGACGAAGTCCTCCAGGAGGTTGAGGGTAGCCCGGGCGTGATCCGCTCGATCAGGCGGAAAACCCGGGGCCGTCGCGGCCGGCCTGACCACGCCCATCCTCATGTGCCGCCTGCGGTGTCCGGCAATGTGCTTCGTGCCGCGGCCCGCAGGTGTTCGATCTCGTTCTTGAGCTCAATCATGCGCAGCTCCCGTCCGACGGTGAGCTGCTGGAAGCGCTCGAGCTCGGCGAGCCGGTCGAGTTCCCGGGCTCGCTGTTTCGTTACTTCACTCTCAGCCCGCTTCCAATCGGTGACGTCGCGGGCGGCAGCGAACACGCCGAGCACCCGGCCGGCCGTGTCCCGGTACACCGAGGCGTTGTAGAGCACCTCGGTCAGGTCGCCGCCGGTGTGCCGGATGGTCAGCGGGTAGTCGGTGACGAAGCCCTGCGCGAAAACCCGGAGGTAACCCTCGCGGGCCAGGTCCGGCTGGGTGAAGTAGTCCGAGAAGTCGGTCCCGACCAGATTCCCCCGCGCCACCCCGGTCACCCGGCTGGTCGCCTCGTTCACGTCGGTGATCTTGCCCTCCGCGTTGATCGTCACCAGCGGGTCCCGGCTGGCCTCGATCAGGCTGCGGGCGTACTCCGACGCCGAACGGAGCTGGTCCTCGGCTAGCTTCTTCTCGGATATGTCTTCGCCCATCAACAGGAAGCCGATCGGGTGGCCCAGGCTGTCGTCGCGCCGGGTCACGACCGCGCTGGCGGTGAACCGGGAGCCATCCTTGCGGACTCGCTCGAACGTACCTTCGGCCGTACCGTGGGCGTACGCGGCCGCCAGCAGGCGGTCGACGGCGCCAGACTCCACGTCGTGCGGTGTGTGCAGGATGCTCGAGTCCCTGCCGATGACCTCGTCCGCCGTATAGCCGTAGTCGCGGTGAGCCCCCTCGTTCCAGGAAACGATGCGGTGCTTGAGGTCCTTGCCGACGATCGAGTATTTCGTCGCGCTCTGGAGGATGCTGTTCAGCAGCGAATTGGTTTCGGAAAGCTCCCGCAGCAGTCGCCTGGAATCGGTGACGTCGCGGACGGAGGCGAATACGCCGAGAGGCTGGCCATCCGCGTCCCGGTATATCGAGGCGTTGTAGAGCACCTCGGCCAGCTTGCCGCCGGCGTTCCGGATGGTCAGCGGGTAGTCGGAGACGAAGCCCTGCCCGAGAACCTGGAGGTAACCCTCGCGGGCCAGGTCCGGCTCGGTGAAGCAGTCCGAGAAGTCGCTGCCGGCCAGATCCGCCCGCGCCACCCCGGTCATCTGGATCGTCGCCTCGTTCACGTCGGTGATCTTGCCCTCTGCGTTGATCGTCACCAGCGGGTCCCGGCTGGCCTCGATCAGGCCACGGGCGTACCGCGACGCGAGGCGAGCCTGGTCCTGGACGCGCTTGCGGTCGGTGATGTCGCGGGCAATGGCCGACGCGCCGACGATTTTGCCCCTCGCATCATGAATGGGCGAAACGGTAAGCGAGACCGTGATCGTGACGCCGTCTTTCCTGCGTCGCCTGGTCTCGTAGTGGTCGACCCGCTCACCGGTGCGGATCCGGTTCAGGATCTCGTCCATCTCGTCCGGCAGGCCCGGCGGTATCAGCAGCGAGACGGAACGCCCGATTATCTCCTCGGCCCGGTAGCCGTACATCCGCTCGGCCGAGGAGTTCCAGGCCGTGATGACGCCATCCAGCGTCTTGCCGATAATGGCGTCGTCTGACGAGTCGACGATAGAGGCCAGTAGCTTCGAGGAGATGCTGGCGCGGTGGCGCGGGCGGGGCGGATGCGCGGCCATGAGTACTTCTGGTGAATCGCCTGCTTGAACCGTCAAGAGAACCCCCTACCGCGAACCGGCAAAGATCGAGCCTGTCGGCACCGTGCTGTTCGCGTGCCCGCCCCCGAGGCGGTAGTCACGGATCCGTTTCGGATAGTTACACTATATAGGCTACGGCGCACGAACTCGGTCCCGGAAGTGCTAGAAGAGTCCAATATAAATTGGATCATCATTCGTTAAGGTAAATCATGACGGAACCAAAAAGGATACGAGTAATAAGTTTCCTAAATCGCCACTAATCTGCCGAACGCGGATATCGGTAACAAACAAAAAATACCTTGAAGCCCCGTTATCCTGGCAAATCCGACAACTCAGCCCGCTGGCATGTCGCTAATATTGCGGGCGGTCTCAGCGGACCGGAGACGTTACCTCCGCGAGGACAATGATCACCACGACGAGCAGGACGACGGTGACCACCACGTACTGCCTGACCTGGCGCAGGCTGATCCTCACCTGCCGCTCGGCCTCGGTGGCCACGCCCGCCGAGGCCATGGCCGACTGCGCCGCGTGGACCGCGGCCTCGGCCGCGGCCCCGGCCCCGGCCTGCAGGTCCGCGTAGGCCCGCAGTGCGACCGCGATGTCCGCCTCCACCTTGGCCGCCGCGGCCTCGATCCGGTCCAGCGTGGCGACGCCGATGGCCGCCGCCCCCCACCCCGTCGACCCGGTGGCCCGGTCCGCGGCGACCTGGCTGAGCGGGTCCGGGGGCACCGTCTCAAGGGCCGGCGTCCGGGCGGGGAGTCCGCCGGCGCCGTCCGGCCCGTCCCCGGCCGCGTATCCCGCCGTCGTGGTCGCGGTGGCCCCGGTGCCGGAAACACCCACACCTGCTCGTCCGGCTTCCCGGTCCGCCGTGGCCTTGGATGCGTCGTTCAGGAAGCTGATGACAGCGTCCCTCGCCAGTACGGCCACATCGGGAGGGCCGTGCGGAGCAGTCCCGGACCGCGACCGCCGGCCAAGACCGAGATGGCGATGACCGCCCTCCGGTGACCCGGCCGCATCGGGCGGTTCACTCGGGCCGGCCTGAGCGTCTGCTGGCGTGGGCAATGTCATCTCCTTGAGCGAGTCCGGCTACGCAACTCTTCGATCACTATACGTGACTCAATTATTACGGAACGGAGTCAAATGACCTCTGTTCCCGCCAACCGTTCGATCCAGGCCATCTGACCCCGACCCAGGTCAGCTGACCCGACGGGGCCACGGCCGCGAGGCCGCCACCCGTGCCGACCGGCGTGCGGTGAGCGTTCAGTCGTCGTGGTCCCTGGCGTGCCGGGCGGCGAAGGCGGCAGCCTCCGTGCGGCGATGCATGCCAAGCTTGGAGAGCAGCGAGGACACATAGTTCTTCGCGGTCTTTTCCGCGAGGACCATGCGCTCCGCGATCTGGCGGTTGGTCAGTCCTTCGCCGATCAGCTCAAGCACCCGCCTCTCCTGCCCGGTGAGCGCCGCTACCTGGTCCTCGCTGCCCCGGTGGTCCCGCAGCCGCGGCATGATCTGGCCGGACGCGCGCGGGTCGGGTATCGACAGGCCAGGCGCGCCCGGCGCCCCGGCGGTCACGAGGCCGGCTCCGAAGGCCTGCTTCGCCGCGGAGCCCCCGGGACTCGCCATGATCGCGCTGAGGAGGACCTGCTGGCCTGGGTCGGCCAGGACCGGCCACAGGTCGACGGCGAGGGCCGAGACCAGCCCGACGTGCTCACCGCGGGTTCGGCGCAGCATCTCCGGCACGTCGGCGGCAGCGGGGTCAAGGTCGAGGGCCTGCGGCCGGACCACCTCCTGCTGGACGGAGACGAGCAGCTGGCGGGTGAGGCTCGCCGCCCGTTCGGCGGCCAGCGTGATCTGCCCGAGGTCGCGGCGGGCCGATTCCAGGCGCTTGGGCCAATCGGGCCCGGATGGGACGGCGAGCTCCGCCGAGACAAACGATGCGTAGCTGAGGATCACGGCGAGGAGGTTGTTGAAGTCATGCGCGATCCCGCCCGCCAGCGTGCCCAGGCTTTCCATGCGCTGGACCTGCCGCAGCTGCGCCAGCTGCTGGTCGGCCGGGGATTCCTCGTGTTCGCGTCCGGTACCCGGATCGACCATATCGAGTCATCCCCAGTTGCTTATCAGAAGGCGCTGCGGCGCGGCGGGCCGCGATGCGGTGCGTGCCCTTAATAATTACTAAGGGTGACGATATCACACGTTCAGTAGTTACGATCCATTCGCCCTGGGCGACCGCTGCCAACCCGATACCCCCCGCACGCTGCGGAGACAGCAAAAACACCCGCCGTGCACCGGACCTGCGGATGCTGAGGTCCTGGTACGGGGCGAGTGCTGCGCGGCTGGTGCGGCTGGTGCGGGGGTCGGTGACAGGGCGGTTGATGTGAATGGTGGTGCCCGCCCCGGGCGGTGCCCGGGGCGGGCGCTAGGCGGGGGTGGGCAGGGCTAGACGCCGCTGGCGATGTCGGTGGTGTAGAGGGTAAAGGGCAGGGTGCCGTCCCACAAGTGGATGTCGTGGGCCCAGTAGAAGACCGTGAAGTTGCACGAGTCGGCCTGGCGGATGGCGCTGGCCATCATGCCGGCGGAGGAGGTGTTGGTGTAGAAGGAGTCCAGGCTGGGCGGCAGGCCGTAGCCGGGGTTCTCCCCGCCGATGAGCAGGCTGTTGGCCACGGCAATGCGGGAGATCCAGCGGGTGGCGGACCACGCGTCCATAGTGGTGCTGGTCAGCGGGAGGCTGTCGTCGGCGGCGGTGCAGGAGTCGTTGCCGCCGGACTGGTCGGCGACGGAAGAGATGTAGGCGATGACGTTGGCCTTGTTGGGCAACCCGGCGTAGTACAGGTTCCACACGGCGCCGACGCCGGTGGTGCCGTCGTTGGACAGGTTGGCTTTCTCGGTCTGGGTCAGGGTGTCGGGACGGGTGCCAGAGCCAGGGGTGACGGTCTCGTAATAGCCGGTGAAACCGAGGCCGGTCAGGGTGGTCATCTGCCAGTTGGTGACGTTGTCCAGGCCGCCGACGTACCAGTTCACCCAGGCGGTGAGCTGGGTCGCGGTCAGGCCCTTGGTGCCGGGCTTCCAGGACGGGTCGGGGTTGGGGGTCATCCCGGCGGGCAGGCCCACGCCGGTCAGGGCAGAGGGGTTGAAGGCCCAGTAGGTGCCGCCGCCGGGGTAGAGCATTTCGCCGTCGCCGCCGGAGGTGATCCGGATGGCGTAGAAGTCGGTCAGCGGGAAGTCCTTGGCGATCTGCTGGAAGAAGACCAGCGCGGCGGCACGGACCGCGGCGCTGTAGACCCAGTCCGCTTCGGTGGAGACGTTGCGGTACTGGTCGATGTAGGTGGCGTTGGCCAGCTTGAGCACCCAGGCCGGCGGTTCATGGGAGCCCAGGCCCAGGGTGATCTTCTGCCCCGCGGCCTGGAGCTGCGCCAGCTGGTTCTGCATGTAGGACACGTAGGACGCGCTGAACTTGCCGTTGGACGTCTCGAAGCTGCCCCAGTTGAGCTCGAACATGGCCATCTTGACCCCGGCCTTGTTCTCGACCGCGGCGTCCTGCGGCTGGCTGTCCAGCGTTCCCCAGATCGGCCCGGAGGCCGGGGTGGAGGCGTGCGAGGTGAACGAGAGCGCCACCGCCAGGATGGCCAGAGCCAGGGCCGCGATGAGAGACACCAGCACCTTGCCCCGCCGCCTGGTCGGGCCGTGCAGTGCCCGCACGAAGGATTCTCTGGATATTCGGGGGAAGGTCTGGTTAAGGGTCATGGCTCGTTTCCTTCTAGCGTCCACTTCATATTCATTCCGTGAACTAGTCACCACTCTCCGTGTTTGCCAAGACGCCCGCCAGAGGCGCATTCCCCAGGTATTCAGGCCATGGCCCAGTCCTTTTCGGCCTAGGCCAAAAGGCCCAGGCAAGTCAGCCCCGGGCCCTTTGGCCCCGCCATTCACCCCTTGGCCCACTAGGCCCAGGCCATTCGCCCCCGCCCCGCCCAGTAACCGCGAACCGCCCGGCAGGGCGAGGCGGGAAGGGCAGGGACAGAACAGGGTAAGGCGGACACGGAGTGACAAGACGGGGCGGAACGGGGCCGAGAAGGGCAAAACGGGGCAGCGTGAGGCCAGGAAGGGCGAGGCGAGCCCACCCGCGAGCCAAAGGCCCGCCGGCGTCGCCCGGACTGAGGAGCTCCCTCGCGAGCCAAAGGGGCGCGGCGCTGCCTGGACTGAGGAGCGAGGAACGAGCGACGAGGGAAGGCGGCGCCGCAAAGGCGCCCCGGAGGCGAGCGAGACAATACTGTAGACAAAAAACGGCAGGACAGCCTAAGGGCACCCAAACGGTGGCGGGTTAGCGCTTTTGGTGTTCGGCCTGCGAACGGGCGGCCGATGTTATACGATGGATGATCATGTCATCACATGCGGTGACATGAATTATGATCCAGAACATCGAATGAAACACTGATAACCTGATTCCCAGAGTCGTCGCCCGTCACCCGCGTCGACCACGCGATAGTAGAACACAGATGGTGACGCCCGAACCACGATTCGTTCGGAATGTTTGAGATTTTCTTGGGTAGCGGGGGCTATTCGGAAGAGCGGTGGAACTATGACGCCGGTTATTGGCATAACCACATATGAGGATCAGGCCTCCTGGCGCAATTGGTCAGCCCAGGCGGCCCTCCTGCCCTGGGTCTACATAGACGCGGTACGGCGCGGCGGCGGACGGCCGGTCCTGCTGCCGCCGGGCGGAAGCGACGACGAAGCCGCGGCCACCGTCGCGGGCCTGGACGGCCTGGTGGTTTCGGGCGGGCCGGACATCGACCCGGCTAGGTACGGCGCGTCCCGGCAGCCGGAGACGCAGCCCCCCGTGACGTTGCGGGACGCGTGGGACCTCGCCGTCACCAGCGCGGCCCTGCGGCTCGGCGTGCCGCTGCTCGCGATCTGCCGCGGCATGCAGATCCTGAACGTCTGCCGGGGCGGCACCTTGAATCAGCACATACCGGACCTGGTCGGGCACGGGGGGCACAGCGGACCGCCGAACGGATTCGGGCTGCACAAGGTCCGGGTCAGCCCGGGCAGCATGCTGGCTCAGATCTTGCCCGAGGACGGCTACTTCGACGTGCCCACCCGCCACCATCAGGCGGTTGACCTGCTCGGTGAGGGGCTGAAGGCGGTGGCGTGGGAGCAGGACGGCACGATCGAGGCGGTTGAGGTCGGCCCGTCTGAGCTCGGCGGCCTTTCCGGTTTCGTGCTGGGGGTTCAGTGGCATCCTGAGCAGGGCAGCGACCCGCGCTTGTTCACCGCGCTGGCCCGCGCGGCCGCCGAGCGGGCGGCCGCGCGGACGACGGTATTTGCACCCATGATCTAGTCTTTCTGCGAAGGTGCTGCGCTGAAGCAGCATCGGCGATCAGGAGGCAAGACCGTGCCCGGAGGTTCGCCCGCCATCACCGCCGCGGTCTTCCGCGCGGTGCGGACGGGAAACGCCTTCGAGGAGACCGTCGAGCGCCTGCTCGAGGGAGTCAAGCTGGGTGTCTACTCACCGGGCGACCGGCTCCCGCCGGAGCGTGAGCTCACCCGCAGGCTCGGGATCAGCCGCATCACCTTGCGGGAAGCGCTGCGCGAACTGGCCGCCGCCGGGTACGTCGAGACCAAGCGAGGCCGGTTCGGCGGCACGTTCATCATCCGCTCGCCCGAGCCGCTGGTGCCCGCCGAGCTCACCAGGACCGCGCGGGACATGGGCGGCCACCTCGACGACGCGCTTACCTTCCGCCGGGTGGTGGAGAGCGGCGCGGCCGAGATGGCGGCCCGGGCCAGCCTGAGCATGCAGCAGCGGGAACACCTGGCCGA
>Ga0302325_10015283_pt1 | contig 16317 bp, 13 predicted proteins | sample Palsa_T0_2_FD_201948 | JGI IMG/M metagenome (GOLD analysis project Ga0302325, IMG submission 201948) | Peat permafrost microbial communities from Stordalen Mire near Abisko, Sweden - Palsa_T0_2 | ecosystem: Environmental > Terrestrial > Soil > Palsa > Peat permafrost | place: Sweden: Abisko... | reverse complement strand
TTGATGACAATGCCTGCGCCAGTCCCCCGGGCGCCAACACCGGTCGCACCGGCTCCAGTGGCGCTGACGTTGACGTTGTTGGTGCCCCAGGGGCGAGAGCTGGCAGCGGCGGCACCCTGGCGTTTGTCAGCCGGGTTGCACCCCAAGCACAGCCGAGGTAAACGGCGATGTCGCAACGCAGCAACCCGGGCGAACCCAACAAGGCGAGCACGCCCGCACCGGCACCGCCGGCAATTATCCCAGCCGCAGATCCCCCAACGGACAGCTTCGAATTTGCGAGTACAAGCTGCCCGGGAGCGCTTACGGCACCAGGTACGAGAGCGGCCTTCGTGACCATATAAAGCTTCGAAAAAATGAGTGTAAAAAGAGCGACAGGGAAAAGGGCGAGCGAGTGTGCCCAATAAGCCATCAGAAAACAACAGATCGCTCGGCCAATTGCGCAACCGACGACGATCGCGCGCCGCCCACCGCGGGCGCGCTCCACGAGCGGCCCAAGTAAGGGGCCGACTACGAGGAACGGAGCGACCGTCAGCCCCAGCGACAGAGCCACCCTGGACTCGGCTGCCCTTGCTGAGACGTCGAAGAAAACGGACCCGGCGAGAGCGATCGCCACTAACGCGTCACCCGCCGAGGACAGGCCGTGCACGGTCGCCAGCCGGCGGAAGGGCGTGTCCCGTGGGCCGGCATGGTCGGCCTGCCCTTCCACCGGGAGCCAGTACGGGTAGTACGCCCAGCGGCGCGCCGTCGGGAGCACACGCAGCAACCAACCACCGGTACCGGTGGTCTCACCGATGCCTTCTGGGTGGACGGCCTTCACCTGGCGAGAGTACAGCCGCGGCCCGACCTCGAGGTTGCCAGAGGGGCGTGAGCACCAGCGAAAGATGACCTGGACGTCGATGCGATGAGATGTTCCGGCAAGCCGGCCGCCGTTGTCTCAAGTGGCGCACGAGAGCAGCCGACGCACCCTATGTGCCAGAGTTGCAAACCGACCTTGATCCTGTCGCGGGCCTACGTGTCCCCGGGCTCGACAACGGGTATCTACCGGAAATGAACGATCGGCCCGACCGGCCTGCTATTTCGGCTAGCCAGGGAGGCTCGCCTGCTGAGCCACCTCGGGCGTCTCTTCTGGGGACAAATGCTACTGGGCCGCACCCGATGGGGCAGCACCCGATGCTGAGGTCCTCCGCGGGCGCTGGTAGGACCCACGTTGACAACATCTTGGTCTCTCTTTCCCACCCGCGACCGCCCTCCGCCTGGGCAGCGGTGCAGCCCCAAGCTCGGCGGGAGACGCCGCTCGAAGCGGCTCCGCCCCAGCCCCAAGCTCCCACTGCCGTCGTGGCTCTCCGTCCCGCCGCAGCGGCGGCAGCCGCAGCCGCCGCAGCTGGTGGTTTCCGTCCCGCGCCCATTGCCGGCCCATCGGTCAGTCCTCCAGGGCCCGGCGGTACGGGCAGACCTTTTGCCCCTCCCGCGGGGCCCGCCGGCCTGCCCCGTTCCGCGGGTGCTGCCGCCGCAGCTCGCGCACTGGCGACGCTGGCCCCTGGGCCGGTCACGCCTACCGCGCCTCCCGGTCCTGTTGGGACCGGCGCTCAAGATGAGCCACTGTTTTCCAACGCGGCTGCCTCTTCCGCGGCTCGGGCGCTCAGCAACCTCGCCGGCGCAGCTGCTCGCGCCGCTTCCGCGAGGACAACGCCGCCCGCCGACGATGGTCCGGCGCGGACAACCCTGGTCACCGGTGACGGGCACAGTCCCAACGGCCACGGTTTGGGCCCGCACGCTCCCAACCGCCACGTTCCCAACGACTACGGTCCCGACGGCCACGGTTTGAGCCCTCACGTTCCCGACGGCCCGGATCTCGATATGGCGCCGGGTACCGACGACGGGGCAAGAGCAGGCAACGAGCCCGGCGCGCAGGACGTCGAGGCACCGCAGGCCGATCCCCACCATGACGACATCCTGCCTGCGAAGTCTAAGAGCTTCTTCCGCTTGCGGCGTTAGTGCAACGACGTCCCTGGCGGCACGCCAAAGCCCCTGGAGGCGGTGCTAGCAGTCGCTGATGGCCGTCCTAGTCGGCGTCGGAGTTGTCGCCGTTCGCCCGAGTGGACTCGAGCTTGTAGCCCAGACCACGGATCGTGGTGATCCTCCGTGGGTGTGCCGGGTCGTCTTCTATGCGCGCTCGTAGCCGCTTCACGTGTACGTCGAGGGTCTTTGTGTCGCCCACGTAGTGAGGGCCCCACACCCGGTCTATCAAGGTCTCACGGGTCAGGACCCGGCCGGCGTTGGTCATTAGGAGTTCGAGGAGCTCGAACTCCTTCAGGGGAAGGCTGACCTCCTGGCCGCGGAGGTAAACCTCATGTCGTTCGGGGTCCAGGCGCAGGTCGCCTGCGTCCAGCACGTCGCTGTCGTCAGGGACCTCTTCGGGAGGGGGTGTGCGGCGCAGTACGGCTCGCATCCGAGCGACGAGCTCGCGTAAGCGGTACGGCTTGCTGACATAGTCGTCGGCTCCGACCTCGAGGCCGACCACAGTGTCGATCTCGCTTGTCTTGGCGGTGACCATGATGATCGGCGTCCGGGAGCCAGCAGCCCGGATGGTGCGGCAAACGTCGATGCCCGAAACCCGCGGCAACATGACGTCCAATAGGACCAGGTCAGGCCGCACCGAGGCGAACTTGTCGAGCGCCTCGGCACCATCGTATGCGACCTCCACCCGGAACCCCTCCCGTTTCAAGCCGACGACAAGAGCCTCGACGAACGAGGGCTCGTCCTCGACGAGCAGGACCGTTACCTGCTCAGTCACGGGTATGTCCCTGGTCAGCGAGAGGCACCCACAACGTGAAAGTCGACCCCTCCCCTTCAACAGAATCGACAGAAACATCCCCGCCGTGGTACGCGGCCACGTGCCGGACGATAGCCAAACCTAACCCGGTCCCACCAGTCCAGCGCGACCTTGCCCTGTCAACACGGTAGAAACGCTCGAAGATCCGCTCCTGGTCCCGACGGGGGATGCCGACGCCCTCGTCCCTGACGCGTAGACAGGCCCGGTCGCCGCGCCGGTCAGCGTCCACGTACACGGCGCCACCAGGCTCTGAGTACTTGATGGCGTTGTCGACAAGGTTGGCTACAGCAGAAACGAGATCCCTGCGGTTGGCCATCACGTTCAGGACGGGCCCAGGGGGAGCGACCTCCAGCCTGATCCCCCGAGCAGCCGCGGGCTCCTGAAAACCCTCAACTGCTTCATCGATGACCGCCGATAGCGCGACCTCGGTGAGGCTCCCCGTGGCACCGGCCTCTATTCGCGAAAGATCGAGCAGGTCGTCGACGATCCGGGAAAAGCGGGTTGCTTCGGCACCGACCCTCGCCGTCAAGCGCGCCACCACATCGGGGTCTTCTTCGCCGTCGAGTGTCTCTGCAAGAAGGCTCAGCGCCCCGAGCGGGGTTTTCAGCTCATGGCTAAGGTTGGCGACGAAGTCCCGGCGCACAGCTTCCAGGCGGCGCAGTTCCGAGACATCGTCTACCAGGGCAATCGCGCCGGAAGGGGGGTTCGACCCTCCTAACGGGTACGCCCTGATCTTCAGGGTGTGCCGTGTGGGGGAGTAAAGGTCGAGAGTCTCCTCGTGGTAAGCGCCCGCGAGCGCCCGCCCGAGCGCAGCTTCGACTGCCTTCTCTGCCAAGAAGTCACCGTCGCGGGCGTTGACCAGCTCTCTCGCAGGCGCGTTGCGCAACACAACGCGGCCCTTCTTGTTGCAGACCACAAGGCCCTGATTGGCCTTGTCGACGGCTTGGACCAGGAGAGCCAAAAGGTCGCGGGCCTCGTTGCCGTTCAATTCGGGTTGTCTTGCCAATTCAGACGGACTCCGCCACCACCGGGGGGAAGTACCTGGCCGAGGTGAAAAAGCGGTCTTTCCCCTCGAGCGCCCAGACCGAGCCCTTCGCCTGACGCGGGGTAAGCCCGAGGTCGACCCTGTCCTCGTCGGCGAGCGTCACGAGGATCTCCGCTATCACGTCCCCATGCGTGCACACGACCGCGTTGGTGCCGGCCAGAGACCTGATAAGGCTGACAGCCGCCGAGCTCTGTCCTTCGGACAGGTCATCGTTGACCTCGACGGCCAAGTTGTGGGCTCGGCTCAGCGGCTCCATCGTCTGGAGGCACCGGGTGTAAGGGCTTGAGAGTGTACGTGCCGGCGGCAGGAAAAGACCCGCGATTGCGACGAGGCCCTCTGCCTGCCTCTCCCCGTGCACGGATAGAGGCCGTAAGCGGTCTTGACCCGACCACTCTCTACGGGGGCGTGCGTGGGCATGACGCACCAACAACAACGGCACTCTTGAAGTCTTGCAGAAGAACGAGCGCCAGTCCGAAACGGTGCGGAAGGGGCCGGGGAAGAGGCACAAGTGCCCAAATGGCTTTACCCTGGTCATGTGGGCCGACATCTCCGACGAGGATTGCCAAAGGCCGCCAATTACAAGATCAACGGCCTGCGAGAGGTCGGCCTTGCGCTTGTAACGGCGGGGCTCGTGGTGCTTCTTTTCGTGGCCTACGAACTGGTCGGTACCAACCTGAGCGAAGAGCACAGCCAGGCCCGGCTGGCCCGGGACTTCAACGCGGCCGTCGCCAGCGTTCCTCTCCCTATAAAGACCAGCGCGACTACGACGACCACAGTCGCGCCGGAGGCGAAGGGCATCGGCACGCGGCTGGACTGGAAGGCCACGACGCCCCGCTCGAGCCCAACCGTTCATGACCCCAGCGTCCGGACCGAAGCATTGCCGGTCACGCCGCCAGGAGGGGCTCTGGACTATTTGGAGATCCCGGCCATCGGTGTCGACCGCTACATAGTCCAAGGTGTCGCCGAGGCAGACCTGCAGGAGGGCCCCGGGCACTACCCGGGGACGCCCTTGCCGGGTCAGGCGGGCAACGTTGCAATTGCCGGGCACCGGACAACCTTCGGGGCCCCGTTTTTCCGGCTCAACGAGGTGCACAGTGGTGACCTCGTGTACCTGACAGACACGCTGGGAACGACGTGGGTCTACAGCGTGGTCCGCCAGTTCGTCGTAGCGCCGTCAGACGTGGCTGTTCTTGACGCGACGCGGGCTCCCGAGCTCACGCTCACGACCTGTAACCCGCGTTTCGAGGCGACTTCCCGCCTGGTTGTCAGAGCCGTCCTCCTCACGCACCTGGCCCGGGGCATCAGGGTGCCAAAGGCGTTGCCGGCTTCGGGCACCTCGTCCGTTACGACATCAGATGGCGGCGGCTCGCCAACGGTTGGAGATGGCAGCGACCCGCCAACGGTAGGGCCAAGTCCTGCGGCGGCGCCGTTGAGCGTTAGCGCACCCGGTAGCAGTAGCGGCACCGGCGGGGCGGGACCTGGGGCGGTGGGCTGGGGCGTGCTTGCGTTAGCGGCCTGGGTCATCACCCGCATCGCTGCAGCGCGCAGGCGCCGCTATAGCAAGGTCGCCGTGCTTTTCGGAGGAGCGCTAGTGTGCCTCGTCCCGCTGTGGTTCGCCTTCGGCAACGTCGTTGACCTCCTGCCGGCGAACATTTGAGCGGGAGAGGTAATCGTCGAAGGCGTCGAGGACCACGACATCGCGTGCGTACGTGAACCGCTGGCGAGCCTCGTGCAGCGGTGCCCAGAGGAGGTCGTCGATCTCGTCCTTGGCCTCAGGTACCAGCGGAGGCCGGGCATTGGCGATGGCGCCTGTGCCCGGTAACACCGTCATAGCCCAGTAGCGGACCACCTTTGGGCGCCCCTCAGCGTCCCTGTAGGTCGTGCTAGGCAGTTCCCGGCCGAGCCGGCACGAGAGGCCGGTTTCCTCCCGGACCTCACGCAGCGCCGCCTCTTCGTCGCTTTCCCGCGGTTCAACCTTGCCCTTGGGCAGCGCCCAGTCGTCGTAGGCGGGCCTGTGGACGAGCACGACTTCTATGCCCGCCGGGACGCGGCGCCACACAACGCCCCCGGCGGCCCGTACTTTTTTAGCCAACCCGGCCGCCCTCGCCGGTGCCACCGTGGCCCCGCTACCTGCGGAGTGCCCCGAACCGGCGGTCTTGGGAACTCGCGGAGAGGTGCTCACCCGATCGAAGCCAGCCTTTCGCCCTTGCCGTGGCGCTTGCTCCGAGCGAGGGCAAGTTCCTGGAAGTGCCGTTGGGCGTTTATATGCTTCGAACCGGGCACCTTGTACCAGGTACCGTCTGGCGCCAGTTCCCACGCGAGTTCGTCGTCGGCCAGGTTCACCTCGAGGATTTCCCGCAGCCGTGCCTGGATTTCAGGAGACGTCACGTCGACAAGCGCTTCAACGCGACGGTCCAAGTTGCGCTCCATCATGTCGGCCGACCCCATCAGGTACCGGCCGCCTTCGGGTAGGACCGAGCGGCCCGCTTGGCCGTCGAAGCCCGTTGGCTTGCCCATGTCTTGGGTGACCGCATCGGTGACCGCGGCCGGGAAGTCAGTGGTCGCACCGTCGCCGAAATAGTAAATCCGCGAGTGTTCGAGGTAGCGCCCGACCAGGGAACGGATTCGGATTGTCTCAGAAAGCCCAGGGACGCCAGGGCGCAGGCCACAAACTGCGCGCACGACGATGTCTATCTGAGCCCCGGACTGAGAGGCGGCGTAAAGGGCGTCAATTGTCTTGCGGTCGACGAGGTTGTTCAATTTCCAAACGATCCGCCCGGCCGCTCCCCGCTCGGCTTCCTTCTCGATGAGCTCGATTATTTTCGAACGGAGAGCGAGAGGTGCGACTATCAATTGCCTATAGGCCGACTGGCGGCTGTAGCCGGTTAGGAAATTGAACAGGTCGGTCAGGTCCTCGCCGAGCGCCGGAGAAGCGGTCAAGATGCCAATATCTTCGTAGAGACGGGCTGTAGACGAGTTGTAGTTGCCGGTGCCGATGTGGCAGTACCGGCGGATCCCGTCGCCTTCCTCCCGCACGACGAGCGCCGTTTTGGCATGTGTTTTCAACCCGATTAGGCCGTAGACGACATGCACTCCCGCTTGCTCGAGCGCTCTCGCCCAGCCGATGTTGGCAGCCTCGTCGCCCCGTGCTTTTAGCTCGACAAGCGCAGCTACCTGTTTTCCCCTTTCAGCGGCGCGTATCAGTGCAGTTACGACCGGGCTATCACCCGATGTCCTGTACAGGGTCTGCTTGATCGCTAGGACCTTCGGATCTCGAGCGGCCTGCTTCACGAACGCCTCAGTCGACATTGCGAAGCTTTCGTAAGGATGGTGCACGAAGATGTCTTCGTGGGCTATGGCCGCGAATATGTCGACTTGACCGTCGTCCGGAGCGGCCAGCCGGCTCGGGGTGACCGGTGAAAACGGTTCGTCTTTCAGCTCTGGGCGATCGAGGCTGTGGATCTCCCACAGAGCGCTGTAATCGAGCAGGCCGTCCACTTCGTATACGTCCTCGGGGTGCAGGTCGAGCTCACGGATGAGCAGGTCCAGAACTTCGCTGCTGAAACCGGACTCCACCTGTAGGCACACCGCGCGCCCGAAACGTCTGCGTCGTAGTTCCATCTCGACCGCTTCGAGCAAGTCGTCCGCCTCTTCCTCTGCGAGGGTGAGGTCGGCGTTGCGTATGACCCGGAACGAGTAATAGCTCTCGATCTCCATTCCCGGGAACAGTTCACCGAGGAACGCGGCCACGACCTGTTCAACTGGGACGAAGCGCTCACCGTCGGGCATTGCCAGGAACCCCGGCAACAGCGGTGGGATCTTGACTCGGGCAAAGCGTCGGTCACCTCGTTGAGGGTCGCGCACCATTACGGCGAGGTTGAGTGAGAGGTTGGATATGTAAGGAAATGGGTGGCCGGGGTCGACGCCGAGAGGCGTCAGTACAGGGAACATCTGCGACTCGAACACCGTCTCGGTGTACGCCTTGTCGGAAGGTCCTAGAGAGCTCCAAGGGACTAAACGGGTGCCGTGGGTGGCCAGTTCCGGCACGACCACCTCGTTGTAAATCCGCGACCGCTGCGAAAGGGCGTCCTTCACCTCGGCTCGTACCGCCTTCAGCTGGTCGGGCACCGATAGCCCGTCTGGTGCGGTACCTGAGATGCCCGCAGCCAGCTGGTCCTTCAGGCCGGCTACGCGAACCTGAAAGAACTCGTCAAGGTTGGTGGAGAAGATAGCTAGGAATTTGGCCCGCTCCAGCAGAGGTTGGGTGGGCGACCCAGCCAGCGCGAGGACGCGCCGATTGAAGTCGAGCCAGGACATCTCCCTGTTGACATAGCGCAGTTCGCTGGCTCCAAGGATGTTGCCCGACTCGCCTTCCTCCGTTTCATCCCGTCCGTCAGCTTCGGGAGAAATGGTTTCACGACCGAGCGCCACAGACCTCACGCTACCGCCTCGCGATAGTGCGAACAGGGCAAATGGCTGAGCGGTCAGACCTCGACGGCGCCTATGAAGTCGCCTTCTTCATCGTCAGGCACACCTAGGTCCCACTCGAGAAGGACGTTTTCTCGCGCAGCGTCGCGCACGATACGTTCCCGGTTCCGGCGGAACTGCGGGTCATGTGGAGGCAACAACAGCAGGCGCGCCAGGATGCGCTGGCGGAGCTCCTCGATCAGGTTGCGGTCCCCGAAGTCCGAGTCGACTCTCCAGTGGGGGGCGACGGGCCCTAAGTAGACGACCCTTACGTGACCACGGGGCGGGCCCGTGGCCTCTGGCTGTTGAGTAGACATGCGCCGAGCATATGCGACGTCTGTCACCCCGCCGTTCCCACCGTCTGTCACTCGGCCACCAGTGCGCTCTCCGTGGACAGTTCGCGCAACCGGTTGGCAGCGCTCACAACGGCTTGTAACGACGCGTCCAGGATGCTCGAGTCCATTCCAACGCCCCACACCACCTGGCCAGCGGACTCGACCTCCACGTAAGCGACCGAGGAAGCACCGCTCCCGGCAGTCAGTGCATGCTGGTTGTAGTCAAGGACGGCGAGGCCGATGCCGAGGTCTGAAAGCCCGTTCACCAGGGCGTCGATCGGGCCATTGCCTCTCCCGACAACGCTGCGGTGCTCACCGTCGACGAGCAGTTGGGCCGTCACCTGAGTGATGTGGGCATCCGTCGCCCGTTCGCTCACGACCTCGGCCCCTATGAGGCGCAAAGAAGCGCTCTCGGCGAGGTACCTCTTTTCGAAGGCCTCCCAAAGCTCGTCCGGCTTTATCTCGGTCCCGCTCGCCTCGGTTACGGCTTGGACGGCTTTGGAAAACTCGATCTGGAGCCGGCGGGGCAGGTCGAGGCCATGCTCGGTCTCCATGACGTAGGCAACCCCGCCCTTGCCGGACTGGCTGTTGACACGGATGATTGCCTCGTACGTCCTGCCGGTGTGCTTGGGGTCGATGGGCAGGTAAGGGACCTCCCACTTGTCGTACTGCTCCGGCAGGGCGGCGATCCCTTTCTTGATGGCGTCCTGGTGGGAGCCTGAAAAGGCCGTGTAGACGAGGTCGCCGACGTAGGGATGGCGCGGGTGGACGGGCATCCGAGTGGCGTGCTCAGCGACCCGCCGGACAGCCTCGATGTCGTGGAAATCGAGCTCGGGGTCTATGCCCTGCGAAAACAGGTTGAGCGCCACGGTCACGAGGTCGAGGTTCCCGGTCCGTTCCCCGTTGCCGAACAGCGTTCCCTCGACGCGCTCGGCGCCGGCCAGAAGCGCGAGCTCGGCCGCTGCAACAGCGGTGCCCCGGTCGTTGTGAGGATGCACGGACAGTACGATCGAACTGCGATCGCGGAACTGGCGGCCGAACCATTCGATGACGTCTGCGAACAAGTTCGGCGTGTACATCTCGACGGTGGACGGAAGGTTGACGATGAGGGGCGCCTGAGGGCTCGGCTCGACGACGTCAGCCACTGCTTCGCAGACTTCAACCGCGAAGTCGGGTTCGGTCCCTGTGAAGCTTTCGGGAGAGTACTCGTAGCGCAGGTGCGCCCCGGAGACCTTGTGCTCCAGCTCCTTGCAAATACGGGCTGCGTTCGTGGCGATATCGATGATCCCTTGGCGGTCCTGGCGGAACACGACTCGTCGCTGCAGCTCTGAGGTCGAGTTGTAGAAGTGCAGGATCGCTCGCGGGGCGCCTGAGATGGCCTCGAAGGTCCGTTCGATGAGCTCCTGACGGCACTGCACGAGCACCTGAACGGTCACGTCTTCGGGTATTAGGTCTTCTTCGATGATGTGGCGGGCGAACTCGTAGTCCGGGCCGGAGGCTGAGGGGAAGCCGATCTCTATCTCCTTGATGCCGATCCCGACCAGCGCCTCGAAGAGCGCAAGTTTGCGCGCCGGGTCCATCGGGTCGATCAGGGCCTGGTTGCCGTCGCGCAGGTCGACACTGCACCAGCGCGGAGCTGTTCCCAGTTGCCTGGACGGCCACGTGCGGTCCGGGAGCACGAGCGGCACAGAGGCGGCATACTTCTCGAACGGCATCTTGGGGATCGTCAGCGGGGGGCGAGTCATCTTTGGGCCTTTCTACGACGGGAATGAAAAAACCTCCTGGCCAGAAGGCACAGGAGGTCTCGGCGAACACCGGGTGGGGTGTTCGCCTAGGTGAGAAGGAGCAGGCTAGCGCGAGCGCTCATTGCCATCCATGTTCCCCTAAACACTTGGCAGCTGTCAAGTTATTGAGCTACGTTGTCTGGGCGCCGCTCCCGAAGCCTCGTTTTGGGGGCTGCGTGTTTGACCACCCGGACGGCCGGGTACCGCCTTGACAGGCGCTTGTGGAGTACTGTAAAAGAAGCAATGCTGCGTCGTTCCCCGCACTCTGACTGAGGTTCAGCCCGGCAGGGATCCAAGACCGGCCGGGAAACGTAATACATTCAGTGTGTGGCGCAAAAAGCGCAACGGAGGTCAACTTGGAAACTTCTTGGATGGTGCAGGGACGGTGCCGGGACCTGCCGCCCGAGATATTCTTCCCGAGCGACGGAGTTGGGGTAGAGGTGGCTCGCCACTACTGTGCCGAATGCCCCGTAAAAGGGCCATGCCTGGAGTACGCCTTAGAAAACCACATCGAGCATGGGGTGTGGGGCGGCGCCTCGGAGCGCGAGCGTCGGCGTATTGCGCGTAGCCGCCGCGGGCTGCCTGCCCGCACCCCCGCCACAGGGCCACAGCAGCCAGGGCCTAACCGGCCCGGAGTTTCGGTCCGCAAGTAGCCTCGCCTCTAGTTGCTCCACGGTTCGCTGCGGAGCGAAGTGGCGGGCTACCCGGGGGTGTATCAGCTTTGAGGGCCGTCGGCGCTGCGTGCAGCCTTGGCACGGGCTTCCCGGTCGGCCAGCAAAGCGTCCAGCTCTGATCGGGTGAGCGTCACGTGCTCATCGCCCTGAGCAGGCGAAACGGTGCCTGATGGAAGGGCAGCTGGGGTCACTGGTGGCGCAGCTGGGGCCGACGACATCGTCGAGCCAACGCTCCCCGAAGACACGAGAGGCGACGCGGTGGCCTCTTCGTGAGCCTTTTTGAACTCCTTCATCGCTTCGCCGGCGTTGCGAGCCAATTTGGGCAGCTGGCTCCCTCCGAACAGGACTATGACCGCGATAAGGATGTAAGGCCAGTCACCCGTGATATTTGCAAGCATTGCGCACCTCCTGGCGAGCTGGCCGGTCCCTCCAATGCTACTGCTTAGGAGAAGGACTTTGCAGGCGGCCAACCTTCTATACCGACTATACGGAGGTGAGGGCAGACTTGGTTGACGTGAAAGCCGACGAGCCGATGCTCGAGTGCGTTGTCAACCTGAGCGAGGGCTGTGACCCGGCCGTACTGGCGGCCCTGTCGGCGGCCGCGGGTCGCTGCCTTTTGGACCGGCACAGCGACTGCGGTCATCACCGCTCGGTGTTCACCCTGGCTGGGGGCGAAAAGGCCGTCATGAGGGCTGTCCAGGAACTGGCGCGGACCGCGGTGGAGCTGCTTGACCTGCGCAGCCACGTCGGTGTGCACCCCCGTTTCGGGGTGGTTGACGTGGTCCCCTGGGTAGCCCTGGAGGGGTGGCCCCTCAGGGACGCACAAGGTGCTGGTGCTCGACGCGCGCCGATGGCTCGGGACGCTTTTGCGCAGTGGGCGGCCAGCGAGCTCGGCTTGCCGGCGTTCCTATATGGCCCGGGTCGCTCATTGCCGGAGGTGCGCAGGCGGGCTTGGCGTACCTTGCTGCCCGACCTCGGTCCCCGGGCCCCGCACGCTACGGCCGGCTCGGTAGCCGTGGGCGCCAGGGCGCTGATGGTGGCTTACAACCTCTGGCTTGAAGAAGCGGACCTCGCCAAAGCTCGGGCCATTGCGGCGGCGCTCCGCTCGACGGAGGTCCGATCGTTGGCCTTCGCCCTTGGTGAGCGGGTGCAAGTCTCCTGCAACCTCTTGAGCCCACTCATTGTCGGCCCAGCCCAGGTATGGGACGCGGTCGCGAGCATGGCGCCGGTCGCGAACGCCGAACTGGTAGGGCTTGTGCCGCAGGCCGTCCTGGCTGCGACCCCTAAGTGGCGTTGGGAGGAGCTTGACCTGGCTGTCGATCGGACCATCGAGGCGCGGCTCGAAATATAACGGCGAGGCACGCCCGAGCCTGTCGGCCAAGGCCTGCCTCGCCGGGGGAAGTTGCTTGGCGCCGGAGCTAGGAAGCCTTGCCGACCCGGTATGGCGCCCCGTTTCGGCGGCGACGTAGCCGACGGCGCTCCCTTTCGGAGAGGCCACCCCAGATCCCGAACTTCTCGCCGTTGCGGAGCGCGTACTGGAGGCAGTCCTCGCGGACGACACAACCCCGGCAGACCTCCTTGGCTTCCCTGGTTGACCCGCCCCTCTCCGGGAAGAACAGGTCCGGGTCAACGCCCAAGCAGTTCGCGGACCGCTGCCATGTCGGCACTTCGCTGTCCCAGCGGAACCCGGTCAGATCGGCCGGTAAGTGCAAAAAGCGCACGATGTCAGTCACCGGCGGCTCCCATCGGTCGTGTGTTGTCTTAGGTACGCTTCGTCTCGAGTACACCCAGGGTTCCAGCGGGTGGCACTGGTGTAGTTACGCGCTGCGTAACTACACTCCTGTTATCTTGACGCATCGCGCGCAACAACGCAAGGGGTGTTTTTCGTTGGGCCCCGAGGCGGGGGCCCTGACCGGTGTGGGCGAGGGGCCCCTAGGCCATCAAGTGCGGCGGCCGCGACGCCGGCGCGAAGCGCTCTTTGTCTCGAGAAAGTCCAACAGCACGTAGTCCCCGAGGGTGCTCGGCGTGGTGTAAAACGCCTTGCCGCGGTTGAGGCGGGTTATCTGCTCGATGAAACGCCGCAAGTGCCCGGTCGCGTCGAGGGCGAAGGTGTTTATCCGGATCCCGTTGCGCGTGCAGCGGGCCACCTCGACCAATGTGGCGTCGACGGTCTCCTGCGTTGGCGGGTATCCGAAGACGGGCTCCGCTGCGCCGCGAGGGCAGTGGGCGGTGGGCTCACCATCGGTCACCATGATCACCTGTTTGGTGCCCCGCTGGTGCGTAAGTAGCTTCTGGGCGACGACAAGGCCGTGCTGGATGTTGGTCCCCCAGTCGTAGTCCCACGAGACGTCCGGCAGTTCGCGAAAAGGTATTTCACGCGCAGAACGGGCGAAACCGACGATGCCGAGGTAGTCAGACGGGAACCTGCCCGATATGAGCGCGTGGAGTGCCATGGCCATTTTTTTGGCTGCAACGAAATTGCCCCGCATCGGCATCGAAAGCGACAGGTCGAGCATGATGACGGTGGCGGAGCGAGATAGGGCCTCAGTTCGCTCGACCTCGAAATCGGCCGGGGTGAGGGCTACGGGAGTGCCCGGCCCGCTCCTTGCGAGCGCGTTGCGCACGGTCCGTTCGATCGACAGGTTGAAGGCATCGCCCCACTCGTAGGGTTTTGTCTCCCCGGCGCGCTCGTGGCCCGTCCCGGGCTGGCCGATCGGGTGTTGGCCGGAGCGATATCGCGCGAGCTTGGTGAACAGGTCGGAGAGGGCCTGGTCCCCGAGGCGGCGCAAACCGCGGGGTGTCAGTCGGAGCCGCCCGCCCTTTTGTTCCACGAAGCCGGAGTCGCGGAGCCGTCGAGCGATCTGGCCGAGAGCATCGAGCGAGCGGGCGTCCTCTGCACCAAGCAGCTCGCGGGCCCGGTTGATGTCGACCTCGGCCAGTGCGCCGGGGCTAGGCGCGCCAGCCAGGAGCTGCTCGAGGTCGCTCAAATCGGACAGTTGGCTGATGAGGGCGCCGGCCGGCTCGAGCGAGAGCGGCATCCCTAGGAACGGGCTCCCAGCCGACGCACTTGCAAGATGAGCGGCCAGCGACTCGAGCTCCATCCGCAGCTCGAGGTCGCCTTCGAGGAGAGCCTCGGAGAGCTCCATCAGCTTGGCCCTTTGCTCGGGGGTCAAGGACTCGAGCAGTTCCCTTGCGGCGGCGACCTGGCGGGCCATGTTTTCCAACAGCTCGTCCAGGTTTGAGGGGCTGCCCGGCACGAGGTCGCCGAAGCGGTCCATGAAGCTTTCGAAGTCAGCCTGGACATCCTCGCCGTCGCGCCTCCGCTCCGCCAGGCGGTTCAGCTCGGACAGCATCTCCCTGGCGTGCTGGAGGGCCTCCGGCGAAGCGTTCGACATGGCTGATTGCAGCTCCGAAAAGGCTTCACGAGCCAGCTGCGCCCGGCGCTGGCGCACCCTGTCGAGCAGCTCGCGCAAGCCCGCGACGTCCCTGCCAGAACTGTCCATGAAACCCTGGTTCATCAGCCGGCGAAGCGCCTGGTCAGGGTCCCCGTGCTCGGTCAGGTCGTCCATTAGACGGCGAAGGACTTCGTCGCCACTCAGGTCGCCGATTTCCTGGGTGCCGTCCCAGCGTGAGTAGATCGCTCCTGGCATACCGGCGCTTAGCGCTCCGTGAACAGGTTCATGACCGCTTGGCCTGATAGCTCGCGCCACGCGCTGTCGGGTGCTTGTTGAGCCGCTTCGCGAGGTGGAGGCCTTCGAGGACAAGCTCCGTAGCGGCGGCGAGAGCCGCTGCGCTTTCGGAGCCTGCGAGCTTGCCAGCCGGTGCCCGCAGCGCTGGGTGGAGGGCCAGGGCCTCGACGTACGAAGGCGAAGGCACGTCGTCGCCCACCTCGATAGCCGAGCCGTCGTCGAGCTCGGAAACGGCCTTAGTGAGCTCGGCCTGCTCGACGCTCGACCTGAACACGCCGAGAACTGCCTGGCGGGTCAGGCGGGCGACGAGATCCTCTTCGCTCGCCTCGTCCAGGGAGTCCAGCTCCACCTTTCCCGCGGTCGGCGAGACGAGCGCGGCCAGGTCGCTGACACGGGGCACTGCTTGCTTTTCGCCGAGCCTGAGAGCACGTCGCGAGGCGGCGGCGACCAAGGTTTCATAGTTGGCGACCCCGAGGCGGACAGAGACCCCGGACCGCTGGTTGACCTGCGGGCTTTGGCGCGCCAGTTGCGAAATGCTGGCGACCACCTCTGCCATGTAGGCCGGGACCTCCACCTTGACGCCGTCGAGGTCCGCTGGGTTGGCTTCCTGCAGGATCACGGCCACCTCGGTTGCGGTGTCGAGCGGGTAGTGGGTCCGGATCTGTGCCCCGAAGCGGTCCTTGAGAGGGGTGATGATCCGCCCTCGGCTCGTGTAGTCCTCGGGGTTGGCCGAGGCGACGAGCATGACGTCGAGCGGCAACCGGATCTTGTACCCGCGGACCTGGACGTCACGCTCCTCCAGGACGTTGAGCAGGCCGACCTGGATCCGCTCGGCGAGGTCGGGGAGCTCGTTGATAGCGAAGATCCCACGGTTGGTGCGAGGCACCAAGCCGTAGTGGAGCGTGAGCTCGTCGGAGAGGTACCGCCCCTCGGCGACCTTCACGGGGTCGACTTCGCCGATCAGGTCGGCGATCGAGGTGTCGGGTGTGGCAAGCTTCTCGCCGAAACGTTGCTCGCGGCCAACCCATTCGACCGGGCAGCTGTCGCCCTTGGTGGCGACCAGTTCTCGGCCGTAGCGCGACACCGGGTGGTAGGGGTCGTCCAGGATCTCCGAGCCGGCGACTATCGGTAGCTGCTCATCGAGGAGTTCTACGAGGCTGCGCATGAGCCGCGTCTTTCCTTGGCCCCGTTCCCCGAGAAAAATGATGTCGTGGCCCGCGATAAGGGCGTTCTCGAGGGCAGGCAGGACGGTGCTGTCGTAGCCGACAAGGCCCTCCACGACGGGCTGGCCAGCCGCGATGCGCCGAGCGGCGTTGGCTCTAACCTCTTGTTTAACCGGGCGGGAGCGCCATCCCGAGGCGCGAAGTTCCATCAAGGTCGAGGGTCGTGCGGGCGAGCGCGCTGTCATTGACAAACCGTACCCGTGCAAGCACGCTACTTTGCCGGGTAGTGCCTGGTCCCAAAAGAACCTCGAGACAAGGACCGGGCGC
>Ga0302325_10015280_pt1 | contig 16318 bp, 14 predicted proteins | sample Palsa_T0_2_FD_201948 | JGI IMG/M metagenome (GOLD analysis project Ga0302325, IMG submission 201948) | Peat permafrost microbial communities from Stordalen Mire near Abisko, Sweden - Palsa_T0_2 | ecosystem: Environmental > Terrestrial > Soil > Palsa > Peat permafrost | place: Sweden: Abisko... | reverse complement strand
ACCTCGCCGCCGAGGCGGTGCACGGCCTGGGCCATCTCGGCGCCGACCGGTCCGCCGCCGAGTATCAGCAGCCGCCGCGGGACGGCCTTCATGCCGGTCACCTCGCGGTTGGTCCAGACGCCTTCGAGCTCGCGCAGGCCCGGGACGGGCGGCGTGACCGGATCCGAGCCGGTCGCCACGACGACGTGCCGGGCGGTGTGCCGCACGCCGCCGACCTCCACCACGCCCGGCCCGGCCAGCCGGCCGGTCCCGCGCAGCAGCGCGATGCCGTTGTCCGCCAGCCAGCGCTCCTGCCCGGCGTCGGAGTAGTTGGAGACCATGAAGTCGCGGTAGGCGAGGGCGGCCTCGACGTTGACCTCCGCGCTGGCCCCCACCTCACGCGCTTCCTGCACCGCCTCGCCGGGGCGCAGCAGCGTCTTGGACGGGATGCACGCGTAGTAGGAGCACTCACCCCCGACCAGCGCACGCTCGACCACGGCCACCCGCAGGCCGCCGTCGGCCAGCGCCCCGGCGCAGTGCTCACCCGGTGAGCCGCCACCTACCACGATGACGTCGTAGTCGGTGCTCATGCGCTCGTCTCCTGGGGGGCTCGTTCCTGCACCATATACAGCGCGCACCAGTCGGCCCAGTCCGGGTCGGCGTGGCCGATCTCCTTTTCGTGCTGGGCGTGCGCGGCCTCGGCCCGCCGCAGCGCCTCGGCCAGGTCGGGCGCTGATTCGTAGCTCACCGACATGGGTCTCACCGGCCCGGCAGGCGGGTGGTGACTTCCTGGACGAACCAGCCGTTGCCGTCCGGGTCGCTGAACGAGACGAACGACCCGTAGCTCTGGTGGTCCGGCGCCGGGCCAGTGGCCCGTCCTTCGGCCCCGCCGTGGTGGAACACCCCGCCCGCGTCGTGGAAGACCTCGCTCACGTCGGCGCCGCGGCTGGTGAGCTCGGCCCGGGCCGCCTCGATGTCGTCGGCGACCAGCTGCAGGCCGTCGGCGGAACCCGGCGCGGCCGCGGTGACCCCGGTGCCGAAGATGATCGAGGCCGGCGAGCCGGGAGGGGTCAGCTGCACCACCCGGAAGTCCTCGCTCTTGGCGAAGTCGGCGTCCAGCCGCCACCCCAGCGCCTGGTAGAAGGCCTTGGCCTTGTCGACGTCGGAAACCGGCACGACCACAACCTCGAGTCTCATTTCCATGACCGCGGCTCCTGTCCTGTTGATGCCAGCGGGCCGTCTTGCTGCTGGCTTTACGATTCTTGCTCCTGACCTTACGATCGCGCTCGCCGGCACCCGGTCGCGCCCGTGAGTACCCTGGCCGGTGCCCTGGTCTGGTGCCGCCGTTACGGCGGGCTTCGCACCACGGCCCGGAGCGGGACGGTGATCTCATGTCGAACCACTTCAGTGTGGACAATCCCAAGTTCCCCGGCAACAACGCCCGTTACCGACAAAAGGGGGTATTTCGCCTTTCTCGTGCCGGTCGCAGAACGACCGTGTGTACTTACCCCCCGCCGCCTGGGGGGTAAGTACACACGGTCACCATCTACCCGGCGGGGTAGCGGTTGGGCGGGCCGAGGTAGGGGAACTCGGTCAGGTGGTCATCGTGCGGCTTGAGACCCTGGGAACCGATCTTTCCGTTGCTCAGCCAGGCGAAGCGGGCGCTGAAGGCATCATCGGCCAAGGCACGGCCGTTCGGGTAGGCGGCGGGCTTGCTGCGGTCGTAGCGCAGGATGTCGGGCAGCACGATCATGGCCGCCGCCCTGGCCTCCTCCGGCGAGTAGCCGCCGCCCTCTTGCAGGACCCTGGACCACGGCTCCAGGTACTTCGCCACGTCGTCGGCCGGCTGCCGGGTGTTGAATTCGTCCTTGACGTCGTTGGGGTTGATGAACGGGTTAATGGTCGGATGCCCGCCCCGGTCCACCTGCACGAGCGCGCCGTCGCGGCGCACGGGGCCTAGGCCACTTCAAGCAGCTGGCGCCGCAAGCTCGCCCGGTCGGCCGCGACCAGCCCGCCCCAGACGCCGTACTGGCCAACGTCCCAGTGCAGCAGCGACAAGGCCGGGCAGAGGCTGCGTACCTGGCAGGACCGGCAGACGGCCAGCGCGTCGGCGGCCTCGCCGGCGGCGCTCTCCGCATTGGTGCTGACCGGGAACCACTGATCTGCGTCGACACCGCTGTCGGCGCACTGCGCCTGTCGGATGAGCCGGGCCCACAGGGCCTGGTCGGTGTCTGGGCCGCGGCCGAACGTGAGCACAGAAAGAGCGGCCTGGTTATGGCGGCCGGGAATGGGCTCCGGTCCGTCCGATGGCGATGCCGTCACGTGTTCGTCTCCTTTCCCTGGGGGCTGGGGTCATCACGGCTAGCCGCCAACTGCGGCTGCGGTGGTTCGGTCGACGCCGGAGGCCGGCGACCGGTCACGACAGCTACGCTCGCAGGGCAGGCGGCCGGTCGCGCCCGTGCAGACACTGGCCGGTACCCTGGTCGGCCGTCCCTGGCCGTCCGGGTGCCGCGGCGCCCCGGCCCGCGGGCGCGGGCTGGCGACTCGGGGCTAGGCCGGCAGGGTCGTCTGGATCCGGGCCGGTAGCGTCTCGCGGAGCTCCTTCCTGGAGCTGATACCGAGTTTCGTGAACACCTTGCGCAGGTGCCACTCGACCGTGCGCGGGCTGAGGAACAGTTTCGCGCCGATCTCCGGGTTTGTCTGCCCGTCGGCCGCGAGCCGGGCGATCTCCGCCTCCTGTTCGGTGAGCTCGCCGACCGTCCCGGGCGTCCGCTTGCGCACGGTTTCCCCGGTGGCCAGCAGCTCGCGCCTGGCCCGTTCGGCGAAACCCTCGATACCCATCGCGGTCAGCAGCTCGTAGCCGCAGCGGAGCTGTTTGCGCGCGTCCACGCGACGGTTCTGACGGCGCAGCCATTCGCCGTAGAGCAGGTGCGCCCGGGCCAGTTCCGCCCGGACGCGAGTGCGGCCGAGCCGCTGGATCGCCTCGCGGTACAGCCGTTCGGCGAACTCGCCGCCGCTCAGCAGGGCCCGTGAGCGCGTCTCGATCCCGAGCGCCCAGTCGGTGCCGGCCGCGCTGGTGGACTCGACCAGGCGCCGCAGGGCCCCGGTCGCGCGCTCCGTTTGCCCGGTCCTGGCGGCCGCTTCGATCAGCTCGACCAGCGACCAGGTGGCCAACCCCGGCTCGTCCGGGTACTGGCTGCCCTGCTCGGCCGCGGCCAGCGCCTCGTCATAGCGCCCCAGGCCGTTGTAGAGCACCGCATTTGCCCATTCCGTTACGGTTATCCCGATTCCCTCGCCCCGCGGCGTCACCGCACCGATGGTGGCCTCCGTCAGCACGGCCACCTCGTCTTTCCGGCCGCTCCATGCGGCCAGGCCAAGGGCGCCGTAGGGTGCGAAGCCGCGGGGAGTGGCCTGGCGTACCTCCTCGGTCAATGCGGCCGCGGCGGTCAGCTCGCCCGCGAACAGCTCCAGGTAGGCGCGAGCGCTGAGGGCGAAGGGCAGCTCGCTGAGTGCGCCGGCGTCGCGGGCCAGCCTGACGTGCCGCCCGGAAAGTACGTCCCATTGACCGTCATCCCATAGCTGCATGGCCGCGATGCACGCCGGCCACAGCCAGCGAAGCTCATCCTCGGTAGACATCTCGGGACCGAATACGCTCAGCGCCCGGCGCAGGATCGGCACTGCGGCCGGGTACCCCTCGGTAACGCGGGCGGCCAGGCCGTCCAGGAGAAGATCGGGCGCGCGCAGCGGGTGAGACGGCCGCGGTGCCGCGCGCGCCGCGCGGGACACCGCCAGCATGCCTCCACCCGGAGCGGCCAGAGCACCCGGAGCGGCCAGAGCACCCGGAGCGGCCAGGCGCCCCGCGAACATCGCCGCGTTCATCGTGTCCAGGTAGGTCTCGCGGGCCAGGTCGATGTCCAGCCGCTCCAGCCGCCTGGCCGCCTCGAGCAGCAGCGGCGGAGCCTCGCGCCCCCGGTGCGAAACGAACGCGAGCCGAGCGTGCAAGAGGGCGATGCGAGCATGCCTGAGCTCGTCTGGTGGTCCGGCCTTCGCTACGTCAAGCAACGTCGGCACCGCGTCCAACGCCCCGGCCTGGATCTTGGCCTGCGCCGCCGCCAGCGCTCTTTCGGCCCGCTGCGCCGGGTCCGGCGTCAGCGCCACGGCGCGCTCGAGGAACGCGGCGGCGGCGGCCAGGCCGCCATGCGACCGGGCCAGGCCGGCCGACTGCTCGAGCCCGGCGGCCACCTCCTCGTCGCTCCCCGGCGCGGCCTGGGCCCGGTGCCAGGCGCTGCGGTCCGGGTCCGCCTGCGGATCGGTGGCCTTGGCCAGGGCGCGGTGCACCATCTGCCGGTCCTGGAGCGAAGCGGACTGGTAGGCCGCCGCGCGGACCAGCGGATGACGGAACCGTACCCGGGCGCCGAACTCGAGCAGCCCAGCCTCCGCCGCCGGCGTGGCGGCGGCCTGGACCGGGATGCCCAGGCGTCCGGCGGCCCGCCGCAACAGCACCGGATCGCCGGTCGGCTCGGCCGCCGCGACCAAAAGCAGCAGCCGGGTCGGCCCGGGTAGCCCGTCGGCCCGGCGCAGGAAATCCTGCTCGATCCGGCCTGGCAGCGGCAGCACCTCTGGCAGCCGGAAGCCGCCGGCCAGCGCGCCCGGCGAAAGCCCCCGCGGCAGGTCAACCAGCGCCAGCGGGTTTCCCCTGGTCTCCGCCACGATCTGGTCCCTGACCCGGTCATCCATCGGCTCCCCGACCGCCGCGTCGAGCAGCTCGCGCGCGTCGGCGGCCCCAAGGCCACCGACCGCCAGCTCGGGTAGCCCGCGAAGATCCGCGCCCGGCTCCCGCGCGGCGAACAGCACCAGCACGGACTTCGTCGCCAGCCGGCGCGCCGCGAACGCCAGCGCCTGCGCCGACGCCTGGTCCAGCCACTGTGCGTCATCCACCACGCACAGCAGCGGTCGCTCCCCGGCCAGCTCCGACAGCAGGCTCAGCACGGCCAGGCCGACCAGGAAGCGATCCGGCGCCGGACCCGCCTGGCGGCCGAACGCCGTCTCCAGCGCGGCCCGCTGCGGGCCGTGCAGCCGGGCCAGCCGGTCGAGCACCGGCCCGCACAGCTGATGCAGCCCGGCGAACGCCAGCCCCATCTCCGGCTCCACCCCCGCGGCCCGCATCACCCGCAGGCCCGCCGCCGACGCCACCGCGTGGTCCAGCAGCGCCGTCTTGCCCACCCCCGCCTCGCCCCGCAGGACCAGCACGGCGCTGCGCCCGCCGCGCGCCCAGTCGAGCAGCCCGCCCAGCACCTCACACTCGCTGCGCCGGCCACGCAACATTGCCGGCCGCTGATCTGACTTCGCGCCCGCCGGGGGCGTCGGGTCCGGAGCGGCCCAGACCTCCGTCCCGATCGGGACGGACCGCTCGGGATCGAGGGCGCGATGGGCGGCCTGATCAAGCCGGCCCGTGCTTGGGTGGCGGTCCGGGCATCGAGGAACGTGTATCGCTGTATCAGTCATGGAAGTACCTCGGTCGACGTGATCCTGGCGAGGCGGCCAGACGCGTGGGGACTGGGTAGCTTTGGTGCTGGTTTATAAGACGAGCCTGCCGGGGGGGTGCTCGCACGCCAATGGAGTGCCCTTCAGTTCCAAGGCTCAGGAAGACCTGCGAACACCGTCGGGTTAACCCGAGCCTGCGCGGCCGGCGGTCCGCGGATTGTGGGGTTAGCCCGATGGTGTCTGGCCTGGTGCGCGGCCATTATTCCAATGTGGCGAGCCGAATCCTGATCGTCGACGACAGTCCGCGCTTTCGCGCCCTGGCGGCCGAACTGCTCGCCATCCGCGGCTTCGAGGTACTCGACGAGGCGGCGGACGGGGAGCAGGCGCTGGCCGCCGTGGCCGGGTGCTGCCCGGACGGGATACTCCTGGACGTCAACCTGCCCGGACAGGACGGGTTCGCGGTGGCGGCGTCACTGGCCGCGGCCTGCGCCGGGGCCAGGATCGTGCTGACGTCGGCCGATCTCGGCCAGGTTCCGGCCGCGGTCATGAAGACCTGCGCCGCCATCGCGTTCGTCGCCAAGCAGGAGCTGGCCGCCGCGGACCTCAGGGCCCTATTCTCCGGCTGAGCTGGTCAGGTCCGCAGGTACGTCAGTACGGCGAGGACACGGCGGTGCGCCTCGGGCGACTGGTGCAGGCCGAGCTTGTCGAAGATGCCGGTCACGTGGCGCTCGATGGCGGCCACGGTGACCACTAGATCGTGCGCGATGCCGGCGTTGGAGAGGCCCTGGGCGATCAGCGCCAGGACCTGCCGCTCGCGCGGGGTCAGGTCGTCGAGCGGGCTGGCCTTCCGCTTGCGGCCCACCAGCCGGGCGACCACGTCCGGATCGAGCACCGACCCGCCGTCGGCGATGCGCCGCACCGCATCGGCGAACATCCCCATGTCGCCGACCTTCTCCTTCAGCAGGTAGCCGACGCCCTGGGCGCCGCCGGCCACCAGGTCGAACGCGTACCGGTCCTCCAGGAACTGCGAGAGCACCAGCACGCCCGTCCCTGGATGGGCGGCCCGGATGGCCAGCGCGGCCCGGAGCCCGTCATCGGTACGATCCGGCGGCATCTGGATGTCGGCGATGACCACATCCGGGCGGTACGCGCCAGCCATCCGGACCAGCTCACGGGCGTTGTCCGTGGTGCCGACCACGTCGAATCCGCCGTCCTGCAGGACGCTCACGATCCCTTCCCGGACAAAGGACTGGTCCTCGCCGACAACGACGCGGGTCTGCTCGGGCTGGCTCACGGCATAAAGCTATGCCCCCCGGCTCGGCCGACGCCAGCGGCCTGCGGCCGGACAGATCAGTAAAAAATTAATTCGGAACGGACACTGATGTTACGGTCCGCCCTGGCTAGCCGCGCCCGGGCACCCACGAGCTCTGCAGAACCCTCAGGGCCGAGCTTCCGTGCTCCCGGGCCGCGCCGGAACCGGGGGCCGCCTGCTGGCCCTGGCCGGCTACCCGCTGCTGGGCCTGGGAAATGGCCCAGGCGGCGTTGACCAGGCCGATGTGGCTGAACGCCTGCGGGAAGTTGCCGATCATCTCGCCGCTGCCCGGGTCGACCTCCTCGGCCAGCAGGCCCACGTCGTTGATGGCCGCCACGGCACGCTCGAACGTCGCGGTGGCCTGGTCCAGCTCTCCGGCCAGCGCCTGCGCGTGCGCCAGCCAGAACGTGCAGAGCAGGAAGGTTCCCTCTTGGCCGGCCAGGCCGTCATGAGCCAGGTAGCGGTACACCAGACCGCGCTCGTCGGTCAGCCGGGCGGCGATCGCGTCGGTGGTCGCCTTCATCCGCGGGTCGTCGCCGGGCAGGAAACCGGTGATCGCCAGCATCAGGCTGGATGCGTCCAGGTCTTCGCGGCCGAAGGCCTGGGTGTAGGCACCGGCCTTATCGTTCCAGCCGCGGGAGTCGATGGCCGCGCGGATCTCGTCGCGGACGGCGGCCCACCCCGGCGCCCGGTCGGCCGCGCCGAGCTGCGGGGCGAGGGCGATGGCTCGGTCGAGCGCGACCCAGCACATGAGCTTGGAGTACAAGAAGTCCCTTGGCTCGCCGCGGATTTCCCAGATGCCCTGGTCCTTCTCCTTCCACCGGCTCGCGGCCGTGTCCGCCGCGGCGGCGAGGAACTGCTGGGTGACCGGGTCGAGCTCACCCAGCTGGTCGGCCAGCCGCTGGGCCGCATCGAGCAGCTCGCCGTACACGTCAAGCTGGCGCTGGGCCCACGCCCCGTTGCCGACCCGCACCGGACGGCTAGCCCGCCATCCGGTCAGGTGCGGCAGGGCCCGTTCAGAAAGATCGTGCTCGCCGCCGACCCCGAACATGATCTGCAGGTCTTTCCCCCGCCGCAGCTGGGAGGCTGCGGCGTCGGCCAGGAAGCCGAAGAACTTGCTGGCCTCGTCGGGGCACGCCGCCACCCACATGGCCTCCATGGTCAGGCTGGCGTCGCGCACCCAGGTGTAGCGGTAATCCCAGTTGCGCTCGCCGCCGATGGCCTCGGGCAACGAGGTCGTGGGCGCGGCCACGATGGCTCCGGTCGGGGCGAAGGTGAGCGCCTGCAGGACCCGGCCGGAATGATGGACCAGGTTGCGCCAGGGACCCTGATAGGCCTGGTGCAGGGCGGACCAGGAGCGCCATCCGGCGTTGGTGTCCCGCAACCGTTCGGTGATCCGGCCGGCGTCCCAGGCGGCCAGCGGCGGCTCCCACATCGGTCCGTACGCCAGCGCGAAGTTCACGTTCTGCCCGGCGACCAGGTGCAGCCGCGCGGCGGCGGTATCCCCGGCGACCTGCAGCCCGGCCGATGTGGAAAGCAGCAGCCTGGTGGCGCCGCCGCGGGCGGCGATGCCTCCGCCGACCGCTTCCAGGATCGGGTAAATCAGGCCGTATTCGGGCCGCGGCGCATAGCTGACATCGACGTCGATCTCCCCCGCGGTGCACTTCAGCGAGCGCAGCAGGACTCCCGGCGACCCGGCGCCCAGGTGGTGGCCGCGGTCGTTACGGCCCACCGCCATGGCGTCGGTCAGCACCGCGGTGCCGGCTGGCACCAGAAACGTGGTCTCCAGCGTCATGGTCCGGTCGACGTACGTGCGGCTGGCCTGGAAATCACCGGCCGGCCGGATCGCGAAATGTCCGCCGTCAGGGTCAAGGATGCGGGCGAACACAGCCGGCGCGTCGAACCGCGGGAAGCATAGCCAGTCCACCGAGCCGGCCCGGCTGACCAGCGCAGCCGAGCGGCAGTCCGACAGCAGGGCATAGTCGCCTATCGGCAAGCTGCTCATCTCGGCTTCCACGGCATGCTCGCTTATTTTGACCACCAGACAGGCTCCTTGGTCGCGGGTCGTTACCAGTATCTACGGTCGTGCCTGGGGCGGCCGGGTCGCGCCCGTGGAAGCCCTGGCCGGTGCCCTGGTATGTGGCCCCGGGTACCTGGCGCGCGGTACTAACAGTAGTTACGCTGGGGAGATGCCCCCGCCTCTGCGAGCAGACAGCCCTGGCCTTGACGTACTGCAATTCTTTACCAGCACGAATCCGTACTACCTTCCCAGGCGCCAGTTCCCCCGGGGGCGATGACGTCAACCGCGGGGGACATACCGAATACCAACGACCTGGATCCGGCTGCCGAGGTCAGGTTGTCGTCGTTCAACGCGGTCTTTACCTTGTCGCTCATCCTGACCCAAGCCTCTTCGCCTGAGGCGGTTATGCGGCTTGTCACCACCTCGGTCCCGTCGATCGTGTCCTGCCAGAAAGCGCTGATCTGGCACCTGGCCAGGTCGGGAGAGTATTACCAGCGAGCACCCGAGGCCATCAGCGAAGTGCTGGCGAAACTCACCGGACCTGACCTGCTTAAGATGGACGACTTCCCCCCGTCGTGGGCATTCCCGGTTGCATCCCCGCTGGCGCCCGAGCAAATCTTCTTGATAATCGTCGGCAGCGAAGCCCTATCGGACGAGGAAACCTTCCTGCTCTCGGTGCTCGCGCAACTATCCGGCACCGTGATCGCCAAGCTGGAGCTGATCGCGGCCGAACAGGCTTCTACCCAGCGAATTGCCGCTCTCAATACCGAACTCGAGTCAACGGTCTCGACACTTACCAGGATAATGGAGGTGCACCACCGGCTGAACGAGATTGTGGCCAACGCCGGGGAGATGGGCATCGCCGAGACATTGCACCAGCTCACGACCCTCGGTGTTTTCATTAAGGACGGGCATGGTAATACCCGTTACGCCACTGGTGACGTGCCGGGTGATTACCTGCAACGAGAACCGGCTGAGCAGCGGCGCGAGCTCATCCGCCGACTGCAGGGGACCCGCCGCCCGGTCTACCACGGCCGGGCCTGGCTGGTCCTGGCCCGCGCCGACCTGCTCGGGGTGATCGCGCTCGTTGATCCCGCCCGGACCGCGAGCGAGATCGATCTGGCTGCGCTCGAGTACGCCGCCACCGTGCTGAGCGTGGAACTTGCCCGCCTGCAGCGGGTCGCCGAGGCCGAACGGCGCGGCCGGGCCACCCTCGAACGCAACATCGCGCAGGCCCGGGCGGCCGAACTCGCAGCGAGCGAGGCCCGCCAGCGCGCCATTCTCGAAGCCGCCCTCGACGCGGTCATCAGCATCAACGGGAGCGCTCGCGTCACGTACGTCAACAGCGCGTTCGAGCACATCTTCGGGTACCGGGCCGATGAAGTGACCGGCCGGGAGCTCGCCGAAGCGATCATTCCTCCGTGGCTGCGCGAAGCACACCGGCAAGGCTTCGCGCGCTACCTGGCTACCGGGCAAGCGAACGTCCTGGACCGGCGGATCGAGCTGACGGCCATGCGGGCCGACGGGAGCGAGTTCCCGGTCGAGATAGCCATTACCCGCACCGGGGTAACCGGAGATCCGACGTTCACCGCCTACGTCCGCGATATCACCGAACGCCAGCGTGCCGAGCACGAGCTGATGGCATCGCGGGCCCGCCTGGTCGCCGCGTCTGACGCCGCCCGCCAGCGCGTCACCCGCGACCTGCACGACGGTGCTCAGCAGCGGCTCGTCACCACCCTCATCAACCTCCAGCTGGCCGAGCTGAAATGGGAATCCGCGCCGGAGCGCGCGCGGGAACTGCTCGGCCTGGCCGTCCGCGACGCCAAGCGCGGGATCGAGGACCTGCGCGAGATCGTCTCAGGGATCCATCCTGCGATCCTCACCCAGCGCGGCCTGGCTGCGGCCATCGACAGCCTCGCCGCCGGCCTGCCGATCTCCGTTCAGCTCGACGTACCCGGCTCAAGGCTGCCGGCCCCGGTCGAGGCGAGCGTGTACTTCTTCTGCTCAGAAGCCCTCACCAACGTGGTCAAGCACGCCCACGCCGCGTCGGCCTGGGTGCGAGTGGAACTCACCGATGACCGGTGCGCGGTCGAGGTCCGCGACGACGGGATCGGCGGCGCGCAGCCCCGCTCGGAAACCAGCGGGCTGAGCGGCCTGCGTGACCGCATCGGCGCGCTCAACGGAACCATGGACATCGCCAGCCCGGCCACCGGCGGGACGGTGCTCAAGGCCAGCATCCCGCTCCCCTCTGACCCCCCACCCTGGGAGGCCTGACCGGCTGTGGCTTACAAATGCTTCTGCATGGTCGACGCGCCGGCCTCGGTCCGGGACCGGATCCCCCGCGAGCTCGTCACCCGGGACGGGATTCTGAATATCCTCTCCGAGGATGAGGCGTACATGCCCGATGGGCATTTCTCCAAGGACGCTTTCATTCGCGCGATGAAAACTATGGTCACCAATCCGCACTACATACCCGCGGATCAGCTTCGGGTCTAGCCGATTCCGTCGCAGGGGGTTATGACCGGGCCAGCCAGGCCAGGGCGGCGGCGGTCAGGGCCTCGGTGCCGGTGCGCAGGGTGGGCTGCAGCGGGGGCAGGAACTCCGGTGAGTGGTTGCTTGGGAGGTCCAGCAGGCGCCCCTCCTTCTCGGCGGTGAGGTAGACCTCCCGGTCGGTGCGCCCGATGCTCCAGTAGGTATACGGGATGCCCGCGGCATCGGGAATGATGCTGAAGTCCTCGCTGACGGTCTGCCTGGGGATTTCGCCGGCCTGGTCGCCGAAATGGGCGGCGAAGGCGGCCGCGACCCGCTCCGTGGTGGCATGGTCGTTGTCGGTGAGCGGGAAGCTGCCCAGGGTCTGGAAGTCAGGGTCCTTGGGTGAGCCGCTGGCCTGGCATTCGGCGCGCACGATCCGCTGGATCGCGGCGAGTATGCGCTGGCGGCTCTGCTGCGAGTAGGCGCGCACGTTGAGCTGCAGGACGGCGTGGTCGGGGATGATGTTGCTCCTGATGCCCGCCTGGACGCTGCCGACCGTCACGACGGCGATCTCACCGGGCGCGACTTCGCGGGACACGATGGTCTGCAGCCGGACGACGATCATGGCCGCAAGTACTACCGGGTCGATCGAGTTCTGCGGCAGGGCGCCGTGGGCGCCCCGCCCGTACACGGTGACCTTGAGGCTGTCTTCGGTCGCCATGAACGGGCCGGAACGGGTGGCGACCGTCCCGGCGATGCCCGGCAGCAGGTGCTGGGCCAGGGCCACATCCGGGGCGGGGATGCGCTTGAGCAGGCCGTCGTCGACCATGCCCTGGGCGCCGTCGCCGGTCTCCTCGGCGGGCTGGAACAGCGCGAGCAGCGTGCCGTGCCACTGACTGCGGTGATTGGCCATCAGCTTGGCCAGGCCGGCCAGGCAGGACATATGCATGTCGTGGCCGCAGGCGTGGTCCACCGGCACCTCGTGGCCGTCGGCATCTTTGCCGGTCACCGTGCTCGCGTAGTCCGCACCGGTGTCTTCCTTCAGCGGCAGCGCGTCCAGCTCGGCCCGGAGCAGGACAGCGGGCCCGCTGCCATTGGCCAGGACGCCCACCACGCCGGTGCCGCCGATGCCGGTCTGGACGGTGCAGCCGCAGTCCTGCAACCAGGCGGCGACGCGCCCGGCGGTGCGGTGCTCGGCGTGGGACAGCTCAGGATGGGCGTGCAGGTCCTTATAGAAGGCCTCCTGGCCGGCCTGCATGCCGTCGTAGCCGGCCAGGATCTCATCGATGGCGCTCATAGCGGTTCAGGCCCTTTCCCCGCCGGAGAAAATCTCCAGGAAGAACAGGAAGACGTTCAGCACGTCGAGGAAGATCGACGCGGCCAGCAGCGGCGCCACGCTCATGTCCTTGGAGGTCCGCAGCCGCTGGAAATCGAACATGGTGAAACCGGCGAAGATCACCAGGCCGAGCACCGAGTAGACCAGGTCACCGCCCGGGATATGCACGAAGACGAGCACGATCCCGGCCACGATCAGCGCCAGCAGCGCCCAGAAGCAGACCCGCGCGACCGCGGCCAGATCACGCCGGGTCGCGTACCCGGCGGCCCCGAACCCGGCGATGAACAGCGCGGTGGCCCCGCCGGCCTGCCACAGCGCCCGCGGGTCCATGCTGCCGTAGTACGCGGTCACGGGAGCTACCGCCAGCCCGATCAGCAGGCCGAAAAGGGCCAGCAGCCCGACCGTCAGCTGCTGCGACCTGCGCGCCGCGAACCGCATCCCGAACAGGCAGGCGAACGCGGCGATGAACGCGATGATCCCGACCCCGCCGGTTAGGTCGCGGCCCAGGTAGGCGCCCAGCGCGAACAATGCGGCCGTGATCGCGACGTATCCCATCGTCTGCGCGAACAGGGCATGCGTACCGTCCCGGGTGGCCGTCCTGGCTCCCCGGTCACGGGCCGGCGCTCCGGTTCCCTGATACGTCAGTGACTCGCTCATGACATCCCTGCTTTTCCTATTGACTAGTTCCGCTGATGTTCTTGGTGCCGGCGACGTTGGCGGAAATCTGTTCTCGTGCCACCGGGCTGGTCCTGGCTCCATGGTCGCCCGCGAAGTCGCCGGCCGCGCCCGTAGAAGACCCTGGCCCGTGCCCCGGTCTGCGGTCCGAGTCACCGGGGGCCAGGGAAACCGCAGCTCCGGGTGGAAGGGAAAAGGGCCGGGCCGGCGTCAGGCCAGGGCGAGGACGATGGCGTGCAGGGCCAGCCCTACGGCCGCCCCGACCACCGTGCCGTTGATCCGGATGTACTGCAGATCGCGCCCGAGGAGCAATTCCAGCTGGCTCGACGTCTCGGCGGCGTCCCACCGCTCGATGGTCCCGGTGACTAGCCCGGCGAGCTCGTCGTGGAACTGATCGGCGAGGGCCCTGGCTCCCGATTCGACCATGCGGTCGAGGCCGTCGGCGAGGCGGCGGTCCGACCCCAGGCGCCGTCCGGCCGCCACCAGTGCCTCGGCCATGCGGCGGCGCAGCTCAGACTCGGGGTCGGCCGCCTGGGTTCGCAGCCCCTCCTTGATCTTGCGCCACAGCGATGAGGACCAGTCCCGCAGGGCGGCACTACCCAGGACCTCACGCTTGAGGCGCTCGCCGCGCTCGCGCAGTTCCGGGGATGTCTCGAGGCGGGCAGGGAGCCCGGCGAGCCACGCCTCGAACTGCTGCCGCGTCTGGTCATCGGGATCGGCGGCCATCGCCGCCAGCCGCTGGCGCAGCCGGGCGAACATGCGGTCGAAGAGCCGCCGGTAAACCGCGTCGGGCACCCAGCGGGGTGCCTCGGCCTCGAACAGCTCGCGCAGCTCCGCGGCGTGGCCGGCCAGGTAGCGGTCGGCGCCGGACACGATGGCGTTGAAGACCTCGGCCTGGTGGCCGCCCGCGATGAGGATCCGCAGGACCCGCCCGGCCAGCGGCGCCACCTCGACGGCGTCTACCGCCCGGGTCAGTTCGGCGGTGAGCACGCGCTGGACATCCTCGTCACGGAGATTCTCAGCCACCGTGACAACCAGATCCGCCGCGCGGCCGGCGAAACGGGCGGCGTTACCCTCGTCGGCGAGCCAGGCCGCCAGCCGGGGCGCCAGCCGAGCCGAGCGGATCCGCTCGGCCAGCACGTCGCCGGTGAGGAAATTCTCCTGCACGAACTGACCAAGCGTGGCGGCGAACTGATCCTTGCGCTCGACGATTATCGCGGTGTGCGGTATCGGCAGGCCCAGCGGATGGCGGAACAGGGCCGTCACCGCGAACCAGTCGGCCACGCCGCCGACCATGGAGGCCTCCGCCCCGGCCTGCACGTAGCCGAGCAGGATCCCGTGGGCGCCGGCCGCGGTCACGGCCGCGAACAGCACCGTCACTGCCCCCAGCAGAGCGGTGGCCCGCCGGCGCGCCACGGCCAGGGCCCGGACCCGGCCGGCCGCGGACTCGTGCCCGGCCGCTGGCCCCGGCGAAGCGGACATCGGTGCGGTAGGTCCCATCTGGCAGCCCCCGGGAACGACAATCTGATCCGCTAACGATATTGACCAGTGTCACCGCACCGAACTGACGGGCCTCGTAACGCGCCAAGCTGGATCAGAAACATGCACCACGCCCGTTCGGTTAAAAATCTTTATTTCCGAACGGTCGTGGTGTCACAACTGACCCTGGCGACTCTGCGTGCCCTGCAGGAACACGGTGGTGACGAGCGCGGCGGCCTTCTCGACGCCGGCTACGCGCTCGGCGGTCATCCGGGCCGCGGCCTGCAGCAGCTGGCCGAACAGGAAGCCCAGTTCGTCCAGGGTGAGGTCGCCGCGGAAGGTGCCGTCGTCGAGGCCGCGTTGCAGCAGCCTGCCGATCATCGCCCCGATCTGCTGTTCCGCGGCGCCGCCGTAGTCCGAAACGCCGAACCGGCTGATGAGGGCGGCGTACTTGCTGGCGCCCGTGGCGATCACGCGGGCGACGCGGGCGATGGCCTCGGGCACGGGAACGGCGTCCAGGTCGGCTTCGGCGAGCCGGGCGGCTGTGACGTCGCGGGCGCTAGTGGACAGGGCCTGCATCAGCTGCTCGCGGGTGGGGAAGTGCCGGTACAGGGTGGCCCGGGCCACGCCGGCGGCCGCGGCGATCTCGGCCATGCTGGGCGGCTCGCCGCCGCCGGCCAGCAGGTCAGCGGCCACGTCCAGGATCGTATCGGCGACCCGGTCGTGGATAGCTGTGCTTCTGGCCATAGCCCAGACTTTACACCATTGACTCAGTTCTGTACGGTGATGCCCATATATGAGACATCAATGTCTCATCAATGAATCTCATCGTCTCAAGAATAGGGGCCTGACATGGCTGCTATCGCTCGCTGGTGCGTCCAGCGCCGCATCTGGGTGCTGGTCGGGTGGCTGGCGCTCCTGGCGGTCCTGGGGGTGACCGGCCGGGCCGCGGGGTCCACGTACTCGGACACCCTCACCCTGCCGGGCACCGGATCCACCACCGCCCTGCACCTGCTCGAGCAGGCGTTCCCCGGCCACGCCGGGGACCAGGACACGATCGTCTGGCGGACCGGCTCGGGCGGCGTGCGCGCCCCGGCCGTCCGCGACCGGATCACCGCCATGCTGGACCAGGTCGCGGCGGCGCCGGCGGTGGCCTCGGTGGTCAGCCCGTACTCGGCCCGCGGCGCCGGCCAGGTCAGCCGGAACGGGCAGATCGCCTACGCGACCGTGGTCTTCGACGCCCCGCAAGCGAGCCTGCCCGTACCGGACGTCACCCGCGTCGTCCACCTCGCCGAGGCCGCGCGGGCTCCCGGCGTGCAGGTCGAGGCCGGCGGCCCGGCGGTGGAGAACGCGCTGCGGCCCTCGGTCGGCATCAGCGCGGCCGTCGGAGTGGTCGCCGCGGCGGTCGTGCTGTTCATCGCGTTCGGGTCGCTGCTGGCCATGTTGCTGCCGCTGGCCGTCGCGCTCGGCGCGCTGGTCTCGGGCCTGATGGCGACCGGGCTGCTGTCGCACGCGGTCACCATTCCCTCGGCCGGCCCGACGCTGGGCATCTTGATCGGGC
>Ga0302325_10015279_pt1 | contig 16319 bp, 10 predicted proteins | sample Palsa_T0_2_FD_201948 | JGI IMG/M metagenome (GOLD analysis project Ga0302325, IMG submission 201948) | Peat permafrost microbial communities from Stordalen Mire near Abisko, Sweden - Palsa_T0_2 | ecosystem: Environmental > Terrestrial > Soil > Palsa > Peat permafrost | place: Sweden: Abisko... | reverse complement strand
CCGGTCGGCCAGCCGATGCCGGTCGTCACCGGCTTCCTCGGCAAGGACAACGAGACGGTTCACGGACGGCCCGTGGGCCTCGCGCTGGACCGGAGTGGGGCACTGCTCGTCGTAGACGATGTTGGAAACACAGTGTGGCGCGTGAGCGCAACGCAGCCGGGAACCTAAACCCGGATAGTTTGACGACTACAGGAGAATGCCATGACCAAGTATCTTCACACCATGACCCCTCATTTTCCTGGCGGCTGACGAGGATATAGGAGCACCGGGCGAGATTGCCCCGGCGCAGCGGGCGTTTACCAGGGAATCTCCTGACCGTTGTAGCTATAGAAGCGGCCACCTTTTTCGGGTCCCAGGTTCTCAATGTATGTGACGAGATCCCGAGCGCTCTCCTCTGGTGAGATCTCCGGTGCGTTAATTGGAGCGCCGGCCTGCGCGGCAGCGGCCCGATACCCCCGCTGCATGTCGGTATCAACTGGCCCAGGACTCACGATACCGATAATTATTCCGCGATCACGAACCTCATTCTGTAACAGGCGCATGGCCATATTGAGCCCCGCCTTGCTGATGCTATAGGAGTAGGAAAGCCTTGCTTGCGGCGCTTGCCAAAGTGATCCAAGGCCACTGGATATGGCGATAATCTTGCGTTGGTGGCTCGCTGCCACCTGCTCCAGAAATGCCCCCGCCACACGTAGTGGCGCGTAGGTATTGATGAGCATGACCCGCTGAAACTCGCCCGGGTCCAATTCATTGGCGCGCGGAAAGGCATAGATCCCAATGCCCGCATTGTTGATCAGAGCGTCGATGGGTTTGCCCCGGTATTTGGCAGCTAGCGCGTCGATTCCCGCGGTGTCGGTTACGTCGAGAGTTTCAATGGTTACCAGTGAGTGACTGGTAGCAAATTCCTGCAATGCTTGCGCGTGCGCTGGGTCGCGGCAGGTGGCCACTACCTTCCATCCCCGCGCAACCAGTTCCTCCGTGAGAGCGAATCCGATGCCGCGGTCAGAACCAGTAATTAGCGCCACGGGCGGTGCCGTAGCGGGAGCGACTGGCGCGTGAGAGGGTTCAGCAGCCTGAGCAAGGCAGCCTCCTAATATCCAGTACAAAACGGCCAAGGCTGATCGAGCTCTCATGAGAATAGTCTCCAATCGACTAAGTCATCAGATTGTAGATCAAGGACTTATAAATACGTGCGTAGCGGCGGTCGCAGCGCCACGTTGCCTGAGACAGGCTGTTCAGGGCAATCTCCCAGAGACCACACAATATCAAAAGGCGCGAGGATGGAGGGGGAGTCGCCAACCCAAGCGAGTGCGGCGGCTGGAGCCGTATTCCTGAGCTACGCCTCACAGGATGCCGAGGCGGCTCAGCGCCCGACTACAGGGAGAGTGAGCAATGCGTCGCGGTCACGTATGACAAGCTCGGCCGGCATCTCGAGGCGGAAGCTATTCTCGGGAAATTCAAGGCAGCGTTTGGCGATGCTTTCGCCTATCAGTGCGCCACAATCCATGCGCAGGGGGCAATTCGGCCAAGGCGCTTGAGTGGCTTGACACGGCGGTGCGCCTGCCTGATCCGGGTGTGACGTACCTAAAGACTGATCCGCTCATGGATCCCTTGCGCAACGAGCCGCGCTTCCCGGCGGTCGAGCGGGAGTTGAAGTTTCCCGATTGAGTCGGAACGACTGCGGCGCTTTGCGGAGCTACCCAAACGCAACAGCCTGTCCGCCGAACCGCCGGATGCGCTCCTGTATTTCCGGTGGTGTGGAAAGGGGGTGCGGGTAACCGCGCCCCCTGTGCCAGCTTTATCCCACCTTCACGGATTAGACAGCGTCTGCGGCGTGCCCGCTGACTTTGCCGACTCGGCTCCCACCAGCGTCTTCACAATCGGTGTCCCAATACCTGTGGATACATTGTAGGTCGGGCTGATGTTGGACTGAATAAGTCCATTGAACCCAGGGATTTCCGTATGCAGGTATTTCGCAACCGCCCCTTCTTTCGCCTGCCTGGCGGCGAGCCCATACAGATAGGTATTCACGTTGCCCATGCGCCCACTCTGCTCGATCAGTAGTGCCAGGGCGCCGGCAAATTCGGGTGACGACAGGCTGGTGCCTATGTACCCATAGAACCCGCCGCCGTTTCCAACGGCGATCGCGAAAATCCCGTAGCTTCGGTCCGTATTGCCGTCGCCATCGGCCGGGTTGTTGTTGCCATCGCAAAAGCCGCTCTTCTTGTTGAGTATGGATATGCCGCCCGGGCAGCCGCCAACCTGCATCCCGATATCCGGCACTGCCCGCGCGGTGGATCCCGTGGTCACCAGCGACTGATAGGTGGGCGTCGCTTCGCGGCGGGCTCCGTTCGCCGTTCGCGCTGGCATAATGTCTATTGGAACGCTACGCCCGAACATGAGCGCATGTCAACGAGCGGGCCTGGACTGATGCAGCAGTAACGGCAACGCGCCTGTCCAGTCCGTTACCGGCCGATCTCGAGCGTGCGACAAAGATGGTCAATCACCTGTTTGAAGGGAGCTTCGGTGATCGTGCCTGCTTCACTGTGCTCATTGTCCGAGACCTGGGTTCTGGACCGCAACACGTCTTGGCTGCGATCAGTCGCTCACAGTCCTCCAGCCGGCGGCATTGGCAGTGAAAACTGGCATTGAGGATAGATCGCATTTGGCTGAGGCGCGTGGTTAGCTCATCCAGCTCTGCGATCTTAAGTCTAGCCATTGTGCGCCATCGCAACGCAGGTCTGGTGCCAATGGGAAAGCCGTTCAGGAACGTGCGCGTCTCCCTGATCGAAAAGCCGGCATCGCGAGCCAGAAGTATGATCCGTATCCGACCAAGTACGCCTTGATCGTATTGTCGGCGATTAGACGCGCGTGCCGGCGACGGAAGCAGTCCTGCTTTCTCGTAATAGCGCAACGCAGAGGTTGCCACGCCCGCCTGGCGTGCCAGCTCGCCGATCATGAGGCCTGCCATCAAAACCTCCTCGACACGGTTCGATCTGAAGAACTACTTGACTTAAAGCGCACTTTAACTTGTAGGCTGCAGGAAAGGTAGCACAACGTGCTATGCAGTCACAGAAGGTACAGCGTATGGATATCGAGACTGGCTGGTATGTAATGGCGATTCTGAGCTTGTCGGTGTGCAGCGCAGGATGGGCGGACAGTGTGCCGCTCACGCCCGCTATCTTTGAGACGGCCATCTCGGACCCGCGCAGACCCGATGATCAAGTCAAGCTCGACGTGGCCCGCAAGCCCGGGCTTTCGGTCTTGTTTTCCGAAGCGAAGGCGGGTGATCGTATTGCCGACGTGATGTCCGGAAACGGCTACTTTGCGCGAATTCTGAGCGACGTTGTCGGTCCGAGCGGCCATGTTTATGCGTATATCCCGACCGAACAGATCGCTCATTGTTCACCTGGCGAAATCGCCGGCACGCAAGCCATTGTCCGCGACTCCAGCTATGGAAACGTAACTTTGCTCACGGGTTCACTCGCCGACTTTCGTCTGCCCAAGCAGCTTGATTTGATATGGATGTCGCAAAGCTATCACGATTTACATGACTCCTTTCTCGGACCGGCCAATGTTGCGGTCCTCAACAAGACAATCTTCGAAGCGTTGAAGCCCGGCGGAGTTTTTCTGGTCATAGACCATGTCGCCGAAGCCGGCTCCGGACTACGGGATACGGAAACACTGCATCGAATCGATCCGATCCGCATGAAGAACGAGATCGAGGCGGCCGGGTTCGTGCTCGAATCGCAAAGTGACGCGCTTCGTAATACCGACGATGATCACAAACGGGCCATTTTCGACCCGAGAATTCGCGGTCAGACGGATCAAGTGCTGTTCCGATTCCGCAAGCCGCAATGAGGCGTCGAAGGCCACGTCCGCCCGCAAGCTGAACTTGAACTACAGCTCACACACTCGTAATGAGACGAGAAGGCCGAGGCCGCAATTGATCACTCAGTTAACTTGGCACCGGGTGGTATGGCCGATAGGGGATCATGTCCCCATACGGCGTTGACCTCTAGTCTGTTCGAACGGGCATGCACCGGCTGTCGGACAATGCAATCAACTTCAAGCCTATTTGCCCTATCGCACTCGTAAGACGCCCGCGAGGGTGCGCGCTCTCCAACAAACGTTGCACGGGTCGACCCGGTCAGTTTCGTGTCGTCAGCGGCGCAGGGGATTGCCAGCCGCCCCCGAGAGCCTTGATGAGCGTCACGCTGGCATCGAGTCGGCGCGTCTGGATGCTGGCCGCCGAGAGCTGCGCCTGGAGCGCCGTCGTCTCGGCACTCGAGACCTCAAGATAGGTGACGGCGCCCGCCCGATAGCGGTAGTTCGCCTGCTGCAAGGCAACGCCGGCAGCCGTAACCGCGGCGGATACAGTCTGCGCTTCCTGCTCCAGCTGCCTCAGCGCCGCGAGGCTGTCTTCCACGTCCTGATAGGCTGTGAGGACAGCATTGCGGTAGTCGGCCACCTGCTCCTCGTATTGCGCCTTCGCGCGCTCGGTCTGGCCCACGAGGCGACCGCCCTCGAACAGCGGCACGGTCAGCTGCGGACCGACCGACCAGAACCGGCTGGGGGCGGAGATCCAGTTAGCGGCGTGCACGCTATTGAAGCCGGCGCTGCCGCTGAGCGTGAATTGCGGAAAATACGCGGCACGCGCTACGCCAATCTGCGCGTTGGCGGCCGCGACGCGTCGCTCGGCTTCGGCCACGTCGGGTCGCCGTTCGAGCAGCGCCGAGGGGAGGCCAGGATCGATTGGCGGCGGCACGACATCGAGCGGGAGCGGGTTCACGGGAATCTGGAACGCCGATGGGTTCTCGCCTATGAGTACGGCGATGGCGTGGGCGGCCTGATCGCGTTGCAGGCGCACGTCCGCCGCTTGCGTTAGAGCGTTCTCAAGTTGTGCCTGTGCCTGCGCCACATCACCGAGTGGCACGGCACCGCCATTGAAAAGATTCTGCGTCAGTTGCAGCGACTGCTTATAGTCGCGCACGGCCTGGTCTACGAGCTGTTGCTGAGCATCGGCGCTTCGCAAATTGAAGTAGTCCATGGCAAGCTCAGCACGAATCGACAGATCGAGCGACGCGAGGTCGGCAGCGCTTGCCTGCTGATTCGCCTTGGCTGAGGCGACCTCGTTGCGCACCCGCCCCCACAGATCGAACTCGTAGGAGACGTCCCCTTCGAGATTGAAGTCGGAGCCCGTCGTCGGCTTGCCCGGCAGGTAGCTCGGGGAATTCGGCGAGACGCGCGCGCGTTCGGCCGACGCGGAGGCGGTGACCGTTGGAAACAGATCCGCGCGGGCGATGCGCGTGTCGGCGCGCGCCTGCTGCAGCCGCGCGAACGCGGCCTTGATGTTCTGATTGGCGTCGCCGGCTCGGTGTTCGAGCTCATCGAGCTGGGGATCCTCATACAACCGCCACCACTCGCCACGGGGAACCTCGTCCATGGGGTGTGCGGGTTGCCAACCGTCGAGCTCCTGGTACTGTGCGGCGGCAGGCACCGACTCCGGCGGTGCCTTGTACGGAGGTGCCAGCGAGCAGGCACCGAACAGCGATAGGGCCAGCAGCGCGAGGGCATGTCTCACGACTTCTTGCCGTCCTTGCCCGGCTGCTCAGGCTGTTGTTGACTGCCGTTGCGCTCCTGGCTCGGCTGCTGGTGACTGCCCGGCTCGCCGGTGCTTTGCGTCTGCTGCGGTGGCTGAGGCGCAATGCGAACCGCAATGCCATCCGTGATCGAATCCGGCGGATTGATCACCACGACATCGTTCGCAGTCAGGCCGTCCAGCACTTCGATGGTTTTGCCGAAGTCGCGCCCCTGCACGATGCTCTTGAGTTTGATGGTGTCGTCGTTATTGACCGTGGCCACCTGCAGGCCGGCCGCGCGGAAGAGTACCGTGTTCGCCGGCAGCCGCAATGTCTGGGTGCTCGAAGGCAATTTAAAGTGCACTTCGGTGTATGCACCCGGAAACAGCTCTCCTTGCCGGTTGTCGAGGTGCAGCTCTACCTGTAGCGTCCGTGCGCTGGGATCGAGCGCATTCGACGTACGCACTGCTTCGGCCTCATAGCTCTTGCCCGGATGTTCGGCGAAGTGTAGCTCCGCCTTGAGCCCGGTCGTCACCGCCGAGGCATATACCTCGGGCACCTGCGCATAGATACGCAGCTCCTCGGTATCGGCCACACGGAACAGTTCGGTCCCGGACGACTCGCCGGCGTTGATCAATGCACCGATGTCGGTATTGCGGGCCGTGATGACGCCATCGAACGGCGCCAGCACGCGCTTGAAGGACTCCAGCTCGTTGAGCCGGCCGACATTCTGCTCCGCCGAATGCGCCATCGCCTCTTTGGCCGCGGCATCACCGGCCTTCTCGTCCGCATCCTGCTGCGAGACCGACTGCGTCGCAAGCAACGCTTTCCAGCGCTCGTTGGTGGTGCGTGAGAGCGCAAGATTGGCCTGCGCGGTGTTGAGATCGGCGCGCGCTTGATTCAACTCCCGGTCCACTTCCGGCGTTTCGATCTGGGCCAGCAGCTGACCCTTTTTGACGCGCGTACCGATGTCGGTGTACCACCGTCTGAGATAACCACTGGTGCGCGCATAGATCGGCGCCTCGATGTATCCCTGGACGATACCGGGCAGCACGAGCTCGTCGCCCGCACCGCTGAGATCGGGCTTGGCCGTGACGACCGCAAGACGCGCCTCCTGAACCGATCGCTTGCGCAGCTCCGATCGCGCAATCATCCGGCTGGCGATGCCCCAGACTGCCAAAATGAGTGCCAGGATCAGCAGGATCCACAATCCGATGCGCAGGCGACGCCGGAGCTGCTCGCGCTGGTGGGGCGAATAGTCCGACTGCGGAGCACGCTGGGCAGGGTGCTCATGCGAGGGACCGGGGTGGGGATGTTTCGTCTCTTCGGCCATCGCTCACTCCGTCGCCCGTTGATCCTGACCACGCGGCTCGGGCCCGGGCTTGGGCTCGGGCTTGGGATCGTTCCGGTGGACGAGCGTGAACACTGTCGGCACGAAGTACAGCGTGGCGAAGGTGGCGAATACGAGGCCGCCGATGACCGCGCGGCCGAGCGGCGCATTCTGCTCGCCGCTCTCGCCGAGCCCGAGCGCCATCGGAATCATGCCGATGATCATGGCCAGGGCAGTCATGATGACTGGCCGCAGTCGCGTGTAGCCGGCTTCGATGGCCGCGGCGCGGGCGTCAAGACCCTCTGCCATCTGCTCACGCGCGAAGCTGATCACGAGCACGCTGTTGGCGGTGGCGACGCCCATGCACATGATCGAGCCGGTCAGTGCCGGCACACTTACCGTGGTGTGCGTCAGGAACAACATCCAGACGATGCCTGCCAGCGCTGCCGGCAGGGCGCAGATGATGATGAGCGGATCGCGCATCGACTGGAAGTTGACCACGATCAGCATGTAGACCAGCACAATGGCGCCAACCAGTCCCGTGAGCAGTCCGGAAAACGAGCGCTGCATGGTCTCGACCTGTCCCTTGAGGGCGATCTTCGAGCCGTGCGGCAAGCTCTTCTGCATACTGTCGATCACCTTCTTCATCTGCGCCGCCACATAGCCCAGATCGGTGTCCTGAACCGCACCATAAATGTCAAATGCGGTCTGTGCGTTGTAGTGGCTGACGACCGAAGGCGCCTCGTCACGATGCACGGCGGCCACGTTGGAGAGAATCTGCGACGTGCCCCCAGTGCCCGCCGCGGCACCACTGCTGAGACTCAGCGGCGTGTTGCCCAGATCATTCAAAGACGAAAGACGGTATTGAGGTGTCTGCGATACGACGTTGTACTGCGTTCCGGTCGTCGGGTCGATCCAGAAGGAAGGCGAGGTCTGGAAGCTTCCGGAGAGGCTGATCAGCATGTTGGAAGCCACATTCTGCTCCGTCAGTCCCAGCAGCTGCGCCTTGCTGCGATCGACATCGACGTCGATCTGCGGATAGTCGTATGCCTGCTGGATGTGCAGGTCGGCTGCGCCGGCGATGCCACTGAGCCTCTGCAGCAGCGCTTTCATGAAATCCCGGTTGGCCTTGACGTTGGGGCCAGAGACCTGGATGTCGAGCGGGGAGGGCAGGCCGAAGTTCAGGATCTGGCTGACGATGTCCGCCGGCAGGAACTGGAACTGTGTCGAGGGATATGTAGCCGTGAGCTTTTCGCGCATGCTGCGTAGATACCCATCCAACGACGAATGTTTCTTGGTGAAGTTTATGAAGATATCGGCATCGCTCGGACCGACCGGTGCCGAGGTGCTGTAGGCCAGGTTGATGCCGCTGTAAGGCAGCCCCAGATTATCGACGATGCTGCTGAGCTCCTTGCTTGGAATGATCCCGCGGATGGTCTTCTCGACGGCATCGCAGAGCACTGCCGTCTCTTCAATGCGTGTGCCCGTGGCGGCTCGAAGGTGAAGCTTCAACTGACCCGCATCCACCGTAGGGAAGAAATCCTGCCCCAGACCTGGCAGTGGCCCAAGCGGAAACGCCAGTATGGCGGTCGCCGCCATGACGAACAGGAACACCGCGGCAAAGCGTCCACCGCCATCCAGCGCCAGGTTCAGGGACTCGCGATACGCCTCACGCATACGCTCGAACCCATGTTCGAATCGTCGCTGCAGTCGCACCAGAACATTGCCGTGCGCGCGGTGCTCTGACTCCTCTTTCTTCTGGAGCCAGAACTTGGATAGAGTCGGCACCAGCGTGCGCGACAGCAGGTAAGAGGCCAGCATGGCGAAGATGACCGCCTCGGCCAGCGGAATGAACAGGTACTTCGCGATGCCGGCGAGCTGGAACATCGGCACGAACACGATGCAGATCGACAGGGTCGAAACCAGCGCGGGCAGGGCGATCTGGCGGGCGCCCTCGAGAACGGCCGCCTCGACTTCCATGCCCTGTTCCAGATGGAAGTTGATGTTTTCGATCGTCACGGTCGCGTCATCGACCAGAATGCCGACGGCGAGCGCGAGTCCGCCGAGAGTCATGATGTTGATGGTCTCGCCGAGCGCCGAGAGGCAGGCAATCGATGCCAGGATCGAAAGCGGTATGGAGATCGTAATGATGAGTGTGCTGCGCCAGCTGCCAAGGAACAGCAGGATCATGAGGCCGGTCAATGCAGCGGCGATGGCCGCCTCGCGGATGACGCCGGAAATCGCGGCGCGCACGAAGATTGACTGATCGCTCAAGGCCTGGATCTTGATATCGGACGGCATCGATGCCTTGGCCGCCGGCAGTCGGCTTTGGATGCCATCTATAATGTCGATGGTCGAGGCGTTTCCGGTCTTGAGAATGGTCATGAGTACGGCGCGTTTGCCGTCGACACGGACGATGTTGGTCTGCGGCGGGTAGCCATCGCGCACATGCGCGACGTCATGCACATAAAGGACGCTTCCGTTGCGCACGCCAATCGGCAGATCGTTGATTTCACGAATCTGCGTCGGATTGGCATTGAGCTTGACGAAGTACTCACGCGTGTCGATCTTTTCGGTGCCTGCCGGCAGAATGAGATTCTGCGCGCTGATCGCGTTGACGACATCGCTGCCCGCAAGTCCGCGGGCCCGCAGCGCGCGCGGATCCAGGTCGACCTGCACCTGCCGTTGGCGCCCGCCGTAGGGATAAGGGATTGAGGCGCCGGCTACCGTAGCCAGCTGCACGCGTACGATGTTGTTCGCCAGATCGAACAGCTCCTGCTCGGGAATCGTCTCGCTCGAGAGCGCCAGCTGCAGGATCGGCACGCTCGATGCGTTGTAAGCCAGGATGAACGGTGGTGTCGTGCCCGGGGGCGAGCTCTGCAGCTGTGTCTGCGACACGGACGTGATCTGCGCAAAGGACAGCGCCTGATTGACGTCCGGCTGGAAAAAGTACTTCACGACCGCTTCGCCGTTGACCGACTGCGACTCGGTGTGCTCCACGTCGTTGACCGTAGTCTGGGCCGTTCGCTCGGAAAACAGCACGATGCGGTTGGCCATCTCCTCGGGCAGCAGACCCGTGTAACGCCAGATGACGGCCGCAATCGGAATCTTGATATTGGGGAAGATGTCGGTCGGCGTATTGAGGATCGAATACACGCCCAGCAGGACGATCAGCGCCGCGAGCATGATGAACGTATAGGGGCGCTGCAGCGCGACTTTGACGATCCACATGGCCCGCGCAGCTAAGCAGTACTCGGGCGGTCCGGGTTATCAGCGGATTCCTATGGCTGTTGTGGTATTCCGCTGACCCCACGGCCGCCAGATCGTCGGGAGAGCTGGCCACTTCAGCCGGGGTTGGCGGAATCCACGAGAAGTCACGGTACCGGCCATTCACCTTTATTCAGGAGGATTCACCAGAGCTGATTGGTTTTGCGACAGGGGAGTTCGTCGAAACCATTCGCCAATGAATACGCTCTGCCTACGGGTCCACCTGCTGACTGAGGACCGCGGACTTGCTGGCGGAGAAGCTTTCGCTGCCGCCATAGTCCGCCATTACGGAGTGCGTGCCTACTTTATAATGCAAGTCGACGCACACCAAGTTACCGTTGCGTGGTCATTATAGCGCGGCGTGACCAGCTGGATTCGTCGTTTGGCGCCTGTCAGCAGGGCAGATCGGCGACAAAGCGGTTGATGCGCTGGCAGGCCTCGGTGAGCCGGGCGTCGCTGTTGGCGAAGCTGATGCGTATGAATTGCGCTGTGCTGGGCCCGAAAGCCCCGGCGTCCAGCACCGAAACACCGGTTGCCTCATAGAGCTGGCGGACGAAGTCATGCGCATTGACTCCGAGCTGTGAGATATCGACCAGCATGAACATGCCCGCCTCGGGCTTGAAGCAGCGCAGGCGCTCGTTCGAGAGCTGCTCGAGCACCAGATCGCGCCGCTTGCGATAGGTATCGCGCATCGCCTCGTGCATCACACGACCCTGTTCGAGAGCGGCCAGCGCACCGGCCTGGATGAAGCCCGGCAGTCCATAGAGCGTGCAGTGTGCAATCCGAACCAGATGCTCAATAAGCGATTGCGGTCCGACGGCCCATCCCGCGCGCCAACCGGGCATCGCGTGCGACTTGGACACGGAGCTGATCGTCACGGTCCGCTCCGCCATACCTGGCAGGCCGGCAATGCTGACATGGGACTGCTCGAAGCTCAGCGTGGCATAGACCTCATCGGCGACTACCCAGAGATCGTGCGCGATCGCGAGCTGCGCGATGTAGCTCAGTTCCTGCCGAGACATGACCACACCCGTTGGATTATTGGGTGTCGTAAAGAATATGGCCTTGGTAGTCGGCGTCACCGCCCGCGCGAGTGCGTCTAGATCCAGGCGTAGGCCATGCGCGGCCGGCTGCGGTACCGGCACCAGGGTTGCCCCGGTTAGCCCGATGCTGGCTTCATAGGTCAGATACATGGGCTCCGGGACGATGGCCTGGTCGCCTCGCTCCAGCAGCGCGAGCGCCACCGCAAACAGCGCGTTCTGAGCCCCGGCGGTGAAGATCACATTCTCAGGCCCAACGTGTTGGCCGGAAACGCGCTCGTGCTCCCGGGCGATGGCGTCACGCAGCTCGGGATAGCCGGCGATCGGCGTGTAATGGGTATCGCCGTCTCGCAACGCGGTGATGGCCGCGTCAATGATGGGATCGGGGGTGGCAAAGTCCGGATCCCCGACACTGAGCACAATCACGTCTTCGCCACGCCGTGCCGCCGCCATGGCCTGGTAATGAATGTCCCACGCCGACACGCTGCGGCCGCCGACCCGATCGACCAGCGATGAAAAGCTCGGTGGCACTCATTCTCTCATTGCGGAAACTATACGATAGTATAGCCATGCCAGCGGAGGGGCTCATGGGCGGTAAAGGGGCATTGGCTAAGCGCACAGCACGCACCAGACGCGCCAAACGAGTTCGCGGCGCTTTCCAGCGCGAGCCGGCCGCCGATCGGCGCCGTCATCTGGGTGAGGCGGTACTACGCTGTATTTTGAAGGGTGGCAGCGCCGGTGTCTCGGTGCGCCAGATCGCAGCCGAGGCCGGCGTGTCGCTCGGGCTCATCCGCTACCATTTCGGCCATTTCGATGATCTCATCGCCTACGCCTTCGATATGACCACGGACGCGTTCCTGCTTGCCATCGGCACGGCAGTGAGTCGCGCGGCACCAAATCCCCGGTCGCGTCTGGATGCCTTCATCGAGACCTCCTTCTCGCCACTGCTGCTCGATCGCCAGGTGCTTGGCGTATGGGTCGTGTTCTGGGGTCTGATACTGCATTCGCGGCGTATGGCCCGCGCGCAGACGCGCGAATACTCGTCCTACCTGGCGATGGTCGAGGAGCTGCTGAGCGCGTTGGCGGCGAGCGAGGGCATTGCGATCCGGGACATCAAGCTGGCCTCGGTCGGCTTTACCGCATTGCTGGACGGTCTTTGGCTGGCGTGGTGCCTCAATCCGGCAGCGTTTCGACCCGAGCAGGGCGTGTCGCTGTGCCGGATGTGGCTCGAGGGTCTGCGGCGCGGCGCCTACGCCTGACACGGCCGCTGGCGACGATTGACAGTCTGGACTATACGATCGTATAGTTGATTTCAAGAGGGCAATCGCCATGTTGCGCGGGCACGCAAGCGAGTTACGCCAATGACGCAACACTCCCGCTACGACGTGCTGTTCGAGCCGGTCAAAATCGGGCCGGTTACGGCGCCAAACCGCTTCTACCAGGTTCCTCACGCCAGTGGCATGACCAATGCGCTGCCGCGCGTCCGAGCCGCGTTCCGGGAAACCAAGGCCGAGGGCGGCTGGGGCGTGATCTGTACCGGCGCCTGCTCCATCGATCCATCCTCGGACGATGCGCCGTTGCCATTTGCCTCGCTCTGGGACGACAACGACATTCGCGCGCATGCCCTGATGACCGAGGCGGTGCACCGGCACGGCGCGCTGGCCGGTGTCGAGCTTTGGCACGGCGGCGCCTCGGTGATGAACCGCGCGAGTCGCATGCCGCCGCTGTCACCTTCCGGCATCCCGTGGATGGCGACGCATGTCGGCTTCATGGGCAACCTGCGGCCGAAGACCATGGACCGAAGTGATTTTCGCGCGGTGCTGAAGTGGCAGTCGGACGCGGCTCGCAGGGCGCGCTCGGCCGGGTTCGACATTGTCTACGTGTATGCCGGGATGGGGTATCTCGGCTACGAATTCCTGTTGCCCGAATATAACCGGCGCACCGACGCCTATGGCGGAGCGATCGAGAACCGTGTGCGCTTTGTGCGCGAGATGATCGAGACCACCAAGGATTCGGTCGGAATGGACTGCGGGGTTGCCCTGCGAATCAGTCTCGAGGAGCTGCGCGGCCGTCCGGGTCGAAACGGCGAATCCGAAGCGCACGAGGTGATCTCATTACTGGCCGATTGCCCTGATCTGTTCGACGTGAAGATGGATTCGAGTCCGACCGACTGCTCGGCTTCTCGCTTCACGGCGGAAGCCAGTCACGAGCCGGTGATCGATTTCGTCAAGCAATTGACCGACAAGCCGGTCGTCGGTGTCGGCCGCTTCACCTCGCCGGACACGATGGTGTCGCAGATCCGGCGTGGCATCCTGGACCTCATTGGCGGGGCCAGACCCTCCATCGCTGACCCTTTCCTGCCCCGCAAGATCAAGGAAGGACGGCTGGATGAGATCCGCGAGTGCATCGGCTGCAACATCTGCATCTCGAGCTGGCACGACAGCGTGCCGGTTCGCTGCACTCAAAACCCGACCGCCGGTGAGGAATGGCGCCGCGGCTGGCATCCGGAGCGCATCGATTGTGTCGCGCGCGCTGAGCGGATGCTCGTGATCGGGGGCGGCCCTGCCGGCCTCGAGTGTGCACTCACGCTGGCTCGCCGCGGGCACGAGGTGACCCTGGTCGAAGCCGCACGTGCCTTCGGTGGGCGGCTGGCCTTTGAGACCCGGCTGCCCGGGCTGTCGACCTGGGGTCGCGTGCTCGATTATCGGCTCGGCCGGCTCAAACTCATGACCAACGTCGAGATGTTTCTCGACAGCCCGGTCGGTGTCGATGAGATCATCGAGTGGGCGCCGGAGCGCGTGGTGGTGGCGACCGGGGCGCGCTGGACCCGGATGCTCTATAGCTCGATGGAACTGCCCGTCGGGCAACTCGATCACCCTCAGGTCTTCACGCCTGACGATCTCGCGGCCGGCCGTGTGCCGGAGGGTCCGACGCTGGTATTCGATTTCGATAACTACTACATGGGCGGCGTGCTGACCGAGCATCTGGCCGGGCTGGGTATCGCGGTGCAGTACGCGACTCCGGCCGGACATGCCTCCGCCTGGACCATCATGACCAATGAACTGCCGCTGGTGCATCGTGCGCTCGCGCAGCGCTGCGTGCCCGTCACCACACTGCATCTGCTGTCTGAGTTCGACGGGGAAACCGCGACGCTGAAGCATCTGTTCACCGGAGAGCCGTTGCGGCTCGGCTGCCGCTCGATCGTGATAGTCGGCCTGCGGGCGCCCCGCGGTGAGCTGTTGGCGGCGCTCGAGGCCCGCAGCGCGGAACTTGCCGCCGCTGGTGTACGCTCGGTCGACCGTGCCGGGGACGCCCTCGCGCCGGGTGCCATCGTGCATGCGATTCACAGCGGTCACCGCGTTGGCCGGGAACTCGATCTTGCAGAGCGCACGCCGGCTTATCGACGCGACTTCCCAATCGTCGAGTGCGATACCGTCGAGGCTTAGTGGAGAGCTAAGGAGTATTGATGAGCCCTGTCGAGCTGCCGCCTCAGACCGCCCGGTCCCTCGAGCAGACTCTGCCGTCCGAGTACTACCGCGCGCCTGAAGTGTACGCCAGAGAACGAGAGCGCATCTTCTGCCGCGAGTGGCTGTGCGTGGGGCGCGAGGCTGAGCTGCCCAATAGCGGTGATTCCAAGGTGCTGGACGTGCTGGGCGAGAGCATTCTTCTGCTGCGCAATGAGGCCGGCGCGCTGCGCGGCTTCTACAATGTCTGCCGGCATCGCGGGGCTCAACTTTGCGGCACGTTGATCCCGGGGCGTGCGACGCCGGGGGGGGTGCTCGGTAAGCGAATTCGATGTCCCTACCATTCCTGGAGCTACAGCCTCGACGGGGAACTCCTGGCGACGCCTTCCATCCAGGGTGTCGACCGCAGCAAGTTCTCGCTTTATCCGGTGGGCGTGGAGATCTGGGGTGGCTTCGTGTTCGTGCACCTGACGCCGTCGGGGGCGCATTCGCTCACCGAGCAACTCGGCGCCATGCCGACGCGGACCTGCCGTTATCCGCTGTCCCGGCTGCGTGTCGGTCATACTATTCGCTACGACGTCGCGGCAAACTGGAAAATCATCGTCGAGAACTACAACGAGTGCTATCACTGCGGCGGCGTGCATCCCGAACTGTGCGAGCTGGTACCGGCCTTCCGGCGCAATGGCGGCAGTGACCTGGAATGGGAGCGCGGCATTGCGCATCGCGAGGGTGCCTATACCTTCACCCGTACCGGCACGACGGCTCGGGCACCGTTCCCCGAGCTCAACGAATATGAGCGAGTACGCCACTTCGGCGAAGTGCTGTACCCGAACCTGTTCCTCAGTCTCAGCTGCGATCACGTCGCGGCCTTCATTCTGCAGCCGATGGGACCGCAACGGACGCTGATCGATTGTCAGTTCCTGTTCGCGCCCGAGGCGATCGCCAGCGCCGACTTTGACCCTTCCGATGCGAGCGAGCTTTGGGACATCACCAATCGCCAGGATTGGGCGATCTGCGAGAGCGTACAACGCGGTATTGCCGCCCGCCCGCACGAACACGGCTACTACGCACCGATGGAAGACTATAGCCTGGACATTCGCCGCTATGTCGGCGAGCGCCTCGGGCGCGAGTGATGGGCACGAGAGTGCTGATGTGAATCCAATGGGATCATGAACTGACATCGTTCCGGGCCACAATAAACAACCCGTTCACGGTAAGGCAGGGATCACGTGAAAACGAGCAGCAAGCATCGGGCGGCACCAGCCGCAGGCCGGCGGCACAACCAAGGTGAATTGCGCGCCCGTTCGAGTGTCGGGTTCGCGGTCGCCGCGGCGCTCTACGGCGTCACCACGCTGCGCGTGGCTCCGGTGGTAGCGGATGATGAGACCGGCGCGGCCAACGTCCTGCAGGAGATCGTGGTTACCGCCCGCAAACGCACCGAGAACCTGCAGGACGTCCCCGAAAGCATCGACGTCTTCACCGCCAAGGATCTGGAGAATCTGTCGATTTCGCAGTTCGAGGATTACGCCACCAAGACGCCCTCGGTGTCATTCATCAGCACCGGGCCCGGCACGCAGATGTTTTTCATGCGCGGCGTCTCTGACGGCAGCAATCCCAACGTCAGCAATACCTCATC